>OHLV01000579.1_pt1 | contig 11663 bp, 12 predicted proteins | sample 1569221 | NCBI WGS metagenome assembly OHLV01 (sample SAMEA3879521, study PRJEB24766) | human gut metagenome | biome: human-associated habitat; feature: feces | place: USA | collected 1985/1987 | reverse complement strand
AGGCAATCTGGAATGAATTTTGGCTACGTTACTGAGAACGGAGTGAACAGTAACAAAAATTTATTTATGAAATAGAGGATATTTATAGATTTTTTCTTTAAGCTATGGTATTATATTAAATTGGCTGTCTGACGACAGATCCGAGTCAAAATATTACAAGAGATATGAAAAGTATGTAAGAAAGGGATACGATACATAATGCTGAAAATCAAAAGCTATGTAAAGGTAAACAGTCTGGCGGAAGCTTATGAACTGAACCAGAAGAAAACAGCCCGTATTCTTGGGGGAATGGTCTGGATGAAAATGGGCAACAGAGCAATATCCACAGCGATTGATCTTTCCGGTCTGGGGCTGGATGTCCACCGGGATACCGCGGCCGTTGTCGGTGACCGTGATGGTATTGCCGGGGTTGATGGTCACCGTGATGTCGGTGCAGTGACCGGCCAACGCCTCGTCAATGGAGTTGTCCACGATCTCGTACACCAGATGGTGCAGGCCGCGCTCGCCGGTGGAGCCGATATACATACCGGGGCGCTTGCGCACTGCCTCCAGACCTTTCAGGACCTGGATCTCGCTGGCGTTGTATTCATGGTCCGTCGCAGTTTCTGCGTTGGTACTGGTAATGATTTCCTCTGCCATTTCCTTTCTCCCTTTTGTTTTGTTTCGTTTTTTCGTTACTATTTGTAAAAGTGATCAATCGCTGGTTGGCTTATTCCAGTTTCATCTCCGTGCGCCGTTTGAGCGCAGCCGGCGACAGCTCCGAGAGATAGATCGTATCCACCGGCGAATCTGCCAGCACATAGCTCTGGGGCAGCTCATCGGACAGGCTCACCACCGCCCCGTTTTTCTGGGCGTAGTTCAGAAACTCCCGCCCCCGGGGTGAGATAGTCGTCGTTTCCAGATTGAAGATGCCGATGATGTCCCGGTCGTTCAGGACATAATCGCGGCCAAGGTGTACATACATTGCATCACACTTTCGTCAGTACGCCGCCGTTCATCCGGTAGACCTCGCCGTCCGTTTTGAGGAAAGCGGTGTCGTCGCAGCTGGTCACGAAGGTCTGCTTTTCCCGCATCCGGGTGAGCAGATACTGCTTGCGGCCATCGTCCAGCTCGCTGAGCACGTCGTCCAGCAGCATCACCGGGTGTTCGCCCGTGATGGAGGCAGCTGCGGCGGCTTCGGCCATTTTCAGGCTGAGCACGACGCTCCGCTGCTGTCCCTGACTCGCATACACTTTTGCAGGCTGACCATCCAGAAGAAGGTCCAGATCTTCCCGGTGCGGGCCGCAGAGGCTCTGCCCGGCCCGCAGCTCTTCGGGCATTTTCTGCCGCAGAAGCTGGGCCAGACCGCCCGGCTCGAACTGGGCCGCATACCGCAGACTCAGTGTTTCCGCCCCGCGGGAAAGCTCCTCATAGTTGGCACAGGCCAGCGGGGAGAGAGCGGCGAGATAGGCTCTGCGCCGCTGCTGGATGGCCTCGCCCTGCTGGGCAAGCTCCAGATTCAGCACTTCTAATAAAGCCCGCTTTTCGGCATAAGGCCGCTCAATGCCATTGGAAGAGCGCCGAAGCAGCGCGTTTTTCTGCTGCAAGGCCCGGACATAGCGGCGGTAGAGGGTCAGGTAGCCGGGGTAGAGCTGGCAGAGGGCCGCATCCAGAAATTTCCGCCGCCCTTCCGGCGCGCCCTTCACGAGACTCAGGTGTCCGGGGTCGAAGACCACCGCCGGAAAGCTGCCCGCAAGGCTGGCCGCCCGCTTGACTGCGCCCCCGTTCACCGAGACTGTCCGGCCCGGGCGGGGAGAGTCCGGCGCACCCACCGTCAGGCGGACGCGGTTCGGCTCTTCCGTTTCCTGCTCTTCCTGCTGTGCGCGGAGGGTGGACGCTTTGAGCACGGCGAAGGGTTCGCCCCGGCGCACCAGCTCTGCATCCTTGCCGCCCCGGAAGCTCTTGCCGCCGGTGAGCAGCCAGATGGCTTCCAGGAGGTTCGTCTTGCCCTGGCCGTTGTTGCCGCAGATGACCGTCAGCTCCCGGCCCGGCGTCAGGCTGGCCGAGGCGATGTTCCGGTAATTTTCGACTTCGAGAGAGAGCAGCCGCATCAGCCGCCCATCCCGATCTCGATGGTCTGGCCGTCCAGCTCCACGGTATCGCCCGGGCGGCACTTCTTGCCGCGCATGGTGCAGACTTCGCCGTTGACCTTCACGGCCCCGCCCTGCACGAGCTCCTTGGCTTCGCCGCCGGTCTCGCACAGGCCCGCATATTTCAGCAGGGCGTCCAGCTTGATGAATTCGGTATGGATGAGGATCTTTTGCATTTTATTACGCCTCTCAGTCGTTTTTGAAGCGGACGGGCAGGACCAGATACAGGAAGTCACTGCCCTCCACCGGCAGCACCTTCACCGGGCTCAGCGGGCCGCTGATCTCCATCCGCACTTTCTCGGTGCGGGCATTGCGCAGCGCGTCCAACAGGTAGCGGTTGTTGAAGCCGATCTCCACCTCGTCGCCCTCGCACTCGGCGTTGAACTCATCGACGACGCGGCCCAGATTGGTCTGGCAGCGGACGACGACTTTACCCTCTGTAAAAGTGATGCGGAGGGGATTTTTTAAACGCTCTGTAATAATCAGAGAAGCGCGCTCGATGGTCTCGATGAACTCCTTGGTGTCGATGGTCACACGAGTGCGGCTGCCTGCCGGAATGACATTGTGATAGTTGAGGAACTCGCCCTCGATGAGGCGGCTCATGATGGTGTAGCCGGCGGTCATGAACACGACGTAGCGGCGGTTGGCACAGATGTGGACCGGCTCTTCGTCGTCGTTGGGCAGCAGATGAGACACTTCGGTCATGGTCTTGCTGGGGACGATGATGCGGATGTCCTTGACGGCAGTGACGGGCCGCTCCACGATGGCCAGACGGTAGCCGTCCAGAGCAACGATGGTCATTTTATCCGGCTCTATCTCAAAAAGTTCACCGGTATGCGCAGGTTTTTTCTCATCCTGGCTGACGGCGTAGAGGGTGCGGTCGATCATATCGCGGAGCACGCCGGTCTTGATGGTCAGGGTCTCCTCGGCGCCGGTGTTGGGCAGCTCGGGGAAATCGGTGGCCGACATGGACTGGATCTCGAACTGCGCCACCCCGCTCTGGATGGTGGTTTTGCCATTATCGGCAGACTGGATGGTGATCTGGCCTGCCGGCATCCGGCTGATCATGCTGCTGAGCAGCTTGGCATTCAGCACGATCTCACCGGGTTCTTTGACATTGGCTTCGATGGTGGTCACGATGCCCATTTCGAGGTCGTAGCCGGTGAGGGTCAGCTGGAAGCCTTCTGCCTTCAGTAAAATGCCCTCCAGTACCGGGATGGTAGAGCGCAGAGTGACTGCTTTGGATACGCCGTCAATGGCTGCACTCAGAAGAGTTTTGTCGCAGATGATGTTCAAATCTTCTTCTCTCCTTTTTTGTGTCTGTTTTGCTGTCGTTTCTCATGGGATCCGATGCAAAAACCTGTTTTCTTTATTGAACTTGTTGTAGTAATCGTAGTAGGGGATGGGGAAGATGTGGAAAACTCTGCAAACCCTTGCCGGGATGCGGGGATTTGGTTTTCCACGGAGATGTTGAGGAACTGTGGATGGAATGTTGAATCGGGGAGAGCCGTGGTTCTTTCCACATCCGCTGTGAAAAACGGAGGTTGAATGTTGAAAACCATGTGGAAAGAGTGGAAAGTTTCGGCTTTTCACCACAATATCTAGGTCTATTTTCCCCTTTTTGTTCCTCTTTCTCCCCATATTTTGGGGTTTGACCCCTGAATGAGTATGACTTTTAAGCCTGCTCCGGTGTGTTAAGCCTTCACATTCTTGATGATGTCACTCACCGTCTCCCGCAGGTGCTGGTCGTTCTTCATGTCCCGCTCCATGGTCTTGAGGGAGTAGACGATGGTGGAATGGTCACGGCCCGAGAATTCCCGGCCGATCTCCTCCATGCTCATGCCGGTGACCTCGCGCAGGATATAGATGGCCACGCGGCGGGCGGAGGCCACATTGGCGTTCCGCTTGGTGCCGCGGATGTCGGCAGGGGAGACGTTGAAGGTGCGGGATACCTCGCCCACGATCTTCTCGATGGTGACAGGCACGGGCTGGGTCTCGTTGAGGATGTCCTTGATGGCATTCTGTGCCACGCTGATGACCGGCTGGATGCCCTCGAGCATATAGTAGGCGTTGAGCTTTTTGACCGCGCCTTCCAGCTGACGGATGTTATTTTTCAGATGGTTGGCGATGAACTCGGCCACATCCTCGGGCAGGTCGAGGTGGAGAAGCTCCGCCTTGCGCTTGACGATGGCCACGCGGGTCTCGAAATCCGGCGGCTGGACGTCGGCGGTCAGGCCCCACTCGAAGCGGGTGCGCAGACGCTCTTCCAGGCTCTTGATCTCCTTAGCCGGGCGGTCGGACGCGATGACGATCTGCTTGTGGGCATCGTGGAGGGAGTTGAAGGTGTGGAAGAATTCTTCCTGGGTGGACTCCTTGCCCGCGATGAACTGGATGTCGTCCACCAGCAGCAGGTCGGCCACGCGGTACTTCATCCGGAAGTCCTCGGTGCTGCCGGCGCGGATGGCCGCGATCAGCTCGTTGGTGAACTGCTCACAGGTGACATACATGATGACGAAGTCGGGGTGGGTGCGCTTGATCTCGGTCTGGATGGCCGTCAGCAGATGGGTCTTGCCGAGGCCCGAGCCGCCGTAGATGAACAGCGGGTTGTAGGCACCGGAGGGGTTGGCCGCAACAGCCTGCGCCGCAGCAAACGCAAACTGGTTGGACGGGCCTTTGATGAAGTTCTCGAAGGTGAATTCATAGTTGCCCTGCGGGGAGGCGGGGTTCGCCTCGTACTGCTGGGCCAGCACCACTTCGTGGGGCGGTGTGCTGGGGACGACGAGGGTGATGTCCACGTCAAAGCCCAGCACTGTTTTGAAGGCCTCTTTGAGCAGGCCGAGATAACGGTCCGTCACGATCTTGCAGATGAAGTCGTTGCGCACCGAGAGGGTGATATGGCTGGAGTCCTCAAAGCTGATAGGCTCCAACCCGTCGATATAGAGATTATACGTCGGCTCCGCCATCTGCGCCTTGCAGTAGCTCTGGGCAGCCTCTAAAACGTCCTTGAAAGAATCCATAGTACATCCACTCCATTGAAGTTTTCAACAATGCTGCTGATACCAGGTTAGTATACCACAAAAATCCCCCTGCGTCTATATTATATAAGGTAATTTATAATACATAAAAAAGACATACCTGCGTCTGGGAAACGGCCTTGTGTCCAAGGCGGAGAAAAGCCACAAGATATTGTGGATGAAAAGTTTTCCACGGGAAACGGGTGAAAAAGTTGAAAGTTTCTCCACAGAGGTTTTTCAAAAAAGTTTGAAGGAAAGCGAAAAAAATGCTTGACAGAAGGCCATAGTGTGCGATATACTGTTGAATTGCAAGCCTGTCCCCATTTTGGGACCAGAATAGACCCCATACCGGGGACGAGTTTTTACGGAGGAAATACACCATGAAGAGAACTTTTCAGCCTAAGAAGCGTCAGCGCAAGGAAGTTCATGGCTTCCTGACCCGCATGAGCACCAAGAACGGCCGCAAGGTCATCAACGCACGCCGTGCTAAGGGCCGCAAGAGCCTGACCGTCTGATCCTGAGCAGTATGCATCGGGTCCGGCGCAGAATGGAATATGCGCAAAAAGGCCGCTGATATTGGATTGGCGGTCTTATTTTTTTACCCGGCATTCGGGAAAAAAGGCCGGAAAGCTGCGGTGAATAGTCGCATTGCCTAAAAAAACTGTCAAAGATTTGGCAGAGAAAACGCCCGGATGAGCTTTTCATGTCGGCGTTTTTTTGCTATACTGAACACTGAGCATTGCTTTTTTCCGGGCGGTGCTCCCACATCACCTGAAGGGAGGCGCACAGGATGCGCTATCGTCCCATCCGCCGCAACGGCGAGTTTGGCCGCGTGTATGCCCGCGGCAAGTCCTATGTCAACCAGGCGCTGGTGCTCTACGTGCTCAAAACGCGGAGCAAGCGCACCCGGGTGGGCCTGACGGCCACCAAAAAGATCGGCCACGCCGTGCAGCGCAACCGCGCCCGCCGCGTCATGAAGGCCGCCATCGACGAGCACCTCGACTACAACATCGGCGGCTACGACCTCGTTTTCGTGGCCCGGGGCATGACCCCCCGGCTCAAGAGCTGGCAGCTCAGCGCCGTCGTGGCAAAGCTCTTCGCCCAGGCCGGCCTGCCGGATAAGGCAAAGCAGCCGGGCGCAAAGCCCCCTGCCACCCTGCCGCCGGTCCGGAAGCCCGAGGCGTGAGCATCTTTCAGAAAGCCCTCTGCGGGCTCATCCGGCTCTACCAGAAGTTCATCAGCCCGGGGCTGGGGCGGAACTGCCGCTTTTCACCCTCCTGCAGCCAGTACGGCATCGAGGCCATCCGCACCCACGGCTGCGTCAAAGGGCTGCTGCTGACGACATGGCGCATCGCCCGGTGCAATCCGCTGGGCCGCTGGGGCTACGACCCTGTGCCGGAAAAGGGCCGCTGGAAAAATCCGGCCCGGCATCTCTCGGCCTCGGCTCTGTTTTCCACCAGACACGAAAAATAAGTGGAAAACCTCTTCGCCGATGCTCTTTGGAAGAGCGCTGAAGCGGGGAAGACCTCTCCGTCACGCCTGCGGCGTGACACCTCTCCTGATAGGAGAGGCTGAGAGGAAATGCTATTATAATTGCTTCTTGTGACGTGCTGAACTGTGGGCGGCGTGTCCTACGATAAAAATAACCGTCCCGCACCACAGGCGGGGCAGAATGGACAGAGACATGAATATTTTGTACATCCTCGGTGTACCTCTCGGCTATGTGATGGAGTGGATCTACAACCTCATCCCGAACTACGGCTGGGACATCATCATCTTCACCATCGTCATCCGCCTGCTCAGCATCCCTCTGCAGCTCAACCAGCAGAAGAGCATGGCCAAGATGTCCGCTTTCCAGCCGATGATCGCCGACATCCAGAAAAAGTACAAGGACAAGCCCGAAAAGCAGCAGGAAGAGCTGATGAAGCTGCAGCAGGAGTTCGGCTATAAGCCCACCGCCGGCTGTATGCCCATGCTGGTCAACTTCCTCGTCATGTTCGGCGTCATCGAGGTCGTGTACCGCCCGCTGCAGCGCATCTTCCACATCGGCGCCGAGGCCATCACCGCCGCAGGCGATGCCATGACCGCTCTGGGCATCAGCTTCACTCAGGTGACCCGCGACACCAATATCATCGCACAGGTGCTGGCCGGTGAGTCCACCGTCACCTCTGTGTTCACCCCAGACCAGCTGAACACCATCACGGAGTTCGGCCAGCACATGGACTTCTTCGGCATCGACCTGACCCGTGTGCCGCAGTACAGCCTGGCAGCAGACAACCTGCCCCTGCTGATCTTCCCCATCCTGGCTGTCGTCACCATGTTTATCTCCACCCACATCAGCATGAAGGCCTCCGGCCAGGAGATGCAGGGCAGCATGAAGCTGACCATGTATATGATGCCTCTGATGTACGTCTTCTTCTGCTTTACCGTTCCCTGCGCATTCTCTCTGTACTACGTCATTTCCAACATCGTGATGACCGTCCAGACCCAGGTCATGCGCAAGATCTATGACCCCGAGAAGATGAAGGAGCAGGTCAAGGCCGAGATCGCTTCCCGCAGGAAGGAAGAGAAGCGCGGCGTGAAGAGCACCACCATCAAGGTCCAGGACGAAAAGACCGGTGAGGTCGTGGAAAAGAACATCTCCGCCAGCGAGATGAACAAGCGCCGCCTCGAGTATGCCCGCCAGCAGGATGCTGAGCGCTACAAGGACGAGCGCACTGTCCCGCTGAGCGAGCTGCAGAACAAAAAGGAGGATTGACGGTTATGATCCGTACGCAGGAAGCGACCGGCAAGACGGTCGATGAAGCATGCACCAACGCCTGCGCTCTGCTGGGCGTGGAAAAGGACGACATCAACGTCAGCTACGAAGTACTGGAAATGCCCCAGAAGACCGGTTTTCTGGGCCTGAAGCTCACCCCCGCCAAGGTCCGCGTCAGCGTCGAGCTGCCGGACGAGCCTGCGGCAGCTCCTGCTGCCCCTGTTGAGGAGAAGGCTGCTCCTGTGGCGGCTGAGCCTGTCGTCGAAGAGACTGCCCCTGAGGCTCCCGCTGCTGTGGAAGAGCCTGCCGCACCCGCTGAGGAAGTTGCCCCTGCCGAAGAGCAGGCGGCTCCCGCCGCCGAGGGCGAAGAGGTGGAAGTCCCCCTCAACATCGAGGAGAACACCAAGGTCAAGGCCGCTGTGGACTACCTGAAGGATGTCATCGAGAAGATGGGCGTACAGGACGTCAAGTTCAGCGCTGTGCAGAAGGGTGAGGCTACCATCATCCGTCTGGACGGCGAGAAGATGGGTGCCCTCATCGGCCGCCGCGGCGAGACGATGGAGAGCCTGTCCTATCTGGCAAGCCTCGTGGCAAACCGCCTCGAGGGCGACTACATCAAGCTGGGCCTCGACGTGGCCGGCTACCGCGACAAGCGCGAGAGCGACCTGACCGCACTGGCACAGCGCATCGGTGCCAAGGTGCGCCGCACCGGCCGCAGCTTTGCCATGGAGCCCATGAACCCCTACGAGCGCCGCATCATCCACTCTGCCATTGGCAAGATGGAGGGCGTCCGCAGCGAGAGCAAGGGCGAGGGCCGTGACCGCCGTGTGGTCATCTACTCCACCGACCCCAACGCTGTGGCTGAGAGCGCAAATGCACGTCCCCGCGGACCCCGCGGCGGCCGTGACCGCAACGGCAATGGCCGCAGCGGCGGCTATCATCGCGGCGGCGAGCGCCGTGGTGACCGGAATGGCCGCGGCCCGCGCAATGGCAATGGCGGCCGGGGCGGCTGCCGCTCCAATGTGCCTGAGCGCACCTACACCCCGCGCGACGCCGAGAATGCTGCCCCTGTGGCACCCAAGCGCACCGAGCGTGTGGATGATTTCGCGGATCTGAGCTTCGGCAAGATCGAGCTGTAAAAGCTGAAGGATAAGACCCTCTCCCGCATGGCGGAAGCCGTGCGGGGGGAGGGTCTTTTTTTGTACGAGGCACACTATAAATTTACACATTTTTTGCATGAAGATGGTTTACTATGAAAAGCAAATCTGAAAGAATAATTTAGGAAGAAAAGTCGTTCTTATCGGAAAATTGGAGAATATGTCCAATTCCGGAAGAAGTTTTTCTCCTATTTGCACATTGTAAAACAATATCGGCAAGCCTTATACTAGAGCTACAAATGCTTCGGAGTGTATACCAAGCAAAAAAGAGAGGAATTATCATGGAACAGAATAAGATTTCCCGCCGTAATTTCCTGCGCGTGGCCGGTGCATCGGCTACCGCCGCCGCAATGGGCGGTCTGGTCCCGGCTGCTTCCGCTGCCGGCATCAAAGACCTGTGGAGCATGGACCTGCAGATCCTTGCCACCAGCGATACCCACGGTAAGTTTGACCCCTGGGACTACGCCGCCAACAAGGCCGACGCCTCCGGCAGCGTGGCCCAGCAGGCAACTGCCATCAAGGAGAACCGCACCAAGACCACGCTGGTCGTGGATGCAGGCGACACCATTCAGGCAAACTCCGCTGAGCTGTTCCTGAACGACGATGTCCACCCCATGATCGCTGCTCAGAACGCCATCGGCTACGATGTCTACGTCACCGGCAACCATGAGTACAACTATGGCATGGCCACGCTGGAAAAGGTGCTCTCCCAGCAGAAGGCCAAGGTGCTGACCGGCAACGTCTACAGCCCCGAAGGCAAGCCTCTGGCGGACGGCTACACCATCATCAAAAAGGGCGGCGTCAAGATCGGCGTCATCGGTATGGTCACTCCCAACATCACCCGCTGGGACGCCAAGAACCTCGAGGGCTGGACTGTCACCAACCCGGTGGACGAGAGCCGCAAGATCATTGATAAGATCAAGAACGATGTGGATGTCATCATCGGTGTTATGCATATGGATATTGACAATGAGTACGGCGTCTATGGCTCCGGCGTCACCGACCTGGCAAATGCCTGCCCCGAGTTCGACGTCATCGTCGCCGCTCACGGCCACAAGAGCATCCCCAACAAGATGATCAACGGTGTGCTGGTGGTCGAGAACAAGAATGCCGGTGCCACCGTCTCCGACATCCACGTCTATCTCGAGCGCGGCCTGAACGGCAAGTGGAAGGTGAAGGACCGCACCTCTGAGAACCTGATCATCAAGGACTACGCTCCCGACCCCGAGCTGACCGCTCTGCTGGCAGAGTACGACCAGCGCGCTAAGGACGACGCCGTGACCCCCATCGGCCAGCTGGTCGGCGGTGATCTGGCCCCCGAAAACGAGATCGACTGCCTGCCCCAGCCCATGGTGCAGGATACCGCTCTGCTGGACTTCATCAACGAGGTACAGATGTACTACACCGACGCGCAGGTGTCCGCAACGGCTCTGACCTCCATGACCTCCCAGATGCGCGAGGGTACCATCCGCAAGTGCGACATGGCAAGCATCTACACCTACCAGAACACCCTGTACAAGCTGCAGATGAACGGCTGGCAGCTGCGTCAGTTCATGGAGTGGTCTGCTGCCTTCTTCAAGACCTGGGAGCCGGGCGATGTGACCATCGCATTCGACTCTTCCGTCCGCTACTACCTGTACGATGCCTTTGCGGGCGTCAAGTATGACCTCGACATCTCCAAGCAGCCCGGTAACCGCATCCAGAACCTGACCTGGATGGATGGCCGTCCGGTGGAGGACGATGACAGCTTCGTGGTGGCCGTCAACAACTACCGTGCCACCACCCAGCTGCTGGCTTATGCCGACATCTTCAAGGAGGGCGACGAGCTGCCCAAGCTGCTGGAGATCGACGTGCGCGGCGATGTGGGCGGCATCCGCGAACTGCTGGGCGAGTACATCCGCACCGTCAAGGGCGGCACCATCGAGCCGCACGTGGACAACAACTGGAAGCTCGTGGGCGACAACTGGAACGCGGCTGACCACGAGAAGGCCGTCAAGCTGCTGCGCGAGGGCAAGCTGGCTCTGTCGGAGAACACCGACAGCCGCACCCTGCCCGGCAAGGCCATCACTACGGCCGATATTGCCGCATTCTGATTTTTCTTTCACACACAGCGGGGTGTGCAGTCTTTCAGGGGCTGCACACCCTTTTTTGCTGCACAATAAAGTGAAGGATCAATGCGGACTCTCCGGCGGTGTGCCGCTTTTTTGCGCAGCATATTTCTTTTTTTGGCGGTTCGTGGTAGAATATACTGTATTCATCTGCGCATAAGGAGGGGAGAAGATGCAGCATTCGACCATTGCGGCCATTGCTACCGCTCCGGGTGCGGGCGGCATCGCCATCGTGCGGCTGTCCGGCCCGGAAAGCTATGAAGTGGCGGCGAAGGTGTTCCGTCCGGCCAACCCGGCCAAAAAGGTCGCGGACGCCAAAGGATATACGGCTATGTTCGGTGCGTTCGTGGAAGGGGAAGAGGCTTTCGATGAGGGCGTGGCGCTGTTCTTCCGCGCGCCCCACAGCTACACCGGCGAGGATGTGGTGGAGCTTTCCTGCCACGGCGGCAGTGCAGTCGCCCGGCGGCTGGTGGAAGCCTGCATTGCGGCGGGGGCGT
>OHLV01000569.1_pt1 | contig 11769 bp, 7 predicted proteins | sample 1569221 | NCBI WGS metagenome assembly OHLV01 (sample SAMEA3879521, study PRJEB24766) | human gut metagenome | biome: human-associated habitat; feature: feces | place: USA | collected 1985/1987 | reverse complement strand
TACGACGATATGCTGGCCGCCGGCGTCGGCATCGACGCACCGGACGACTACACCGTCGTCTTTACCTGCCTGAACCCCTGCCCCTACTTCGACACCGTGGCTTCCTACGTCTGCTGCTATCCGGCACCCCCGGCTCTGGTGGAAAAGCTGGGCGTCGAGGGCTTCCGCGGCGTGGACTACACCCAGCAGTGGTGCTGCGGCCCCTACCTCATCGAGGAATTCGTCTCCGACAACTCCAAGCGGTTCATCCCGAACCCCCACTATTATGCGGCTGACGAGTGCAGCCGCTTCGAGCGCGTGTCTCTGAGCATGATCACCGACCTGACCGTCGGCTACCAGCTGTATCAGAACCGTGAGCTGGACGAGCTGGAGCTGAGCGAGAGCACCCTGACCACCATCACCTCCGACACTTCCAACGCCTACAACGACCAGCTCTGTGAGAAGCGCCCCACCAAGTACGCCTACGACTTCCATTTCAACTTCCACTGCCTCAACACCGACGGTACCCCCAACGAGAACTGGAACAAGGCCGTGGCCAACCGGGCATTCCGCCGCTGCTTCCAGGAGGGCCTGAACCTCATCCCCTACTACGCACGCTTCAACAAGATCAACCCCCTCAAGTGTGAGAACAACTACTACACCATGAAGGGCGTCTGCTACAACTCCAAAGGCACCGATTATGTTGACCTGGTGGCCAAGGAGCTGGGCATCGACGGCGAGAAGTATGACGGCGAGACCATGGTCCATCTGCGCAAGTCCACCGCCGACTCCATCGCCGCCCTCAAGAAGCAGGCCATGGATGAGCTGACCGCCATCGGCGTCACCTTCCCGGTCAAGGCTCCCTTCTTCTTCGTGGCCGGCAACACCGTGGCTCAGGACAACGCCACCGTTCTGAAGCAGTGCTTCACCGACAGCTTCGGCGACGACTTCATCCAGCTGGACCTCGGCACCTACGTTTCCAGCCTTGCAAAGGAAGTCCGCATCCCCAAGCTCCACGGCTTCGTCATCAACGGCTGGGGCGCAGACTTCGGCGACCCCGTCAACTTTGTGGGGCAGGAGATCCTGCATGACTCCAACGCCTACTACGCCGTCAACTACTCCAACATCCAGCTGGTGGCGGAGGATCCCGCCGATTACCAGAAGGAGCTGGTAGACGAGTTTGAACAGTTCACCGACCTGGTCAACGCGGCCAACGCCATCGTGGACGACACCGACGCCCGCTATGAGGCTTTCGCAAAAGCCGAGGCCTACATGATCAACAACTCGCTGGCTGTCCCCTGCTACTACGATGTCCGCTGGTGCCTGACCCACGTCAACGAGTACACCAAGATCAACGCCATGTTCGGCCCCTGCAACCTCAAGTACGTCAACTGGGAGACCAGCGAGGACGCCTACACCACCGCTCAGTACGAGGAATTTGCCAAGGCTTTCGACGCCGCAAAATCTTAACTTTTTCTTAACTTTTCTGCCGGGAGTTCCTGCTTCCGGCCCGTATCCCACACACGGGAGCTGTTCTTGGATTAAGAACAGCTCCCGTTCTTTTGTTTTTGGGCCTGTTTATCTTATTTTCGTCACTCTTCATCACAGTAAAGTAAATTTATTTTATCTCCATGCTGAGTACGGCTTTCTTTTGGAAGAAAAGGCAATTTACATTCCATTGACAACTATTTATTTCGATGGTACAATATATGTCGTGTTAAGGATTTTACGGGAGGAGCACAGGCACAGACAGAGTGGTCTGTTTCTGCGCTCTTTTGTATTCTCTGGTAATACAGAGGGGGCAGATAATCTCGTAGGAGTGGGAAATCGGCAGGGCAAGGTACCCTGCGCCATAGAGCCGAGACACGAAAAAATAATTGGGAGGAAAACACAATGAACGCAAATTTTGAGTCTCATTCCATCAGCCGCCGCAGCTTCCTCAAGGCTTCCGGCGTCGTGGGCGCTGCAAGCATCCTGGCCGCTTGCGGTGGTTCTTCCAGCAGCACTGCTGCCAGCACCTCCGGTGCTGCCTCCGGCGCAGCTGCACCCGCAGCCGACGCCATCACCGATTACGTCTCCTTCGAGACTGCCAAGCGTGAGCTGGAGACCTGGAACTTCCTGTACAGCCAGTCCGCTTCCGACATGAACGTCACCACCAACTGCTGGGACGGCCTGCTGAGCTTCGACTGCTACGGCAAGGCAGTCCCCGCCATCGCATCCAGCTGGGAGCACAACGAGGACTCCACTGTCTGGACCTTCCACCTGCGCGACGATGTCGATTGGTGCGACGTCAACGGCGAGGTCAAGTCTCACCTGACCTCCAAGGACTTCCTCGTGGGTCTTGAGTGGGTCCTGAACGCTCTCAAGAACGAGGCCTTCAACACCTCCATGCCCTCTGAGACCGTCGTGGGCGCTGCTGAGTACTACGACCTGACCAAGGACAAGGGCGACGCTGCTGCCGATATGACCTACGAGGATATGCTGGCTGCCGGTGTCGGCGTCGAGGCACCGGACGACTACACTCTGGTCTTCACCTGCAAGAGCCCCTGCCCCTACTTCGACACCGTCGCTGCCTACAACAGCTTCTACCCCGCCTCTGAGGACCTCATCAAGGAGCTGGGCATCGATGGCTTCCGCTCCTGTGATTACTCCACCATGTGGTACAATGGTCCGTACCTCATCGAGGAGTATATCCAGCAGAACACCAAGAGCTTCATCCCCAACCCCAACTACTACGCTGCAAAGGACTGCACCCGTTTCGAGCATCACACCATCACCATGATCCCCGACCTGTCCATGGGCCTGCAGCTGTACGAGAACGGCGAGGTCGATAACATCGACCTGACCGAGTCCAACCTGACCACCATCACCTCTGACCCCAACAACAAGCACAACAAGTTCCTGTGCGAGAAGCGCCCCACCAAGTACAGCTTCCAGATGCACCTGAACTTCCAGCGCAAGGATGAGAACGGCAATCTGGACGAGAACTGGAACAAGGCTGTTTCCAACCGCGCATTCCGTCAGTGCTTCTACAAGGGCATCGACTTCACCAACTACTACGCCCGCACCAACAAGATCAACCCCCTGAAGTGCGAGAACGACTACTACACCATGCCCGGTGTCTGCTACAACACCAAGGGTGAGGAGTACACCACTCTGGTCGCCAAGGAGATGGGCTTCGACGGTCAGGCTTACGACGGCAAGACCATGATCCGCCTCCGCGACAACGGCGGCGACATCGCTGACCTGAAGAAGCAGGCCATGGAAGAGCTGAGCGCTATCGGCGTCACCTTCCCCGTTCACTGCTACCACTACATCAAGAGCGGCGACACCAATGCTCTGGATACCGCCACCGTTCTGAAGCAGTGCTTCTCCGAGAGCCTGGGCGATGACTTCGTCGTGCTGGACATCGGCACCTATGTCTCTTCCATCTATAAGGAAGTCCGTAACGTCCAGATGCACTCCATCCTGCAGAACGGCTGGGGCGCTGACTTCGGTGACCCCGTCAACTTCCTGGGTCAGGAAGTCCTGAGCGACGACAACGCTTACTATGCTCAGACCACCTCCTGGATCGCAGCCGTTGAGAAGGATCCTCAGGATTACCAGAAGGACCTGCTGGCTGATTACCAGGAGTTCACCGATCTGGTCACCGCGGCAAAGGCCATCGTCACCGATACCGATGCACGCTATGCCGCATTCGCAAAGGCTGAGGCTTCCATGCTGAACAATGCACTGTGCATCCCCTGCCTGTACGAGGTGCTCTGGTGCCTGACCCACGTCAACGAGTACACCAAGATCAACGCCATGTACGGTCCCTGCAACTACAAGGCAGTCAACTGGGAGACCCGTCAGGGCGACGGCTACACCACCGAGGAGTACGAGGCTTTCTCCGCTGCATTCGATGCAGCAACCAAAGCCTGATGATTATTTTATAAAGGTTTGGTTATCATGTTAAAATACACCGTCAAGCGGCTGGCTCAGTCGCTCGTCACGATCTTATTGATCGCAACCATCGTCTTTTTGCTGATGCGCTGCCTGCCTACGGACTACTACTTCACGGAAGAACAGCTCATGAAGTTTACCGAAGAGCAGAAATACGCCGCGCTGGAAGCCGCCGGTCTGACCGACCCCATCGGCACCCAGCTGATGCACTTCTACAATGACCTGCTCCATCTGGACTTCGGCACTTCCCGCCGCATCCAGAATGGTGCTTCCGTCGTGAAGGTGATCGGCAAGAAATTCGGCGTCTCCATGCGCCTCGGCCTGATCTCCGCCGGCATCTCTCTGCTGGTGGGCATCATGCTGGGCATCCTGCAGACTGCCTTCAAGGACAAGGTCTTTGACTGGATCGGCACGGCCTACACCGTTTTCGTCAACGCTGTGCCTTCTCTGGTCTCCTATTCGCTGGTGCTGGTCTTCGGCTCCAAATACCTGGGTTTCCCCACGCTGTACTCCACCCGTAATGTCGGCCCCTCCAGCGTGCTGCCCATCGTCTGCTTGTCGCTGGCGTCTATCGCAGGCTACGCTCTGTGGACCCGCCGCTACATGGTGGACGAGCTGACCCGCGATTATATCAAGCTGGCCCGCGTCAAGGGCCTGAGCTCCAGCGAGATCATGTTCAAGCACGTGCTGCGCAACGCCATGGTTCCCATGGTGCAGTATATCCCCCAGTCCATCCTGCTGACGGTCGGCGGCTCTCTGCTGATGGAGCGGTTCTTCTCCGTTCCCGGCATGGGTCCCCTGCTGACCGACGCCATCCAGCGCTATGACCTGAACGTCGTCCAGACTCTGGTCATCCTCTACGCTGCACTGGGCATCGTGGGTGTTTTCCTGGGCGACGTGCTGATGATGCTGGTTGACCCGCGCATTACTCTGACCGGAAAGGAGGCCGCACGCTGATGGCTAAAGCATCTGATTTTGAGGGCAGGAAGCAGGACGAGCTGTTCTACTTCGTCGATTACTCTCCGGAGGAAGCCGAGCGTGTCGGCTACTCCAACTACAGCTACTGGGGGTCTGTCATCCAGAACTTCCTCAAGCACAAGGCTGCTGTCGTCTGCCTGATCCTGTTCCTGTTCCTCGTCATCTTCTCCTTCATCGCACTGGCCATCGGCAAGTACGATTATCAGACGCTGGTGACGGATTCCTCTCTGGCCTTCCGGAAGCCCAACAGCGAATACTGGTTCGGCACCGACAACCTCGGCCGCGACTACTGGTGTCAGGTGTGGTATGCCACTCAGGTGTCCATCCGTCTGGCCCTCATCGTTGCCGTGGGCGAGAGCATCCTCGGCGTCATCATCGGCCTGATCTGGGGCTATGTCCGTAAGCTGGACCGCTTCTTCACCGAGCTGTACAACCTCATCGACAATGTGCCTTACATCATCTACATGACCCTGATCGCACTGGTCGTCGGCCAGAGCTTCACCATCATGGCCGTCTCGATGATCGCCATCGGCTGGCTGGTCATGGCCCGCCGCGTCCGCAACATGGTGTTCATGTTCCGTGACCGCGAGTACAACCTCGCGTCCCGCTGCCTTGGCACCCCGCTGTGGCGCGTTCTGACCAAGAACATCCTGCCCTATCTGGTCTCCGTCATCATCCTGCGCATGGCGCTGAGCATCCCCGCCACCATCAACCTCGAGTCCACCCTGTCCTATCTGGGCATCGGTCTGGGCATCGAGACTCCGTCTCTGGGCCTCATCCTGAGCAAGGTGCGCGGCTTCTTCCTCGATTATCCTTACCTGCTGGTCTTCCCCGCATCCATCGTGTCCATCATCTCCATTTCCTTCTATATCATGGGCAACGCTTTCTCGGATGCTGCTGACCCGCGCAACCACGTTTAACAGATGGGAGAGAAAATCACAAAAATGGATAGACAACCGATCATCTCTGCCAAAGACGTGGAGATCACCTTTAGCCTGCGCGGCAAGAAGCTGAACGCGATCCGCAAGTGCTCGCTGGACCTTTATGACGGCGAGACGCTGGCCATCGTGGGCGAGTCCGGCTCGGGCAAGTCCGTATTCACCAAGACCTTCGTGGGCATGCTGGATGTCAACGGTAAGATCACCGGCGGCTCCATCATGTACGAAGGCCGCGACATGACCAAGTTCACCGAGAAGGACTGGCTGGGCGTGCGCGGCAAGAAGATCGCCATGGTCATGCAGGACCCGATGACCAGCCTGAACCCGCTGAAGAAAATCGGCAAGCAGATCCAGGAGAGCATCGAGCACCATCAGGGTCTGAAGGGCGCGGAGGCCAAGAAGGCCGCCATCGAGATGCTGGCCAAGGTCGGCATCCCCGACCCGGAGCGCCGCTACGAGCAGTATCCGCACGAGTTCTCCGGCGGTATGCGTCAGCGTGTCGTCATCGCCATCGCTGCCGCCTGCCGTCCGCAGATCCTCATCTGCGACGAGCCCACCACCGCTCTGGACGTGACCATTCAGGCACAGATCCTGCAGCTCATCCGTGACCTGCAGAAGGAGCTGGGCATGTCCGTTATCTACATCACCCATGACCTGGGCGTTGTGGCAAACGTGGCAGACCGCGTGGCCGTCATGTACGCCGGCCAGATCGTCGAGTACGGTACCGTCGAGGAGATCTTCTACGACGCATGGCACCCCTACACCTGGGCTCTGCTGCAGGCTCTGCCCCAGCTGGGTACCAAGGGTGAGGCCCTGCCCACCATCGACGGTACGCCGCCGAACCTGTTCAATGAGATCAAGGGCGATGCATTTGCACCCCGCAACAAGCACGCGCTGGCCATCGACTTCGTGGCAGAACCTCCGTTCTTCCAGGTGTCCGAGACCCACGCGGCAAAGACCTGGTATCTGGACCCCCGGGCTCCCAAGATGGAACGCCCCCACTCCATCCAGAACCTGCGTGAGAAAATGGGAAAGATGGGAGGTTCCAACTTAAATGGCTGAGCGTGAAAAGCTGATTGAGCTGAAAGACCTTCAGATCACCTTTGGCTCCGGCAAAAAGAAGTTCGTGGCCGTGGACCACGTCAATTTTGACATCTACAAGGGCGAGACCTTCTCGCTGGTCGGCGAGTCCGGCTCCGGCAAGACCACCATTGGCCGTGCCATCTGCCGCATCAACCCGACTTCCGGCGGCGACATCTTCTTCAAGGGCCAGAAGATCAACGGCAAGATCTCCAAGGAGCTGGACCGTGAGGTCATCCGCAAGGTGCAGATGATCTTCCAGGACCCCATGGCCTCTCTGAACGAGCGCGCCAAGGTCGAGTACATCGTGGCTGAGGGTCTGTTGAACCACCACCTGTACAAGGACCAGGATGACCTGCACGAAAAGGTCATGAACGCTCTGCACGAGGTCGGCCTGCTGCCGGAGTTCGCCTCCCGCTTCCCCCACGAGTTCTCGGGCGGCCAGCGTCAGCGTATCGGCATCGCCCGTGCGCTGGTCATGGAGCCGGAGTTCATCGTGGCTGACGAGCCCATCTCCGCACTGGACGTCTCCATCCGTGCGCAGGTGCTGAACCTGCTGAACAGCATGAAGAAGTCCCGCGGTCTGACCTACCTGTTCATCGCCCACGACCTGTCGGTCGTCCGGTTCATCTCGGACCGCATCGCCGTCATCAGCAAGGGCCGCATCGTGGAGCTGGCAGAGGCTGAAGAGCTGTTCCTCCATCCCCTGCACCCCTACACCAAGGCTCTGCTGAGCGCCGTTCCCATCCCCGACCCGGGTCTGGAAAAGAAGAAGAAGCTCCTGGTCTACGACCCCAGCTGCCACGACTACAGCGTGGACAAGCCGGTGTGGGAGGAGATCGCCAACGGTCACTTCGTCTATGGCAACCAGAAGGAGCTGGAAGGCTACCGCAAGGAATATCAGAGCCAGCTCTAAGCACTGTCACTTGACTGTATTTTAACACAAATGCCCCGCCGCAATGGGAAGCATCCCATTGCGGCGGGTTTTGTGCTGTATAAAAAGAGGCCGCTTCCCGTATTTCTGCCGGGAAGCGGCCCCTTTTTGTTTTATATCAGTCTTGCACCGGGCTTCGGCTCATGGGCCTGCCAGAGGGTGACCCACTCGGGCAGATGCAGGGTCTTCAGGCGCTGGGGCAGGGCGGCGAGATCTCCGCCCGTGAGATACCACGCCACACCGAACGCCGCCAGCGCCAGGATCACCAGCACTGCCAGCAGAACGCGGAGAGGATGCTTCTTCTTTGGGGTGGGATCCTTGCTCTGCGAACGGCCCGGAGGAGCGCTCTGTTTGGTCTGTCCGGCGGGAAGGAAGCCTGTCCCCTCGGCCTGCGGCAGACCGGCAGCGGCGCGGCGCACCATATCCAGCAGCCAGAGGCCGGGATTATCTGCGGCGGGGACGGTGCGGAGCCAGCAGCCTTTTTTGGTGCTGAGCACCAGCACATGGTCGCTTTCCCGCTCGGCACAGGCCACGGCCAGCTCTGTTCCCACGACGCGGCGGGCCGCCTGCGCCCGGGCGATGGCCAGACGGACAGAGTCGGGTTTGTCCCCTTCCCCGCCGAGCTTGGCCCGGGCGCGCTTTTCGATTTGGGGGCCGACCTTGGCGTCGGCATAGCTCATGGTGCCGAAGTCGTAGACCTTCTCGGCACCGGGGACTTTCTCGAGCCGGGATTCCAGCAGCGCACCGGCGGCGGCATCGCCGCAGGCCAGCAGACAATCATGGGCTTCCAGCGCCTGCACGGCGGCAGCGGCCAGACTGGTATCGCCTGCACCATATACGTCCGCGCCAAAGCTGCTGCGGAGGCTCTGAGCCGCCTTTTTCAGTCCCGTGGGCGTGTCCGCATGGACAGCCAGCAGCGTCTCTGCGCCCCGGCTCTTCCACTGGGCCTCAGCCCTCCATTGGGGCGCAAACAGCGCCACAGCGGCCGCCAGCCGCCCCTGCGGCGCACCGTACAGGCGCAGCACACAGCGGGTCTCCTCTGCCAAATCCCATCAACCCCTCATTTTTGATTTTTACCGGACGAACGCCTCATCCAGTGCAGCCAGCGCTTCGTCGTCCGACTGCTGAGCTGCGGTGAGGGCCTGCGTCCCGGCCGGGACTTTGCCCTGTGCCAGACGCAGCGCCAGTTCCAGCGCAGCCTGTGCGGCCCGGGCGCGCACCAGCGCACGGTCAGGCCGGGAGACGAAAAGCTTCTTGACGCAGGCCACGCCATCCCGGGCAGCGCCCAGATAAACGGTGCCCACAGGGCGCACCTCGTCGCCGCCGGTGGGGCCGGCCACGCCGGTGACGCTCACGGCGATGTCAGCGCCCGAAGCCTTTGCCGCGCCCAGCGCCATCTGTGCCGCCACGGGGGCGGACACGACGTTGTACTTTTCGATGACCGCCGGGTCCACGCCCACGAGCTTTGCCTTGGCCTGCTCCCAGTAGGTGACAAAGCCATAGCCGAACACCTCGCTGGAGCCGGACACGGAGGTCAGGCGCTGTGCGATGAGGCCGCCGGTGCAGCTCTCGGCGGTGGCGATGGTCAGCCCCTTTTCCTGCAGGGTGTGGACCACCGTCTCTTCCAGACCGGCCACATCCTCATCATACACCGCATCGCCCAGCATATCATAGAACTTTTTGGCATACGCGCGGCACATTTTTTCGCCGTCCTCGTCGGAGCGGGCGCGGGCGGTAATGCGGATCTCGCACTCGCCGGTCTTGCAGTAGATGGCGGCGGTGGGATTCGGATTTTCCAGCAGGTCGCGCACCTTATACTCAATATCGCTCTCGCCGCCCAGCACACGGAGGGTGACGGAGTGGAGGGTGCAGTTCTGGCGCTCCATCAGCAGAGGGCGGACGCTCTCCATCCACATGGCCTTCATCTCGTGGGGGACACCGGGCATGAGGACGGCGCAGTGGCCGTCCTGCTCGAACCACGCGCCGGGGGCAGTGCCGTGGTTGTTGATGATCTTATGGCCCTTGGTGGGGACCATCGCCTGTTTGCGGTTGTTGGGGGTCGTCTCGCGGCCAGTGCGGGCAAAGTAGCTGGTGATCTTATCCCACTCGGCCTCATCGAAGGCCAGCTCATCCCCGAAGCAGGCGGCAACGGTCTCCTTGGTCAGGTCGTCCGCCGTGGGGCCGAGACCGCCGGTAAAGACCAGCAAGTCGCAGCGGCTCTTGGCCTCGTTGACGAAATCGGCCAGACGGCCATGGTTGTCGCCGATGGTGCTCTCCCGCTGGACCGTGATGCCCAGATCGGCCAGCTCCCGGCTGAGGTACTGGGCGTTGGTGTTGAGGATGTTGCCGAGAAGGAGCTCGGTACCCACACTGATGATCTCTGCTGTCATGGCTCAGCCCTCGAATTCCACGTCGTCGGTGATGCGCAGGCGGATACGCTCGGTGGCCTCTGCGGCCTCGGCTTCCAGCTCTGCCAGACCGGGCATCCCGGCCTCGGCTTCGAGGATCTCGCTCAGTTCGGGGCGGATCTTCGGGTGCGGCGGGGTAAAGATGGTGCAGCAGTCCTCAAAGGGCTGGATAGAAGTCTCAAAGGTATCGATCTTTCTGGAAATCTCCACGATCTCCTGCTTGTCAAAGCCGATCACCGGACGGTATACGGGCATAGTGCAGACCTCATTGGTAGCTGCCAGTGACTGTAGGGTCTGAGAAGCTACCTGCCCGATGCTCTCTCCCGTGATCAGGCCGATGGCTCCGTTCTTTTCCGCAATAGCCTGAGCGATCCGCATCATATAGCGGCGCATGATGATGGTAAGCTCCTCATGGGGGCATTTCTCATAAATATACAGCTGAATATCCGTAAAATTCACCACATGAAGATCCATGGGGCCTGAATAGCGGGCTACCAGCTTGGCCAGATCTACTACCTTCTGCTTTGCACGGTCGCTGGTGTAAGGCGGTGCATGGAAATAAACCGCATCGATTTTTACGCCTCTCTTTGCGATCATATAGCCTGCCACCGGGCTGTCGATGCCGCCAGAAAGAAGAAGCATGGCCTTTCCGTTGGTGCCGACAGGCATACCACCCGGCCCCGGGATCATCAGGGAAAAGATATTTACCTTCTGGCGGATCTCCACTCTCAGGAGCACATCCGGGTTGTGCACGTCCACGCGCATCTGAGGAAACGCCTCAAGAATGGCCTCTCCCATATCACGGTTAATCTGGTCGGAGGACACAGGATAACGCTTGTCGCCTCTTCTTGCCACCACCTTAAAGGTAAGGTTCTTATCAGGGTAGACCTTATCCATATACTCTACCACATGTTTTTTCAGGTTCTCATAATCCCTGTCGTCAATCTGCACCATGGGGCAGATATCTGCGATACCGAATACCCGCTTTAAGGCCTCAATGGTGTCATCATAGTCATAATCGCCCTCAGCGGTTACATAGATGCGTCCTGATTCCTTTGTCACCTCAAAGCTTCCGTCTACCTCCCGGAGGGCGAAACGGATCTGCTTGATCAGGGCGTCTTCAAACATAAAGCGGTTCTTGCCCTTGGTGCCGATCTCCGCATATTTAATTAAAAATGACTGATACTGCATATATACCTCTTTCTAAACAACGAACAAACTGACAGCTACGCTCTGTAATAGCGTCTCAAAACCGGAAGCAGCTCCTTTAATACATCCATGCAATAGTCGATCTCTTCCTTTGTGTTAAAAAGGCCGAAGCTGAACCGGAGGGTAGAATCCAAGAGCTCCTTTTTTACTCCCACAGCCTTTAAGGTGCCGCTGATAGCGGGGTGATTGGAGGAGCAGGCAGAGCCTGAGGATACATAGATTTCCTTATCCTCCAGGGCGTGGAGAAGCACCTCACTGCGGACGCCCTTAAAGCTTAGGCTGACGATCTGGGGAGCGCTTA
>OHLV01000551.1_pt1 | contig 12209 bp, 9 predicted proteins | sample 1569221 | NCBI WGS metagenome assembly OHLV01 (sample SAMEA3879521, study PRJEB24766) | human gut metagenome | biome: human-associated habitat; feature: feces | place: USA | collected 1985/1987 | reverse complement strand
TGTATGTGTCAACATCATCAGACAGATAGGGCACCTCCTAGGGGCTGATGGCCTTGAAAAGCGGCTCCTTGCTGAAAAAGAGTACTACGAATTTATTGAAAGATTGAAGGAGGCAGACGAAGATGGACGAGGTTAAAGATACGAATCCGGTCCCCACTGATTCCACAGCACCGGAACAGACTACGACACCAGAACCGGTACCGACACCAACCGACGAAGCGGCACCGCAAGGGGGTACCATCCTTACGCCGCCCGCTGAACCGGTACCGACACCGGAAAAGGCTCCGGAAGCCTATGACTTCACGGGCTCCTTGCCAGAAGGCTATAGCCTAGATGAAACGACGGCGCAGGGCTTTGGCAATGTCTGCCGTGAGATGAACCTCACGAATGAGCAGGCGAACACCATGGCGAAGTTCGGATTTGACTTTATCGGCCAGATTCAGGCGGCGCAGGAAGCGGCTGCGGCATTGACGCAGGAGCAGCTGGAAGCGATCGCGGCGGCACAGGCAGCGGCAGCCCAGGCGGCACAGGACGCCGCGGCGGGCAACTGACCGCATGGAAAAGGACTGCCTGTAAAAAGGTATCAAAACAGAAACGGATGGAGCTTTATGAAAACAGGGAATGTGACGGGAACCGTTTACGAACGGAGCATTCATCGGAAACTGGGCAATAAAACAGAATGGTTAAGAGGCGCAGCGCATGGGGAGGACTGCGCCTTTTTTGAATGCAGCAAAATGGAAACGGCGGCTGCGCAGGGAAGCGTCTGTACGGGCGCGGATGCGGCGGGCTATGCGGTATACAGCGCCGTAAACCGGGCGATGGAGGGGGCGGTATTGCGCGGCATGGACGCAGCCGGAAACGGGCTTCGGTGCAGTCTGCAGGTTCAGATCCTTCTTCCTTTAGGGGAACAGGAGCGGACGTTGCAGCAGATGGTGTGCAGCGTCCGGACAGCGGCAGAAAGCGCGGGCGCAGCCATCGCGGATGTCAAGGCGTGCGTCAGCGCAGCGGTAAACGCTCCGGTAACGAGCGCGTCGGCGCACGTCTGGGGAACGGAAGCGGGAGAGCATGCGAAAGATCAGGGGAAGCGCCCCTTTGCGGGAAGCCAGATCGTGATGACAAAGTGGGCGGGGATCGAAGGGACTGTCCGCCTGACAAACCGGTGCAGGGAGCAGCTTTTGAAGCGCTATTCCGGTCACTTTCTGGAGGAAGCGGCAGCCCTTGACCACTGCCTTTCGATCGTCCCGGAGGCGGCAGCCGCCTGTAAGTCCGGCGTCGGGGCGGCCTGCGCGGCGGGCGAGGGCGGTATATTCCACGCGCTCTGGACGCTGGCGGAGCAAACCGGGACCGGACTTGAGGTTTTTCTGAAAAAAATCCCGATCCGGCAGGAGACGGTTGAGGTCTGCAACCTGCTGGACGTAAATCCCTATGAGCTGGCGGCAAACGGAAGCCTTTTGTGCGTGGCGGCAGACGGCGAGGCGTTGGCAGGGCAGCTGCGCAGCGCAGGGATTGCCGCAGAGGTCATCGGACGTCTGACCGGGGAAAACGGCAGGGTGATCATAAACGGCGAGGAACGGCGTTTTCTGGAACCGGCAAAGGAGGATCCGATTTACCGGATCCTGCCGGTATGACCGGTTTTTAAGACAGGAATCAAGAGCGGGCTTAAGACTGGAATCAAGACAGGGAAGCATTGTGAATGGGAGGAAGAAATGAGAGAAGAATTATTAAAAATAATCGAAAAAAACAGCCGCATCAATTTAAAGGAGCTGGCGGTGATCCTTGGCGTCGAGGAGATCGACGTAGTAAATGAAATGGCGGCGATGGAGGCGGAGGGCATCATCTGCGGCTACCACACGCTGATCGACTGGGAAAAGACAAGCATCGAAAAGGTATCGGCGCTGATCGAGGTGCGCGTGACGCCCCAGCGCGGGCAGGGCTTTGACAGCATCGCGGAGCGGATCTACAAATACCCGGAGGTCAACGCGGTATTTTTGATCTCCGGCGGCTTTGACCTGCTTGTGACGCTGGAAGGCAAATCCTTAAAAGAGGTGTCTGCGTTTGTGTCCGACAAGCTTTCTACGCTGGACAGCATTTTAAGCACCGCGACCCATTTTATCCTGAAAAAATATAAGGATCACGGGACGATCCTTGCAAAAAAATCTGAAGACCAGAGGGAGAAATTCATGCCATGAGAAATCCGTTATCCGATAAAATCGTAACGATCAAGCCGTCGGGCATCCGGAAATTTTTTGACATCGTGAGCGAAATGGATGATGCGATCTCACTTGGCGTGGGAGAGCCCGACTTCGATACCCCGTGGCATATCCGCGACGAGGGCATTTATTCGCTGGAAAAAGGGCGCACCTTTTACACGTCCAACGCCGGCTTAAAGGAATTAAAAATCGAGATCTGCCGTTATTTAAACCGCCGCCATGGGCTGGAATACGATTACCGCAATCAGGTGATCGTGACGGTCGGCGGCTCCGAAGCGATCGACATCGCCCTGCGCGCCATGATCAATCCGGGAGACGAGGTGCTCATCCCGCAGCCCTCCTATGTTTCCTATGAGCCGTGCGCGGTGCTGGCGGATGCGGTTCCGGTGATCATCAACCTGAAAGCGGAAAACGAGTTCCGTTTAACGGCGCAGGAGCTGCGCGACGCGGTTACGGACAAAACAAAGGTGCTGATCCTGCCGTTCCCGAACAATCCGACCGGGGCGATCATGGAACGCAAGGATTTGGAGGAAATCGCGGAGGTGATCCGGGAAAAGGATCTTTTTGTGATCTCCGACGAGATTTATTCAGAGCTTACCTATAAGGAAGAGCACGTTTCCATCGCCCAGATCCCGGGGATGCAGGAGCGGACGATCCTCATCAACGGCTTTTCAAAGGCGTATGCCATGACCGGCTGGCGGCTTGGTTATGCCTGCGGACCGGAGGAGATCATCACGCAGATGATCAAGATCCACCAGTTTGCGATCATGTGCGCGCCGACCACGAGCCAGTATGCGGCGGTGGAAGCGCTGAAAAACGGCGACGGCGATGTAAAGGAGATGCGGGACGAATACAATCAGCGCCGCCGCTATCTGATGCACGCCTTCAAGGAGATGGGGCTGCCCTGCTTTGAGCCTTACGGGGCGTTTTATGTATTCCCGTGCATTGCGGAATTCGGCATGACGAGCGACGAGTTTGCGACCCGATTCCTGCACGAGGAAAAGGTGGCGGTCGTGCCGGGAACGGCGTTCGGCGACTGCGGAGAGGGCTTTATCCGGATTTCCTATGCGTATTCGCTGGAAAATTTGAAGGTGGCGATCGGCAGGCTGGCGCATTTTGTGGAAAAGCTGAAAAAAGAAAGGGCAGAATTGTAAGACTATGCTGAATATTGTACTGCATCAGCCGGAGATCCCGGCGAATACCGGAAATATCGGAAGGACGTGCGTGGCGACGGGCGCGGTGCTGCACCTGATCGAGCCGCTCGGGTTTTCGCTGGACGAAAAGCACTTAAAGCGCGCCGGGATGGACTACTGGCATCTGCTGGACGTGCGCCGCTACGTCAATTTTGAGGATTTTCTGGCAAAAAACCCGGCGGTCGGAAAGAGCGCGAAGCTGTGGCTGGCGACGACAAAGGCGCATCAGGTTTACAGCGACGTAAGCTTTGGACCGGACGACTATATCATGTTCGGAAAAGAGAGCGCGGGCATCCCGGAGGAGATTCTGGTAGAGCACGAGGAGGGCTGTATCCGCATTCCGATGCGGGAGGACATCCGCTCCTTGAACCTCTCCAATTCGGTGGCGATCGTGCTCTACGAGGCGCTCCGGCAGAACGCCTTTGCAGGGCTTCAGGAAAACGGGGAGCTGCACCGGCTTTGCTGGAAGGGGTAATATAAGGCGGCAGAATGGGGGATAAGCATGGAATATTTTGAACCGATCAACGAAACGTCCTATTTGTCCGTTCAAAATGCGCCGGTATACAGAAAGATCATGCGCTGCTTTTACCGGGAATATGAAAAAATGCATTTCCAGCTGTATAAAGAGGACGTTTTGCGTCTGATGAGGCAGGACGAGGCGTTTGAAGATTACCGGATGGAGCAGCTTTTGCCGGATTTGGACGCGCTGGTAAAATGGAAGAATCTGACGCCGATCCAGGATCCGGGCAGGGTCTATACGATCGCGGACTATAAAAATAAGCAGTACCGCTATACGATGTCGGAGTATGCGGTTGAGATTGAGCGTCTGACCGTGCGGCTGGAAAATATTTTTCTGGAATCCGGAAATTTATCGACGAATTTTTTTATACGGATGGAAAAAGGCTTAAAGCGCGCGGAAGAGATGAAGGGCGCCAGCCTGAAAGAGATTAACGAATGGTGGGGGCTTTTGCAGGAGGATTTTAAGCGGCTGAACCAGAATTATCAGGATTATCTGCGCGATTTTTATTCCGGCAGGACGGATCAGCTGATGAAGTCTGTGGAGTTTGTGATGCACAAGGATAAATTTATCCGGTATCTGAATGAATTTGTGCAGGAGCTCCAGCGCTATTCCAAGCGGATCGAGCGTATCCTTCTGGAAAACATGGGCGTGGTGGAAGCGGAAATTCTGGAAAAGGTCATACAGAGTGAGCTCGACATTCCCCATGCCGTTCTGGAACTGCACGGGAATGCGGAGCCGAGCATCCGTGAAAACGTGATGGGAAAATGGGCTTCGCTGAAAAACTGGTTTATCGACTCTGACGGCAATGAATGCGAAAGTAAAAAGGTTTTAAAGATCACAAACGACGTGATCAGAAGCATTATCCAGAATGCGGCTCTGATCGTGCAGCTTCAGAATGGAGGAATCAGCAGAAAAGATGATTACCGGAAGTTTCTGGAGCTGTTTTTAAATTGCGGGGATTTAAAAGAGGCGCACAGGCTGTCAGCCCATGTATTTGGCGTGCAGCGGATACAGCATTTTAAAACGCTGGAACCCCGTGAAGAGGATTCGGCAAATAACAGCGTTTATCAGGAGGAGCCGGCAAAATTTCTGCTGAAGCCCCATACGAGAGCCTATAAGGAGAAAAAGGATAAGCGGGGATTTACGGATAAGTCGCTGGAAAAAATGGCGCAGAGGGACAGTTATCTGCGGAAATTGAAACGGCAGAAGGAGATCGTGATGCATTATATCCGGGATAACCGGATCACGTTTTCGGAAATTGACGAGGTGATCTCACAGGAGACGAGGATTACATTTTTGCAGTGGATCACGCAGGCAAATATGAATTCCGGGAAAAACGGAAGAACGGAATATGGGCAGGAATACCATCTGAAGCGGACCGAAGGAAAATGCGTGTTAAGGTGCGAGGACGGGGATCTGGTTATGCCGGCATTTATATTGGAGTTTAAAGGATCATGAATGAGTTCAGGACGCTGCTGGAAAATTTCTGGATCTGCAAAGATACAGACAAGGAAGCATATTACAGGGTAAAGAGGGAGATTCCCGGTTTTCAGAAATTCATAAGGGAGCAGCTGGGCTGGAAGCTGATCCACACGGAGAAGCTTTTGAAGCTGGAAAAACGTCCGGCGCACGCCGAAGGCTTTATGGGGATCGGGGAGTTTACAGAGATCAGGGATTACTGCATTTTATGCGTGGTGCTGATGTATCTGGAGGATAAGGAGGAAGAGGAACAGTTTCTCCTGTCAGAGCTGATCGATTATGTGGAGGTGCAGTTAAAGCCGTATATGGATATGGACTGGACTTCTTTTACCCAGAGAAAATCGCTGGTCCGCGTGCTGCAATATATGGAGAGGCTGCAGATGCTGCGGGTTTACGAGGGACGCAGCGAGACGTTCGGGACAGAGGCCGGGCAGGAGGTCCTGTATGAGAACACGGGATATTCCAAATATTTTGCGGCAAGCTTTACAACGGATATTTCATCCTATCAGTCATACGAGGATTTTGAAAAAACGGATTTTGAGGAATTTCAGGAAAACAGGGGAAGCGTGCGCGTCAACCGTGTGTACCGGCAGCTTGCAGTATGCCCGTCCATGTACTGGGAAGGCAATGAGGATGCCGACGGGGCTTATCTGAAAAACCAGAGACAGTGGGTTGCGAAATATATGGGGGAAAACCTGGGCGGCAATCTGGATGTCTATAAAAATATGGCATGTTTTACGCTGGATGGCGGCGATTGTTACGGCACAGTCCATCCGCGGGACGCCATGCTTGCGGAAATCGTCCTTTTGGTCAGCGGAAAGATCAGGCAGGAGGTGGCGGACGGGAAGCTGGCTCCTGCGGAAAATGGCTGTATCGATCTGGATGCCGTTTATCTGGAGCAGATGATCCTGTCCTGCCGCAGGGAATGGAAGGACGGATGGAGTAAGGAATACCGTGAGATGGAAGAGCAGCGCCTGACGGAGACGGTTCTGGACTATATGGAGAGCTGGCTCATGATCCGGCAGGAGGGGGAAAAGATTACGGTATTTCCGTCGGCGGCAAGGACGGCGGGCGTTTATCCGGAGGATTTTAACGGAGGTACAAAAGAGTGAGTAACCGCTTTAAGATGAACCGTATCGGCTTTGTGAATTTCTGGCTGTATGATGAAGAGGAGTTTGAATTTGAGGATGGCAAGCTTTTGCTTCGGGGGCAGAATGCGTCCGGGAAGTCGATCACGACCCAGAGCTTTATCCCGTTTATTCTGGACGGGGACCGCACGCCCAGCCGGCTGGATCCGTTTGGCTCCAGCGACAGGAGGATGGAATACTATTTTCTGGGCGAAGAGGGAAAGGACGAATCTACGGGCTACCTGTTTCTGGAATTAAAAAAGGAGGGCACGGAGGAGTACAGGACGATCGGGATCGGACAGCGGGCAAAGCGCGGCAAGCCGATGGATTTTTGGGGATTTGTTATTCTGGATGGCCGCAGAGTGGGCAGGGATGTCCGGTTGTATAAGGAAGTGGGTTCCAGCAAAATACCGCTGGACAGAAGGGAAATGAAGGCAGAGCTGGGAGAGGATAATTATTTTACGACCAGCCAGAGCGAATACAAAAAATATGTGAACCAGTATATTTTCGGATTCCGCAGGGCGGAGCAGTACGAACAGTTTATCCGGCTGCTTGTGAAGGTGCGTGCACCCAAGCTTTCCAAAGAATTTAAACCGACAAAGGTATACGATATTCTGAACGATTCCTTGCAGACGCTGACGGACGAGGACCTGCGTACAATGGTGGACGCCATGGAAAAGATGGACGAGATCCAGGACAGCCTTGAGATGCTGACAAGGGCGTTTAACGATGTGAAGATCATCCGAAACGAATATACCCGGTACAATCAGTACATGCTTGCCAAAAAGGCGCAGGCATATCTTTCGGCAAAAGAAAAGGCGGAAACGGAGCAGGAAAGGCTGAAACAGACGCAGCAGGAGCGGGAGGAAGCGCAGGAGGCACAAAGAAGCAAGACGCTGCGGCTGACGGAGCTGAAGGAAGAGCGGAGACTGAAGGAGACGGAGAGGGACGGGCTTCTGGATACGGATCTGGAGGAAATGGACCGGAAGCTGGAACAGGCAAAACGGGAAAAAGAGGAAGCCGCAGAAAAGGAGTCCTATTGGGAGGAGAAAGCCAGAGGGTATCAGGAACAGCTTTTACAGGGGGAGCGCAGAAGAAAAGAAATTAAAGAACAGCTGGAACAGCTGGAGGACACGCTTTTTTCGCTGAAGGAGGAGCTGGAGGACGCGCAGGAGATCCTGCAGTGGGACGGGCACAGGCAAGCCCTGCAGGCGCTTGCTGCGGAACGGTATGAAGAGAGCGGAGAGTTGTTAAAGGAGCTGGAAGCGTTCCGCAGGCTGATTCTGGAATGCCGGAAAGAGATACAGAAGTATGAGGAAATTGCCGGACAGTACGATGTGCTGGCGGAGCAGCTGGAGAAGCTTCAAAAAAGAAAAGCCGGGGAACGGGAGCGGCTGACAAAAGCGCAGGAAGCGGTGGTTTCCCGGATGGATGAATGGATCAGCGCCGTTTATGAAGCAAAGAAAATTTCCGGCGAGTGGAAGCCGGCAGACGGCACATTGAAGGAGGCAGAGGAGCGGATACGGGAGTACGGCTCTGCTGCGGACGCCGCAAAGGTGCAGGAGCTTTTGCGCATGGATTATGAACGGCAGCGTCAGGAGCTTCTGGACGAGAAAAACGGTCTGGAATATGAGAAAAAGCTGCGGGCTGAGGAGAAGGAAAAGACCGAAGAGGAGCTTGTCTGTCTGCGCAAGCAGGAGGAGTTGGAGCCAAAACGGGAGGAAGATACAGAAATTTCCAGGGCGGCGCTTCAAAGATCCGGAATTGCGGCGGTCCCTTTTTATAAGGCGGTCGAATTTGCAGAAGGGCTGGGGGAACGGGAATGTGCAAGGCTGGAAGCCCAGCTTGGGAAAATGGGCATTTTGGATGCGCTCGTTGTAGCGGAGGAAGATTTCAAAAAACTCAAGGAAACGTGCCCGGAATTTCTGGATACTGTCCTGTATGCGAAGGAAGAGGGAAATTCCAGCTTTGCGCGGCTGATTGTGAGAGAAGATCTGGAAAACGGCCTGAAAAAAGCGGTGCTGCGGATCCTCGGCAATATTTATGAGGATGAAACAGGCGGCAGAGGAATTTATATTGGCAAAGACGGGAGCTTTGGACAGGGGATCCTTGCCGGAAAAGCGGATAAGCGCGGCAGCGCGGAATTTGTCGGGGCGCTTGCCAGAAAAAGGCGCAGGGAACAGAAAATTTCTGAACTGGAGCGTTTGCTGCGGGAGGCAGAGGATGCCCTTACAGCAGCGCAGGAAAAGATCCTGCGGCTTGAAGGACGGATGGAAAGGCTGCAGAAGGAATATCAGGGACTTCCGGGCTTTTCAGAGCTTGACGCTGCCCTGGAACAGGAAAAAAGCCTCGCCCTGCGGCTGCGCATAACGGAAGAGGAGTGCGCGCAGAAGGAAGAACAGGAGCGCATCCTGTCAGCCGAAAAAAATCTCCGGTATCAGGAAGTTTTGCAGAAATGCAGGCACTTTCCGTATGGAAGAACGGCAGAAGCATATGAAGAGGCAGCCGGAGCGGCGCAGGATTACGGAAGCATCTGGAATGAGATAAGGCAGAAGCTTTTGCGGCTTGAAAATGAGCGCAGAAACGACAGCCTGGAGAAAGACCGGAACATACAGGCGGAGGATATGCTGGATGCGGCGCTGGGGGAAAAACGAAGCTGCAGCGTAAAGGCAAAGGAATGCGACGTTAAGATCCGGCAGTGTGAGGAATATTTAAACCGCCCGGATATTGCAGAAAAGGCTGCCCGGTTAAGTCATCTGAAGCAGGAGTTGGAAGAGATCGACAGCGAGACAGAGGGGCTGAAAACAGCGCTTGCAAGGCTGGAGGAGCGTCTGGAACGGCTTCTGGAAAATGAACCCCGGCAAAAGGAAAGCCTGCAGCAGACCATTCTTGTTGAAACCTTTTTGAGAACGTATTTTGAAGAGGAGCTGGCGTTAAAGCTCGTGATCGACAGAGGCAGCAGGGGCATTCCGGAATGTGCGCAGGAGGCTCTGAGGGTTTTGCGTGAAGCTGACAGGAACCGGGAAGCGACGGAAATGCTTCAGTCGCTGCATCAGGTATACCAGCGCCATAACGGCAGTCTTGTCAATTACGGAACATCTCTGGAGGACTGTTTTGACGCGCAGGATCCGGTTCTGGAAGAGGGCGGCGTTTCCGGGGTGCTGCGCAAAAGGGTTCGTGTCGTTTCGGCATGGAATGGGAAGAGGGTATATCTGGAAGCCTTTTACGGGATTTTAAAGCAGGCGATAGACGAGACAGAGCTTTTGATCCGGAAAAAGGACAGGGAGCTGTTTGAGGATATTCTTTCCCGGACGATCAGCCGGCAGCTGACGGACCGGATCGCAGAAAGCCGGAAATGGGTTTCAGATATGTCGCAGCTGATGAAGGAAATGGATACGTCCATGGGACTTATCTTTTCTCTGGACTGGAAGCCCCGCAGAGCGGAAAATGATTCGGAGCTGGATACGGCAGAGCTGGAGCAGATCCTGCTTCGGGACCGGGAGCTTCTGACAATAGAAGATATTGAAAAAGTGGCGGCGCATTTCCGCAGCAGGATCCGGTTTGAAAAACAGAGGCTGGAAGAGGACGGAGGCATGGTCAATTATATGGAACTTGTCCGGGATGCGCTGGATTACCGGAAATGGTTTGAGTTCCATATGTATTTCAGGCGCGGGGAAGGAGAACGGAAGCTTCTGACGAACGCGGCGTTCAACCGTTTCAGCGGCGGGGAAAAGGCGATGGCGATGTATGTGCCTCTTTTTGCGGCGGTCAATGCGCAGTACAAAAAGGCGGAAAAGGCAGATCATCCGCGCATGATCGCACTGGACGAGGCGTTTGCGGGAGTGGATGACAAAAATATCAGCAGTATGTTTGAACTCGTCCACAAGCTGGATTTTGACTATGTCATGAACTCCCAGGCGCTGTGGGGATGTTTCGATACGGTAAAGGGGCTTCGGATCGCAGAGCTTTCCAGACCGCAGGATTCGCAGGTCGTTTCGGTCATCCGTTATACATGGAACGGGCATGAGAGGATATTGGATGTGCAGTAACAGGGAGTGTGCAAATTATTTTAAGACCAGGGCAGAGTACAGAAGATGCTTTGAGGAGCTTCGGAAAAAATGGCAATCCTATGGAAGGGCGGCGGGGCGGATCACGCTTGCAGGGACGTCTGAGCAGGAACGTCAGGCGATCGGAGGCGTGCTCGGAAAGAATTTTTACGGGGAAACGATCCGGTTCTCTTTTTCTGAATTTGAAAAAGGGCTGCAGAAAACCCGGTTTGCCCCGGTCGATATGCAAAAAGTGTTGGAGGAATATTTCGGGGAAGCCCTTGTGAGGGCGAAAGACCGGCGGGAGGAGGAGCAGGGCAGAAAAAAGGAGTTTCTGGAAAGCTTATGCGAGTCTTTCGCAGACGGCGCCGGCAGGGAGTCGGGAGCTTTTTTATGGCTGCGGGAAATGGCTTCTGCCAGAAAGCACGGCTGTCAGCTTTTGATGCGGGAGTACGGGAAAGATAAGCGGCAGGCTGGGATTCTGGCACAAAATGTAGGAAACGCCATGATCCGGCTGGCAGAATTAAAGCGTCAGGGCGGGGAGTGCCCGCTGGCAGTGTTTGCGGCAGAAATATCGGGAAATCCGCACTATTTCGACCGTGGAACGGCGGCAGGACAGCTTTTGATGCATGCCGTCTGCTTCTGCGAAGAAGCGGAGCTGCCCCAAAGCGCCCATCAGTGGAGAAATCTGCTGATGGAGGTCTGTCTTGTCCCGGATAACGTATCGTCGATGGTGCATGCCTACGGGCTGCGGCTGCTGACAGCAGAGGGCTGGCATCCGGCATACGATGCTTTCTGTGCCCGGAGGGAGGCATGCGTCGTCACAATGGAGAATCTGCGGGGAGTTACCGGTGCGCAGGCGGCAGGGGAACGGGTATATATTGTTGAGAATGAGATGGTTTTCTGCTATCTGCTCGACCGTTTGAAAAAACGGGACGTCACGCTTTTATGTACGTCCGGGCAGCCGCGCTCTGCGGCACAGGTGCTGATCCCGTATTTGCTTGCGTCAGGCGCTGAAATTTATTATAACGGCGATATTGATCCGGATGGGCTCTGCATTGCGGACAGGCTCTGGCAAAAGTCCCAAGGCAGTATCCATATGTGGAGGATGTCGCCGGAGGATTACGGGCGCAGCTGTTCGCAGGAAGAGATCGGCAGCGGCGGCAGGAAAAAGCTGCAAAGCATCCAAAATCCCGAATTGAGGGAGACGGCAAAGCGCGTGCTGGAGAACGGATGCGCGGGCTATCAGGAAAATATGCTGGAGGAGCTTGTGCGGGATATTGCAGGGAAATGACGGTGGAACAATAGCGGCTGCTTATTGCATGGGCAGGGAGAGATACAGAAAGAAGATACTATGGTCGGAACGGAGACCTTAAATCCGTTTCCAGTGGTCGGGATGAAGACCTAAAACCCATTCCCATTACAGAGTAAACTGCTAAAAATCAGAGAAGGGGCTGTCACTTTAACGAATATATTTTCGTGAAGCGACAGCTTCCCTTTTGCCGTTTTAAGGATAAAATCCATCCAAAAACGCTGTTCATTGCTACAGGCCATGGCAAGAAATGTACTCTCTGCAAGAACATTTGTATTTTCTTTGCTTAAATATCTGAGGAACTGCATATCCTGTTTAAATC
>OHLV01000547.1_pt1 | contig 12271 bp, 10 predicted proteins | sample 1569221 | NCBI WGS metagenome assembly OHLV01 (sample SAMEA3879521, study PRJEB24766) | human gut metagenome | biome: human-associated habitat; feature: feces | place: USA | collected 1985/1987 | reverse complement strand
AATCTGGAATGAATTTTGGCTACGTTACTGTGAACGGAGTGAACAGTAACGAGATCGCTCTTTTACACTTTTGTATATATTAGAATAGCACTTTAGAAAGCACTATGGTATAATAAGGTGAAGGTAAATCGGAATTGCAGATTTAGAAAAATTTTGGGTATTTGAAAAAAGATTGTAACCCTTAAGAGGCGAGAGTAAATATGGTTTATAGGAAATCTTGTGCTGTTACACTTTCTTGACATTTTCATGACTGTTCTAAGGATATTTTTACATTTGCCTGAGCTATACTTTAGCCATACCGAACAACCGGTAAATAAAAAATCAGGAGGTACTAAAATGATGAACAGATTATTCAAAAGAGGAATGGTAATAGCACTTGCAGCAGCAATGACTACATCCGCAGGTATTCCTGCCATGGCTGCCCAGAAGGAGACACAGGAGGAGACAGTGACTACATCAGAGGTAACACAAACAAATGTAGATTATGGCTCTCTCACTCAGAAGGAGATTGAAGAGTTTAACTCCATTTATGACCGACTTGACGCTATCGACAAAGAGGTAATGAAAGATGCAGATGGTCTTTCTGATGAAGATATCTATGCCAGATACGATCAGTATCAGGATGAAACCGATACCCTCATGGATCGCCTTGAGGAGCTTGATAAAAAAGCCGGGTGGATCGACAACGAGGAATATGAATATTCCGAGGATGGGTATAATGCTCTGTACGATACAGGCAAACTCACCGCAGAGGAAGCAGAACAGCTTCAGAAAGCATATGAAAGAATCGAAGAAATTGATGCGGAAGTGTGGACGGACGATGATCTTTCAGACGATGAGATCGAAGCCCGCTATGCAAAGTATGATGACGAGATTACATCACTGAACGCACAGATTGAAACGCTTGAAAAGAAAGCGGGTTGGTATGAGGGATACTATGGAAATTTGAGCGAAGATGAAGTCAATCAGCTTAACAGTATTTACAATAAAATTGATGCAATCTATGACAATATTTATAACGGCTCTGATAACCTCTCTGACGAGGAATTTGCTTCTCGCTATGCGAAGTATTCAGATGAGATTGATGCTTTGGAGGCACAGGCAATCGCTCTTGAAGCGAAAGCAGGTGGAACTAAAATACAGACATACTGATTTTGAAAGATATAATATGGGGAATCTCACGGAATTTCTGAGGGACTCCCCTCATGTGGGATTAAAGATATGGCAAAAAAAATCTATTTGGCAGATGATGAACAGGATATACGAGAAATACTCACAGAATTTTTATCCAATGCCGGATATGAGGTAACAGCATACAAGAATGGTGATACACTCTTTTCTGTTTTTCAGGAGAAGCCCTGTGATCTTGTTATTCTTGATATTATGATGCCGGGTTCAGACGGTCTTTCCATATGTAAAAAGTTAAGGACAATATCATCAGTTCCTATTATTATTTTGACGGCAAAGGATTCAGAGTCTGACCATATGAAGGGATTTATGTATGGAGGGGATGACTATCTGATTAAGCCATTTTCGCCGTCACTTCTTGTTGTCCGGGTAAATGCGTTGTTCCGAAGAGTTGAAATGAATATACCGGTAAAGGCAGATATTTCCTTTGGTGATGTGTGTTTTTCATGGGAGAAGCATAATGCCATTGTGAAAGAGCATGATATTGGTCTGACTATGACAGAATTTTCGCTTCTGGGATGTCTTATGGAACATGGTGGAACGGCAATCCCCCGGAATGAAATTCTCGACAAAGTATGGGGAATAGATTCTACGGAGATAGAAACCAGAGTTGTCGATGAGACAGTAAGAAGAGTCAGGCAGAAAATGAAGACCGCAGGCAGCAAAGTTCGCATTAGTGCTGTCTGGGGCTATGGCTATAAACTGGAGGATTGTAATGAATAAGACACGTTATAAAATTGCCACACTTACAGGTTCCGCCGTTATGGCAGCCATGCTTTTGAGCCTGCTGATTCTGAACATAGTTTTTAATAAAAAAATAGAGCTGAGAGCTGAGAATGCAATTAAAAACGTTTTTACTTTGAATTCAGACGAATATTTGAATTACGAATCTGAAAATGATACGGGCTCTTTATATTATGCCTCACTTGTATATATGGGGGCAGATTCAGAAAACAGGGATGACATATATCAGATTCTGACACCCAAAGAGAAGAAACTTATTGACTGGTATGAAACACACCCGTCTGATGAAATGCAAAGGGCAAAAATTAACGAAGCAACTTATTATATGAAAGCCAGAACAGAGTATTACGAAGACAGCAATGAGAGATTACTTGCTTATGTGGATGTTACCGGCGAACCAGAACTCGTAAAAGAAATCAGTTTTGGTGTTTTGCTGGATGCTTTTGTCATTGCCGCTCTCGGTGCTGCCATTGGATATTTTCTCGGGAAAAAACTTGAACAAAATGACAAAGCTCAGAAGACCTTTTTTGAAAATACATCTCACGAATTAAAAACCCCGCTTATGGCAATTTGCGGATATGCGGAGGAGATTGAAATGGGAGTCATTACCGATTATTCTCAAGCGGGCAGAATGATAGTGTCTCAGACGGAGCGTATGAGTAAACTTATTGAGGATATCCTGTATTTATCAAAAATGGAAAGCGGTACGGAACCATTAAAGTGTGAACCAATAGAAATGGCATCACTGGTTCAAGATATTTTGATGCCGCTTGAAGGAATTGTGAACAGGCGAAACCTTTCAGTATCGTTAGAACTGGACGAAGGATATGTCAACGGAGACCCGGAGAAGCTGGAACACGCTGTTGCTAACCTGATAACTAATTCCGTAAAATATGCGTGTAGTCAAATCGAAATATCGTGGAAAAATCAAGTCCTTTCCATCTGGAACGATGGAGGAGAACTTAGCACAGAGGATTTTTCCCATATGTTTGAACGTTTTCATACGGGACAAAACGGAAACAGCGGAATAGGGCTTGCCCTCTCAAAAGAAATCGTTGAAATGCACGGATGGAAACTTAGTGCGAAAAATGACAGGCATGGCATATGTTTATCAATGGTATGCCACAGTTAATTTAGAAACAATCAGGTTTACAGCTTCCAGTTTGTTGAGATGTTGCAAAATTTGGAATCAGGAGAGAATAAGAATGATTAACAATTTAATGTACATAGAATTAAAAATGGGATATTCTGATGATGATCCGGCATGGATTGGATATGTCAAAACTTCAAAAAGTAGAATAAAAATTTTTTGACATTTCTGCATATGGCTTAGCCCTCCTTTCCAGTGGATTCTCTTTCGAGTTTCTATGTAATCAGAGGGTCACAGGTCTCCGTTTCACTTCGGTCGTTGCAAAACGAGTGCCGCTGGCACTCAGCAACCTCTGCTGAAGGACTAACCGCCTACCGTTATGATAGCACCCATGTTTCGATTATAACAGTCAAGGTGAGAATCTGCAACCGGAAAGTTGACAGCTCATGAAAAATCGGCTGTGATACCATTTTGATACTAAAAAATGAAGAGAATAGAAATATAGCTTGGAAAATCCGCAATACAGGACAATATAGACACGAAAATCATAGAAAATAATGAGATTTTAAGAACCTCACAAACGTAAGATACCCCGGAACCGTAAGGTTTCCGGGGTTTTTCTGTTTTCTATGTTCTTTTGTTATTTATGCTGCAGACACACCATTTTCACCTGTGCGTGTCTGGTTCTCTGCGCCGGAACGGCGGATCCCTGCAAAGATAGAGCCGGCAATATTATGCCATACACTGAAAATAGCACCTGGAAGTGTTGCCAGTGGATTGGCTGCAAAGTTAGCTGCTGCCAGAGAAACTGCCAGTCCGCTGTTTTGCATGCCGACTTCAATAGCTATAGCTGTTGTCCGTGTATATTCTACATGGAAAATTTTGGCTGCAAGGAGTCCAAGCATCATACCACAGAAATTGTGGATTGCAACAACACCAAGGACCAGAACTCCGCAGTTTAAGATTTTCTCTGCATTAACGGCCACGATTCCGCCAATGATCATAACAATGGCAACAACAGAGATCAATGGCATGACATCTGAAACTTTATCTACATGCTCTCCTGCAAGTGTACGAAGAAGGATTCCAAGAAGTACAGGAATCAGAATTACTTTTACAACAGACAGTACCATTGCCCAGAAGGATACTTCCACCCAGGCACCTGCCAGAATGTACACAAGAAATGGAGTCATAACAGGAGCAGCCAGAGTGGAAACAATTGTCATTCCTACTGAAAGTGCAACATCACCGCCTGCAATATAGGTGATCACATTGCTGGCTGTTCCACCAGGACAGCATCCCACAAGGATCACACCCAGAGCCAGATCTGCAGGAAGATTCATGACTTTGCACAATACCCAGGCCACGACTGGCATAATCGTATACTGTGCAACTGCGCCAATGATCACTTCCTTTGGTCTGGAAAAAATTGCACGGAAGTCTTCCAGACGTATGGTCAGTCCCATGCCAAACATGATCACACCCAGAAAAACAGACGTATAATTTGTCATCCATGCAAATCCATCCCTCCAGAAAAAGGCAAGGCATGAAAAGGCAATGATGATGATTCCAATATATCTGGATGCAAAACTGCTGATTTTTTCGATTTTCTTTAAAATATTTTCCATATATTATACCTCGTAGCTGAAGTTATCGATCAGTCTTGTTTTGCCAATATAGACAGCCATTGCTACGAGAACATTATGATCTGCTTTTTCCACAGGCTGCATGGTAAGTGCATCTACCATGGAAACGTAGTCGATTTTTGCCAGAGGCTCTTTTTCGATCACTGCACGCATTTTGCCGAGAAGTTCTTCTGCGGAAATGCCTGCGTGGATGATTTCCTGTCCGAGTTTTACGGATCTGGACAGACAGAGAGCAGCCTTTCTCTCTTCATCGCTTAAATATGTATTTCTGGAGGATTTTGCCAGTCCGTCCTCCTCACGGATGATTGGGCAGCCTACGATCTCTATATCAAAATTCAGATCCTGGACCATCTTGCGGATGATGGCAAGCTGCTGAGCATCCTTCTGTCCGAAATATGCTCTGTCCGGGGCTACAATATGAAACAGTTTGGTTACAACTGTGCACACACCCTTGAAATGGATAGGACGTGTTTTTCCACAAAGTCCTTTCGTCAGCGTATTCATATCCACAAAAGAAGAAAAATCCTTGTGGTACATTTCCTCCGGCTGTGGGTGGAAAATCAGCGCCGCACCTGCATTTTCACACAAAGCGCCGTCACGCTCCATGTCGCGTGGATAACTTTCCAGATCTTCACCCACACCAAACTGCATCGGATTGACAAACACGCTGACAACAACCTTATCATTTTCCGCAACGGCTCTATCAATCAGGCTCTTATGACCTTCATGCAAATATCCCATGGTCGGCACAAGACCAACACTTAATCCCTGTGCTCTCCATTCTTTTACCTGTGCTCTGACTTCTGCAATCGTTTCTACTATCTTCATTTTAATCTTTATCTCCATTCCCGCAGGCACATTTTGTCTGCTTTTTTTATTTAGTAGAGCTTTTCCAAAACCTCATCATCTATTTTAAACGTATGCTCATCTGCCGGATACGTTTCCGCCTGCACTTCTTTGATATAATTTGCAAAGGCTTCTTTCATGACACTGCCAACTTCGGCAAAACGCTTGACAAATTTCGGTGTGTAATCCGAAAACATGCCCAGCATATCCTGATAAACCAGAATCTGTCCGTCACAGCCTGCACCCGCACCGATTCCAATCGTCGGAATGGTCAGCTGCTCTGAAATGATTTTTGCCAGCTTTGCCGGTACACACTCTAATACCAGTGCAAATGCACCTGCTTCTTCAACTGCCTTTGCATCGTCAATCAGCTTTCGTGCCGCTGCTTCATTTTTTCCCTGCACCTTAAAGCCGCCGAATGCATTAATACTCTGCGGTGTCAGACCGAGGTGTGCCATAACCGGGATTCCGGCATCGGTAATCGCCTTAATCTGCGGGCATACGGATACGCCGCCCTCTAATTTCACCGCATTGGCACGGCCTTCCTTCATCAGCCGTCCCGCATTGACCACCGCATCATACACCGAGGTCTGATACGACATAAACGGCATATCCACAACGACCAGTGCATTTTTAGCCCCTCTGGCAACTGCCGCTCCGTGATGAATCATATCTTCCATGGTCACGGAAATTGTATCTTCGTATCCTAAAATTACATTACCAAGGGAATCGCCCACCAATATTCCGTGGATTCCCGCTTCGTCCTGCAATTTCGCGGTTGAATAATCATATGCCGTAAGCATTGCAAGCTTTATGTGATTCTTTTTTGCTTCTTTAAAGGTCTGTACTGTATTTTTCATCCATAATCCTTTCTAGTGCCGTATAATCCCGCTGCGGATTTCTGCACTTTGCCAACGCTGTCAGTTTTTTTGAAATACTCCGGTAAACCGCTTCCTCGTCACTCCCCTGCAATGCCGCAAGGTGATTTTTTACAGTCTGTACATCTGCCCGCTCAACAGGACCTGTAAGGGCTTCTGCGCACCCATTTTTTACAATTGAAGACACATTTTCCGTTATCAGCGGTGCAAGCAGTTTTCTGCTTTCTTCTTCTGCAAAACCGCATTCAGATAAAAGCTGCTGTGCAGAATAAAAAAGTCCCACGACCGCGTTGCTTGCAAGCACTGCCGCCGCATGATACTTTACCTTGTCCTCACTGTCTAACCCGTATACAGTGTGTCCCAATCCTTCAAACAGACTGCGCATAACCGCAACCGCTTTTTCACTGCCTTCCATTGTCAGATATGCTTTTTGAAATTGTAACCAGGAAGTTTCTTTATCGCTAAACGCGTACATTGGATGAATAGAACAACCGCACGCTTTGGTGCGTTCTATTCCTGAAAATACATTAGATGATAATGAGCCGCTAAAATGGCAGATCTTATAACCGGATAAATCCATATCCATCGCTGCAATACAATCCCATACATCTGCAATTACACCGTCGGGTGTCGTAATAAAAAGGGTATCGCTTGCTGTTATTAATTCTTTTAAGCCGTCAAATACGGCTGTCTTTGTAAAAGCTGCCGCCCATGCAGCGCTTTCCTTTGTTCTACTGTAAAATCCCGTTACCGGAATGTGTGCTTCGCTAAGATATTTTCCTAACGTCACACCGACTTTCCCGGCGCCGATAATTCCTATTCTTATGCTATCACCTCATTTTCTCCCGCTTATGCACAAGTCCTGCCGCTGCGATAGCTCTTACTTTCGTAATGATGCTTCGCTGTGCTTTTCTTATGCCGGGGTAATCGTGTGGCAACGCACTATCATCTGATGCAGCTTCATCTCCGAATGCCGCTCAATACTAAAACCAATGAGAGCATAGCACAAGATAGGATAATTTTCAAGCGTTTTATCTGCCGCCAAAAGCAGCAATCTGTGTATCGGTATTGTAGCCAAGTTCTTTCATTCTCTGCTGCAAATGTTTTAAAGCTTTGTCATACTCCATAAATGCTCCGTAAGTGTTGTTAAAATACGCCAGTGCTTTTTCTGTATTGCCGTCTTCCTTTGCCTGCCATGACAGTGTTGCAAAATGATGTAAATCGTTGTGTGCCTTTACCAGTGCCGTATATTCACTGCTGCGCACCAGCCTTTCATCGGTCTGCCTGTTTAACCACTTACCAAGCTTACAGCCTGCCGGATTGTCCACCTGTTTTTTCTGTAAATGTTCAAATCCCACAATATTGTTGTATACACGCCAGGTCAGCACATAGTGATCCACTTCAAATACACGCATCCAGTCCTGCTGTGTAATTTCTGAACAGCCGCGTACCAGATCACTTCTTGTCTTATCCAGATACCGGCCCACCTCAAAAATACGGTGTCCCGACTGTAAGCAGTCTTTGGATAAAACACTGTAGCTTTCAGAAATATTTCCCATCTGCATTGCAAAGGATTTTGTAACGCCGGTCTGTGTATCAATATCATCAAAAATACTGTCCACACGCCCGCGGATACTGTCCATCTGTCCGTTCATCTGCTCTAATGCCGCCAGGGACTTTTCAACCTTTTTACTGCCCTCGCCAAGGCTCTGTGTCGTTTCTTCCATCGCCGTAGCAAGCTCGTCAATATTCGTTTTTAACTCCGATACGTATTTTACAATATCTTCGGCAGACTCTGCGGTATTGATAGACAGCTGGCGCACCTGGTCTGCAACGACGGCAAAGCCTTTTCCGGATTCACCGGCTCTGGCTGCTTCTACAGATGCATTCAGCGCCAAAAGATTACTCTGGTTGGCAACTTTTTTAACTAAATCTACAATTTCTTCGATTTTACCAATTTTACCCTTAAAATCCTGCACACGGTCATTAATCGCCTGTATTCTTGTAGACGACTGCGTAACCGCTTCAATACTGTCATTCATATCATTGGTTACATTCTGCGAGGACGACAGAATTTCATGGGTATTGTCCCGGATATGTCCCATGGCTTCTGAAATGTTTTCAATGGAGTTCTCCAGATGCCGGCTCGCACTTTCCATATCCTGTATTGATTTGGTCTGGGTTTCGACCTGATCTAATGTGTCTTTAATGAGTGTATTATCCCCGATAACGCCCATCGTTTCATTTAACCGCATCACAACCGGATTATTGGCATTCTTAAATGCGTGCAGCATTGCATTGATTTTTTCTGCATATACCGGATTTTTAAATTGTGTAACATCTGCTTCCTCAAAATTCCCATTTGCAATCTTATCCATTGCTTCTAATAATTGATGCGTATCCTGCCCGGGTAACAGCCCCGGCTGCTTTTTCTTTTTAAACATACACTTTCTCCTCTACCGTATATACAATTCCTAAAACTTTGGGTATATCGTACCACACATTTTAAGATTTTTGTACTGTTTTACCATATTTTTTTGAAATATTTGAAATTTTTATTAAATTTGCACAACAAAGACTTTTTTAATTTTCTATTGACTTAAAACATTTTGCGTATTATAATACGACCATTGTGACATTGAATGTTACGTTGTCCGTTTTGGAAAAACTCAAAACGGATTCAAGACAAGGCAAAAGTATCTGCCGGAGTCTTACAAGCGATTTTTACAAGGACCACTCTTTTATTCAGAGTCAAGGCCATACGGACAGCCGGGTCCACTGCCGATTGGCGGCTTGCCGCCTTATTGATTGAGTTAGAAGCTCAGTTTTATAAGTTGGTTACTTTATAACCGAAATGCGTATTTACGCAAACTTGTGAAATGGTCAATAAGAGTAGTAAAAGTAGTGTTGCTATATAGACTCTGTATGCCTGATATGATATCCCTGTCTTAAAAATATTCTGCTGTACACAGGATGGATTTGTACCTTGTCCTGCCGGTTGCAGTTTATTTTGAATCATGACATATTTATATTTGAGATATTGAACGCAAGTTGTGTAATTACAGCCTGCGTTTTTTTATTTTGAGGTGTACTATGAAAAATTTATCCAACCAGTCCAGAGCGCCGATTTACGAGGCGCTCCAGAAATTCCGCGAAATGCGTGTCGTTCCGTTTGATGTCCCGGGTCACAAACACGGCAGGGGCAACCCGGAACTTACGGAATTTCTCGGTCAACAGTGCGTCGGCATTGATGTCAACAGCATGAAGCCGCTTGACAATTTATGCCACCCCGTTTCCGTTATCCGAGAAGCGGAAATTCTTGCCGCAGAGGCCTTTGGCGCAGCCCATGCCTTTTTAATGGTCGGCGGCACAACAAGCTCCGTACAGAGTATGGTTTTATCCTGCTGTAAACGCGGCGATAAAATTATCCTGCCGCGAAACGTCCACCGAAGTGTAATTAATGCGCTGGTTTTATGCGGTGCGATTCCCGTGTATGTCAATCCCGATGTGGATCACCGCCTTGGCATTTCACTCGGCATGAGCCGTGAGCAGGTACAAAATGCCATCGAAAAACACCCGGATGCCGTTGCGGTCTTAGTAAACAACCCGACCTACTACGGTATCTGCAGCGATATCCGCGCTATCGTCGATATGGCACACCGCGCCGGAATGCTCTGTCTTGCCGACGAAGCACACGGCACACACTTTTACTTTGGTGAAAATATGCCGGTTTCCGCAATGGCGGCAGGCGCAGATATGGCGGCAGTTTCCATGCACAAAAGCGGCGGAAGCTTAACGCAGTCGAGCCTGCTTTTAACCGGTCCGAATATGAATCCCGGACATGTGCGCCAGATTATCAACCTGACACAGACGACCTCCGGCAGTTACCTTTTAATGTCCAGTCTTGACATCAGCCGCCGCAATCTCGCACTGCGCGGCAGGGAGGTTTTCCGTAAAGTCATTGAAATGGCAGATTACGCCCGCGAGGAAATTAATGCGGTCGGTGGTTATTACGCCTTTGGCAGGGAGCTGATAAACGGCAATTCTATCTACGACTTTGACCCGACAAAGTTAAGTGTCCACACCCGTGACATCGGTCTTGCGGGAATCGAGGTCTATGACATTTTACGGGACGAATACGACATCCAGATTGAATTTGGCGACATCGGAAATATTCTTGCCTACCTTTCTATCGGCGACCGTCCGCAGGAGCTGGAACGGCTTGTGAGCGCGCTTGCGGAAATCCGCAGACGGTATCAGAAAGATTCTGCCGGTCTGTTAAGTCAGGAGTATATCGACCCGGAGGTTGTATGCAGTCCGCAGGAAGCATTTTACGCACAAAAGAAAAGCGTACCGATACGTGAAAGCGCCGGTGCGGTATGCAGTGAATTTGTCATGTGCTATCCGCCGGGAATCCCGATTTTGGCACCGGGCGAGCGTATTACCGGTGAAATTCTTGATTATATTGAATATGCCAAGTCAAAGGGCTGTTCCATGACCGGTCCGGAAGACCCGAAAATCGAGCATATCAACATTTTAACAGACGGAGGAAAACCTCATGGAATTATGGTTTAGCGAATGTCATGCGCCGGACGTCAAACACAGCCTGCGCGTGAACCGCCATTTATATTCAAAGAAAAGCGAATATCAGCAGATTGATATTTTTGATACCCCGGAATTCGGCAGGGTGCTGGCATTGGACGGCAACGTCATGCTTACCGAGCGGGACGAATTTATTTACGATGAAATGATTACACACGTTCCGATGTCCGTCCATAAAAATGCAAAGGATATTTTAGTCATCGGTGCGGGGGACGGCGGTGTCGTAAAGGAACTGACCCGCTATGACCGCGTAGAACGCATTGACCTCGTGGAAATGGACGGCGAAGTAATTGAAGCGTGCCGTGCCTATCTGCCGGAAAATGCGTGCCGATTAGATGACAGCCGTGTGCATATTTATTTTGACAATGCATTGCGGTTTATCCGCCGCTGTTCCAATGAATATGACCTGATTATTGTCGATTCCAACGACCCGTTTGGTCCGTCAGAGGGATATTTTACACGCGAATTTTACGGTATCTGCTACAACGCACTGCGTGAAGACGGTATTATGGTCAACCAGCAGGGCAGTCCGTTTTATGCGGAGGACGCTGCGGCTATGCAGCGCAGCCATAAACGCATTGCCAGCACCTTCCCCATCAGCAAGGTGTACCAGGCGCATATCCCTACTTATGCCGCCGGTTACTGGCTGTTTGGCTTTGCCAGCAAAAAGTACCACCCGGTTGATGACTTTGAAGCCCGTCAATGGCAGGCACTGCATTTAAGCACGAACTACTACACCACCAAGTTACATATCGGTTCGTTTTATCTGCCTGCCTATCTTGAAAAAATGCTTGAGGAGGTTGAATCATGAAACAAAATATTGAAACATTTATCGGCTGTGATGCGGATTATGATGCTGCACGGATTGTCTTATTCGGTGCACCGTTTGATTCCACCACCAGTTTCCGCCCCGGTGCGCGCTTCGGCTCAGCCGCGATCCGCCACGAAAGCTTCGGGCTGGAAACGTACAGCCCGTATCAGGATAAAGATCTGGAAGATATCTCCGTATTTGACTGCGGCGATTTAGAGCTTTGTTTCGGTTCTGCCGAATCGGCACTGGCTGACATTGAAAAAACGGCGGCACAGATTGTAAACGATAATAAACTGCCGCTTCTAATCGGCGGCGAACATCTGGTGACACTGGCAAATGTGCGTGCCGTCCTTGCCAAATACCCCGGTCTGCATATTATTCACTTTGATGCCCATGCTGATTTGCGTGATGACTACCTTGGCGCTAAATTAAGCCATGCCTGCGTCATGCGCCGCTGTTTTGACCT
>OHLV01000534.1_pt1 | contig 12897 bp, 6 predicted proteins | sample 1569221 | NCBI WGS metagenome assembly OHLV01 (sample SAMEA3879521, study PRJEB24766) | human gut metagenome | biome: human-associated habitat; feature: feces | place: USA | collected 1985/1987 | reverse complement strand
TTATATTCCCAAACTTACCAATCTATATATTGGTAATACCATTTCAAGATGTACTATACAGGAGAAAATTTTTATGCAGATCATTTGCCTCGGAGACAGCATCACGGACTGTAATCATTTATTCGAAGATTTCCCTCTGGGAAACGGATATGTACAGATGCTTTCTGAAATGTTTCAGAAACATACTATAAATATATCTGATACAATGCAATTCAAAAATTACGGCATTGATGGATTCACTGTAGCAAGAGTTCTGGAAAATATCAGACTGCAAAGAATTCCCCTGCATCGCTCTCCAATTATCACACTTTTGATTGCTGTCAATGATATCGGTCTGATGATGAACACTGACCGCACCGAGTTCCAGAAAAAGCAAATGATGCAGGACTTTGTTGCACATTATAAAGAATTACTAAAACTGCTTACCAGAGATGCCAGACAAGTGATTCTCATGGAACCATTTATCTTTCCTCACCCCGAAGAATATCAGACATGGATTCCTTACGTCCGAACCATGTCCACTCATATCCGACAGCTCTCTGAAAAGTTCAATCTGCCTTTTCTGCCATTACATGATTACTTTAATAATGAAGCAATTCAAAAGGGATTTGATCAGATTACTACTGATGGCATTCACCTTACTCGATATGGACACGAATTACTTGCTACTCTGTTGTATGAAGTAATAATAAAAGAGTTCCACTGACCATTTAACCAAATCAAGTAAGTCCCCTGCTTCAATTGCGAAGAGCAATAAGCAGTGGGTGGGGACTTGCTTGTATCAGAAGGGGTACAAGCCCCTTCTGATAAACTGCGAAGCAGTTATTTGGTTATGAGCAAGTAGCGAAAGCGGATTGCGAATATCCGATTGACTTTCGATGATCATATGACACTCTCTTCTATTCATAACAATTTCAAAACTGTTTTTTTCATCTACCTTTAATCCTTTTGAAATCATAGATCTTCATGCCAAACAACCTTGCACATTTTTTTCAAACTCTGTATAATTCAAAAAAGACACTTCAGTATATAAGTATCTTATCGAAAGGAGTCTTCCTTATTATATGGAAACTACAATTAAGCAAATTGAAGATATGTCCCTGAATGCCTGGCCTTCTCACAAGATGGAGCTGTATGATGGCTGGATTCTGAGATTTTCCTATTTTTATACACACAGAACCAACAGCGTAGAGCAGTTTGGAAATTCCACTCTCACATGGAGAGAAAAAATCCCTTACTGCGAAAGCGTCTACAAACGCCTGGGAACTCCTGCTGTTTTTAAAATCAGCCCCCTTGTTTCCCCGGACTTTGATTATGTCCTGGAGAACCGCGGATATGCAATCCAACATACAACAAACGTCATGGCAATGAGTTTGAAAACAGCACATCTGGAGGCACCATATCCTGACGTGACTTTCTGCGATAACATTCCTTCCGAATGGATTGAAAGTTTGTTCCGTTTAAAGAACACCACAAATCCGATTCATCGAAGGGTCGTTCCATCCATGTATCAGGCCATCCTGAAAGAAACGATCTGCGCTTCCATCCGTATAGACGGACAGATTATTGCAACCGGACTTGGAATTCTGGATCGTGATTATATAGGTATCTACGCTATCCACGTCAAAGAAGAATATCGCAAGCATGGCTATGCACGCCAGATCTGCACCGGGCTTCTGAAAGAAGGGATGAAAAAAGGTGCGCAGAATGCTTACCTTCAGGTCGTTGAAGGAAATGATACTGCCCGGGCACTTTATAAATCTCTTGGATTTCACCAGCTTTATACCTACTGGTTCCGCGTGCAGCCGGATGAAAATGGGAATTTCCCACCTGAGAAATAAATGAGAGTACAAAAATAAATCCGATGATATTCTCAAATCAAAGAAGCCCGCTATAAAGCAGTTTCATTTATCTGCTCCACAGCGGGCTTCTTTATCTTCACTTTTTTCTTTTTCGGGGAATCGATTGATATGTAATTAACATAGTTCGCGCATGCTATGTTATCTTATCAGTCCATCATTCAAGTCTTATACTGTTACCATTTTTTCTGATTTCAGCAAAGCCATCATTTTTTATTCTGAATCCTTATTTATACAGTTTTCTTCTTTAATACTGCCGGTGCCGCATTACCAACAACCATTGCTGTCAGCGGACTGAAGTACAGCAGGCAGGTCAGTACACAGTAGATCGGAATCATAATTGCAAACTGTACCAGTCTTCCCGGCATGATTGCATAGAAGTTGTAACCAAGCATGATTACAAGACCAGCTGTTGTAAATACCAGAGAGCTGAGAATTGCAGTTACCACGATAGATACACAGATACCAACTGTTTTTCCGGTTTTCTTTCTGTTTGCAAACAATGGTTTCGCAAGAGCAGGAAGAACACCCCAGAGGATTGCCGCAACTGTAATAAACGGGTTTACCGCATAACCTTTCATGAAGCATCCGATAATATCTGCACATAATCCACAGACACCACCTGCTACCGGGCCCAGCCACAGACCAGCAAGGATTGTGCATACACTTCCCACAGAAATACGGTACGCACCAAGATCAATGACCAGAACTCGTGTGAGTACCAGATGCATGGCGATCAGAAGAGCCATGAACACCAACGTTTTTACGTTCCAATATTGTTTTTTCTGCATAATAAAAACACCTCCATAATGTGCTTAAAAAAATAGAGTAGTTACATAAATAATAATCCCTCCACATTATGAGATGTCCTCACATGTAGCAACGGGTGCGGAAATTATATCGTAAGCAGCTCGCTTTTCTGCTTTTCGTTTCACGGCGACTCCCCAGCCTGTGAACACTTGACGCATAAAATCCTACTTCGCTATTATTTATTTATCGAAATTATAACACAATTCATAAAAATTACAATATATTTTCCGTTATTATTTTCACAAATTTGATTACTACTTTTTGTTCATTCTATACGAATACTCTGCTTTTTTACTTGAGAGTATTGCTGCAAACACTCATAAGTCTATGAATAAAACAACCGCATATACTAATACTATAACATTATGCAGCAGTCCGGCATCTTCAACAATGAGAAATTACATGAATACAGATATTCCGTCCCGGTCTGCTATAATCATGGAGGTAAAAAAATGTCAGAAATATGCAAAAATAACTGCCAAAATCCTTATAATATATGTTATGATAATTACCTGAATACCAACGCCTGTACGGAATGTACCGGCCTGATATGCACTCCTGCCAAAGATGATGACGAATGGGATAATTACCGGAAGATTTTTGATTTTATTCCTGATCCTCCGAATAATAGCACAACGCTTCATAAATGATCACATTACTGCCTGACCCAAATCAGGTAGAAAAGCAGCCTGCAAACATCCATTTGACTATTCCAGGCAGGAAAATGTTCAAACGAATGATTTATCGGAGGTCCTGTCTGTATTATGAAAAAACTGCTTGCTGCATGTGTCTGTGCCGGTCTTAGCTTCTCTATTGCCGGATGCAGCCCTGGAACTGTACTGGAACAATTTACATCTACCGGAGATACATCCGTCCGGGAACTTGCTTCTTCATCTGACACCACAACTACAACTGAAGCCAAAAACCGCGTTTATATGGATGAGCTCTCAGGCACCTTGCAGGATTTTTCCGGAAGTCAGCTCATCCTGAATACAGACAGTGCCTCTTATGTATTTAATGTTTCTAATGCTACATTGGAATGTAAAGGCGGAATGATCACCGGTGACGAAATCAGTATTATTTATGAAGGGCAGCTCTCCGGTACAGATACCAGCAGCGTGCATGTTCTGAAAGTCGTAGATGAATATCACAAAAAGAATAAACTAAAAAAAAGAACTGCTCATGGACAGGTTATCTCCCTGACCCCCAATACAATTACCATAAAATCAAAAAAAGGCAAAACTGCCACGTACCCGATTACTGGAACCGAACAATATTATCAAAACGGAATCAAGGTCGGAAACTGGGTTTACCTGACATTCAAAGGTAAATTTCCAGACACTTCCGATGACGCTTCCGCATCCCTAAACGCAAGCCATCTGAAAGTACTCAGTATCTCTGATCTGGAAAACTTGCAGATTCCTGATCCGACACCAACTCCGGCTCCGAGTGTTACATTAACTCCTGAACAGATTGCCAATACCGAAAAACAATTTCTGGCAACTATACAAGGAGTAAACGCAAACATCCTCCAGATTCTTCCAGCCGGAAGCGATACCGCTTTCAACCTTGATATGTCTGCGATACCCGCTTACTTCAAAGGTGGGATTGCACCTGGCTCTCACGTAAATGTTACCTATATCGGGGACTTGCAGAGCGCCCCTCTTGAAGCACTCCGTATCATTGCCGTAACCGGCGAGGATCCTGATACCATTGACAATAAACATATTTCCTTTACCGCATCCGGTACAATCATCGGCAGTACCGCCAATACAATCACTTTACAGACGGACGATGGAGCTGTAGATACCTTCCGCATCGAAAATGCTGAAAACCTCACCGAAGGAGGTGTGGAATACGGAGATTATGTCCGCGTTACTTTCCATCCTTCCAAGTCAAAATCTTCCAATATTTATACCGCTGTTAAAGTGCAGGATTACTGAAAAATAAAACCGTAGCAAATACTCTCAGGTCAAGCGGATATTCGCAATCCGCTTCGCTACTTGCTCATAACCGAATAACTGCTTCGCAGTTTATCAGAAGGAGCTTCGCTCCTCCTGATACAAACAAGTCCCCACCCACTGCTTATTGCTTTTTACAATTTCTACAGGGGACTTGTTTGATTCGGTTAAATTCTGTATAAGTATTCCTCGATTTCCCAGGCTGAAATTTCTCTTGTATAGCGCAGCCATTCTTTTTTCTTGGCTGCTGCATATTCTTTACAAAATTCTGTTCCAAGTACTTCTTTGATCCAGTCACTCTGTTCGAAGTAATCAATTGCTTCGTTCAAATTTCCCGGAAGATTTTCAATCTTCATTGTTTTCTGATCTGTTTCGGATAACTCTCTGCTGGAGGACTTAGTCGGATAAATCTTCTTATTGATTCCATCCAGTCCTGCTGCCAGACATACTGCAAATACCAGATACGGATTTGCTGCTGCATCCGGACTTCTCAGTTCGATCCTTGTCTCCATACCTCTGGATCCCGGAATTCTTACCAGTGAATTCTGGTTGTTCTTTGTCCATATCAGTTCTGTCGGGGCTTCATAGCCCGGAACCAGACGTTTGTAGGAATTTACGATAGGATTGGTGATCAGTGCCATCTCTTTGCTGTGAGCCAGAAGACCTCCTACGAAGTAATAAGCTTCTTCGCTTAATTCCTGTGGATTTCCCGGATTAACGAATACATTTCTTCCATCTTTAAATAAGGAGAAATGAATGTGCATTCCGGAGCCGTTTACTTCTGCCCTTGGTTTCGGCATAAATGTCGCATGAAGTCCATGGCGTTTGGCAATGGTACGGACCGTCATCTTAAATGACATGATCCGGTCTGCAATCGTACGGACTTCACCGTATTTGAAATCTACTTCGTGCTGTGCAGGAGCAGTTTCATGGTGAGAAGATTCTACCTCAATCCCCATGTCTTCTAGATTTAATACAATATCACGTCTTGCGTTTTCACCCAGATCCACAGGACTGACATCCAGATATCCGGCCTTTTCATGTGTTACAGTAGTCGGAACTCCGTTATCATCTGTATGAAAAAGGAAAAATTCACATTCCGGATCTACCAGACAGGTGTATCCCTCCTTCTTTGCCTCCCGGGCGGTTTTCTTCAGGATATATCTCGGACTTCTCTCATGAGGGGTTCCGTCCGGACAATAGATATCGCATAACAGTCTGGCAACTTTTCCCTGCTGTGGTCTCCATGGGAGAATTGCAAAAGTGTCAAGATCCGGTCTTAAGTACATATCCGGTTCAGATTCTCCTGCGATCCCTGCAATAAAGGAACCATCTACAATACATCGGTTATCCAGCGCACGGGGAAGTTCCCGGGCAGTTATGGCAATGTTTTTCAGCGTTCCGAACATATCTGTGAACTGGAGACGGATAAATTCCACGTCTTCCTCCTCAGCCATCTGTAATATTTCTTCTCTGGTATAATTCCCCATTTTCATTCACTCCTTGTCAGCATAGTTTCTGCTGTTTTTTGCTTTCTTAATAATTCTTCGATATAATTTGTTTTCTGTCTGCAGAATACTCCTCTTGCGATGGATTGCGCAGAGGCATAATTCCTCTCCGCCGCAGTGCAATTCTGTCCAGAGGACTTTTTATGTTATGGAAACATTACGGAATAATTTCATATAACATAAAAAATGGCGCACTTTCTACAGTTACTTTTCTATAGAAAGAACGCCTTTGTTCATGTAGGCAATTATAGCAATGTACCTTTTCTTTGTCAACTGCTATGATTGATTTTCTTCTACAGATTTTCCTGCACTTTTCTTGTTTTGACTCGAATCCTGTTTTTCCTCTCTTAGGTCAAGCATATTCTTTCCTTACATTGACTTTAATTATCGTTCTTCTAATTCAAGTCACTCGCAAGCTTTTCTTATGTTGACTTTAATTAAGGTTTTCTTGTTTCAAGTCATCCATGACCTTATTTCAAGATAATCTGGATCAGCTTTTCAAATACACTTTAACTTAAAAAAGGTGTTATCGCCTAATAATCATTCATTAAGCAACAGCACCTTTTTCAAACTTCTCTTCTTATTATTTACAAATAGGAATATCCCATCAGCGATTCATCTACCGCCTTCGCAGCTTCTCTGCCTTCGCGGATTGCCCATACTACCAGGGACTGGCCTCGGTGCATGTCTCCTGCAGTGAAGACTTTGTCTACTGAGGTCTGATACTGCTCTGGTTTTGTATCTACATTGGTTCTTCCATTAATGGCTACCTTGAATGCGTCTGTTACATATTTCTCACTGCCAAGGAATCCGGCTGCGATAAGAACTACATCTACAGGGATGACTTCTTCGCTTCCTTCTACAGGAACCATCATCATACGTCCTGTCTTTGGATCTTTTTCACTCTTTAATTTTGTGAGTTTTGCCTGGCAGACATTTCCGTTTTTATCTTTGATAAATTCTGTAACAGTAGTCTGGTATACTCGTGGATCATGTCCGAATACTGCGATAGCTTCTTCCTGGCCATAGTCTGTTTTGAGGATTCTCGGCCACTGCGGCCATGGATTGGATGGTGTTCTTTCCACTGGCGGCTTGGGCATCATCTCTAACTGGATCACAGATTTGGCACCCAGACGGATAGAAGTTCCCACACAGTCATTTCCTGTATCACCACCACCGATGACCAGAACATTTTTTCCTTTGGCAAGTTCATATGGAACTTTGGCAAAATCAGAGTCCAACAGCGCTTTTGTTACCTGTCCCAGGAAATCTACTGCGAAATAAATTCCTTTTGCATCCCGTCCCGAAACTTTAATGTCTCGTGGATTGGATGCTCCGCAGGCAAGGATGACGCGGTCGAACTGTTTCAGAAGTTCTTCTGCTTTGATGTCCTTTCCTACGTTTACATTTGTAACGAATTTAACTCCCTCTTCTTCCATGAGATGGATTCTTCTGTCAACAACAGCTTTGTCCAGCTTCATGTTAGGAATACCGTAACGGAGAAGTCCGCCTACACGGTCTTTTCTTTCAAATACAGTTACGCTGTGGCCTCGTCTGTTTAACTGCTGGGCTGCTGCCAGTCCGGAGGGACCACTTCCGATGACTGCTATAGATTTGCCTGTACGTACTTCCGGGATCTGCGGGGTTACCCATCCGTTCTCATAGGCTGTCTCAATGATCGCACGTTCGTTTTCTTTGGTGGATACCGGTTCTCCGTTTATATTACAGGTGCAGGCTGCTTCGCAGAGTGCAGGGCAGACACGTGAAGTAAATTCCGGGAAGCTGTGTGTCTTGCTCAGTCTTAAGAATGCCTGTTTCCAGTTGCCTGTATAAACCAGATCATTCGTCTCAGGTACAAGATTGTGCAGAGGGCAACCGGATGCCATACCGCCGATCATCATACCTGACTGGCAGAATGGGACACCGCATGCCATGCAGCGTGCGCCCTGAAGTTTCTGTTTCTCTTTATTTAATGGGGTCCTGAATTCTTTGAAGTTTGCGATGCGGACCTTTGGCGGCAGAACTTTTGCCGTCTCTCTCTCATATTCTAAAAATCCTGTTGGTTTGCCCATGATTTCCTCCTCTTCGCCGCACTTGCTGCGGCAATAATGGTATGGCCCACGCCACCTTTTTATTTATTCTAAAAGATGACGGGGCAACATTGATAAGTTCACACGATATATTCAATTATTATCAATGTTTAGCGCCAATACTTTCATAGAACGCTTCCATCTGTGCCTGCTGACTGTTGAGTCCTTTTTCTTCCAGTTTCGCACTTAAAGTGATCATCTTCTTGTACTCATTCGGAATGAGTTTCTTAAAGTGCGGCAGATAATAATCAAAGTCAGCCAGAACTTTCGCACCGAGTTTGGAGCCTGTTGCTTCTACATGAGCTTCAATCAGGTCGCGAAGTTCTTTTTTGTCATATTTGTTTTCCACTTTTTCGATGGAAATCATGGCTTTGTTCAGGTTCTTGTAAAGAACATTATCCACATCCAGTACATATGCGATACCGCCGCTCATACCTGCTGCAAAGTTCTTGCCAGTCTTACCAAGTACGACTACGCGGCCACCTGTCATATATTCACAGCCGTGCTCTCCTACGCCTTCTACAACTGCAGATGCACCGGAGTTACGAACTGCGAAACGCTCGCCTGCAACACCATTGATAAATGCAGTACCACTGGTTGCACCGTAAAGGGCAACATTACCTACAATAATATTCTCTTCTGCTTTGTATGCAGCTTTCTCCGGAACCTTCAGGATCAGTTTACCACCGGAAAGTCCTTTTCCGAAGTAATCATTGCTGTCACCGGTCAGTTCCAGTGTAAGTCCTTTGGGGATAAATGCACCAAAGCTCTGTCCGCCGGCACCGTTACAGTGTACAGTGATGGTGTCATCTGCAAGTCCGTCTTTATTCTTTCTTGTAATCTCTGCACCAAGGATAGTTCCGAATGTACGATCAATGTTTGTCAGGTTTACAGAAAGCTCTGTTTTCTGACCTTTATTGATGGCATTTGCACATTTCTTAACCAGAACCTTTTCATCCATGGTCTTTTCCAGTTCGAAGTTATATACGGCTTTCGGGTCAAAAGTAACTTTCTGGTCTTTGCCTGCGAACGGATTGTTCAGGATTGCACTTAAGTCTACTTTGCCCTGATGTGGTTCCTGTACGTTGTCTGTCTGAACAAGGAGATCTGTACGGCCTACCATTTCACTGACTGTACGGAATCCGAGCTTGGACATGTATTCTCTTAATTCCTGTGCAATAAAGCGCATGAAATTCTCTACATATTCCGGTTTACCTTTGAATCTCTTACGAAGTTCAGGGTTCTGTGTTGCCACACCAACCGGGCAGGTATCCAGGTTACATACACGCATCATAACGCATCCCATGGTTACAAGCGGAGCTGTTGCAAAACCAAATTCCTCGGCACCCATTAATGCTGCGATCGCAACGTCACGACCACTCATAAGCTTACCGTCTGTCTCAATGCGGACACGGTTTCTCAGACCATTCTTGAGCAGTGTCTGATGTGTTTCTGCAAGTCCAAGTTCCCATGGAAGTCCTGCATTGTGGATAGAACTTCTCGGAGCTGCACCTGTACCTCCGTCATAACCAGAGATCAGGATCGTCTGTGCACCGGCTTTTGCAACACCTGCTGCAACTGTACCGACACCTGCTTCAGATACCAGTTTGACAGAAATATCTGCATATTTATTTGCATTCTTAAGGTCATAAATTAACTGTGCCAGGTCCTCGATAGAATAGATATCGTGATGCGGTGGCGGGGAGATCAGGCTTACACCTGTAGTTGAATGTCTGGTCTTTGCGATCCATGGATATACTTTCTTTCCAGGAAGCTGTCCGCCTTCACCAGGCTTTGCGCCCTGTGCCATCTTGATCTGGATCTCCTGGGCGCTTACCAGATAGCGGCTGGTAACACCGAAACGACCGGAAGCTACCTGCTTGATAGCAGAACAGCGGTTATTGTCAGCAGGACCGGGAACCAGACGCTCCAGGCTCTCACCACCTTCACCGGTATTTGACTTACCGTGGATCCGGTTCATGGCAATAGCCAGTGTCTCATGGGCTTCCTGTGAAATGGAACCATAAGACATAGCGCCTGTCTTAAAGCGGCGAACAATGGAGTCTACACTTTCTACCTGCTCAATGGGGATACCGCCATCTTCCGGATAATTAAAGTCCATCAGATTTCTCAGATGATAGGTCTTTCCTTCATTATCCAGTGTATCTGTATACTGCTTGAAAATGCTGTAATCGCCTCTTCTGGTTGCTTCCTGAAGGAGATGGATAGTAAGAGGATTGTATAAATGCTCTTCCTGTCCTGAACGTGACTTATGGCTTCCTACACTGTCCAAAGTCAGGTCTACATCCAGTCCTAACGGGTCAAAAGCTGCAGAATGAAGCACATCCACATCATTTTCAATATCCTTTAATGTAACACCGCCAACACGGCTTACAGTATCCGTAAAATACTTATCCACTACTTCCTTTGAAATACCAATTGCTTCAAAGATCTGGGATCCCTGATAAGACTGGATGGTGGAAATACCCATCTTGGATGCGATCTTTACAATGCCGTGAAGCACTGCCAGATCGTAGTCTTTTACTGCTGCATAATAATCTTTGTTTAACATACCAGTCTCAATGAGATAATGGATGGACTCATGAGCCAGATACGGGTTGATAGCACAGGCGCCGTAACCTAACAAAGTTGCAAAATGATGAACCTCTCTTGGCTCGCCGCTCTCTAAGATCAACGCTACACTTGTACGCTTCTTGGTGCGTACCAGATACTGCTGAAGGGCAGAAACAGCCAGTAAGGATGGGATCGGCACATGGTTTTCATCAATATCACGGTCAGAAAGGATAATGATATTGGCACCGTCTTTATGTGCACGGTCTACTTCCAGGAACAGACGGTCAATGGCCTTTTCAAGGGAAGTGTTCTTATAATAAGTGATGGGGATCACTTCTACCTTAAAACCAGGTTTTTTCATGTTTTTGATCTTTAACAGATCGGTTTCTGTAAGGATCGGATTTTCTACACGGAGGATCTTGCAGTTTTCCGGTGTCTCCTCCAGGATATTGCCCTCTTCACCTACATATACAGTAGTGGAAGTAACGATCTCCTCACGGATGGCATCGATCGGCGGGTTGGTAACCTGTGCAAATAACTGCTTAAAGTAGTTAAATAATGGCTGATGCTTCTTGGAAAGCACTGCTAACGGAGAGTCAACACCCATAGCTGAAACAGCTTCTGCACCGTTTAATGCCATTGGAAGGATCATGGTGCGGTACTGCTCGTAAGTATAGCCATAAGTCTTCTGTAAGCGGAGACGCTCTTCTTTTGTAAGTGTAGGAGCTGCCTGGTTCGGTACTTTCAGATCATCTAATTCTACCAGGTTGGAGTCCAGCCATTCGCCATATGGATTTTTCTCTGCATAGCGCAGCTTTAATTCCTCATCGCTTACCATTTTTCCTTCTACTGTATCTACCAGAAGCATTTTTCCAGGACGAAGGCGGTCTTTTTTAATAACCTTTGTCTGGTCAATATCAATGGCACCAACCTCGGAAGAAAGGATCATATAGCCGTCATCTGTAATATAGTAACGGGATGGACGCAGGCCATTTCGGTCAAGGATTGCACCTACCACATCACCATCTGTAAACAGGATGGATGCAGGTCCGTCCCACGGCTCCATCATAGTTGCATAGTAGCGGTAGAAGTCCTTGATCTCGGAGTCCATGTATTTATCATGTTCCCATGGAGCAGGAATAGTTACCATAACAGCCAGCGGCAGGTCCATACCACTCATGACCATAAATTCCAGGGCATTGTCCAGCATGGCTGAGTCAGAACCTTCCTGATTAATAATAGGAAGGACTTTGTGCATATCGTACTTAAAATACTCAGACTCCATGTTCTCTTCACGGGCCAGCATCTTATCTACGTTGCCGCGGATGGTGTTGATCTCGCCGTTGTGAACGATAAAACGGTAAGGATGAGCTCTCATCCAGCTTGGATTGGTGTTGGTACTGAAACGGGAATGTACGATGGCAATGGCAGACTCATAATCCTTATCCTGAAGGTCCGCAAAGAACAGACGCAGCTCGCTTACCAGGAACATACCTTTGTATACAATGGTCCTGCTGCTTAAGGATACTACATAGGTATCTTCATTACTCTGTTCAAATACACGGCGGACTACATACAGCTTTCTGTCAAAGTCCAATCCTTTCTTTACGTTGGCAGGTTTTGCAACAAAGCCTTGGACAATGTAAGGCATAACGTCTACTGCTTTTTTGCCTAATACATCCGGTGTTGTAGGAACATCTCTCCATCCAAGGAAGGTAAGTCCCTCTTTCTTGACGATGATCTCAAACATCTTCATGGCCTGTTTTCTGGCAAGTTCATCCTGTGGGAAGAAGAACATACCAACGCCGTATTCTCTCTCACCGCCTAAGGTAATACCAGCCTGTGCTGCTGCTTTCTTAAAGAAACGGTGGGAGATCTGAAGCATGATACCGACACCGTCACCGGTCTTTCCCTCTGCGTCTTTACCTGCTCTGTGCTCTAAGTGTTCTACAATGTGGAGTGCCTGGTCAACTGTTTTATGTGTTTTGATGCCTTTGATATTGGCAACTGCACCGATACCGCAGTTATCATGCTCAAAACGAGGGTCATACAGTCCCGGCAGTTTCTGTTTGGGATCCATAGTGTTCTTCCTTTC
>OHLV01000523.1_pt1 | contig 13130 bp, 10 predicted proteins | sample 1569221 | NCBI WGS metagenome assembly OHLV01 (sample SAMEA3879521, study PRJEB24766) | human gut metagenome | biome: human-associated habitat; feature: feces | place: USA | collected 1985/1987 | reverse complement strand
GTCCAGAAGGGCGTCCGTCCCCTTCGCATTGGAAAAATCAATCACCACGTCGGCGTCCACGCTGCACTCCTTCAGGCTTTTAAATACCGGATAGGAAGCTGACGCGCAGTCCGCCACATCGATCCCCGCTACGATCTCCATCTCTTTTTCTCCTGCGACAAGCTCCGTGATCACCTTTCCCATCTTCCCGCCGCAGCCGCTCATAATCACTCTGACCATTTTTCCCTCTATTCCGCCGCCTGTGCGGCATATTTTTCAATCTGCCGGACGCATCCTTTCCTCAGCACAAAAACAGGCCGGGGCATCCTTTTGTCCCAGCCTGAAGCCATGCCCTAAAACCGTGTGCGCCCAGCGCATCCCCGAAGGGTCGTGTTTTTATAAAATACCGAATTTCTTCATCTCGCGTTCCAGACGCTGTGCATTCTCCGGCTCCATCTCTGTCAGCGGAAGCCGCAGCGTGCCGCTACAAAGCCCCATCAGCTCCATCGCCTTTTTTACAGGGATCGGGTTTACCTCGCAAAACAGCGCTTCCACCAGCGGAACTGCCTTTAACTGCAGATCGCGGCTCTCCTGCACCTTCCCTTCAAAATACAGGCTGCAGATGTCGTGCGTCTGCTGAGGGGCGACATCGGAAAGCACCGAAATCACGCCCTTGCCGCCAAGGGAAAGGATCGGCACGATCAGCGCGTCTTCCCCGGAATACAGATCCACGCAGCCGTCCGCAATGCTCATCAGATGCGCCGTCTGGCTCATATTGCCGGTCGCATCCTTTACGCCCACGATATTTTCAACCTCCCTGCACAGACGCACAACCGTCTCCGGCAGGATCGTCGTGCCCGTTCTGGAAGGCACGTTGTACAAAAGGACAGGAAGCTTTACCGCATCCGCTACCGTCTTAAAATGCACATACAGACCGTTCTGGGTCGCCTTGTTATAATAAGGCGTTACTACGAGCAGCCCGTCCGCGCCGATCTTTTCCGCCTCCTTCGACAAATATACCGCAGTCTCCGTGCAGTTGGAGCCCGTCCCTGCAATGACCGGGATCCGGTGCGCCACCTTCTCTACGCAGTAACGGATCACATCCAGATGCTCCTCGTGCGTCATCGTCGCGGACTCGCCTGTGGTCCCGCACACGATGATCGCATCCGTATGGTTCGCGATCTGATGCTCGATGATCTCTCCGAAACGCTCGTAGTCTACGGAACCATCCTCATGAAAAGGCGTAATGATCGCTACGCCCGCGCCTTCAAATATTGCCATATCAACCTCCTGATACTCCCGTCAAAAATATATGCACCGCTGCCCTCGGCAGAATGCTTCAAAAATCCACAAAAATATCATAGCACCCGGGGCGTTTGCTGTCAACGAAACACTCGCCCGTCCGCTGCGCCTTACTTGAGCTTTTCGATGCAGGAAATCCTGTCGGCTACGGCTTTTAACCGTTCTCCCAGATGCCGCCCCGTCAGCGTCACATCCGTATCCTCGCTTCTTACCTCCAGAACGCTTTCCAGCTCTTCCTCTTCGATAATGTCCTTTTGTACAAGCTCAAGCACCTCGTCCAACACAAGCAGATCGCATTCTCCCGTCGTCAGCACCTTTTTGGCAAAGTTTAAACCGTTCCGGATATTGCGGACCTCCTCCTGCTGCCTCTCCTTCGGAAGCGAAAAATAATCGCTGTCCGACTTTTCAAAGCGGAAAATCTTGATCTCCGGCTCCAGCTTTCTCTCAAATCCGTTGTCATCCAGCCCTCTTCCTTTTAAAAACTGGATGATCACAACGCGCTGGCCCTTCGACGCCGCAAGCAGCGCTTCCCCCAGCGCAGCCGGCGTCTTGCCGTAACCGCCGCCGGTAAAAATCTGAATCCTGCCCATATCAAAAATTCCTTCCCCCGTTTTTTCTGGCTGCGGCATGCGTCCCCGTATTCGATTGAGACGGGAATGCGGGATTTTCCTGCCGCCGCATATGGGTATATTTTACCATAGATGGGGGGCGGGAACAAGGGCGGAAATTCAGGGGGGGCAAAATGAGACGTAACGCTGACTTTATGCCGCCGCATTTGCATTGATCTGATCGATCACATTCCGGATTCCCTTCCAGACTGACAAATCTTCAAAAATATCCACAATGCTTCCGCGATCCGTAAAAGGAGCCTCCTGCAGCACCGAAAAATCCGTCAGCATTCCATTCTGGACAACATACTCCACAATCTGATTCACAAAATAAATCTGCCTGCTGTCCATATAGCTTTCATCCAGATATGCCGAAAAGGCTTCTTTTGCGGCATTCATGTCCAGACCTACAATGCCCCTTACAAATTCTCCAAGCGGCTTCTTCCCGTACTCCTGCTCATAGTCCTTCTGGGTTCCGACCTCTTCCCATAAAATCTGCTCTAACGCTTTCACATCCGTCTGGCTCAACGGCTTATTCATCTTTAATTTTGCAATCGCAATATGATCCTGATGCTGACGGATATAATACTCCGCTTTCGCCTTGTAATTTTTCAAATCATCATTTTCAAGCTCCGCTTCATTCCATTCCGTCGAAAGAATATCGTCTGCAAAATCCGTATCATATCTCATTTTTTTCTTCGGAATATATTTGATCAGATTCCTGATGCTCTCCCGGATATGCTCCAGATCTTCTATGCCCGCCCGATCCACATAATCGGTCTGAAGGATTTTTCCGATCAGCTCCTTTTGCGTCTGGATTTCCGGAATATTCGCAACTCCGGCAACTCCGCTGACCTTTTTTATCAGATCGCTTTTCAGCTTTCCATAGCCGCGCCCGGAAAGCTGCGCCAGCTCCATCCCATAAAGAAGCGCGTCAAACCTGACCGCACTCGCCTCATCCTGATCCGGCAAAATAAGCGGCGCCACCTCTTCCCTGACAATAACCGTATCCTCAAACGATAAACGGTCATAATTTTTCTCATCTGAATACAGATCCACATATCTCAAATGCTGACGAACCGCAAAGTTTTCCCGGTTCAGCTCCCGTACCTTTTCCGCCATCCCTTCGACCAGCTTTTTCCGATAAAAGATCAGCCTGTCAGACTGATAAGCCACATCCTGCAGCTTGTATGCAATCTGAAATTCCAGATGAAAAACAGCGCTTTGCAGAAGCATCTGATTTGCCGTCGGCTTTCCCTTTCCCATCCGGAAAAACTCAAAATTCCCGCAGAAGTCAAAAATATAAAATTTGCTTTTATCCTCCCCGTCCATCAGCCCCGGCGACAGCCTCGTCCCTCTTCCGATCATCTGCCAGAATTTTGCCTTGCTCATAATCTTCTTAAAAAACACAAGGTTTAAGCACTCCGGCACATCAATCCCCGTATCCAGCATATCTACGGAAATCGCAATCTGCGGCAGCTTTTTGGGATCCGAAAATTCATCGATCGCTGTCTGCGCATAGGTCATATAATTATCAATGACCTTCGCATAAGCCTGACCGTTTGTACCTTTGGAATATTCCGGATATTCCTGATTGAATACCTCTAAAATTTTTTCCGCGTGCTCATGATTTTTTGCGAAAATAATCGTTTTCCCCAGTGTTTCCCCATAATTTATTTTCAGCCCGTCCCTCATCAGAATATGAAGAACCTGCCGGATCGTATCTTCATTAAACAGCCACGTATTCAGCGCAGAAGAGCTGATCTTATCCGGCACATTCCCCGCTTCATCCCCAAAGGTCCTTTCATATTCTTCCTTCTCTTCCTCCGAAAGCTCTTCGTAACAAATCCCATTCTCAATGAATTTCAGTCTGGTTTCCACGGATATATAATCGACAAGATAACCGTCCTTAACCGCCTGTGCCAGATCATAACCGTATGTAGGAATCCCGTTTTCCAGTTCAAATACCGAATACGTATTTTTATCAATCTCATCCTTCGGCGTTGCCGTAAGGCCTACAAGCGGTGCGTCAAAATAATTAAATATGTCCCTGTATTTGTTATAAATCGACCGATGCGCCTCATCGCAGATTACAAGGTCAAAATGCCCGCAGGTAAACAGCTTTCCATTTTCGTCTTCTGCGTCGTCAATACATCCCATCATCGTCTGATAGGTCGAAAAAACGCAGTGGGCATTATAATTATCTTTTTCTTCGCAGAGATTTGTGCAGGAAATATCCCTCCATAAATTCACAAAGCTTCGCTTCGCCTGTGTTACAAGGGAATTCCGGTCTGCCAGAAATAAAATATTTTTTACCCATCCCGCTTCCACCAAAGCCTTGCACAACGCGATCACTGTCCTTGTTTTTCCGGAGCCCGTCGCCATGACAAGAAGCGCTTTCCGTCTGTTTTTTCGATCAAAGCTGTCGCATACTGCCCGGATCGCAGCTTCCTGATAATAACGCCCGGCAATTTTTTTATCCACCGTGACATGATCCAGGGCCGTTTTCATAGATTGGAGATTAAACAATTTTTCCAGATCACGCTTGGAGTAAATTGCCGCAATCTTCCTCTCCGGATACCGGTTATCGATCATTCTTGTATCAAATCCATTGCTCAGAAAAACAACCGGTCTTCTGCCGTATTTTTTCTCGATCAGATCTGCATAAAGCTTCGCCTGCTGACGGCCTTTTGCCACATCCACACAGGTACGTTTCGCCTCGATCATCGCCAACGGCCTGTGCGCGTCATCATAAAGCACATAATCCGCATAGCCGACTTCCGACTGATTCGGCATTCCATCCAGTTTAACCTCGTTCAGCCAGTCTTTCCCTTCTGTCCATCCTGCGTCCTGCAGCATGGAATCAATGTATATTTTCCGGGTTTTATACTCTGAGAAATCCAGCGGCTTCGGAACATAGCTTTCCTGCTTTTCCTCACGTCTTGCAGTCAATTCATCCTTTAATGCTTTATTCTCCTTCAGCAGCGCTTTCAGATCAATATTTTCCGGTACTGTCCCATCGAATATGACTTCCTTATGCGACTCCACCAGCTTTATTTCAAAGGCATGTTCCTCGTACCGCTCAGAATAACAGTAAAAAATAAAATCAAGGAAAATATGCAGATTCTGCAAGCACAGCACCGCTTCATCAAAGCTGATCTTTTTTCCTCCGTGAACCGCCCTGTTTCCAATTCTTCTGATGAGATCCAGCCGTTTCCATAAATCTTTATCCACCAGATCATGAAAATCCTCCGTTCCCATCAAGCTTACGAGGCTATCCTGATAGGGCTTTTCCAAAGAAGAATCCACCGAATAAAGCCATTTGATCGCGGATTCCATCGCCCGGCGGCAGTTGATCGCGCTGGACGCAGCATCAATGCAGATTACTTTCTCAGCGGCAATCGCAGCGTCTGTAAAAGAGTCAAATTTGGGTTCTTTTTTCAAATAATCAAAATTGGTCATGCCGGGAATCCTCCTTGCGTATGGTGTGTTGTTGAATTGTAGTGTCTAAGTTGTCGTTTTAATGTGTTTTTGCGGTTTTTTGTTGCTTTTAGAGGGGTAACTTTTGATTTGTCGGTCTGGGCGACGAAAGCGGCAAACTGCTGCTGGAGTTCTATCGGAGGAATTGGAATCCGTAGCGATCCATATTTTTTTGCATTAATACCTGGTTGTGCTGCACCACTCTGATTTAGTTTCACCCAATCCCAATACTCATCTAGTTTCGTGTACCAAAATAAGTATCTCGGATTTATCAATTTAGTGTTTAACCTGTATCGAATAAGATACCCCGCAAAAATCTGGTTGCCAGTAATAAACGCATATGTTTTTCCAACAGTAGCTCCCATTCTGGCAAACATAAAGTCGCCATACTCAAGCCGATATTGCTCATCGTCATCTGGATTGATTGAAGCAACTATGTCATCATTGAGCGTTCCATCATCTTTTATGTCCGTAATTCGTACATATCGAGGTCGGTTTGAATCATATTCAATGGATGCAGACTGTGCACCGTATTCACCTTTACCCAGTGATACCTCATCAACGGTTTTTGTAGGATAGCCTTTGCCGATAAACAGTTCGACAAATTGGGCTTTGATTAAACTATCTAAATATTTGCTTTCTTCTTGTCGTAATCCTATTAATTTATTTATTCTTTCCAACACCCTAACAATTTTATGTTGTTCGCATAAATCTGGAATGTCTATTTCTATATTAGCAACTATCTGTTTTGAAATCTCCTTAAACGTTGCCCCCCTGCCAAGAGACTCCAAATACTTTGTTTTTCCTCTTAAAAACCAATATAAATAACGATTATATATTTTATCCGAACAAATGAGATTTTTAAAACCTTGATTGCAATACATCTCACAACCCGCAATTGCAACTTTTCCTATTGGCGCCCTTGAGGATAAAATGACTGTACCTTCAGGAAAAGACGTCAGTCCTGTATCTTTCACAGCTTTCTCTGTAATTTTCCGTACACTATCTTCAATAATATAGGTATCTTCTTTAAGCTCCGCAGGTGTAATCCATTTTACCTTACCATCCCAATATTCCGAAATACTCGTTTTAGGTGTACTTCCAGATACAATTTCACAAAATTCTCCCAGTTTATACTTCATATACATCATCCCCTACAAACACGAATCTGCTTGTCATGCGATGTATTTCTGATGGGATGTTTTTACGTTATTCTGATTTACGATTGCATATTGCATCGTTGTATCAATCTGTGAATGCCCTAAAATTTTCTGAACCTGTTCGATCGGCATTCCTTTGTCGATTGCCCTTGTTGCCATCGTTCTCCGGAATTTATGTGGATGTATTTTATTCAAATTCAGTTTTCTCCCAAGTTTTCTAAGGCGTATTTCCACTCCGCTTATTTTTAAGCGATCATGGGGATCATCTAACGTAACAAACAACGCCGGGTTATTATCTGTTCGGCTTTCTAAATAATTTTGCAAATGCAGCTTTGCTTTTGCGTCAAAATATACCCGCCTCTCTTTATTTCCTTTTCCAAAAACAACACATTCCCTCAACTCGAAGTCAACATCTGAAATATTCAGATTTACTAATTCTCCCACGCGGATTCCTGTTGAATACAGCAAGTCTATAATTGCCAGATCTCTCTTACAGGAGCATGAATCTCTCAGCTTCTCAATCGCTTCATCCGATATTACTTCTTTGACCTGCTGCTTTGTTTTGATTTTATGAATCCTGCGCATCGGGCTTTTTAAAATATAATCTTCCTCTTCCAGCCACGAAAAAAAGCTTGAAATATTCCTTCTGATATTATCAATTGTTACCTGTCCACAATTATTTATTTTTTGATAATCCGATAAGTACGTCCGTATTTCTTCCGTACTGATTTTCCTGATATTGCAGGCGACGTTTTCCAGCAGCTTTTCAATCGTTACTTTATAATACTGCAAGGTTCTCATTGAACATCCTTCGATTTTCTTTGCCTCCAGAAACATTGTCAAATAGTCCTGATTGGTTATTTCAGACTTTGCAGTTTCAGATTCATTCAAATTTTCCAAGAGAACCTCCTGCAGTTTTTTCATTTGAGCAATGCTTAAGTATTCTGCCATCTCATTTAAAATATTTACTAATCTTTCTTCCATGTTGGTATACTTCCTCCTGTATACCAACATCCTTCCCCGGCTCTGCGCCTTTTCTATTTGTATCAATCTGTTTTAAATGACTCTGCTTTCAAGATAACATTCCAGTAAATACGAAGGATTTTCATAGTACATACTGCTGTTGTAATCATCTATTTTATCACTGATAAAGGAATTATAAACACTCATCAGCGCATCTGTGACCGGAATTTTTTCATGCACCGAAACGGCTTTAATCAATCTCTTATAAACCTTCCCGACATCCCAATAAGAGGGAATCGCATAGCTGCATGTCCCGACATTATCAAAATCTCCCTCTGTAATGCCAGCTTCCGCGATAAAATCATCACTTACCCGTTCAATATTATCGCTATGATATACATCCGCCAGATCATATATTTTTTCAATCCGCTCTTTTCCCAGTGTATTCACGACATCACTTCGCCTGTTTCTCGTCTTTCGCGCTATATAATCAATCAGACTGCATGTAAAAAACAAATCATTATCCTTTGCACTCTCTCTGCCGTTTTTTTCCATTATCTGACCTCCTCAAAACCTCTGTATGTAAGGCATTTCAACGCTTCATCCGTGCAGAAATTGATCTGCTGCGTCGGGTATTTAAATTTTGCCAATACCCAAAACTGTTCTCTGGTAATCACACCGTCCATATAATCAGAGATATAATTGTAAATCTGATCATCTGCCATCGCACCGATCACAATATCGTATTCATGGCTTTTGCCGCTCCTGCAACCAATAATAAAATCCAGCCATTCATCTGTCATTTCTTTAAATTCTTTTATCTTCAGATCCGAATTTATCCGGACATCATAAATCGATACAATTTTTGTATCATATCGCTTCGCCCATCTTTGCGCCTGTTCTTTAATTACCGTACAATAAAAACCCGTTCCAAAGTCTTTTGTATTTCTTCCCACGATAATTTCAGGCACTTTTACGGGCATATAACCGCCATGATATACTGTCATTTTTGCCATGAACTATTCTCCTATCCAAAATATTCCTGCATCAGACTTTCAAACAATAACTGTGTTTCATCGAGAGATTTCTGGATTGCAGCTTTTGATTTGTCGGTCTGGGCGACGAAAGCGGCAAACTGCTGCTGGAGTTCTATCGGAGGAATTGGAATCCGTAGCGATCCATATTTTTTTGCATTAATACCTGGTTGTGCTGCACCACTCTGATTTAGTTTCACCCAATCCCAATACTCATCTAGTTTCGTGTACCAAAATAAGTATCTCGGATTTATCAATTTAGTGTTTAACCTGTATCGAATAAGATACCCCGCAAAAATCTGGTTGCCAGTAATAAACGCATATGTTTTTCCAACAGTAGCTCCCATTCTGGCAAACATAAAGTCGCCATACTCAAGCCGATATTGCTCATCGTCATCTGGATTGATTGAAGCAACTATGTCATCATTGAGCGTTCCATCATCTTTTATGTCCGTAATTCGTACATATCGAGGTCGGTTTGAATCATATTCAATGGATGCAGACTGTGCACCGTATTCACCTTTACCCAGTGATACCTCATCAACGGTTTTTGTAGGATAGCCTTTGCCGATAAACAGTTCGACAAATCGGGCTTTGATAAGATCGTCTAAAGCAGATAATTCATCCTTTCTCATTTTAATTAAATTTTGAAGTTTATCCAGAACCTTAACTATCTGATCTTGTTCAGAAAGAGAAGGAACTTCTATTTTAATTTGCTTTAAATCTTTAACTGCAAAACTTGCTTGATTAACAGACTTCTTAGTAATATTACCAACTTTACTCCTAAATGAATGTCCATAGAAACAATATCTTGCATACGCAGGATTTATAACATCACGTCTAGATTTAAGTCGCAATAAATTCATACCATGAATTATGGTTTCATCAGCTTCTTTAATATACAATACTGTTCTTCCAAGATACTGAACACTATTGATATGGGACATAAGTAAATCACCATCTTCAAGAACATACGATTCATACTTTGAAATATCAGTTATCCCTGCATAACCCATTCTATCTCTATTAAATTTATCATTCGCAGTTGTCTCTATCCTTGTTATAGGAAAACCGCCGTCGACATCTCCCTGTTTTATATTTGCCCCGTTCTGTATTTGAAAGAAGCATTCATCTATAGTTTTTATCATCTACATCATCCCCTACAAACACGAATCTGTTTTATCCTTTCCCATCATTTTCTCAGCATCTCCTGAAGCTCCCGCAATTCCTTTGCCGCCTGCTCCTCCAATCTGAGAATTTCCGCCATAATCTCTTCCGTCGGCGGATATTCTACCGGGACATACTCCACCTGCTTATATTTGTTGATTGAAAGGTCATAACCATTATCCGCAATTTCCTTTTTTTCTACAAAAAAAGATTTCTCCGTCCTCTTCCGGTCGGCTTCCTTTTCCAAATTTCTGAACCGTTCTATAATATCCGGTATATCATTTTCTTCCACCGGGGTTCTTTTATCATCGAGAGAACGTCCGTCAGCCGTCATGTCATAAAACCATACTTTATCGGTTCCGCCATGGCCAGTTTTTGTGAAAATCAAAATTGCTGTCGATACTCCCGCATACGGCTTAAAAACGCCGGAGGGCATGGAAATTACCGCTTCCAAACGATTCTCTTCCACAATCTGTCTCCGGATGTCCTGATGCGCTTTCGAGGATCCAAAAAGCACGCCGTCCGGAACGATGCACGCGCATCTGCCTCCCACTTTCAGCATTCGTAAAAACAGCGCCAGAAAAAGCAATTCCGTTTTCTTCGTTTTGCATACTTTCAGCAGATCTCCCGAAACCGCATCCGCATCCAGACTCCCTTTAAACGGAGGATTTGCCAGAATCAGAGAAAAACGCTCCTGATCCTGATTCTGATCGGATAAGCTGTCCCGATATTCAATAAACGGATTTTCAATTCCATGGGTCATCATATTCATTGCGCCGATCCGCAGCATTGTCCGGTCCATATCATAGCCCGTAAACATACGGTTCATATAATGCTCTTTTTTATCCCTTTGAAACAAAATTTCTTCTTTTTTTGTCTCTTTTAAATATTCTGCCGCCGAAACCAAAAATCCCGATGTGCCGCACGCAGGATCGCAGATCAATTCATCCGTCGCAGGATCCATCAGCTCTACCATCATGCGGATAATATGTCTCGGCGTCCGGAACTGTCCGTTTCTGCCGGACTGTGCAATCTTAGATAAAAGATATTCGTATACATCGCCCCTCACATCTACATTCTGGGCGGCATCCATCATTTTATAAATTTCATCCAGCGAATCTACAACTTTGGACAAAAGCAGCGGGGTCGGCAGTTTAAAAATCGCATCATCCATATATTTGGAATAGGCGCTGTTTTTATCACTGTGCAGATTTTTGATAAACGGAAATACCATTTCCTGCATGACCGAATACATTCTTCCTGCCGGAAAATCACGGAATACCGACCACTTCAACTGCGTACCGTCAACCATCTTTTCTCCGATTTTTACCTCGTCCGCAAAAATGCTCTGATACGGCAAGCCAAGCACCGCGCTTTCTTTTGCCCTTCTGTTATCCGAATCATCCAGATCATGGATAAACATCAGATAAGTAATCTGCTCGATTACCTCCAGCGGATTTACCAGTCCTCCTGCCGCAAAAATATCCCATAACGCATCAATCTTATTTTTTAATTCTCCTGTGATCATCTGTCCTCCTGATTCCACACATACTGTGTGTAACGTCCTCCGCCTATTTTTTTGATTTCTCCTGCCTTTAAAAGCTCAGCCAGAGTTCTTTGTACCGTCGTATCGCTGACATCCGGGCACAATTTTAACAGCTCAGCCTTTGTGACCGCCCCGATGTGCTGCTTTATCATTTCCCGGATCCGGTCTGATTTTGTGAGCTTTGAATCGGTCATCAGATACACCCTCGCTTCAAATTCCTTATATGCGCTCACGATCACTCCAAGCATATATTGTACAAATGGCCTGTAATCATTCTCATTTTCATACCATCCATACGAACTTGCCCGCAGCGCTTCATAATAAGTTTCCTTTGACTGCTCGATCAGTTTTTCCAGACTGATATATTTTCCCACAATATATCCAGACTGATATAGTAAAAGCAGGGTCAAAAGCCTGCTCATCCTGCCATTCCCGTCGTTGTAAGGATGGATACACAAAAAATCCAAAATAAACATCGCATTCACGATCAGCATATCAACACTGCCTTCATTCTGAACCTTTTTATATGCCTGACAAAGCTTTTCCAGCGCGTCCGGCGTTTCCCATGCCGGAACCGGCCGGAACCTGATCCGTTCCTTTCCGTCAGTATCAATTTCCTGAATCACATTATCGGCTGTCTTAAACCTGCCGCCGTCCCCGCTTCCTGAAAATTTATATAGATCCCGGTGAAGCTGCAGCAAATAGTTCGGCGTAACCGGTATAAACTCATAACTTTGATGGATCGTATTCAAAACATCCCTGTATCCTGCAATTTCTGATTCATTTCTTCCATGCGGCGTCGTTTTCTCCAAAACAAGATTTCTCAGTCTGTCTTCTGATGTAAAAATCCCTTCGATCCGGTTAGACGCCTCTGTGCTCTGTATTTTTGCAACCTCTACCAGCTCCGCCAGCTCATCCCGGTGCGCTTCAATAAAGAGCCTCTGCTCCCCCTTAAATTCATGGATACTTGTCAGCAGGCTCACAATCTCAGGCGTCAGCAAATCCTTCCATTTATCCTCATAGCAATAATTTCTCAAGCAATCCTCCCAATATGAAACACTCTGATTTACCTATTTTGCGTAATTATTATACTTCTATTTAATTTAGTCGTCAATGTTTTAATTTAGTCATTTTCGCACATTTTGACTAAATTAAAATTCGCATGAACAAATTGAACGCGCTTTCCGGATCTGTTTATCCACTTTCAAAAGTATGCGGATTGCCATATCTTTTTGTATGGCAGCTTCCATCCCCTATCACGCAAAAAAGACCCCGCCGTACCTTCCGGCGCGGCGAAGCCTTTTTTTATTTGCTTATCACTGTCTCTCTTTCCCCTCAAAAGACATTCTTCTTATTTCTGAACCTTCACTCTCAGCGTCTTGATCTCAAATGCTCCGAAGGTCAGCTCTGCGCTGTCGCCGTTTACCGCAACAGCCTCTGTGATATTTTCCAGCATATCGCACAGATATGCCTCTTCGATGCCCAGACTGCAGCTTACCTTCGTGGAAACCGCCGCCTTTTTGGACTCGTACAGGCGCAGGATCAGATCGCCGCTGCCGTCCTCGGCAAGCTTCACGGATTCCAGGATCACGTTGTCCTTTTCTACGTTAAACGCGCTGAAAGTATCGGTCACGCCGGAAATTACCAGCGGCTTCACGTTCAGCTCGTAGCCCTGACGGACAACGTCACAGTCTGCAAAGCTACCTTCCCATGCGGTAAAGGCATAGGTAAAGTGATGCTCCCTGTTGTCCGCGCGCATTTCAGGCGCTCCCGCAGCCCGCAGAAGCGTCAGCTCCAGCGCATTTCCATTCATGCTGATACCATATTTGCAGTCGTTCAATACTGCTGCGCCGTGGGCTCCGTCACATAATGCACTATAACGATGATTGCA
>OHLV01000515.1_pt1 | contig 13365 bp, 12 predicted proteins | sample 1569221 | NCBI WGS metagenome assembly OHLV01 (sample SAMEA3879521, study PRJEB24766) | human gut metagenome | biome: human-associated habitat; feature: feces | place: USA | collected 1985/1987 | reverse complement strand
CACATATCTTTCTATCTCTTTGAAGATTACCATATAGTATACACCAGAAAGCATATACTTAGCAAGCTGATATGAAAATTAATACCTATTGACAAACTAGGTTTATAATACTATTATAAATGTGCTAAATAAACCAATTACATGAGTAGGTTTATAAAAATGTCCTCCTGATCATGGGAGAATATGATGAGAAAGGAAGTACGGTCATGGCAAAAGAATTACTGGATGTAAAACAGTTATTTGTAAATGTAGAAGATAAAGAGATCCTTCATGGAGTAGACTTAAAGATTGGAAAAGGAGAGACCCATGTATTAATGGGACCAAATGGTGCAGGTAAGTCCACTTTAGGCTATGCATTAATGGGAAATCCAAGATATCAGCTGACAAATGGTGAGATCTGGTTTCAGGGAAAGAAGATCAACGAGGAGCCGGTAGATAAAAGAGCTAAAGCTGGCATGTTCTTATCCTTCCAGAGCCCACTGGAAGTACCGGGACTGTCATTAAGTTCCTTTATCCGCAGTGCTTTAGAGCAGAGAAGAGGAGAGCGCATCCGTCTCTGGGATTTCAGAAAAGAGCTGGCAAAGGCAATGGAACTTTTGCAGATGGATCCGTCTTATGCAGACCGAGATCTGAATGTGGGTTTTTCCGGCGGTGAGAAGAAAAAGGCTGAGATCCTGCAGATGCTTATGTTAAAGCCAAATCTGGCAATCTTAGACGAGACAGACTCAGGTCTGGACGTAGATGCAGTCCGCACTGTTTCAAAGGGCGTGGAAGAGTATCAGAAAGACAGAGATGGCTCTTTACTGATCATCACCCACAGCACCCGTATCCTGGAAGCGCTCCATGTAGATTACACTCATGTAATGGTAGATGGAAAGATCGTTAAAACAGGAGACGGCTCTCTGGTAGACCAGATCAATGAGACCGGATTTGAGGAATTTCTTAAGTAAAAGGAAAATGTAAATATGCCCTCAGGCAGTTTACAAAGCAGATTATAAGTCAGATTATAAACAGTTTCCGGAAAGGAAATCGAAAGCATATGGAAGAAAAAACACAGATCAATGATATAGACAGAAGTATTTATGACATAAAAGATGAAGAAAAAGACGCCTATAGGATCCAGGCAGGTCTGACTCCGGAGATCGTAGAGAAAATTTCCAGGGAAAAACATGATCCGGCATGGATGGAGCTGTTCCGTCTGCAATCTCTTCAGATCTACAATGAAATGAAAGTACCGGACTGGGGCCCTTCTATTGAAGGACTGGATATGTCCAATATCGCCACCTATGTCCGTCCAAATACAAAAATGACTGCAAAATGGTCTGAGGTCCCGCAGGATATTAAGGATACCTTTGAACGTCTGGGAATTCCTCAGGCAGAGCGGAAATCACTGGCTGGCGTAGGCGCCCAGTATGACTCCGAGCTGGTTTACCACAATGTTCGTAAAGAAGTGGAAGAGCAGGGCGTTGTATACACCGATATGGAAAGCGCCTTGACCGGTCCTTATGCAGACATGGTAAGAAAGCATTTTATGAAGCTGGTAAAGCCAACAGACCATAAATTTGCTGCTCTTCACGGAGCTGTATGGTCCGGCGGATCCTTTGTATATGTACCGCCTCATGTATCCGTAGAAATACCACTGCAGTCCTATTTCCGTTTAAATGCACCGGGCGCCGGACAATTTGAACATACACTGATCATCGTAGATGAAGGTGCAGACCTTCACTTTATCGAAGGATGTTCCGCACCGAAATACAACGTGGCTAACCTTCATGCAGGCTGCGTGGAGCTGTTTGTTGGAAAAAATGCAAGACTGCGTTATTCCACCATTGAAAACTGGTCCAAGAACATGTATAACCTGAATACCAAGCGTGCACAGGTAGAAGAAGGCGGCGTTATTGAATGGGTATCCGGCTCCTTCGGTTCCCATGTTTCCTATCTGTACCCAATGAGCATCTTAAAGGGCCGTGGGGCAAGAATGGAATTTACAGGCATTACTTTTGCAGGAAAAGGCCAGGACCTGGATACAGGCGCAAAGGTAGTCCATGCAGCACCTGATACATCATCCTTTATGAATACCCGTTCCATTTCCAAGGACGGCGGTGTCAGCACCTTCAGAAGCTCTGTTTCTGTAACAAAAGAGGCAAAAAACAGCAGATCCTCCGTTTCCTGCCAGTCTCTGATGTTAGACTCCATTTCCAGATCCGATACAATCCCGGCTATGGATATCCGTACCAAAGATGCAGATATCGGCCATGAGGCCCGGATCGGACGCATCAGCGATGAAGCAGTCTTTTATCTTATGTCCAGAGGCTTAAGCGAAGAAGATGCCCGTGCCATGATCGTCAGCGGATTTGCAGACAATGTTTCCAAGGAACTTCCTCTAGAGTATGCAGTGGAGATGAACAACCTGATCCGTCTGGAGATGAAGGGAAGCATTGGTTAAGCAAAGGGGTACTGGTTAAAGGAAAGGAGGTCCCATATGAGTCAGGGACTTGATATGACAGTAAACAGCCTTCCTTCCAGAACATGGAACTGGCTGAAAATGAATGAGAGTAAGTTAAAAGAGATAGAAGCAGGAGATACCTGGGACGTAAAAGAAGTAGCCGGGGAGTCAAAAGAAATAGCTTGTCTGACAGAGGACGCAGCTGAAAATCAGGAAGTTTTCTCCCATATCCACACAGGAATGGGTCCGGATATGGACCGTTTAGGAAAAATGGCCGGATCACAGGCAATCATGATAAAAAGCAGTCCAAAGTCTGAGGGAGGATCTGAACCGGTCCGTCTTCATTTTTCCTGTGAAGATAATAAAAAGAGTTTCCAGAAAGTGGAAATCCTGGCAAAAGAGGGAGAAGAAGTAACTGTCCTTATGGACTATACTTCCCCGGAAAAAACATCTTCCGGTCTGGCAGCTATCCAGACAAAGCTTCACATTGAAAAAGGGGCAAAAGTACGTCTGGTTCAGGTGCAGCTGTTAGGGAATGAGTATACATTATTAAATGATATTGGCGCCCAGTGTGAAGATGGGGCCCAGTTTGAAGTGTTACAGCTGTTTTTAGGAAGCAGCAAAACCTATTCCGGCTGTCAGGCAGATCTTTTAGGAAAAGAAAGCCATTTTAAAGCAGATATCGGTTATCAGGGAAAAGGCAGCCAGCGCTATGATATGAATTATGTGGCAGTCCATAAGGGCAAAAAAACCGTCAGTGAAATGAACGCGGACGGCATTCTGGACGATCAGGCATTTAAGCTGTTTCGTGGAACCATTGATTTCAAAAATGGTTCTTCCGGCTCCAAGGGAGACGAAAAGGAAGACGTACTCCTTATGGGGGACAATGTAGTCAACCAGACCATTCCTCTGATCCTTTGTGCAGAGGAAGACGTAGAAGGAAACCATGGTGCTTCTATTGGACAGTTAGATGAAGAAATGCTATTCTATCTGTCTTCCAGAGGCATGAGTGCAGAAAGCGCCAGCAAGATGATCGCCAGAGCAAGGATGGATGCAGTCTGCCAGAAGATCGGCGATGAGCAGTTAGAAAAGCTGGTACAGGACTATTTAGAGGAGGAATAACATGAGCAGCAACCCATACAGAAAAGATTTTCCTCTTCTGGAAAATAATAAGGTGATCTATCTGGACAATGCAGCCACCTCCCAGAGGCCGGAGGCTGTGATCCAGGCAGAGGCACAGTTTTATGAAAAATACAACGCAAATCCATTAAGAGGCCTTTATGAGCTTAGTGTAGAAGCCACAGACTGCTACGAAGAAGCAAGAGAAACGGTCCGCAAGTTCATTGGCGCAGGAAGCACAGAAGAGATCATTTTCACCAGAAATACTACCGAAGGCTTAAATCTGGTGGCTTACAGCTATGGTCTCGGCCATTTAAAAGCAGGAGATGAAGTGCTGGTAAGCATTATGGAGCATCACAGCAATCTCCTTCCATGGCAGATGGTATGCCGTCAGACCGGTGCAACGCTTAAATTTCTGGAATGTGACCAGACCGGATTTTTAAGTGATGAAACACTGGAAAATGCCATTACAGATAAGACCCGCCTGGTAGCCATTGCCCAGGTATCCAATGTACTGGGACGGACCGCTCCCATTGAAAAGATCGTAAAACTGGCAAGAAAACATGGTGCCGTAGTTGTCATGGATGCAGCACAGAGTGCGCCACATATGCCAATTAATGTAAAAGACCTGGATGTAGATTTTATGGCATTTTCCGGTCATAAATTAATGGGACCTATGGGCATCGGTGTTCTCTATGGAAAGAAAGAGCTGTTGGAAGAAATGCCTCCATTCCTTACAGGCGGAGAGATGATCGACTCTGTCAGCCGTACAGGTGCTGTATTTGCTCCACTTCCTCACAAATTTGAGGCAGGTACCGTTAATGCAGCAGGTGCATGGGGACTGAAAGCAGCCATTGAATATCTGCAGCAGATTGGCTTTGATGAGATAAAGCGCCGGGAAGAGGCGCTGACTTCCAGAGCCTTAGAAGGCCTTAAAGAGATCCCACATGTTCATGTGTTAGGCTCTGAAAAAGCAGAGGAACACTGCGGTATCCTTACATTTACCATAGACGGCGTACATCCCCATGATGTAAGCGCCATTTTAGACGCAGACGGAATTGCCGTTCGTGCCGGACATCACTGCGCACAGCCTCTGATGGAGTATCTGGGCGTTTCTTCTACCACAAGATCCAGCCTTTTCTTCTACAATACAGAAGAAGAGATCGATGCTTTTGTAGAAAGCATGAAGACGGTAAGAAGGAGAATGGGTTATGGAGAGTAGAAATTTTTACAATGAAATATTAACGGATCACAATCTGCATCCGGTCCACAAAGAAGATATCCCGGATGCCAATCTGGTACTGGAAGGCTTAAATCCCAGCTGCGGTGACCACATCTGGTTAAAGTTGAAAGTAGAAGACGGCATCATCAAAGACGGTGGTTTCGTAGGTGATGGCTGCGCCATTTCCCAGGCATCTGCAGATATCATGTTGGATCTGATCATCGGTAAAAAGAAAGAGGAAGCCGTGAAACTGGCAGAAAGTTTCTTAAAGATGATCAAGGGAAACGCAACAGAGGAAGATATGGATGCCCTGGAAGAAGCAGGGGCATTACAGGATATTTCCCATATGCCGGCCAGAGTAAAATGTGCTGTTTTGGGATGGCATACCATGGAAGAACTGTTAAAAGAGGAAAAATAGATAGAATGTATATTTACAGATCCTATTAAATATGGGCTCGCCAGTATATGGCGGGCCCTACAGATGCGTTAAATGTGATCACACCTGTTGTACTGACCGCTCTGGGACTGGTACTTCCTGAGATCGCAAAGAGAGAGCAGAAAAATTAGTTTACTTGTTTAACGCGTTATGGTAAAATAACCAACAACAAATGTTGGTATTAATGTTTATGACAGTGATCAGTACATTGTTTCGTAAACAATGTACCAGGGATTTTTTAGGGACTTACAGAGTATTATGGGAAAGCTTGATTATCGAACTTTAAGGGAAAATGTAGCAGACGAGATAAGGATGAAGATCTTAAACGGTGATATGAAGCCGGGAGATAAGATCATAGAGCAGGAACTGGCGTCGGAATTTGGCATCAGCCGTGGCCCGGTGCGGGAAGCACTGCGTCAGCTGGAGCAGGAAGGTATGGTGGAATATTCCAGAAATGTGGGCTGCTCAGTAAAGCATATAGGCATGGATGATGTTTATGAGATATACTACATGCGTGCTAACTATGAAATGATGGCAGTAAGACTGTATAATGCTCCTTTTCCCCGGGAAACCATTGAGAAAATGGAACAGGTTTTAGAGCAGATGAAACAGCTTCATAAAGAAGAATACCGCAAGGTATTTGAACTGGATAATGAGTTCCATGAAGCGATCCTGGACCTTGTAAGTTTCAAGCGCCTGAAAAAAGCCTGGGAAGACTTAAATTACGGAAATATTGTAACGGGGTACAATATGGAAATAGACAGTGAACAGGTCATCAAACGTCAGTATCTTATCCACGAAAAGCTGTTAAATGCCTGCAAGACCGGCACACCGGCACAGGTAGAACAGGCTATTGCAGATCATTATCTTGGGGGCGTGGAGAAGCTGATACAGAAAGTAAACAAAAAGCGCGAAAAGTAAATAAAGATATATAACGCATTAAAAAAGCAGTGAAACCGGAAAGATCAACATGGTTTTACTGCTTTTTACGTTGATAGAAAAATGAAATACAGCACTGCAAATGGTGACAATTAATATAGATTCTGTTATAATTTTTTTAGTAAGGGGTGGAAAAATTAATTGTCCGTTTAGGCGAGGGAAATAGTGATCATGAAAAAAAGCAATGTGTGGAAAAAAACAGAATGGGCAGGGTTGATCTGTATATTTTTTATCCTGATGATTTTGATACGTATGTTATGGAATTCAGGGTCAGATGGAGAAATGGCAGATATCCGCTCTGTCAACAGTGGCTGGTATCAGATGGTAGATGGAAAAGAAAAAGCCCTTGAACTTCCTGCTATGGTTAAGGCAGATCAGGATGGAAAGATCATACTTTATAATAATACACTGAACCCGGAAGATAAAAATAAGGTCCTGTCAATAAACGGCCTTCAGGAACAGCCGGAAGTGTGGATGGGAAAAAAGTGTCTGTTCCGGTATGAAGAAAAGGATTTTCTAAAGAATGACCAGATGAGGGGAAAAATGTGGGCAGATGTGTGGCTGACAGAAGATACAGGAACAGAGCCGTTCTGCCTTATTTATGAAAGTAATAACAGAGCCTCCCTTTATATACAGGCACCTGTTTTAGGAAGCTTTCCGGCAGTTACACAGAAGCATTTCCAGGAATCTGTATTTTCATTTCTTATGATCCTTGGAATGTGGGGAACGGGAATTGTTTCTGCTATTGTTTTCTGGTATATGAAAGCCCATCATATTATTGAAAAGCGTTTTCTGGATGCATCATTGTTTATGTTCATCTGTGGTCTGTGGTGTTATCTGGACTCAGGTTTTTATCAGATGTACGGAAATCATGGTGCTGTTGGAATGGTTCTTTCTTTTTATGCATTTATTCTTATGTCAGTTCCAATGCTCTGGTTTGTACAGAATACAATAAGCGAGAAAGTACGGTGGGTCCCGCAGGTGTGGATATTCCTTCTTTATGGAAATGCCATTTTGCAAGGAATACTCAATATCCTGTTTCATATCCCATTTGTGCATATGCTGTTTTTAACACACATTATGCTGTTTTCCGGGGTTATATCCATGATCTGTCTTCTGTGGAAAGAATACAAAAGAAGTGAAGCGGAAGAACTTCTGTTTTGTCTGCGGGCATTTGCCACATTGGGAGTCAGCGGTGTGACAGCACTTATCCTGTACTGGGTATATTCGATCTACTGGTATGATATGGTCTTTCAGGCAGGAATCTTTTTATACACATCGATCCTGTTCTGGCATTTACTGCAAAAAACATCCAGGGACAGTCAGTTCAGGATGGAGCAGCTGGTCTATGAAAAAATGTCAATGGAAGACAGGATGACTGGATTAAAAAACAGGAAAGCATTTGAAAAATACATAAAAGAGATCCAGGAAGGAAAGCTCCGGCTTGAGAACGCGATGCTTTTATTTATAGAGATAACAGGACTGAAACAGATCAACGATATTTACGGAATGAAAACAGGAGATGAAGCAGTGATCCAGACAGCCCGGTGTATCCAAAAGGCAGCAGATAGTGACCAGAGGCATAAGATAGAAAGTTTCCGCATTGGCGGTACGGAGTTTGCTGTGATCGTAATGGATCCCCAGATACAGCCGCAGGAGCTGGAATGCCTCCTTGAAAATGAAGTGAAAAAGGAAACGGAAAACAGGTATTATATTTCTTTACAATTCGGATATGGTTATCTGAAAAATGAGGACGGGATGCGAAATACAGTAAGTGACTGGAAACGTCAGGCAGATCACATGTTGCAAAGAACAAAGGGGGCTATTTATGATGATGTATAATGCAGATTTTCTGATCGCAGCAGTGGTCATATTGCTGTTGGTTTTGAGAAATTTCCTGGATCAGAAAAGGGCAGAGGATTTAAATAGCAGGGTATTTCTTTTCTTTGCAGTTATTGGGATCCTGGATGTGATCGCTGAATTAGTAAGCAATTATTATATAACTTCAGGAGATGGGGACTTTGGCCTGGCTGCAGTGGTGACCACAACTATTTTTTATCTGTTTCAGGCATTGCTTCCATATACACTTCTTTGTTATATTATGACATTGCACGATAATAAGCTTATTTCAGTGAAGAAGATGCTGCTGGCTGGTATTGCAACTATTTTACTGGTCAGTATTGTGCTTACCAATCCCTTTACTGAAAAATTGTTTTATTTTGATATATCAGCCGGATATGTGGAAGGACCATGGTACAGACTGATGTATTACAGTGCCCTTTTCCATCTGGCAGTGATTTTGATCCTTGTTATCTCCTGGAAAAAAGAATTTGGCCCTCAGAAAATAAAGGTGATCCTGGATATCCTGATCCTGTGCGGATGTGGGGTAGTGATCCAGCTTTTGTATTACCCTCTGCTGATGACAGGTTTTGGCATGAGTCTTGGAATACTGGCTCTGTTTCTTACTATCAATAATCCAAATGCGAACCGGGACAGCCTTACAGGAGTATATAATCACCTTTACCTTACCAGAAGGAGCGATGAACTGATCGCAGCAGGAAAATCCTTCCATATAATCACAATATACCTTTACCAGCTAAAGCATATCAATAAAGTTGCCGGAGTTGAAGGCGGTGATTATATTCTGCAGCTTACAGCAAAAAAACTGGAAGAACTGTGTGGAAGCCGGGTTTTCCGTATTACGGGAAAACGTTTTTTAGTTCTGACTATGTCATTGCAGGAGTATGAGTATTATATTACACAGATAAAGAAGATGTTTGAAACCGATATGCAGATGGATGCAGACAGCAGTAAACCTGCAACGCCTGTGATCCTCAGTGGGATCGTCCATGGACAAAAACTTGGTGCCAGCGGGCTGATGCTGGAATATGCAGAGTATCTGGAATCATTGTCTATGCAAAATGGCATGATAGAGGTGATACAGGATGATCAGCAGACCATGGATGGCTTTTTATATAATAAAAAAGTAGAGCAGTATCTGCACACGGCTATTGCCCAGGATCTTTTTGAAGTATATTATCAGCCACTGTATGATCTAAAAGAAAAAAGATATCGTACAATGGAAGCATTAAGCCGATTGAGACATCCGTCACTTGGAATGATCTCACCAGAAGTTTTTATCGGAATTGCAGAGAAACATGGACAGATCGCAAAGCTTGGGTATCTTCAATTCCGAAAGGTCTGTAAGTTCATAAAAGAACATCCACAGATCATGGAAAAGATTGAAAGTATAAAGTATAATTTGTCTCCATTGGAATTATTAAAATCAGGATATAGCAAAAAACTGCTCCGTACGATCGAAGAGTTTGACATACCGTTTTCGTATTTTCAATTTGAGATTACAGAAACTGTTGCGACAGAGTATAGTGAAGCATTGTATCAGACGATCGCAGATTTCAAAAAGTCAGGAATTCAGATTTGCCTAGATGATTTTGGATCTGGATATGCGAATCTAAATACGGTACTAAAACTACCATTTTCAACGATCAAACTGGATCGCTCTTTGCTAAATGGAATCTGCTATGATGACCAGGTCGCATTATTATACAAAAATATTGTTGCAGTCATGCAGAATCTGGGACATAAAGTCGTAGCAGAAGGAGTGGAAACTCAGGAAGAGATCGACCTGTTAAAACAATGGGGTGTTGATCTTGTACAAGGATATTATTATACAAAACCATTAGATTCAGAGCAGATCATTCATAAATTAGAGAAAGATGTTTGTTAGGACATCATCATTTTTATAATAGCAGCAGAAGCAAAAAAGAAGTTTTGTTTCTGCTGCTATTATTTTCTTTAAATTCTTGTGAAAATAGAACAAGTACAAAAAATATTGTATACAGTATCGAACCAAATAATATACATCATGAACAAAAATAATACAAAAAAATTGTATAAAACTCCAAAAATAAAGTGAATTCGCATAATCACGACAAATGTCGTTTTTGAATTTATTGTGGATTTATATAATAAACGAGAAATGGAAACAATATAAGTTGTCTAAAACAAACAAAAAACAAAGGAGAGAAGTTATGTACAAAAAATTGATGACATGTTTGGAAAGCGTACAAAAGAAAATTGATTTCAAACCAGAGGTTGCACTGATCTTAGGATCTGGACTTGGAGATTTCGCAGATGGGATTAAGATTGAGCAGACGATCGATTACACAGACATTGAAGGATTCCCAGTGTCTACAGTCAAAGGACACAAAGGACGTTTTGTATTTGGTTATGTAGAAGAAACTCCAGTTGTGATCATGCAGGGAAGAGTTCATTACTATGAAGGATATGATATGACAGATGTTGTGCTTCCAACAAGATTAATGGGAATGATGGGAGCAAAGAAAATCCTTCTTACAAATGCAGCAGGTGGTTGTAATCCAAATTATAAACCAGGAGATTTTATGATGATCACAGATCATATCACAACAGGAATCCCAAGTCCATTGATCGGACCAAATGCCGATGAATTAGGAACAAGATTCCCAGATATGAGTGAAGTATACAGCAACAGACTTCAGGATGTGATCAGAAACTGTGCGAAAGAATGTGATATCGAACTTCAGGAGGGTGTATACGTACAGTTTAGTGGACCAAACTACGAAACACCGGCAGAAGTAAAACTTGCACAGATCTGGGGTGGAGATGCAGTTGGAATGAGTACCGCATGTGAGGCAATGGCAGCTCGTCATATGGGAATGGAAATCTGTGGAATTTCATGTATTACCAATATGGCAGCAGGAATTTCCAAGGGAGAATTAAATCACAAAGAAGTACAGGAAACAGCGGACAAAGTCGCAAAATCTTTTAAAGAATTAGTTGCGAAAATTGTTGTAAATATGTAAAGATAAATTTAAGAAAAGTAAGAGACATCAGAAAGGAAAGAAAGCAAAATGAGACGATTTGTAATGAAAGGAAACATCTGTTACAGCAATGACAACAAAGAACTTTGTGTCATAGAAAATGGATATGTAGTCAGTGAAGATGGGATATGTCAAGGAGTCTACGAACAACTGCCAGAAAAGTATCAGATGATACCATGTTATGACTATACAGACAGACTGATCATTCCTGGATTTACAGATCTTCATGTTCATGCACCGCAGTATTCATTTAGAGGTTTAGGAATGGACCTTGAATTGTTAGACTGGCTAAATACTCATACCTTTGTGGAAGAAGCGAAATATCAGGAACTAGCATATGCCGAGAAAGCATACGATATTTTCGCAGATGATATGAGAAAGAGTGCTACGACAAGAGCCTGTGTATTTGGAACTATCCATAATGAGGCAACTTTACTTTTGATGGAGAAGTTAGAAGAAGCCGGGATCAAAGGATTCGTTGGGAAAGTTAACATGGACAGAAATAGTCCAGATTACTTATGTGAAGCTAGTGCAGCACAGTCAGCCAAAGATACCGAAGAATGGATCAAAGCCTCCAAACAATTTGAAAATATCCGTCCGATCTTAACACCAAGATTTATTCCAACATGTACGGATGAACTAATGGAAGAATTATCAGATCTGCAGAAGAAATATGATCTTCCAATGCAATCACATCTGTCAGAAAACTTTGGTGAAATTGCTTGGGTGCAGGAACTTTGCCCTGACACTTCTTTCTACGGAGAAGCCTACAATAAATATGGGATGTTCGGAAATGATTGCAAAACGATCATGGCACACTGTGTACACAGCACAGAAGATGAGATCAAGATGATGAAAGATCAAGGAGTATTTATCGCTCATTGCCCAGAGTCAAATACAAACCTTTCCTCTGGGGTAGCTCCGATCCGAAAATATCTTGATATGGGAATGAAAATAGGTCTTGGAAGCGATGTGGCAGCAGGTTCTACATTATCCATGTTTACAGCAATGTCTATGGCAATCCAGTGTTCCAAACTTCGCTGGAGACTTTCAGATCAGGAATTAAAACCATTAAATATTGAAGAAGTATTTTATTTAGCGACAAGAGGAGGCGGAGAATTTTTTGGCAAAGTAGGAACTTTTGAAAAAGGATATGAATTCGATGCAGTCGTATTAGATGATTCAAGTCTTCGACACCCGCAAGAGTTAACAGTGAAAGAACGATTAGAACGAATGATCTATCTTGCAGATGATCGAAATGTAGTTGCAAAATTTGTAAATGGAAAGAGTGTTCCGAGGGATAAAGATGGAGACGAAACAGCAATTTTTGGAGGAAATCAATAAAGTCAAAGGAAGCAAAAGAGATTACTTAAATAAGTTATTTCAATATGCATCAGAAGCAGTCATCCGGGCGGCGGTACATAAAAATGTAAAAAAAGATGAGTTTATTATTCGAGCAGGAGAGCCATGCGATACTGTCTATATCATCTTAAAAGGCGACATGGGCAGATATCAAAGAAATATTAGATGACGCAATGAAATATGAAACAGCATCCGCATGTATTCCAGCAGCTTATGTAAAACAGGCAGCCGAATATGTAGAGGGAAAACTTCCAATTTGTACAGTTATCGGTTTCCCGAATGGTTACCATACAACGGCGGTTAAAGTGTTCGAGACAAAGAATGCGATTGCAAATGGTTCATCTGAGATCGACATGGTCATAAACATTGGATTTTTGAAAGACGGAAGATATGAAGAAGTAGAAGAAGAGATCAGACAGATTCATGAAGCATGTGATGGAAAAATTTTAAAAGTTATCATCGAAACATGTCTGTTAACAGAAGAAGAAAAGATCAAAGCAGCTGGTGGAATTTCAAGTTTTGATGATGCAGAAAAATTCATTAGTATTGGAGCGAGCCGTTTAGGAACAAGCCGTTTGATCAAGATCATGAAAAATACAGACAATGGTGCAGGATACTAATTTCAGAAAATGAGGAATAAAAAAATGAGTACAGCATTAATGATTGAGATTTTTGGATATATCGGATGCATTTTTGTTATATTTCTATGCTGATGACATCCGTAGTAAAACTAAGAGTGATCAATACGGTCGGTAGCTCTATATCTGCAGTCTATGCAATGATCGGACATTCCTACCCATTGGCGGTGGTCAATGCCAGCCTTGTGGTGATCAATATTTATAATCTGATCAAGTTAAGTAAAGCAGATGGAAATCACTATGATATGATTCGTGGGAACAAAGAAGATTCCTACTTAACATATTTTATAAAACACTATAAAGAAGATATGAAAAAATAC
>OHLV01000500.1_pt1 | contig 13764 bp, 10 predicted proteins | sample 1569221 | NCBI WGS metagenome assembly OHLV01 (sample SAMEA3879521, study PRJEB24766) | human gut metagenome | biome: human-associated habitat; feature: feces | place: USA | collected 1985/1987 | reverse complement strand
TACAAGCAGCGCAATTCTCAACGACCTGTTTGCGATATGCAATTCACGGTTGTTGCCAACGAATCAAATCGTGAATTACGCTGGCAGGGTGCGTCCTATTCAGGGACGCACCCTGTTTTTGTTTTGTATTTGATCTTCTAATCCATGGTTCAGACTGTATTCGCTCAAACACCCTCTAGAATGGTATGCCGGAAGCAGATGCCTCAAAGCTGCCGACATCTCCGATTTTTCAAAAAGACTTGACATTCCCGGGTAGTTCTATATAATTATCAATGTTAATTACCTTCGATAATCGTTTGGAGAGGAATTTCATTATGACCATCGAACTGATCAAGCAGCTGCTGGATGCCTGCTATCTGGCAAAGCGGGCACGGGAGATGCTGCCTGCCCTGCCGGAGGGTGTGACATCCTCCTATATCCAGTGTCTGGATGTTATTCAGAAATTGCAGACCCGTGGCATCTGGCCGAAGATCTCTGATCTCAGCGATGCGCTGAATCTGCCCCGCCCCGGTGTGACCCGTACCGTAAAAGAGATGGAGCACAAAGGGTATCTGAGAAAACAGGTGTCCGCTGAAGATGGCCGCGTGACCTATCTGTTCCTCACCGAGAGCGGGCAAGCGCTTTCCCAGAAGTACAATACGGACTACTTCTCGCAACTGCTCCCGTATCTGGACGGCATTTCCGAGGAGGATGCAGCGTGCACCATCCAAACGCTGGAAAAATTCTATGCTATTATGTGCGAAAGGAAAGATTCTCTTGAAAAACGATAAGACCGATTTTACCCAAGGCCGCATTTTGCCAAAGCTCGCCTTTTTCATGCTGCCCATTCTGGGTGCGCTGGTGCTGCAGGCCGCTTACGGCGCAGTAGATCTTCTGGTAGTGGGGCGCTTTGGCTCCACTTCAGGCTTGTCTGCGGTTTCCACCGGTAGTCAGGTACTCAACCTCGTCACCTTTGTTGTCACCCAGCTTGCCATGGGTGTCACAGTGCTCATTGCCCGCTATCTGGGCGAAAAACGACCGCAGTACATCGGGCAAGTCATTGGCGGGGCAGCTGTTGTGTTCACCCTTCTGGCAGCTGCACTGTTCGTGGTGCTGGTGTTTTTTGCACGGCTTATTTCCAGTCTGATGCAGGCTCCTGCCGAAGCCCTGGACCTGACCGCCAGCTATGTGCGCATTTGCGGCAGCGGCATCTTCTTTATTGTAGCCTATAATATGCTCTCGGCTCTTTTCCGCGGTCTGGGCGACAGCCGCTCTCCGCTGATCTTTGTGCTGGTGGCGTGCATTGTGAATGTTATTGGCGATCTGGTGCTGGTGGCTGGTTTTCATCTGGATGCTGCCGGTGCCGCCATTGCTACGGTAGCAGCACAAGCCGTCAGCGTAATCTGTGCAATCGCAATGCTGCTGAAGAAGGAGCTGCCCTTCAAAATCCATCGCTCTGATTTCAAGCCGAACCCCCAGTGCAAAAAATTTCTGGGCATCGGTCTGCCGCTGGCTTTGCAGGAGTTTTTGACCCAGCTTTCCTTTCTGGCGCTCTGCGCCTTCGTCAACCGGTTGGGGCTGGAGGCATCTTCCGGCTACGGTGTGGCGTGCAAGATCGTTAATTTTGCCATGCTGATCCCCAGTTCTCTGATGCAGTCCATGGCATCCTTTGTGTCCCAGAACGTGGGTGCTGGCAATAAAAAACGCGCCGAGCAGTCCATGCTCACCGGCATTGGCATCGGTCTGGTGTTCGGCTGCGTCGTATTTGCACTGGTGTGGTGCAAGGGTGACGTTCTCTCCGGTCTGTTTACGGCAGATGCCGCGGTTATTGCCAACGGCTACGCCTACCTCAAGGGCTTTGCGCCCGAGACCATCGCCACTGCCATCCTGTTCAGCATGGTAGGTTACTTCAATGGCAACGACAAAACCCTCTGGGTCATGGTACAGGGGCTGGTGCAGACTCTGCTGGTGCGTCTCCCCATGGCGTATATTATGAGTATCCAGCCCAACGCCAGCCTGACGATGATCGGTCTGTCCGCACCCACCTCCACCGCAGTGGGCATCTTATTAAACATCTGCTTTTTCCTCTGGCTTAAACGATACGAAAATCAAACGTCTGCATAAGTTTTGAAGGCTGGAGGCCTGCCGATGGTTGTTACCACCTATAAACATGATACGGTCGTGCTTGAAATTTCAAATTCAATCATGAGTCGATAATAGCAAACAAGCCCACAGGATAGACCGCATAAAAATACGGCAGACCTGTGGGCTTGTTCCTTATATCGAGTTAATCTCTAAACGATAAATCCTCTGATCCATGACCTCCGACCACATTCTTCAAATATTCCTCCGGGTTACCATTCAGAATCAAATCCGCGTAGCTCAGCGGATCATTGTAGATGAGGTAATCCAACTCCGACCTCTGCGCCATGGTCACATCCAACGCATCCTCGACCCCGGTGCAGTCGATGGAAATTTTTCTTCCATCCCGGAGCAGCAGCTCCACGCAGCCGGTGTCCATGTTGAATTTGCAGGTTCTTTCATCGTACTTCATACTCGTGTCCTTTCTACCTTACGGTACCTTTACAGTTGTGACCTTCGTGATACGGTCTTTCTTTTGATAAGGTTTCGGACACACGGCCGTCAGGGAAGAGCCTGAATTTTCATTTCCGAAGAAAACAAAAAATCCGAACCCTTCTCCTATCGAGAAAAGGTTCGGATTTTCATGGTTTGGTGCGGATAAGAGGACTTGAACCTCCACCGAGTTGCCCCGATTAGAACCTGAATCTAACGCGTCTGCCAATTCCGCCATATCCGCATATTCTGTTTTGTTCGCCGCTGTTAGGCTCGGAACGATATTTATTATACCACAGGTGCAAAGAAAGTCAAGCGTTTTCTGCAAAAATAGTACGACAAATTTTTTTGCGAAAATTGTTGCATTCCGTATAGGCCGAATGGGGCGAAAAATCCGGCGGAGTATGATACAATAAATATTACCCCTGCGGGGCAGCGGCCCGGCGGGACTATTTACGGAAGAGGGAAACTGCGAATGTTCAACATCATTATCTTTCTCATCGGTGCAGGCATCATGTTCTACATGGCATGGCGGAGCTGGTCGAGACGCCGCAAGCTCATGACCAGGGGCGAAAAGGTCGAGGCCGCTGTGGCAGGCACGGTCCAGAGCCGGGACGGCAAAGCCTACCTGTTGGAGTTCACCACTGCTGGCGGCACCCACCGCCTCCATTACCCCAAGTCTGCCAAGGGCAGAGAGCTTGCACAGGGAGCTGTCGTCACCCTTTATTATAACCCCGACGACCCCGCCGAGATGTACGTCGAGGGCGACAAGTCCGTCCTGGGGGCAGAGGTGCTGTATGTGGTGCTGGGCATCGTGCTGCTGGTGCTGATGGCCGGCATCGTCCGCTGAGAGGGGGAGAAGAAAATGAAACTCGAACATTTTGGCATGGCAGAACCCGGTGACTGCCGGGTGGTCTTTTCCGCCGCAGCAGAAGAGCTGGAAGCGGCGGTGCAGGCCGAAAAGGCGGCCCCGGACGCTCCGCAGGACGAGGACGACCTGCTGACGGCGGCGGTCAACCGGGCCATTTTAGAGGGCTTCTCGCCCCTGTTCGCCCAGCTGATGAAAGAAAACGATTTACAGCCCGTCACCGACCCGGATTTTGAACTTCTGGCGGTCAACCGGGCCGAGGGCTTCCGGGCGGGGGGGCAGTTCTTCTGCCTGCCGCCGCTGGAACTGGGAGAGTACACCGGCTTTACCCAGCCCATCCAGCCCCGGCCCATCCGGGAGCTGACCATCGAGCTTGAAATAAACCGCCGCCACGGTGACGAAGACCGCGCCGCCGACGCCGAGGGCAAGCGCGCCCTCCGCGCCAGGGTGACGCAGGACATCTATGCCCAGCGCTGCCAGCAGGCCCGCGCCGTGGCCGAACAGGCCCTCATCGCCCAGCTGGGCACACACGTCACCGGCCCGCTGCCCAAGCAGCTGGTGGCCAGCAACTACTTTGCCGAGCAGCGCCAGTTCAACCTGCGGATGCAGGCCAACGGCGTCAACTTCGACCAGTACTTAAAGGTGCAGGGCCAGACGGTGGAAGAATTCCGAGCCTGGCTCCACGCCGAGGCCGAGCGCAAACTGCGCAGCCGGATGGGTCTGCTGCTGGTGGCGCAGAAAGAAGGGCTCTGGCCGACGGAAGCCGAGGTGGACGACGAGCTCACCCACTGGGACGCAAAGCGGGACGGGGAGCACACCTTCGCTTCCAACGACCGCCGCCGCGCCGCCCAGCGCATCGCATCCAGCCGCGCCGCTGCTTTTATTCTGGCCCACTCCACCCTCACACCGCCGCCTGCTGAGGCAACGGTGCTGAAAGCCGAAAACAGGTAAAAAAATAAAACAGAGCAAACAAAAATGGGGCTGTTGCAAAATAGCCCCAACGAAAAAAATGAGATAGACTTCCCCAAAAGGGGTTGCCTATCTCATTTTTTGTTGTAAGCTGAAACTGCAATGAACCAACTACAACAGAAACGGTGATCTTCTGAGCGCCGCATAGGAAATAAGGAAGTTTGCAAGCCAACCTGCCGGGACTGCAAGCCAAACAAAAGCAATGCCAAAACGCGGTGCACAAATCAAAGCAACAGACAAGCGGATCGCAAGGTTTACCATATTTGCAATAAGAAACGGCCGCATGATTCCGAGTCCGCGAAGAACGCCATCGGTTGCCATCTTGATGCCCATGAAGATGAAAAAGTAACCAAGCCATCTCATATAATCACCGGACACCTGATAGGCCAACGAGGTTCCGTCTTTTCCCAGGAACAACGAGGAGATCTGTGTGTGCAGTGTTTCAATGACCACGAAAGCAAGAACTGCAAAGCATAGATCCAACACCAGTGCAGCATGATAACCCTTTTTGATGCGCTCGATTTTCTTTGCGCCAAGATTCTGGGATACAAACGGCGAAACTGCGTTGCCGATGGATACGAAGATCAGCGAAAAAACATTTTCTACCCGCATCGTTGCCGCATACCCGGCAAGTGCCTGTGTGCCGAAGGGATTTACCACTGCCTGCACGATCATCATACCGATAGACACTGTGGACTGCTGCAAAACCGATGGTACCGCAATGCGAAGCATGGAATACAGCTCCTGCCGGTCGAACCTGCTAAAGGAGCTCTTGTATTGCCGCGTCCGAGACAGAAAGATCAAAAACGAAAACACGGCAGAAATTCCTTGTGCGATCAAGGTCGCAAGGGCTGCACCAAACACCCCCAGACCAAGACCGGCCACCATCCAGAGATCCATAAAAATATTCAGGATAGAGGAGAAGATCAGCAGTCCCAACGGAATTTTGGATTCACCGATGGAAGTGAACATGGTGGAAAGAATGTTGTACATGAATAGAAACGGGAAACCCACAAAGTAGACACGCAGATACAATACTGCTTCTTCCAATATATCGGCAGGGGTCTGTAATCCGCTCATCATGAAATGGGAAAAGCAGAAGCCAAAGACACCAAGGACAACGCTTAAGCTCAAAAAGCTGATCAGGGATGTTGACACAATGGTTTTCATTCTACCATAATTTTTTGCACCAAAACAGCGGCTTACAAGCACACCTGCGCCCACACCGGCCCCAAGCGCCACACAAATAAAAACATTGGTCAGTGCAGCACAAGCACCAACAGCCGCAAGTGCCGAGGAGCCAACAAATTGACCGACGATTATGGAATCGGCCATATTGTATACTTGTTGAAAAAAGCTGCCAAGGATCATCGGCATCGCAAAAACAGTCAGCGCTTTAAGGGGCGGATCTGCAATCAAATATTCATCTTTCGACACGATTATATTCCTTCCAAAAATCGTTTATCGCAAATTTTATCGCAAGCCAAGAAATTAGTGCAGCATTCAAACGGCATCTTTGCGATAGGCAATCCACCGCTGCTGCATTAAAAAGTTGAATCGCTATCAGTTGAAGCGTTAGGTCTCCACGCCCTCGAACTGGCTGTTGTAGAGCTTGGCGTAGAAGCCGCCCTGCGCCAGCAGGGTATCGTGGCCGCCCTGCTCCACGATGTGGCCGTCCTTCATCACGAGGATGACGTCGGCCTCCCGGATGGTGGAAAGGCGGTGTGCCACGATGAAGCTGGTGCGGCCCTGCATCATCCGGGCAAAGGCTGCCTGGATACGCACCTCGGTGCGGGTGTCGATGGAGGAAGTGGCCTCGTCCAGGATCAGCATCGGGGGCAGACAGAGCATCACGCGGGCGATGCAGAGCAGCTGCTTCTGGCCTTGGCTGATGTTGCCGCCGTCCTCGGCGATGACGGTGTCGTAGCCCTCGGGCAGGCGGCGGATGAAGCTGTCGGCATGGGCCGCCTTGGCCGCAGCCACCACCTCGTCGAGGGAGGCGTCCGGCTTGCCGTAGGCGATGTTCTCCCGCACGGTGCCCGCCCGGAGCCAGGTATCTTGTAACACCATGCCGTAGCTGCCGCGCAGGGAGGCGCGGGTCACGTCCCGGATGTCGGTGCCGGAGACTTTGATGGAGCCGCCGTTGACATCATAGAACCGCATGAGCAGGTTGATGAGGGTGGTCTTGCCGCAGCCGGTGGGGCCGACGATGGCGATGCGCTGGCCGGGCTTGACGTCCAAAGACAGGCCCTCGATGAGCGGGCGGTCGGGCAGATAACGGAAGGAGACGTCCTCGATCTGGACGCGGCCGTCCGGCACGAGCTTTGCGGCGTTCTCCGCTTCGGGGGTCTGGTCTTCAGCGTCCAGCAGCTCGAACACGCGGGCTGCGCAGGCCAGAGCGTTCTGCAGCTCGGTCACGACGCCGGAAATTTCGTTGAAGGGCTTGGTGTACTGGTTGGCGTAGTTCAGGAAGATGCTCAGCTGGCCGATGGTGATGCCTCCGGCTACGGCATAGACTGCGCCCACGAGGCCGACGCCTGCGTAGACGATGTTGTTGACGAAGCGGGTGGCGGGGTTGGTCATGCTGGAGAAGAAGATGGCCTTCAGGCTCACGTTCTGCAGTCGGCCATTCACCTCGTCAAAAGCCTCGAGGCTCTGGGCCTCGTGGCCGAAGGCCTGCACGACCTTCTGACCCTCTATCATCTCGTTGACAAGGGCAGTCTGCTCGCCGCGCACGGTGCTCTGGCTCTGGAAATACTTGTAGCTGCGCTTTGCGAGGAAGCTGGCCACCACAAGGCTCAGCGGGGTGATGCAGACCACCACCAGCGTGATGGGGATGTTCTGCTGCAGCATGAAGAGCAGGGTGCCGAGGATGGTCAGCACACCCGAGAACAGCTGGGTGAAGCCCATCAGCAGGCCGTCCGCGAAGGTATCCACATCGGCCACCATCCGGCTCACGATGTCGCCGGAGGGATGGCTGTCGAGGTAAGAGAGGGGAAGGGTCTGGATCTTCCGCATGGCGGCGTTGCGCAGGTCACGGCTGACTGCGAAGGTGATGTGGTTGTTGCAGACGCTCAGCAGCCACTGCGCAAAGGCGGCGACAACAGCCACCACGATGATCTCGTAGATGATGCGCAGCACGCCCGCGAAGTCCACGGCACCTTTGCCCAGCATCATGTCGATGGCGCTGCCGCAGAGGATGGGGATATACAGCTGAGCCGCCACGCTCACAGCGGCCACGATGAGGCTGCACACCACGAAGAAGCCGTAGGGCTTGATCTTCTGTAGCACCCGGGTCATGGTGGCCTTCTGCTGTTCAGGGGTCAGCTTGCTTTTTGCTTTTGCACTCATTTCTGCGCATCCCCTTTCTTGAACTGGCTCTCATAAATTTCCTTGTAGACCGGGCAGCTTTCCAGCAGCTCGGCGTGACGGCCAAGGCCCACCATGCAGCCATCGTCCAGCACGATGATCTGGTCGGCGTGCTGCAGGCTGGCGGCACGCTGGCTGACGATGAAGACAGTCAGATCGCCCGGCAGAGCGGCCAGAGCCTTCCGCAGGGCCGCGTCGGTGGCGTAGTCCAGTGCGCTGGCACTGTCGTCGAGGATGAGGATGTCCGGCTTGCCCACAAGAGCGCGGGCGATGGTCAGACGCTGTTTCTGACCGCCGGAGAGGTTGCGTCCGCCCTGCTCCACCGGCTCGTCGAGGCCGAGGGGCTTGGCTTTCACGAACTCCGCAGCCTGTGCCGTTTCCAGCGCAGCCCAGAGGTCGGCGTCGGAGGCATTCTGGCTGCCCCAGAGCAGGTTGGAGCGGATGGTGCCGCCGAAGAGCTGGGCCTTCTGCATGACCACGGCTACCTTGCCGCGCAGGTCGGCGCGGGGGTACTGCCGGACCGGTCGGCCCATGATCTCCACACTGCCCTCAGTGGCGTCGTAGAAGCGGGGGATGAGGCTGATGAGGCTGGATTTGCCGCTGCCGGTGCCGCCGATGACGCCGATGGTCTGGCCGCGCTTGGCGGTGAAGCTGATGTCGGAAAGGCTGGGTGCGCCTGCGCCCTTGTAGGTCAGGCTCACGTGGTCGAAGCGGACGGCGTCGCCGGCCTTTTCCGCCGGAACATTGCCGGTGAGCTGGGCCGGGAACTCCATGCCGGGCTTTGTGTCCAGAACCGCCTGCACACGGCCTGCACAGGCCAGAGCCTTGCTCACCTGAACGATGAGGTTGGCCAGCTTGACCAGCTCGACCAGGATCTGGTTCATATAGTTGACCAGCGCGATGACATCGCCGGAGGCCATGCCGCCGATGTTTATCTCGATGCTGCCTACATACAGCAGCGCCACGATGGCAAGGTTGATGATAACGTAGGTCAGCGGGTTCATCAGGGCGGAGATGTGGCCGACGTGGAGCTGCATTTTGGTCAGCAGCTCATTGGCGTCCTCGAAGCGGTCCACCTCGCTCTTCTCCTTGCCGAAGGCGCGGACGACGCGCACGCCGGTCAGGTTCTCGCGGGTGAGGCCAAGGACCCGGTCGAGGCGGGTCTGCACCGACTTATACAGCGGCCGGGTGATGACCATGACGCCGAAGACCACGACGCTCAGCAGCGGGATAGCCACCACGAAGATGAGGGCGGCGCGGAAGTTGACCGTAAAGGCCATGATCATGGCGCCAATCACCACGAAGGGGCTGCGCAGGAACAGACGGAGGAAGAGGTTCAATCCGCTCTGCACCTGATTGACGTCGCTGGTCATCCGGGTGATGAGGGTGCTGGTGCCCATGGTGTCCATCTCGGAAAAGCTCAGCGTCTGGATGTGCTCAAACAGCGCATGACGCAGGCCGGTGGAATAACCCACGGCGGCTTTGGCCGAGAAGTATTGGGCTGTCAGGCTGCACGCGAGGCCGACGATGGCCAGAAGCAGCAGGATGCCGCACCGCACGAGGATGTAGTGGAAATCGTGGGCCGCGATACCCACGTTGACGATGTCGGCCATCACAAGCGGCACGAACAGGTCAAACGTAGCTTCCAGCATCTTGAAAAGCGGTGCAAGCACGCTCTCGCGCTTGTAGTCGCTGAGATAGCGAAGCATTTTGTTCAAGGCTCGATACTCCCTTTCCTTCATACATTTAGTCGAGACGCTCCTTATTATAACGCACTCCCAGCAGGAATGCTATGTTTTTGCCGAAGAAAACCGGCTCTGGAAGCAGATTTCGGCTCCGGAGATTGAGAAAACCGGAAAATCCTGCTATACTGGAAGGGAATCTCAACGGAAAGAATGGTGGATGCAATGGCAAAAGATGGTGCGGCACGGCTGCGGCTGCGCCCGGTGGGCGCGGCAGACCGCAAAAAGCTGCCGGAATACGGGCCGCTGGGTACGGGCTGCCCGGCGATAGAGCGGGCTGTGGCAGCGCTCTATAAGGGCCAGAACGAGGAGAGCTTCTGGGCGCTGATGAACGCCATCAACTATGCCCTCGAGCTGGACACCAGAGTCCTGGTGCCGCTGGAAGCTGCGTCCGACCAGCCGGACGGGGCCGCCCCGTGGGCGGAGCATCCTGTCCCGGCGGAGAAAGCGAAAGACCTGCAGCCCTGGACCCTGCGCACCCAGAAGGGCCGGTGCTACCTGCCGGTGTTCACCTCAGTGAAGATGGCAGAGGCCGATAAAGGCACGGCCAGCCGCCCCATGGCGGAACGGCTTCTGGCTTCCGCCATGCAGATGGCGCTGGACTCGGACAGCATCGACGGCGTGGTCATCGACCCGTGGACCAGCTCTGCCACGCTGGACTGCTCGCTTTTGAACGGTCTGCTCCACGCCAGCCACGACACCGATGAGCCGGGCGAAGCGGAGCTGCGGGCCGGCAACCGTGCCATGGCCGAGGAACGCTGGGACGACGCGATGCATTATTATCAGCTCTCTGCCGAAGAGGGCTGCGCCGAGGGCCTTGCCATGATGGGCGAGATGCTCTACGAGGGCCGGGGCTGCCGCAAGAGCCCTGCACAGGCCCGCAAGCTCTGGAAAAAAGCCGCCGACGCCGGCGATGTGGCCGCATGGGTGGCGCTGGGCGACGATGCCATGGTGCAGGGAAAAGGGGCCGGTGCGGCCCTGCGGGCCTACCGCAAGGCCCAGAAGCTCTGCGCCTCCACCCCCGACATCGCCTATATGCCGCAGGTCTGCCTGCGGGTGGCCCAGTATGAGACCCAGTATATCTCCCGCAAAAAGGCGCTGGCTCAGCTGGCTGAGGCGAAGCAGGGCTTCCTCGTCCGCAAAAAAGAGGGGGACCAGACGGCCCAGAGCTGGCTGGACGAGACGGAGGCCGTCATCCGCCAGCTGCTCGAGAGAGAATGAGCGGAAACACAGAATCTTTACAAATGCTCTAAGAAATCGTCATACGGAACCGATATGATATTGAAGGAAAAATATGCGCGTCGCAAAAACAGAGAGGACGACCAGAATGAGCAGAGTGATCGGTATTGACCTTGGCACCACGAACAGCTGCGTGGCAGTGGTGGAGGGCGGCAAGCCCGTCGTCATCACCAACGCGGAGGGAGAGCGCACCACCCCCAGCGTGGTGGCCTTCACCAAAGACGGCGAGCGTCTGGTGGGCGGCGCGGCAAAGCGCCAGCTTGCCACCAACTCCGGCCGGACGGTGTCCAGCATCAAGCGGCATATGGGCAGCGACTACCGCGTCCACATCGACGGCAAAGACCTGACTCCGCAGGAGATCAGCGCCATGATCCTGACCAAGATACGCCGCGACGCCGAGAGCTACCTGGGTGAGCCGGTGACGGAGGCCGTCATCACCGTCCCCGCTTACTTTGACGACAGCCAGCGCAAGGCCACCCAGGATGCGGGCCGCATCGCGGGCCTGAACGTCCTGCGCATCATCAATGAGCCTACCGCCGCCGCTGTGGCCTACGGCCTTGACAACGAAGCGCCCCAGAAGATCCTGGTCTACGACCTCGGCGGCGGCACCTTCGACGTCTCCATCATCGAGATCGAAGACGGCACCTTTACGGTGCTGGCCACCGGCGGCGATACCCGCCTCGGCGGCGACGACTTCGACCAGCGCATCGTGGAATACGCCGTGGCAGAGTTCAAGAAATCGGACCGCATCGACCTCTCCCGCGACCCCGCCGCCATGGGACGCCTGAAAGAAGAGGCCGAAAAGGCCAAGAAAGAGCTGTCCAGCGCCCTCTCGGCCCAGCTCAATCTGCCCTTCATCGCAGTGGGCAAGGACGGCCCCCACCACCTGGATCTGACCATCTCCCGCCCCCAGTTCGAGATGATGACCGGCGACCTGCTGGCACGGACGGTGGCCCCGGTGCAGAACGCACTGCGGGATGCCGGCATCTCGGCTTCGCAGCTGGGCAAAGTCCTTCTCGTCGGCGGCAGCACCCGGATGCCTGCCGTCGAGCGTCAGGTGAAGGAGCTGCTGGGCTGTGAGCCGAGCCACAGCCTCAACCCCGACGAATGCGTGGCGATGGGTGCCGCTGTGCAGGGCGGTCTGCTGCAGGGCGGCGGCAAGCTGGCTGGCGCTTCCGGTGCGGCGGCGCAGGGCCTTGTGCTGATGGACGTCACCCCGCTGACCCTCTCCATCGAGACACTGGGCGGCGTGGCGACTCCCCTCATCACCCGCAACAGCATGATCCCCACCCGCAAGAGCCAGATATTCACCACGGCCCGCCCCATGCAGACCAGCGTGGAGATCAACGTCCTGCAGGGGGAGCGGCATTTCGCCCGCGACAATAAGAGCCTCGGCAAGTTCAAGCTGAACGGCATCCGGGCCAGCTTCTCGTCCAAGCCCCAGATCGAAGTCACCTTTGACATCGACGTCAACGGCGTCGTGAAAGTCTCGGCCAAAGACCTCGGCACCGGCCGGGAGCAGAACATCACCATCACCGGCAGCACGAACCTCTCGGAGAATGAGATCCAGCGCGCCATGGCCGACGCCGCCGCCTACGAGGCCGAGGACAGCCGCCGCAAAGAGCGGCTTGACCTCCACAATCAGGCCGAGGTGTTGGCCTACAAGGTGGACGAGGCCCTCTCCAAGTGCAAGAAGGAGCTGGACAAGGAGGAGAAGAACCGCATCAAGGCCGATGTAGCCAGCCTCCGCCGCTGCCTGCGGAAGGATAAGCCCGAGAAGATGAACGAGACGGAGGAAGCGAACCTCCGTCAGGCCAAGAGCCAGCTCGAAGCATCCGCAAACCACCTGATGGTGCTCTATGCATCGGAGCAGAGCGAGAACGGCTCGGATAATACCCTATAAAGAAACGCCGGAAGACCCGCTGCAAGCGCAGCGGGCCTTTTTGTGTGAGGACAAACCAAATCCGCCCCGGGCGATGCGGAACGCCCGGGGCGGAAGCGGAAATGGATGGTTCTATTCTTTATAAAAAGCTCACTCTGTGACCTTATGAAGCTCTGTCACGCCGCTGTGCGGAGTTTCTTCATAAGAACCATAGAAGGGCACCGCTTTGACTTCAAAGGAGGCTCTTGCAGTCGTTTCACCGGGGAGGTATACCTCGATATACTTGAGCGCCGCAGGGTCGGTCTCCTCGGGCTTGTGCGCTAGCCAGTGATCCTTGGTGTAGAACACCGCCGCCGTGCCAAAATCAAACTTCAGCAGCTCGACATAATACTCCTGCTTGTTTTTGGTGCCGGTGGCCGCACGCACCTCCTTCAGGGTCCCATCCTCCTTCTCACGGTTGCAGAAGATCGTAGCGGCCAGCACTTTTTCCACGCTGCCGAAGGTGCCGCCCTCTTTGTAGGTCTTATTTTTATAATTCACCGTGTAAAGGCCCGGTTGGATCACGTTGCCGTCTGCGTCTGTTCCCATATTCGGATTGTCGGATACAGCTCTTACATCCATAGTGATCGCCTCGTGGGTGCCTGCAAAGCAGCGGGCCTTATTTGCCTGCCCGGCATAGATTTTTGTGCCATCCTTTTCGTTGGTGCATTCCAGCTCACGAGCCAGATAGATGTTTCCGGTATACTGAACAAGCCGATAGCTTGCACTGGTATCGAAGGAGATGGTCTCCCCCTCACTGATCACGCTCCCGCTGCGTCCCCCTCCGCTGCATCCAGTCAACAGCGTCAGAGACAGTGCTGCAGCCAGAACACCGGCGGCAATTTTTTTGGCCCACATCATATTGCTTCCTCCTGTATCGTCATTCGGCTCCCGCACCCTGCGGGAACTCTAAATAGATTATACCCCCCCCCATATATTTTTGGCAATAGAATTTCACAAATCGGCATTATTTTTGGCAGATAGTACAGCTTGTTGTTTGAGTTTTTGGCACTTTGACGAAAAAGGACGCCGTCCCGGCTGGGGCGACGTCCTTTTTCGATGTAGCTATGATACAGGCAAAAAGCAGGGGAGGGGGGGGGGGG
>OHLV01000464.1_pt1 | contig 14892 bp, 8 predicted proteins | sample 1569221 | NCBI WGS metagenome assembly OHLV01 (sample SAMEA3879521, study PRJEB24766) | human gut metagenome | biome: human-associated habitat; feature: feces | place: USA | collected 1985/1987 | reverse complement strand
CCTACCGGGTCAGTTCGATCAGAGAGCCGATTCCGCAGAGCAGTGTGTAAAGCTGCTAAAGGAAGATGAGGAGCCGGTGATCCGCACTGCTACAACTTATGTGATCACTGCGCCTTTGACCCAGGCACAGGAGGAGGCAATCCGCCATTTCTGTATCAATCCGGTGGACAGCCGTCAGGCTGAGGAAACCAAGCCGAAGACCCTGGTGACTGAATTTGAGGTGCCGGAGGATATTAAGAGCTTTGATGGCTTTGCCCATGCATCCAAAGAGGATTTGAAGGAACTTTACGGTACACTGAATCTGGCCATGACCTTTAAGGATTTTCTTCATATCCAGAAGTATTACGCAGAGGAAGAGCACAGAGATCCTACCGTGACAGAGATCCGTGTGCTGGACACCTACTGGTCCGACCACTGCCGCCACACCACCTTCTCCACAGAGCTTAAAAATGTGACCTTCACCGAGGGCGATTATAAGAAGCCCATCGAGGACACCTATAACCAGTATCTGGCCGACCATAAGGAGATCTATAAGGGAAGAGACGACAAGTTCGTATGCCTGATGGATCTTGCCATTATGGGAATGAAGAAATTAAGGGCAGAAGGAAAATTAGAGGATCTGGAGGTCTCCGAGGAGATCAACGCCTGCACCGTGAAGATCAAGTGCGACGTCAACGGCAAGGACGAGGACTGGCTGTTCCTCTTCAAGAACGAGACCCACAACCACCCGACGGAGATCGAGCCCTTCGGCGGCGCTGCCACCTGCATCGGCGGTGCGATCCGTGACCCGCTGTCCGGCCGCAGCTACGTCTATCAGGCCATGCGCGTCACCGGCGCAGGCGACCCCCTCAAGCCCGTCAGTGAGACCCTGCCCGGCAAGCTGCCCCAGCGCAAGCTGGTGACCACCGCTGCCGCCGGTTATTCCTCCTACGGCAACCAGATCGGCCTCGCTACCGGTCAGGTGGATGAGATCTATCACCCCGGCTATGTGGCAAAGCGGATGGAGATCGGCGCTGTTGTGGGCGCGACGCCCGCCTCCCACGTCCGCCGCGAATGCCCCGCTCCCGGCGACGTCATCGTCCTGCTGGGCGGCCGCACCGGCCGCGACGGCATCGGCGGTGCCACCGGTTCCTCCAAGGCCCACAAGCTGGACAGCCTCGAGCACTGCGGTGCTGAGGTCCAGAAGGGCAACGCCCCCATCGAGCGCAAGCTGCAGCGCCTGTTCCGCCGCGAGGACGCCTGCAAGATGATCAAGCGCTGCAACGACTTCGGTGCCGGCGGCGTCTCTGTCGCCATCGGCGAGCTGGCCGACGGCCTGTATATCGACCTGAACAAGGTCACCAAGAAGTATGACGGCCTCGACGGCACCGAGCTGGCCATCAGCGAGAGCCAAGAGCGTATGGCTGTGGCTCTGGCCTCTGAGGATGTGGACAAGTTCATCGCCATCGCCACCGAGGAGAACCTTGAGGCCACCCCCGTGGCAAAGGTCACCGAGGAAAAGCGTCTGAGCATGGTGTGGAACGGCAAGTCCATCGTCAACATCAGCCGCGAGTTCCTGAACTCCAACGGCGCTGAGAAGCACCAGAACGTCCACATCGAGAAGGGGACTGTCTGGCAGCCCCAGTGGGCCGGCGTGACCTTTGAGCAGAAGATGAAGAATATGGTGGGCGATTTGAACGTCTGCAGCAAGAAGGGCCTTTCTGAGCGGTTCGACTCCACCATCGGCGCGGCCACCGTGCTGATGCCCTTCGGCGGCGCATGCCAGCTGACCCCCCAGAACGCCATGGTCGCAAAGCTGCCCGTGGACGGCGAGACCAACACCTGCTCCGGCATGGCATGGGGCTACAACCCCTACCTCATGAGCGCCAACCAGTATGTGGGCGCACGGATGGCCGTCGTCGAGAGTGTGACCAAGCTGGTGGCCTCCGGCTTCCGCTATGAGGACGCCTACCTGACCTTCCAGGAGTACTTCGAGCGCCTTGGCACTTCCCCGGAGCGCTGGGGCAAGCCGCTGGCCGCTCTGCTGGGCGCACTGGACGCGCAGATCGGCCTCGGCATCGCCTCCATCGGCGGTAAGGACAGCATGTCCGGCTCCTTCGAGCAGCTGGATGTGCCTCCCACGCTGGTGTCCTTCGCCACCGCCATCGGCAAGGCCGGCCGCGTCGTCTCCACCGAGTTCAAGAAGCCGGAGAGCACCGTCGTCCTCATCCGGCCCATCCTGGACCCTGTCACCGGCTGCCCCAACTTCTTCTCCCTGAAGGCCAACTATAAGAAAGTTGAGCAGATGATGGAAGATGGCATGGTGGCCGCTGCTTCCTCTGTGGGCTATGGCGGTCTGGCCGAGGCTCTCTTCAAGATGGGTCTGGGCAACCGCATCGGCTTCAAGATGATGAACAGCATGACCACCCACGATATGTTTAAGCCCATGTACGGCTCCATCGTGCTGGAGATGGTCTCTGACGCCCCGGCCGGCGAGCTGCTGGGCGAGACCACCGCGGACTATACCTTCGAGTGCTGCGGCGACAAGCTGGATATGGCTCAGCTGCAGGAGATCTGGGAGAGCAAGCTCGAGCCCGTCTATCCCTACCGCAAGGCCGGCCCCGCCGTCGAGAAGATCAACGGCAGCCTGACCGCCCCCGCTGCGCCCAAGATCGGCGTGGCAAAGCCGAAGGTCATCATCCCGGTCTTCCCGGGTACCAACTGCGAGTATGACACCGCCCACGCCTTTGCCCGCGCCGGTGCGGACCCCGAGGTGCTGGTCATCCGCAACCTGACCCCCGCTGACGTCACCGCCAGCTGCGAGGCACTGGTCAAGGCCATCAACGAGAGCCAGATCGTCATGCTGCCCGGCGGCTTCTCCGGCGGCGACGAGCCGGACGGCAGCGCAAAGTTCATCGCCTCCTTCTTCCGCAATCCTGCGGTCACTGAGGCGGTCCGCGACCTGCTGCAGCACCGGGATGGTCTGATGCTGGGCATCTGCAACGGCTTCCAGGCCCTCATCAAGCTGGGTCTGGCCGCTTACGGCGACATCCGCCCCATCACGGCCTGCGACCCGACCCTGACCTTCAACACCATCGGCCGCCACCAGAGTATGCTGGTGCGCACCCGCATCGCCTCCACCGGCAGCCCCTGGCTGTCCAAGTGCAGCGTGGGCGACCAGCACACCGTGGCCATCAGCCACGGTGAGGGCCGCTTCGTGGCACCTCAGAGCGTGCTGGACACCCTCATCGCCAACGGCCAGATCGCGACCCAGTACGTCGATCAGAACGGCAGCCCCAGCATGGACATGAAGTACAACCCCAACGGCTCCGTCCTCGCCATCGAGGGCATCACCAGCCCGGATGGCCGTGTCTTCGGCAAGATGGGCCATTCGGAGCGCAGCGGCGAGTACCTGTACAAGAACGTCACCGGCGACAAGTATCAGCCTATTTTCGAGGGCGGCGTGGACTATTTCAAGATTTGATGGTATAATAGCCCTCTCAGACGCTTACGCGTCAGCTCCCCCAGAGGGGGAGCCACTGGCGTGTCGGTCAGGTCTGAGCAGGATGAATAAAGTTTTCTGTTTCGGAAACGATAGTGCCCTGCTGTACAGATTCACAGCAGCTTGACAAAATGCCCTGCTGAGAAGCTTCTGCCCTCTGCAGCGAGGCCCGCCCTTTGATGTGCCAGTACACTTCCGGCGGACAGCGCAGAGTTACCCGGTTTGCCAATGGCTCCCCCTTTGGGGGAGCTGGCTGCCGGAGGCAGACTGAGAGGGCTACAAGGAGGAAACAACCAATGTCTCAGCATGACCGTTATATCAGCCCCTTTTCCACCCGTTATGCCTCCGATGAGATGCAGTACATCTTCTCGGACGACAACAAGTTCCGCACCTGGCGCCGCCTGTGGGTGGCCCTGGCCCGGGCCGAGATGAAGCAGGGCCTGACCAATATCACCCCCGAGATGGTGGCCGAGCTGGAAGCTCATGTGGACGACATCAACTATGAAGTCGCCATCGAGCGGGAGAAGCTGGTGCGCCACGACGTCATGAGCCATGTCTACGCCTACGGCCAGCAGTGCCCCAAGGCGGCAGGCATCATCCATCTGGGCGCCACCAGCTGCTATGTCGGCGACAACACCGACATCATCGTGATGCGTCAGGGCCTCGAGCTGGTGCGCAAGAAGCTCATCGGCGTGCTGGCAAAGCTGGCAAAGTTCGCCGAGGAGTACAAGGATATGCCCTGCATGGCCTACACCCACTGCCAGCCTGCCCAGCCCACCACCGTGGGCAAGCGCGCTACCCTGTGGGCCAACGAGCTGGTGATGGACCTCAACGAGATCGACCACCGTCTGGCTACCCTGCAGCTGCGCGGCGTCAAGGGTACCACCGGCACCCAGGCTTCCTTTATGGAGCTGTTCAAGGGCGACGCCGACAAGATCCGCGCCGTGGATGCTTCCATCGCCGAGGAGATGGGCTTCGACAGCGAGGCTGTCATCCCGGTGTCCGGCCAGACCTACAGCCGCAAGGTGGACGCCTTCATTCTCAACGCACTGGCTGGCATCGGCCAGAGCTGCATGAAGTTCGCCACCGATCTGCGCCTGCTGGCCAACTTCAAGGAGATGGAAGAGCCGTTTGAGAAGAACCAGATCGGTTCCTCCGCCATGCCTTACAAGCGCAATCCCATGCGCTGCGAGCGCATCTGCGCTTTGAGCCGCTACCTGATGGTGGATGTGCTCAACCCCAGCTTCACCACCGGCACCCAGTGGTTCGAGCGCACACTGGACGACAGCGCCAACAAGCGCGTTGCCATGGCTGAGGGCTTCCTCGCCACCGACGCCATCCTGAACATCATGCTCAACGTCACCGACGGCCTCGTGGTCTACCCCAAGGTCGTGCGCAGCCGCCTGATGGCTGAGCTGCCCTTCATGGCCAGCGAGAACATCATGATGCAGGCCGTGGAGAAGGGCGGCAACCGTCAGGAGCTCCACGAGCGTCTGCGCCAGCACGCCATCGCCGCCGGCAAGCAGGTCAAGGAAGAGGGTCTGCCCAACGACATGGTAGACCGCATCGCCGCCGACCCGGCCTTTGGTCTGACCAAGGAGGAGATCGCGGCGGGCCTTGTGCCGGAGAACTTTGTGGGCCGCGCTCCCCAGCAGGTGGAGGAGTTCATTGCTCACATCCTCAAGCCCATCTTTGATGCCAACCCGGACGCTGTGGAACAGCACGCAAACCTGAGCGTCTAAACGTGATTTTACAGGAAAAGAGGCTGTTGCCGCAGGCAACGGCCTCTTTTCTGCACACAGAAGGAGTTTTCATGCGACTCGATAAATATTTAGCCGAGACGGCCCAATGCACCCGGAGCGAGGCGAAGGCACTGCTGGCGAAAGGCCGCGTCACGGTCAACGGCGCGGTCTGCAGGAAAGGGGATACCCAGCTGAAAGAGGCTGACGCCGTGGCGGTGGACGGCAAGGCGCTGGCCTACCGGCAGTTCGTCTACCTTATGCTCAACAAGCCCGAGGGCGTCGTCAGCGCCTCCACCGACAAGCGGGACACGACGGTCGTGGATCTGGTGGGGGATGCCTATCCCCGGCGGGAGCTGTTCCCGGCGGGGCGGCTGGACAAGACCAGCACCGGTTTCGTCCTGCTGACGGACGACGGCGGCTTTGCCCACGACATCCTCGCGCCCAGGCGCCATGTCTCCAAGACCTACACCGTCGTCATCGACACCCCGCTGACGGAAGAGATGAAGGCCGGCTTTGCCGCAGGCGTCACCCTTGCCGACGGCACGGCCCTTTCGCCGGCGGAAGTGTCCGCCCTCACCCCCGACGGGCTGACGGTCCGCGTCCTGCTCAGGCAGGGCGTGTATCATCAGATCAAGCGGATGTTCGGCGTCTACGGTGCGGGCGTCAACGCCCTGCACCGGGACGCCATCGGCGGGCTTGCGCTGGACGAGAGCCTTGCTGCGGGCCAGTGGCGGGAGCTGACAGCCGACGAGGTGGCGAAAATTACCACGGGGTAAAGGACTGCTTTTCACCCGGTTTTCAAAAAAGTATCACATTTTACCGGTAAAATAGCCCTCAGAACCACGCAGAAAGGCCCTTTTTGGCTCGAAAATGGCCCCGAAAGATAATTTCAACAAGAAAGAAGAATTTTTTTTGGTGAAATATGTTGCAAAAGTAAATTCTTTTGTGTAAAATATAAAATGTAATGCGGCGAAATTGTTAAAAATCACAATCCAGCCCACCTGCGGTTTGCACAAGAGAGGAAAAGGGGTATCCATTTATGGCCAATAGAGTATTTCAGAGCGTGATCTACCAGATGAAGGACGCGATCGACCGCGTGGTCGGCGTGGTGGATGAGACCGGCGCTGTCATCTCCTGCTCGGAGCTGAATCTGATCGGCGAGGTGCGCGAGGGCTTCATGGCAGAGCGTCTGACGGCCGGTGACCGCTTCGTGCGGGATGGCTACACCTACCAGCAGTTCTCCAGCGCAAAGCATAACGATTATGCCGTTTTTGTGGAAGGTGCGGACGAGACTGCGGGCCAGTTCGCCGCTGTGCTGTCCATCAGCCTGCAGAGCATCAAGCAGTATCACGACGAGAAATTCGACAAGGCCAACTTTATCAAGAACGTGGTGCTGGACAACATCCTGCCCGGCGACATCTACGCCAAGGCCCGTGAGCTCCACTTTGCCACCGACGTCTCCCGCGTGGTGTTCATCGTCCGCGTCACCAGCGGCGGCGACATCTCCGCTTACGACGTGGTGAGCAGCCTGTTCCCCGACAAGCAGAAGGACTTCGTCTTCAACATCAGCGAGACGGACACCGTTCTGGTCAAGGAGATCCGCAAGGGCATCGACCGCACCGATATGGAGAAGCTGGCCGCCAGCATCGTGGACACCCTGTCCGGCGAGCATTACATCAAGGCTGTCGTGGGCATCGGCACCCCCATCGCCAACGTGAAGGATCTGGCTACTTCCTTTAAGGAAGCACAGATCGCCATGGAGGTCAGCAAGGTGTTCGACACCGAAAAGCAGATCATCCGCTACGACAATCTGGGCATCGCACGTCTTATCTACCAGCTGCCCACCACGGTCTGCGAGATGTTCCTGCGCGAGGTGTTCAAGCAGGGCAGCATCGAGAGCCTGGACCAGGAGACCCTGTTCACCATCCAGCGCTTCTTCGAGAACAACCTGAACGTCTCCGAGACCAGCCGCGGCCTGTTCGTCCACCGCAACACGCTGGTGTATCGTCTGGAAAAGATCAAAAAGCTGACCGGTCTGGATCTGCGTGAGTTCGACGACGCTATCGTGTTCAAGGTAGCGCTCATGGTCAAGAAGTACCTGTCCAACAACCCGGCCAAATATTGATATTTCGTCTCAGCCGCTCCGGCTGCGGACGCCGAAACCGGCCGCTCGACCCCGATGCTGGCCGGTTTCTTTTGTAATGGCTTGGAACTTCTGTGCCAAATAAATTTTTCAGGAGCAAGATACTCATGATAGATTTTGAACATGTCACCAAGTTATACAGACGGAGTGACACTCCCGCTCTGGAGGACATCGACTTCCATGTGGACGACGGCGAGTTCGTCTTTCTGGTGGGCCACTCCGGCGCCGGCAAGTCCACTCTGCTCAAGCTCATCCTCCGCGAAGAGCTGCCCACCGAGGGCCGCGTCATGGTGGACGGCAAGGACGTCGCCCGGCTGCGCCGGGGCAAAGTGCCTTTCCTCCGCCGCCAGATGGGCATCATCTTTCAGGATTTCCGCCTCATCCCCACCATGACGGTCTATGAGAATGTGGCGTTTGCCATGCATGTCACCAATATCGGCAGAAAAGACATCAAAGAGCGCGTCAACTACATGCTGGAGCTGGTGCATCTGGAAGACAAGGCAAAGGTCTACCCCGAGTTCCTCTCCGGCGGTGAGCAGCAGCGCGTGGCCGTGGCCCGCGCTCTGGCCCACAGCCCCCGCCTCGTCATCGCGGACGAGCCCACCGGCAACATCGACCCCGAGATGAGCCTTGAGATGATGGAACTGCTGGAACGTGTCAGCGAGATGGGCATCACGGTGCTTGTCGTCACCCACGAGCATGAACTGGTGCGCCGCTTCAACCGCCGCACCATCACCCTGAAGCAGGGCCGCATCATCTCCGATGTTCCGGCCAGCTTCGGCGAGGAGGTGCACGTATGAAAATCTCTACGTTTGGGTTCCTTACCCGGCGCGGCGTGCTCAACCTCGGCAAGCACTGGGCCATGACCATCGCCTGCATCGCCTCCCTCAGCGTCTGCATGACCCTGAACGCCTTCGCCAGCCTCATTGAAGTCAATGTGGACAGCATGGTGAGCTATCTGGGCAGCCAGAACGAGATGGTGGTCTACGTGGACCCCGAGGCCGATGACGCTACCATCCAGTCTGTGGGCAATGCCCTCAGCGGCGCCGCAGGTGTGAGCCGGGTGCAGTATATGTCCAAAGAAGACGTCCTCAACCAGTACAAGGGCTATATGTCTGACTATGCCGCCCTGCTGAACGAGTTCGAGAACGACAACCCCTTTAAGGCCAATTACCGCGTCTCCCTGTCTGATCTGAGCCAGATGGAGACCATCAGCAAGCAGTTCGAGAACATCAGCGGCGTCTACAGCGTCACGGCTCCCATCGAGATGACCAAGACCTTTGTGAAGGTCCAGCAGGCTGTCACCAAGGTCGGGCGCGGTCTGGTGCTGGTGCTGATGGCCGTCAGCATCATCACGGTGGGCACCACCATCCGGCTGAGCGTCTTTGCCCGCCGCCGTGAAATCGAGATCATGAAGTATGTCGGCGCTACCAACGCCCTCGTCACCCTGCCTTTCGTCATCGAGGGCCTGACGATGGGCCTGCTCTCCGGCATCCTGACGGCAGCTGCCACCATCGGCGGCTATGCCTACATCGTTCGGCTGTCGCCCACGCTGGGCGGCCTGTGGCAGATGCTCATGGGTACGGCTCTGGTGCCGCTGGAGAATGTCTGGCCCACCATCCTGATCTACAGCCTCGCGGGCGGCGCTCTGGTGGGTGGTCTGGGCAGTATGTTCTCCATCCGAAAGCACCTGAACGTGTAAGGAGGGCCTACTGTGTACCACGACAAGCATTCCGCAGGCTTTGTCCTGCACCATCCGCCCCGCCACGCAAAGCCGTCGGGCCATTCGGCCATGATGCGCGCCGCCTGTGCCTTTCTGGCCGCCGCCTGCCTCGTGCTGAGCGTGACGGTCTACCCGGCCAGTGCGGCCACCAGCATGAGCTCGCTGCAGAACAAGCTGGACAAGATCTCTGCGTCCATCAAGCAGCATAAGACGGAGCTGAACGACGCCAAAAAGAAGGAAGCTGCTGCCAAGGCCCTCGAGTCTGAGCTGAAGGAAAAAGTCTCGGTGCTCCAGAGCCAGATCGGCGTCCTCAAAAGCCAGATCTCCGAGGTGCAGAACAGCATCGGCGTCAAAGAGCAGGAGATCACCGCCAAGCAGAACGAGATCGCCCGGAAAGAGCAGGAGATCGCCGACCAGTGGGACGATTTCAAGAGCCACATGGCCGCCATGCAGGAGCTGCGGGACGGCGGCAGCGTCGCCATGCTCCGGTCCGTGAACGATCTGTACGAGCTTCTGACCTTCAATGAGGTCATGCAGGACATCTCGGTGAAGGACACCGAGATACTCGACAACATGAAGGCTGCGAAGGAAGCCCTTGTGGCCGACCGCACCCAGCTCGTGGAGGAGCGCACCCAGCTGCAGAACAAAAAGTCTGAGCTGGACGCCCAGAACAAGCAGATGCAGTCCAAGCAGAGTGAGCTCAACAACAGCGTCAAGGAGGCCCGTCTGAGCGCCGCTGAGGCCCAGCAGGCCCAGAAGAACGCCCAGGCGGCCATCGAGTCGGACGAGATGAACTACGAGGCCGTCAAGAAGGAGATCCAGAAGCTCATCGCAGCGGCAGCGGCCAGCAAGCCCCAGCTGAGCTTCAGCGGCTTTATCTGCCCGCTCAAGAGCTATACCCGCATCTCCAGCGAGTACGGCTGGCGCAAGAACCCGGTCTCCGGCGTCAACAAGCTCCACGCCGGCATCGACTTTGCCGCCCCCGCAGGCACCCCCATCTACGCAGCCGCCAGCGGCTATGTGCAGGTGGCCGGCTGGTCCGGCGGCGGCTATGGCAACTATGTCATCATCTATCACGGTAAAATGACAGACGGCAACGCCTACTCCACCCTCTACGGCCATATGCGCTCGGTGGCAACGTCGGCGGGCAGGTATGTCAATCAGGGCGACCTCATCGGCTATGTGGGCTCCACCGGCAACTCTACCGGCAACCACCTCCATCTCGAGGTGTGGAAGGGCGGCTCCAAGGCCAATGCGGTCAACCCCCGCGGTTATATTCCGATAAGATAACACAACTGTAATTGAAGTCGAGGGGTCAAAGGAGGCCACAAGGCGAAATGAACGAGCAAAAACGCAAGCGTATCCTTCGGGTGGGCTGTCTGATTCTGGCAGGAGTGTTCCTGCTGTCGGTACTGGGCAGTGTCATTCTGATGCTTTTGGTCTGAACTGGGGGAGGACATTGAATGAACCGCAAAATTTCCGTAGGGATGACCGTGACCATCGTCATTCTGGCAATGACGGTCACTTTTTCCATCACGATGCTGATGGCGATGCGGCTGTTTGACCACACCGTCACCAGCGTGAAGGAAAAGGAGAGTATGTACAACAAGGTGGCCGAGGTAGACCGCTATGTGCGCGCCAACGACTACTACGACATCGACGAGACCATGCTGTACGACCGTCTGACTGCCGGTTATCTGCTGGGTACCGGCGACAAGTACGCCCGCTCTGCTCAACGCCCAGAGCGGCAAGCTGATGGGCATCGGCGTGGAGCTGGCCATCGACCAGTCCGGCTACGCCAAGGTCATCAAAGTGTATGACGAGTCTCCTGCCAAGGAGGCCGGCCTCCAGCGGGGCGATTACATCACCACCATCGACGGCGCAGACATCAAAAGTCTGGGCAGCGTGGAGGCTGTCCAGAACAAACTCCGGGGCGAGAGCGGCACGAGCGTCAATGTAAGCTGGCTGGACAGCGAGAACGCCCAGCACACCGCCGACCTGACCCACTCCGGCTTTACGGCCAACAGCGTCGATCCCGCGCTGGTGCAGGGCAATGTGGGCTACATCAAGATCTGGCAGTTCGACAACTCCACCCCCAGTGAGCTGGATTTTGCGCTCCGCAGCCTGACCGCCAGCGGCGCCCAGAGCTTCATCTTCGACCTGCGCGACAACGGCGGCGGCATCCTTGACGACGCCATCAGCTGCATCAAACTCGTCGCGCCGGAAGGCGTGCTGGCCTACGCGGAGGATAAGGCAGGCAACCGCACCCTGCTGGGCAGCAGCACCGGCGACTCGGTCATCAGCCAGCCCACCGTCTGCCTCGTGAACGAGAACACCGCCAGCGCGGCAGAACTCTTTGCATCCAGCCTGCGCACCCTGTGCGGCACCCGCCTCGTGGGCAGCACCACGATGGGCAAAGGCACCATCCAGAGCAGCCCCCAGCGCCTCTCGGACGGCAGTGCCGTCGTGGTCACGGTGGCAAAGCTCATCTGCGGCGACGGCTCCTGCTTCGACGGCACCGGCCTGACCGTGGACGTGGAGCGCCCGCTGACTGCCGACGAGCAGGCCAGCTACTATGACTACACCCTCGACACGGACCCGCAGATACAGCGCGCCGTCAGCTGCGCACAGCAGCTCACCGGCGTCACCACCGTGGGCGGCGTGAACGACGCTGACATCGCCGCCGACTCCGCCGCAGCCTCTTCGGAGGCCGCAGCCGAGAGCACCGCTTCCTCCGAGGCCGGTGCGGAAGGGGAGCAGGAGGCTGCAAGTGCGCAGTAAACACTTTTTGAAAATAACTTTAGTCGTGTAAATAGCTCAACCTCTCAGTCTGCTTCGCAGACAGCTCCCCTACCGAGGGGAGCCTCTGGCGAAGAGAGTAAGCTTTGCGGAATGCCAAGGCCTCCCCTCGATAGGGGAGGTGGCACGCCGAAGGCGTGACGGAGAGGTTTTGCTGTTTTAGCAAGAAACAGAAAGGAAAACCACTATGCCGGAGCTGACCGACCTCTCCGTTATCCGCACCCTGTGCGAAAAATACGATTTCGCGCTCTCCAAGGGCTTTGGACAGAACTTCATCATCAATCCCGGCCTGCCGCCCAAGATCGTGGACGCCAGCGGCGTCGATAAGAGCTGGGGCGTGCTGGAGATCGGCCCCGGCATCGGCGTGCTGACCAAAGAGCTGGCCCAGCGCGCCGCCAAGGTGGTGTCCATCGAGGTGGACGAGCGCCTGCCGCCCCTGCTGGCCGAGACCATGGCGGGCGTGGAGAACTTCAAGCTGGTATTGCAGGATGTTCTGAAAGCAGACCTCCGCGCCCTCATCGAGGAGGAGTTCCCCGGGATGCCGGTGGCTGTCTGCGCCAACCTGCCCTACTACATCACCAGCCCCATCGTCATGAAGCTGCTGGGCGACCGCCTGCCCATCCGGAACCTCACCGTCATGGTGCAGAAGGAGGCCGCCGACCGTCTGGCCGCCGCCCCCGGCACCCGGGCGTCCAGCGCCATCAGCTGCGCCGTGAGCTACTACGCCACCTCAAAGCTGATGTTCACCGCCGCGCCGGGCAGCTTCTACCCGGCCCCGAAGGTCACCAGCGCTGTGGTGCGGATGGACATCCGCCCTACTCCCGCCGTACAGGTGGAGGATGAGGACGGCTACTTCGCCCTCATCCGTGCCGCTTTCGGCCAGCGCCGCAAGACCGCCGCCAACGCCATCGCCAGCGGCCTCGGACTGCCGAAGGATAAGGTCATCGCGGCCATCAAGGATGCGGGCTTCGACGCCCGCATCCGCCCCGAGGCCCTGACCCTCGAGGACTTTGCTGCCGTACAGCGGGAGCTGAAGTAAGATTTTATCAGAATAAAACGCCAAGGCCCCCGCAGTCCGGAACAGAACTGCGGGGGCCTTGGCCGTTATGTGGAAGGAATGGAGGATGGAGATCTGCTTACCTCAGCAGTGCGCTGTGGTCTGCGCCGCCCACGGTGAAGGTGGCGGTGGAGCCGCTGTGGCGGAGGGTGAAAGGCGTATCACCCGCACCGAGGGCTGCAACATCGGAGAGGGAGAGGGTGGAAGTGCAGCGTTCGGTGGAGAAGACAACGGTCTCGATGTTCTCAGAGAGAAGGCCGGTCAAATCGGAAAGGACGCCCTGCAGGGACGCCGTCTCATGGGAGACATCGATATAGAGAACATCGCTGATCTGGTTCAGCCGGACCAGCTGGGCGTTCTGGAGGATGTCGGTCTGAGCCAGGTCGAGGACACGCAGGCCGGTGGAGATGGTGCTGTCGCCGCTGCCGCTGTTGTGGGAGACATCGCGGTACTCCACCGCATTGCAGACCGCGCAGATGCGGTACTCGCGGCTGCTGTCGCCTTGGACAGGCATCCAGCCGCTCCACTGATGGCCGAGGGCGGGCAGCTCCTCCGTCTCAGTGACGACACAGTGTTCGACCTTGCAGCTGCGCTGGCGCTCGCCCTTCTCGGTGCAGGTAGGCTTTTTGGTGATGACCCAATCGCCGAGGGGGTGGGTCTCGCTGCCGGCGGGATAGATGCTCTTCGTGTAGACACCGTTGTGGAAGAGCCGCGTTACGCCGTTCTCTACGAGCTTCACGAGGCCCCGCTTGCCGTTTTCCTTGAGCTGGATGATCTCGTCCAGCTTCTTGCCGTCGCGGCCTCGGATGGCATTGTCGGCGTCGGGTGCGGTTGCGGTGAGGTCCAGCGGGGTGTCGGAATTGCCGATGGAGACGATGCCGCTTTCAGTGGACACGCCCGCGCCGCCGCTCTTGCCGCTGCCGCCGGTGGTGTTGATGGTGCCGCCCGCAACATTCACAAAGCTGCCGCCGATGCCGCTGCCGCCGGTGCTGTTCTCGCCGGTGGCGTTGCCGCCGGTGGCATTCGTAATGGTGGCTTTTTGGATGGTGAGTGGGCCGACGCTGTAGATGCCATTGCCGCCGGAAGTTTTGCCTTCGCCGCCCTTTGCGGTTCCGATGGTACTGGAAATGATTTTCATGGCAGTGCCAAAGATGCCGTTGCCGCCGCGCCTGCCGCTGCCGCCGGTGGCGTTCGTGATGGCGGCGCTGTCGGAGATGGTGAGCATGCTGCTGCTGCGGATGCCATAGCCGCCGTTGCCATCGGTAGAATCGCCGCCGGTGGCGTTCGTGATGGCAGCGCTGCCATCGATTTTGAGTTCACGGTTGCTGTAGATGCCGCTGCCGCCGTTGCCATTGGTAGAAGTGCCGCCGGTAGCGTTCGTGATGGTGGCGCTGTTGGAGATGGTGAGCGTATCGCCGCTGCGGATGCCGCTGCCGCCGGTGACATTGGCAGAAGTGCCGCCCTGTGCGGTTTCGATGTTGCCGCTATAGATGGTGAGCGCGCCGTCGCTGGCAATGCCCGCGCCGCCGCTCTTGCCGCTGCCTCCGGCGGCGCTGATGGTGCCGCCGGAGATGGAGAGGCTGCCGCTGCGGCTGTCGCTTCCGCTGCGGATGCCGCTGCCACCGGTGCCGCTGTCGGCGTCGCCGCCGACAGCCTGCACTGTCGTGCCGCCCTTGATGGTGAGGCTTTCGCTGCCGGCAATGCCCGCGCCGCCAGTATGGTAGGATTCCTCGCCGGTGGATCTGCCGCCGATGGCTTTTTTGATGGTGCTGGTAAGGATTTCCATGGTCTTGCCAAGGATGCCGCTGCCGCCCCACTTGCCACTGCCGCCGGTGGCGTTCTCGATGGTGGCGCTGTAGATGTAGAGCTTAAAGTCATCGCTGCTGCCGTCGCCGCGGATGCCGCTGCCGCCGGTGCCGTTGTCGGCGTTGCCGCCGGTAGCGTTCG
>OHLV01000429.1_pt1 | contig 15987 bp, 8 predicted proteins | sample 1569221 | NCBI WGS metagenome assembly OHLV01 (sample SAMEA3879521, study PRJEB24766) | human gut metagenome | biome: human-associated habitat; feature: feces | place: USA | collected 1985/1987 | reverse complement strand
ACATGGAAATGACAAAAAAGAGCCCTCTCAGTCACCTCCGGTGACAGCTCCCCCAAAGGGGGAGCCTTTGGCAGGCCGGACCAGTTTAAGCCGGCCGCCCAAAGCCCGATATGGCGCAAAAGGGCGGGCCTCGCTTACGGGGACAGCAGCTTCTGGATCAACGCACCTTGTCAAGCTGCTGTGAATCCAGACGGCAAGGCACTACAGTTTCCCATAAATAAAACGTTCCTCGTCCAGTGTGAGCCTGCCCGGCACGCCAGTGGCTCCCCCTCTGGGGGAGCTGGCGCGAAGCGCCTGAGAGGGCAATAGTCATACCATCCGCGCAATGCTCCAAAAAATCGGGAGTCAGTTTGTGCAGAATCGTCAAATCTGTCTATTGCGTTTTTCGCCCCGTTCGGCTATAATCATCGCATAGACAGCAACGACGCTGTGAGTCACCTCCTGACTCGCAGCGTCGTTTCGTTTAACCCGATATTTCGCGGGAGAGCCCGCCTCTTTCCGCGTAAAAATCCGCGACCAGCTGAAGTATTTCAATTCAAGTAAGGAGTAGGATTTATGGCAGCAAATGTTATGGAGATCTACGGCAGCAAGGTGTTCAACGAGCACGTCATGAAGGAGCGTCTCCCCAGCGCTACCTACAAGAGCCTCGAGAAGACCCTGCACAAGGGCGCACCTCTGGACATCGAGGTGGCAAATGTCGTGGCCAGCGTCATGAAGCGCTGGGCCATGGAGCTGGGTGCCACCCACTACACCCACTGGTTCCAGCCGCTGACCGGCATTACCAGCGAGAAGCATGACGGCTTCGTCTCCCCCGTGGGCGACGGCACCGCCATCATGGAGTTCAACGGCAAGGAGCTGGTGCGCGGCGAGCCCGACGCCTCTTCCTTCCCCTCCGGCGGCCTGCGCGCCACCTGTGAGGCCCGCGGCTACACCGCATGGGACCCCACCAGCTTCGCTTTTGTGAAGGACGACGTCCTCTGCATCCCCACCGCGTTCGTCAGCTACACCGGCGAGGCGCTGGACAAGAAGACTCCCCTTCTGCGCTCCATGAACGCGCTGTCCAATCAGGCCATCCGCGTCCTGAAGCTCTTCGGCAAGGATGTGGATTACGTCTCCACCACCGTCGGCCCCGAGCAGGAGTACTTCCTTATCAAGAAGGAAGACTACGAGGCCCGTCAGGACCTCATCCTCACCGGCCGCACCCTCTTCGGCGCACCGTCCGCCAAGGGTCAGGAGCTGGAAGAGCACTACTTCGGTGTCATCCGCCCCGAGGTCTCCGCTTTCATGAAGGAGCTGGACGAAGAGCTGTGGAAGCTGGGCGTCCCCGCCAAGACCAAGCACAATGAGGTAGCTCCCTGCCAGCATGAGCTGGCCCCCATCTTCGACACCACCAATGTCGCCATCGACCACAACCTGCTGACGATGGAGATGATGAAGAAGCTGGCCCCCAAGTACGGTCTGGTCTGCCTGCAGCACGAGAAGCCTTTCGAGGGCGTCAACGGCAGCGGCAAGCACAACAACTGGTCCATGTCCACCACCCACGAGAATCTGCTGGACCCGGGCGACACCCCCATGGAGAACCTGCAGTTCCTGGTCTTCCTGGCCGCCGTCATCAAGGCTGTCGATGAGTACGCCGACCTGCTCCGCACCTCCGTCGCCACCCCCGGCAACGACCACCGTCTGGGCGCCAACGAGGCACCTCCGGCCATCATCTCCATCTTCGTGGGCGAAGAGCTGGAAGCCGTCATCGACGCCATCGCTTCCGATTCTCCCTACGCCGGCCCCGTCAAGATGAAGATGGACCTCGGCGTCGATGTCCTGCCCAAGTTCAGCAAGGACACCACCGACCGCAACCGTACTTCTCCCTTTGCCTTCACCGGCAACAAGTTCGAGTTCCGTATGCCCGGCTCCGCCGAGAACCTGAGCGACTGCAACACCATCCTGAACACCGCCGTCGCCAAGGAGCTGAAGGGCTACGCTGACGAGCTGGAGAAGGCCGACGACTTTACCAGCGCCGCCATCGCCCTCGTCAAGCGCACCATCCGCGACCACCGCCGCGTCATCTTCAACGGCAACGGCTACACTGCCGAGTGGGAAGAGGAAGCAGCAAAGCGCGGCCTGCCCAACAAGAAGAACACCCCCGCCGCTCTGCCCGCCCTCATCGAGCCGAAGAACATCGCCCTGATGGAGGACTTCGGCGTCCTGACCAAGGTCGAGATGGAGAGCCGCTACGAAGTTGAGATGGAGCACTACTCCAAGATCATCAACATTGAGGCCCTGACCATGCTGGAGATGGCCCGCAAGCAGCTGCTGCCCGCCGTCAACGCCTACATGAGTGAGGTCGCCAACACCGCCGCCTCCAAGCTGGCCGTCAGCGAGAGCCTGAGCGTCCGCAGCGAGACGAGGGCACTGACCCGCCTGTCCGCCGACGCCGACGCCATGAGCGACGCTGTGGACGAGCTGCAGGCCGCCGTCGATGCCGCAAAGGCCCTCTCCGACGAGAGCGCAAAGGCTGTCGCCTTCCACGACGACGTTCTGCCCAAGATGGATGCCCTCCGCGCCGCCGCCGACGACGCCGAGACCATCTGCGGCGAGGACTACTGGCCTCTGCCCAGCTACAGCAAGATGCTCTACTACGTCTGATCTTCACATACCAGCGTAGAATAAAGCACCACCGGCTGAGGCGCTTATCTGAGCCATTCTCCTTTTCCTATTTCTTACACCAGCCTGAAGACCTGCCTCTGTACAGAGGCAGGCCTTTAGGCGTTTTTTAAGAAGACATACTTTTCAGAGGACACACACCTATGAGTTATACGACACAGCAGGACATCCTCGATTTCGTCGAGGACAACAACGTAAAATTCGTCCGCTTCGCGTTCTGTGACATCTTCGGCTTCCAGAAGAACATCGCCGTGCTGGCAAGCGACCTTCCCAAGGCGCTGGAAGATGGCGTCTGCTTCGACGGCAGCGCCATCGCGGGCTTCATGCACGTGGAGGAGAGCGACCTGGTGCTCCGGCCCGACCTGTCCACCATGACCATCCTGCCCTGGCGCACGGCTGAGGGCCGGGTGATGCAGTTCTTCTGCGACGTGGAAAAGCCGGACAACACCCCCTTCGGCGGCAACTGCCGCGGCTTCCTGCGGAACATCAACCGCCGGTTCAAGCAGCTGGGCCTGCGCTGCAACGTCGGTACCGAGTGCGAGTTCTATCTCTTCGAGAACGACGACCGGGGCCGTCCCACCCGCATCCCCATCGACGCAGGCGGCTATTTCGACGTAGCGCCGCTGGACGCCGGCGAGAACATCCGCCGGGACATCTGCCTGACCATGGAGCAGATGGGCCTCGCCCCCCAGCACAGCCACCACGAGAACGGCCACGGCCAGAATGAGATCGACTTCCACTACGCCGGCCCCCTCAAGACCGCCGACAACATCTTCCTGTTCAAGCAGATCGTCCGGGCCGTGGCGGCCAGCAACGGCTTCCACTCCAGCTTCCTGCCGAAGCCCCTGCCCGACCAGGCCGGCAGCGGCCTCCACATCAACCTCTCGCTGACCATGGACGGCAAGAACCTCTTTGAGGGCGACATCGCCCCCGACAGTATCCCCGGCAGCTTCATGGCGGGCATCCTCCGCCACAGCCGGGAGCTGACGGCCTTCACGAATCCCCTGCCCAACAGCTACCTCCGCTTCGGCTGCGACGAGGCTCCCCGCTACGTGAGCTGGAGCCGCCAGAACCGCAGCCAGCTGGTCCGCATCCCGCAGGTGAAGGGCGACAACTGCCGCATGGAGCTGCGCAGCCCCGACCCCGCCTGCAACCCCTACCTCGCCATCGGCCTCGTGCTGGCAGCAGGCCTCGACGGCATCGAGAACCGGATGGAGCTGTCTGCCCCTGTCAACCGCAACCTCTTCATCCCGGACGAAGCCGCCGGTCTCGACCTCGAGACCCTGCCCGCCTCGCTGGAAGAGGCCGTCGAGGTGGCCCAGAACAGCGAGTTCCTTCACAAATTCCTGCCCGACGAGCTGAGCCGCCGCTACTATGCCGAGGCTCTGCGCCGCTGCGAGGCGCTCAAGAACGCCTCCGACCCCGCCGAATATGAGCGCGTCCACTACTTCAATGCCATCTGATGCAGAATGACATAGGAAAGGAGTGAGCCGAATGGGACGTGCCCTGATCGTAAGCGCGGGCGCAAGCTCCAACGAATATATCTCCGCACGCCTGACGGAGCTGGGCTATGCGCGGCCTATCATCGTACCAAGTGCGGCGGAGGCGCGGCGGAGGATGCTGGAATCCGACTTTGAGCTCATCGTGGTCAACTCGCCGCTGCCGGATGAGTTCGGCCACGAGCTGTGCGCCGACGCCGTGGAGAAAACGGATGCCGGTGTGATATTTCTGGCCAAGGCCGCAGCCGCCGAGCAGCTTCTGGCCCCGCTGAGCGAAGAAGGCGTTCTGCTGGTCACAAAGCCCTTCTCCAACACCTTCTTTTTGCAGGCCATCCACATGGCCGCCGCCAGCAACCACCGCCTCCTGCTTTTGCGGCAGGAGAATCAGCGGATGCAGGAAAAGCTGGCGCAGGTGCGGCTGGTGAGCCGCGCCAAGTGCTGCCTCATCGAGCTGGGCCGCATGACCGAGGCCGAGGCGCACCGCTACATCGAGAAAAAAGCGATGGACACCCGGCGCGACCGCGCCGAGGTCGCGCAGGAGATACTGGACTCCTACGACCCCGCGCAATAATCCGTATTGCGCCCCCACTGAGGGAAAGTATCTGCTTATCGTGCTATTCACGGCAAAGAATATCTGTAAATTAGAGGAGAACCATTATGGCAAAGTTTATTTTCGTGACCGGCGGCGTCGTCTCCGGTCTGGGCAAAGGCATCACCGCCGCCTCTCTGGGCCGACTGCTGAAGTGCCGCGGCCTCAAGGTGGCCAGCCAGAAGCTGGACCCCTACGTGAACGTGGACCCGGGTACCATGAGCCCCCTGCAGCACGGCGAGGTCTTCGTCACCGACGACGGCACCGAGACCGACCTGGACCTGGGCCATTACGAGCGCTTCATCGACGAGAACCTGAACAAGTATTCGAACCTCACCACCGGCAAGGTCTACTGGAACGTGCTGAACAAGGAGCGCCAGGGCGCTTACCTCGGCCAGACCGTCCAGATCATCCCTCACATCACCAACGAGATCAAGAGCTATATCTACAATCTGGCCTCTTCCACCGAGGCCGATGTGGTCATTACCGAGATCGGCGGCACCACCGGCGACATCGAGAGCCAGCCCTTCCTCGAGGCCATCCGTCAGGTGGGCCTCGAGCAGGGCAAGGAGAACTGCTGCTTCATCCATGTGGTGCTGGTGCCTTACATCTCCGGCTCCGACGAGTACAAGTCCAAGCCCGCACAGCACTCTGTCAAGGAGCTGCAGGGCATGGGCGTCAGCCCCGACATCATCATCCTCCGCGCCGACGGCAGCGTGGGCAGCGACATCCGCCGGAAGATCAGCACCTTCTGCAACGTCAAGCCGGAGTGCGTCATCGAGAACCTGACCATGCCCAGCCTCTACCAGTGTCCGCTGATGCTCCACACCGGCGGCCTCGACGACGTGGTGGTCAAGCAGCTGCATCTGGATGTTCCCCCCGCAGACCTCACCGAGTGGAAAGAGATGCTGGCCCGGATCGCCACCCGCAGCAAGACCTGCACCATCGCCCTCGTGGGCAAGTACGTCAAGCTGCATGACGCCTATCTCTCCGTCATGGAAAGTCTCTACCACGCCGGCTTCGAGAACGACAGTCAGGTGGAGATCAAGTGGGTCGAGAGTGAGGACCTGCCCGACCAGGCAGCCTGCAGGGAAGCCTTTGCGGACGTGGACGGCATCATCGTCCCCGGCGGCTTCGGCGACCGCGGCATCGAAGGCATGATACAGGCCGCACAGTACGCCCGCGAGAACGATGTCCCCTACTTCGGCATCTGCCTCGGTATGCAGATCATGGTCATGGAGTTCGCCCGCCACGTTCTGGGCTACGCCGACGCCAACTCCAGCGAGTTCACCCCCGAGGGTCATCACAACGTCATCGACCTGATGGCCGACCAGCAGGGCAACATCCCCAAGGGCGGCACCATGCGTCTGGGCAAGTACCCCTGCACCGTCCTGCCCGGCACCAAGATGGCCGAGTGCTACGGCCAGAGCGAGATCTGGGAGCGCCACCGCCACCGCTACGAGTTCAACAACGACTACCGTCAGGAGATGCAGGACGCCGGTCTGGTCATCTCCGGCACCAGCCCCGACGGCCGCCTTGTGGAGACCGTAGAGCTGCCGGGCCGTGACTTCCACCTCGGCGCACAGTTCCACCCCGAGTTCAAGAGCCGTCCCAACCGCGCACATCCCCTGTTCAAGGGCTTCATCGCAGCGGCGCTGAAGTTCAAGAAGGGCAAGATGGGGCGCTGACCCTCTCAGGCGCTTCGCGCCAGCTCCCCCAGAGGGGGAGCCTCTGGCGTGTCGGCCAGGCCCATGCTGGACGAGCAAAGTTTCTTTATATTGAAAACAGCAGTGCCCTGCTACAGAGGGCAGCAGCTTCGGAACAATATCCTTGTCAAGCTGCTGCTAATCTCTGTAGCAGGGCACTCTTTTTTGCGTTATATTAAGCTTTCCGCAGTCAGCTTAGAGCTGTCCGGCCTGCCAATGGCTCCCCCTCTGGGGGAGCTGTCACGCCTGCGGCGTGACTGAGAGGGTCACTGCATATCCGTCTCAGAGATGGGGGTATCCAGCTCCTCAGCGGGGGCGTCCGCCGTCTCGGGCTGTTTGCCCTTCTTCTCCCTGCGGGGCTTTTCGCCCTTCGGGCCGCGCTTCGACTTGATCCGCTTTGCCAGCAGCAGGAGCAGCACCAGCAGGGCTGCGCCGCCGGCGCAGAAGGCCCAGACGGGGAGCTTTGCGGGGACGAAAGCCACTTCGACCTCGGTGCCGGTGGTGGTGAAGGTGGTGTAGCTGCCGAAGCTGCCCGTCTCCACCTTATGCCAGCTGCCGTCGGCCTGCTTGACGTAGACCTTGCCCTTGGCCCTGCCGGGGGTCAGATAACGGATCTGATGGGTCTCATTGCCGTCATCGGTGAACTCCAGCAGCCACTGCTCTGTCACACCGTGGACATCGGCTGTGATGTCCTGCTGGGTGACCTGCACGGCGTTGGAACCGCCGAAGAAGCCGTCCACGAAGAAGACGGGGCGTCCGTTCTCACGGGTGACGCTGCTGCTCAGAGACGGGATGTAGGGCGTGTACTCCACATTGACCACGGTGTCGGTGTGGAGCTGGTCGAGGACGGGTGTGCTCCACTCGGCGTAGTATCCATCCTTCTGGGGGATCTCGGGGTAGTCGGCCAGAGTGAAGGACGCACCGTAGTCAAAGCTGATCTTCTTGATGATGTGGCCGTCGGCCTTGAAGGTCAGGGTCAGCTTACGGAAGGAGTCCGGCACATTCTCCTGAGCCAGCAGGGTCTCATAAGCGACCGGCTCTGCCTGACCGACGCGGCTCAGGCGGTCGATGCCCTGCAGATCGTCGGAGACGAAGAGGTTGCCATAGAAGCCGCCGTCCTGTCCGCCGGAGACAGCACCCACGTACTGCCGGCCTTCCAGCACAGAGACGATGGCGCGGTTGTTGATGGCGATGAGGCTGCCGTCGGTGAGGTCGCTGTCGGTACCCTGACCGACGATGCCGCCGATGTACTTTTCACCGCTGAGGGCGCATTTTGCCCAGTTGCTGCGGAGCTTGGCGCTGGCCGCACCGGCAATGCCGCCCACCTGATTGACGCCGGTGACGTCACCGTAGGACTCGCAGGCCGTCACAAGGCCCAGCTCCTCCTGACCGACGATGCCGCCGACCATGTCCTTCTTGGCGGTGATGCTGCCCTCGTTGATGTTGCCGATGAGGACGGCGCTGACGGTATAGGAGGTGCGCAGCAGCGAAGTTCCGTCGTCCTTGTTGTCCTCCTCGGGGTCCAGCAGGTTCTCGACGCCCATGGTACCGGCGATGCCGCCCACGTTCATGTCGGCGTCGATGCTGCCGCGGTTGATGCTGTTTTCAATTTTGCCGTCGGACTGGGAAGCGATGAGGTCTTCCGACTCATCCTCGTAGATGGTCTTGCTGCCCGGGTCGCTGATCTCTTCCACGGCGTCCAGCATCAGGTTGGACACGACGCTGACCTGTGCGGTCACGGCGCGCATCTTGTCGGTCAGCTGGTTGCTGGCGGTGCGCATGGTGCTGTTGATGTCGTCCATCTTGTCGTTGATGGCGCTGACAGCATCAAAGAGGGAGTCCTTGGTGTTGGTCAGCTCTGCCGAGGGACGAGGCACCTTGATGGGGTCCTGCTGGTTGAGCCAGTGGAGGATGTCGCGGGTCTGGCCCATCATATCGGTCAGGCCGCCGAGGCCGTCCTGCATCTGGCCCAGAGCCACGGAGGTATGCGCCAGCGTTGCGCTGGTGAGGGCGGCGTCGGTCTTGAGCAGGTCGAGGGAGTCGCTCAGGTCATCCATGGCGTCGCTCAGCTTGTCGGAAGCATCGCTCAGCTGATCGAGACCATCCTTGATGCTGCCGCCGCCGTTATTGCCGATCCAGTCCTTGATGCTGCCCATGATGCCGTCGGTGATGCTGCCCATGCCGTCCAGCGCGTCAGAGGCTTTGGTCAGAGCCGCAGCCAGCTCGGGGTGGTCGGAGGCCGAGACGGACTTGGCAGCGCTGCCCACGATGCCGCCCATCTGGGTGGCAATGGTAGAGATGGTGCCGATGGCACTTGCGATTTGGGAAGTAGCACGGGCAATGTCACTGTCGTTGGACAGGAGGGACGCCGTGCGCAGCAGGCCCATGCCTGCGGTGACGGCCTTCATTGCCGGGGCCATGCCGCTGCCCAGCGTGAAGACGCTGGCCACGGAGTTGGCCACCTTCAGCAGCTCGATACCATTCTTGAGGTACTTATCCGACTTCTTCTCGGCAGAGAGAGAGTCGTAGCCGGTCAGGATGGTGGAGATCGCCTGCGAGGCAGCGCTGTCATCGCCGGTATCGACAGACTCCAACAGCTTTTTGATACCCTCAGAGATAGCCGACATCCCGTCACGGCCATCCTCGGCCGCGTCGCTCACCTTGTCCAGACCGGAGCTGGTCTTGCTGAGGGCGTTGGATGCCATCAGCATCTCAGCGGCCATCTCGCGCATGGCCCACTTGAGGTTTCCGGTGGCGTCGGTCAGCTTGGTCATGGCATCCTCGCCGGTGTCCATGACGGGTTCGAGTTTGGTGAGGGTATCGGCCAGCAGAGTGGAGGCGCGGTCGATCTCGTCGGCCACCTCGTCGCCGTAGTCGCTGGCCTGATCGTCCAGCTGACGGGCCGCTGCAATGGCGGTGTCCATCTGGCTGGTCATGGCGCTGAAGGAGTTGGAGATGCTGGTGGTGGAGTTCTCGACGACGCCGGTGGTGTCATCGACAAGGCTGCGCAGAACCTCCAGCTCCGAACGGAGACGCCTGATGGTGTCCTTGGAGAGGTCGAGTTCGCGATAGGGCTCCGCCTGACCGGCGATGCCGCCCACGTCCTTGCGGCCCAGAACACGGCCCTGGTTGACACAGCCGGATACGAGGCCGTCGGTGCGGCCCACGATGCCGCCCACATTGTAGCCAACATGCTCGTAGCCGATGGTGCCGGTGTTGACGCTGGTCAGGATCATGCCGGAGGAGCGGCCTGCGACGCCGCCGGTGTCGGTGGCGACGTTGGTGACGGAATTGGTGGCGTCGTCATCGGCGGCGGCCATCTTGTTGTTGATGTAGTCCACCATCTTGGCGGTGAAGCCGTCGGTGTCGAGAGAGGCTTCCGGATATTCGGTGTTGATGCTGCCCACATTGGTGCAGCCGGTGATGGCGCCGAGGTTGTAGCCTGCGATGCCGCCGGTGGAAGATTTGCCGGTGACGATGGCGCGAGCCGTGCTGTGGTCGATGGTGCCTTCGGACTCGTTGCGGCCCACGATGCCGCCCACCTCGCTGTCGCCGGTGACGACGCCGGTGAACTGGCAGCTGATGAGGGTGCCGTGGTTGATGCCTACGATGCCGCCGGTGGTGGTGTCGGCAGAGTCAGAGACAGACACGACGCCGCGGACGCTCAGGGACTCGATGGAGCCCTGTTCCTCCACGATGCCGAAGAGGCCCGCCGGGGAATACTGGCCCGTAATGGTCAGGTCCGAGATGGTGTGGCCATTGCCCTTGAACTGTCCGCTGAAGGACGGGATGGGCTCCCACAGCATCCCCTCGAGGGAGAGGTCTTTCTGTAAAATAACCGTCTTGCCCACCGACCACTGGTCGTAGGCACAGTTCCTGGCCAGCGAGAGCAGGTCCGAGACGCTGTTGATGTAAATGGTATCGCCGTCGTCGGACGCGAACACCGGCAGTGCGATGCTCAGCGCCAGCACAGCGGCCAGAAGCGCAGCCGTCAGGCGGCGCAGCAGATGGTTACTGGTCTTCATTCTGCACCTCCTGTTTTTCGTTGTCGTCCAGTTCCTGAGAGACGTTGCCCGAGATGACGGTCAGCTGGACGTCGCCGTCCACGATGGCGTTCATCGTACCGGCCACAGAGCCGTGGATCTCGCCCTGCACGATGCCGTTGACCCGCATACGGCCATTGCCGCTGCTGCGGGCCACCAGCTTCGGCACGGCAAAGGAGGTACGGTCCACGATGCGGGTGCCGATGAGCAGGATCTGGGGCAGGACGAAGAGGACGAGGAGGATGGAGATGATGGTGCCGCGGCCCAGACACTGGCCGATGCCCACGATGCAGGCGTCGGAAGTCATCCGGCCGATGAGGAGGCCGGACACGGTCATGATGGTGCCGGAAGTCAGGATGGTCGGGAACGCGAAGTTGATGGTCTCTATCATGGCCTGCTTGTGCTCCATCTTATCCTTCAGCTCGTTGAAACGGGTAGCGATGACGATCGCGTAGTCGATGTTCGCGCCCATCTGGATGGAGCTGACAATGAGGTAGCCCATGAAGTAGAGGTTGGTCCCCATGAAATACGGGAACGAGAAGTTGATCCAGATAGCGCCCTGGATGACCACGATGAGCAGGATGGGCATACCGACGGACTGGAAGGTGAACAGCAGCACCAGCAGGACGATAAAGATGGACACGACGTTGACGACGACATTATCGACAGCGAAGGACTTCTGGAAATCGTACTCGTTGGTGGCGTCACCGGCCATGTAGAGCTCGCCGTCCGGGTAATACTTCCGGGCGATGGAGCGGATGGTGTCGGTGAACTCATAAGTAGTCCGGCCGGGTTCCAGAGAGGGGCTCAGGTAGATGAGGACGCGGTTGTAGTCGTCGCCCTGCAGCTGGGCCAGTGCGCTCTCCATCTGGTCGCGGGCGTCGTGGAGGTCGTCCAGGTCTTCCTGAGAGAGGGAGACGATGCCGGTGTCGGCCTCGTCGCAGACGTAGAGGAACATATCCACGAGCGGCACTTTATAGGATGCGAAGTTGCCGATGACCTGGCCGTACTCCTCGTTCTCGATGGCGTAGGCGGTGTAGATCATCTGGGCGGCCTCGTAGTCCAGGTCGGCCATCTCGGAGAACTGGCGGGCGGTGAGCTTGTCTTCCAGCATATAGCCGTCCTGGGCCTCGATGTTGGACAGACCCTTGGTGGAGTCTATTTCATCATAGCTTTCCAGCTCCTCCAGCATCTTTTTCTCGATGCTGTAATCGTCGTTCTTGGGGTAGACGAGGGCCACGAGGTTCGACTTGGTGAAGTTTTCTTCGATCATCTGGTCCGCGATGAGGGATTCGTTCATCTTCGGCACCTTGATGACATCGTAGCCGTAGGCGTAGGGACAAAGGTTCGAGAAGTGGTAACCGATGAGGATGACCACCAGGAAGATGACAGGGATGACCTTGCGGGTGCGCCATGCAAAGCGGCCCACGAAGGGGATCTCCGGCACGAAGTTCCTGTGCCTGGTCTTATCCATGTAGGGTCCGAAGAGCATCAGCAGGCCGGGCATGACCACGAACACCGAGAGCATCGCAAAGAGGATGGACTTGATGAGGCAGACGGCCATATCGGAGCCGATGCGGAACTGCATGAACAGCATCGCCACAAGGCCGCCGACGGTGGTCAGGGAGCTGGAGCTGATCTCGGGGATGCTCTTGCTCAGGGACTCGATGACGGCCTCCTTCAGAGGCATGGTCTGGTATTCTTCCTTGAAGTGGTTGCAGAAGATGATGGCGTAGTCCAGCGACAGCGCCAGCTGCAGGATGTTCGTGACCGAGTTGGACACGAAGGAGATGGTGCCGAGCATGAAGTTTGTACCCATGTTCAGGATCATGCCCACCACGAAGGTGAGGATGAGGACGGGCACCTCGGCGTAGGTCTGGGACGTCAGGAGCAGGACGATGACGATGATGACGGCAACGTACACCATGATGACCCGTACCTCGGCATCAATGGTCTCCTGCTGGGTGTTGCCCAGCGAGGTGGAGACGTAGATGTCGTAGTCGGCGAGGTATTCCTTCACCCGGTCGAGGGCCTCGAGGCACTGGTCATCGTCCTCGGGGTAGTCGAAGGTGATGGAGTAAAGGGCCGACACCGCGTCCTTATTATAATGGTCGGTGGTGTCGTCGTAGTCCAGCATCTGGACGCCCTTGAGCTCGGCGAGCCGGTCGGAAAGCTCATCGGCCTCAGCGGGCGTGATGTTGGCCACCATGACATCGGCAGAGCCGTAGGTCGTGAACTGCTCATCCATGATGTCGAGGCCCATGCGGGTCTCCGAGGTCTTGGGCAGGTAGGTGGTCATGTCGGTCTCGACCTTGACCCACCGCACCGAGAACACCGTGAAGATGGCAGCCAGAATGACAAACAGGAACACAAGGTTGCGGCGTTCCACGATCTGGCGCGCAAGCTTGTGCATGAAGTCTATCTGTGGTTTTTCGTGTTCGTTCAAAGCGTCCGTCCTCCTTTGTCGTGATTTTTTTGCAGTTTCATCCCCGGGGATGGGCTGCGCAGTCGTCTCATAAACAACCTCCGTCCGATAAACTACATTTGGTGATTTTGTGAAATTTCGAAGGGAAATATTTGTACAAATGATATAATAGAGCGCTGCCCATCAAAAAGCAAGCGGCAAAACCGCGCGAATGATAAAATTTGCTTGTTCTTAGCCGCCCTCTCAGTCATCGCTGCGCGATGCCAGCTCCCCCAGAGGGGGAGCTGTCGAGCGATAGCGAGACTGAGAGGTTTATTTCCTTCTCTTTCGCCGCGGCCCCGCATTGACGTAGCCGAACACTGTGCCGCAGACGCCGCCGACGATGTGCATGAAGTTGGCCACGTTGTCCCGCACAAAGACGATGTCATAGATCTGCTGGCCCAGATAGAGCGCCGCCACCAGCAGCATGGTGACGGGGATGCCGCCCGAGAAGCCGGACAGGGATGCCAGCATGATGAGCATGAAGACGATGCCCGACGCGCCCAGCAGCGCCGTGCGGGGGAACAACGCACACTGCAGAATGCCCGAGATGAGGGCCGTGAGCAGGATGCCTTTGAGCAGGGGCAGGCTGCCGTACTTTTCCTCCATCGGCGGGCCGACGACGAGGAGAAGCAGCATATTGTTCAGGAAATGGTCCCAGCTGCCGTGGCCCAGCACATGGCCGAAGAGCCGGATGTAAAACAGCGGGTCTTTCAGCGAGGAACGGTAGACGCTGAACAGATGGGTGGTCGTCCAGCCGCCGGTGTACTGGCCCAGGAACAGCACCCCCAGTGAGAGGAGGAAAAATGTCAGGATGACCGGCGAATTGTACTGCACAGACAGCGTGAATTTGGGTCGTTTCGTAGTTGTTTCCTTCTTTCCCGGCCCGTCCGGGGCCGCAGTATGAGTGATACGACCATCATATCATAATCTTCAAGGTTTTTCCACAACTTTCGTCGGTTCAGCCCCGGGTCTGCTCCCAATAGGCCCCCATGCTCTGGCCGGGCTGGTCGGTGACTTCGTCGCTGAGGTAGTCCGCGAGGCCCACGGCGGCAGGCTGCCAGCTGCGGGCTGCCTCTACCGTGGGGTACTCCACCTCGGCGTACCAGAACTCCGTCGGCTGGCCCTCGTCCACATGATTCACTTCCAGCACCGCACCGTCCGGCAGCAGGTAGCTGCGGCGGAGCTTCGGGATGAGGGGCCTGCCGATGATCTTCGTCTCAAGGTCATTGAAAAGTTCGGGGTCGATGTCCCGCTCGATCTCTTCCCTCGCCAGCCCGCTGCCCGACTTGAAGCAGAGGACGTAGCGGGTCTTGCCTCCTGTCAGGGCCTCTTCCCGGATGCGGACGGTGGGCCGCACGCTGATGTAGCCCTGCCGCATGGCAAACTCCTCTTTCAGCGGCAGCCCCTCCGGCCAGCCGTTTACCATCCACTTGCGCTCGATCTCCATGACGTTTTCCTTCCTTTCGGTGGTTTTTGTATTTATTCTAACATATTTTTATGGTATTATAAATGGCGAGTTAGCATGTCACAAAAGCCTCTCCCCTTGGGAGAGGTGTCACCGAAGGTGACGGAGAGGGCAAGGACGCTGACGGAGATGTCTGAACACAGCGATAGCATCGCTCTGATAAAGGCTTTTGACTATCGCTGCATTCCATCTCTTTTGTCACACGCTTGCCCTCTCAGGCGCTCCGCGCCAGCTCTCCCAAAGGGAGAGCCTTTAACAGAAGGAGTTCACAGTATGAAATCAGAACGCAGCTATCCTATTTATAAAGTAAACAAAAAAGCCGAGGCCAGCCTCGTGGGCGGGCATCCATGGGTATACGAGAACGACATCCTCGAGTTCCCGGAGACAGAGCCCGAGAACGGCGCCCTCGCCGACGTGGTGAGCCCGAAGGGCGCTTACCTCGGCACCGGCTTCGTCTCTCTCAAGAGCAAGATCCGCGTCCGCCTCATCTCCCGCAACGCCAATGACACCTTCGACGCCAGCTTCTGGCGCCGCCGCGTCGAGTACGCCTGGGCCTACCGAAAGACCGTCCTCGAGCCCGCCGACCTCTCGGCCTGCCGGGTCATCTTCGGCGAGGCCGACCAGTTCCCCGGCCTGACCGTGGACCGCTTCAACAACATCCTCGTCACCCAGACCCTCAGCGTCGGCATGGAAAAGCTGAAGCCCGTCCTCTTCCCCCTCCTCGCCGAAGTGCTGCGGGCCGACGGCCAGACCATCGACGGCATCTACGAGCGGAACGACGAGGCCCTGCGGGCCAAAGAGGGCCTCGAGCAGAGCAAGGGCTGGTTCGAGCTGCCGGGTGAAAACCACCCCGCCTCCACCCAGACCGAGATCTGCGAGAACGGCGTCTACTACCACGTCGATTTCGAGAACGGCCAGAAGACCGGCTTCTTCCTCGACCAGAAGTACAACCGCCGGGCGGTGGGGCGCATCGCCCGGGGCAGGACGGTGCTGGACTGCTTCACCCACACCGGCAGCTTTGCCCTCAACGCAGCCAGCGGCGGCGCAGCCCGGGTCACGGCAGCGGACATCAGCGCCGACGCCATCGCCATGGCCCAGCGGAACGCGGAGCGCAACGGCCTGACCAACATGGACTTCCTCTGCGAGGACACCTTCGAGCTTCTGCCCCGCCTCGAAAAAGAAGGCCACCCCTACGATTTCATCATCCTCGACCCGCCGGCCTTCACCAAAGCCCGCCGCACGGTGGAAAACGCCATGCGGGGCTACAAGGAGATCAACTACCGGGCCATGAAGCTCCTGCCCCGGGGCGGCTACCTCGCCACGGCAAGCTGCTCTCATTTTGCCACCGAGGAGCTGTTCATCAGGATGCTGCGCTCCGCCGCAAAGGACGCTCACCGCCAGCTGCGCCAAATCGAAGTGCGCCAGCAGGCCCCCGACCACCCCATCCTCTGGGGCGTGCCGGAGACGAACTATCTGAAGTTTTTCCTGTTTCAGGTCATCTGAAGCCTCTCCCTTTGGGAGAGGTGGCATTGCGAAGCAATGACGGAGAGGGCAAGC
>OHLV01000414.1_pt1 | contig 16638 bp, 15 predicted proteins | sample 1569221 | NCBI WGS metagenome assembly OHLV01 (sample SAMEA3879521, study PRJEB24766) | human gut metagenome | biome: human-associated habitat; feature: feces | place: USA | collected 1985/1987 | reverse complement strand
ACGAGACGTTTGTATTATGAAGACGCTTACCTGACGGAATTTGAGGCGCAGGTTGCAGAATGCAGGCAGTCGGCGGACGGCTGGGAGGTATTTCTGGATCAGACCGCATTTTATCCGGAAGGAGGCGGTCAGCCGTGCGATCTCGGGACGCTGGGGAATGTGTCCGTCACAGACGTACAGGAAAAGGACGGGAGGGTGTGTCATCTGTGCAGCGCCCCTTTGGAGGAAGGCGCGCGGGTGCATGGCGCAATCGACTGGGAGAGGCGGCTGACCCATATGCGGGAGCACTCCGGGGAGCATATCATTTCCGGCATTATCTGTAAAAAGCACGGCTGCTCCAATGTGGGCTTCCACATGGGAAAGGACTTTGTAACCATTGATTTTTCAAAGCTTCTGACAGAAGAGGACGTGGCAGAGGCAGAGCGGCTGGCAAATGAAAAGGTGATGGAAAATACAGAGATCCTTGCAGAGTATCCGGATGAGGAAGCGCTTGCAAAGCTGGATTACCGCAGCAAAAAGGAGCTGGACGGGGCGATCCGCATCGTCACAGTCCCCGGCGCGGACGTGTGCGCGTGCTGCGGAACTCATGTGGCGCGGACGGGCGAGATCGGGCCGGTCAAGGTCATTTCGTCGGAACGCTTTAAGGGCGGCAGCAGGCTCAATATTGTGATCGGCAAAAAGGCGCTGGACGACTACGCGGTGCGCTTTGAGAATATCCGCAGGATTTCGGCGCTTTTGTCGGCAAAACCGGAGGATACGGCGGATGCGGTGGAAAAGCAGCTTCAGGCGGTAAACGCGCTCAAGCTGGAACTGGGCGTCCTGAAAATGCGGCTGCTGGAGGAAAAGGCGGACGCCGTGCCGGAAGGAAGCCGTTTTTGCGTAATGTTCGAGCAGGGGCTTTCTGCGGTGGATGTGCGGAAGCTGTCGGACAGGCTGTCGAAAAAGGCAGCGTTTGCGGCGGTATTCTGTGGGGAGGATGAAAACGGCTATCAGTATGTGATCTGCGCAAAGGACATGGATATTGCTTCGTTTGGAAAAGAGTTAAACGGCGCGCTGCAGGGGAGAGGCGGCGGCAGAAATCCGATGATCCAGGGCTTTCTGGGGGCAAAAAAAGAGGAGATCCTTCAATTTTTACAGGAAAAGGAGCTTTGGACAGATGAACAGTAAAGACCGAAAAATCGTATTTTTTGATATAGACGGGACGATCGTGGACGGGGCGACGCATACGATCCCGGAAAGCACGGTGGAGGCGATCCGGCGGCTGCGAGCCAACGGGCATCTGGCGTTTCTGAATACGGGGCGCACGATGGCAGGCATTGAAAAGAGAATTTTGGACATCGGTTTTGACGGTTATGTGTGCGGATGCGGCACGCACATTTATTATGAGGGCGAGACGCTTTATTCCAGAAGCATTCCCCATGAAAAATGCGTGGAGATCATTTACGAGCTGAGAAAGCTTGGGATCCCGACGTTTTTTGAGGCGCAGGACGCAGTGTATTACGACAGCCGCTGTATGAGCCCGGCGCTGGGGCAGTCGGTGTCGAATTTTCAGGATGTGGGATCAAGGGTGAGCGATTTCCCGGAAAAGCCGGAGGAAACGGACGTTTCGTTTGACAAGTTTTTCTGTATGCTGCGGGAAAACGACGATGCAGAAGGACTGCGGGCATATGCGGAGGGCGATTTTACCGCGACGCCGCAGGGGCCGCGCTATCTGGAAATGGTCCCGGTCGGCAGCGATAAGGCGGAGGGCATCCGGTTTTTGCAAAAGACGTTGGGAATCCCCGATGAAAACTGCTATGCCATCGGAGACTCCGAAAACGACCTTGCGATGTTAAAAGCCGTGCCCCATGCGATCGCCATGGGCGTGTGCGCGCCGGCAATCCTGCCGTACTGCAGCTACCAGACCGGCAAAGTGACGGAGGATGGGATCTGTCAGGCGTTGGAGCATTACGGGCTGATCTGAGAAAAGAATGCTTTCGCCGGATGACCCGGAAAGCGACGGCGTTACCCCTGGCTGATGCGGTCGATTTCCGCCAGCTCTTTTGCTGAAAAAGCGGTATTTTTGAGCGCGCCGATATTGTCGAGGATCTGGGAAGGCCTGGATGCGCCGATGAGCACGCTTGTCACAGCGCCGTCGCGCAAAATCCATGCCAGCGCCATTTCCGCCAGCGTTTGTCCGCGCTGCTGCGCGATCCCGTTGAGGGCGCGGATCTGGGAAAGCCGCTTGTCGGTCAGGGCGTTTTCCTGCAAAAAGCGTCCGTCGGTGCGGATGCGACTGTCCTGCGGGATGCCGTTTAAATAGCGGTCTGTGAGCATTCCCTGCGCCAGCGGGCTGAAGCAGATGATGCCTTTGTTTAAGCGGCGTGCGGTATCCTTTAAGCCGTTTTGCTCGATGGTGCGGTCAAAAATGGAATAACGGTTCTGGTTGATGATAAAAGGACAGTGCAGGCTGTCCAGGATCGCGTAGGCTTTTTCGAGGGCTGCCCCGTCGTAGTTGGACAGTCCGGCATAGAGCGCTTTTCCGCTTTTTACCGCCTGATCCAGCGCGCCCATCGTTTCCTCCAGCGGAGTGTCAGGATCCATCCGGTGATGGTAAAAAATGTCCACATAGTCCAGTCCCATGCGGCGAAGGCTCTGGTCGAGGCTTGCCAGCAGATACTTGCGGCTGCCCCAGTTGCCGTAAGGGCCGTCCCACATTTCATATCCGGCTTTTGTGCTGATGAGAAGCTCGTCGCGGTAAGCGCCGAGGCCGTCCTTTAAAATGCTGCCGAAATTTTTCTCTGCGCTGCCGGGCGCGGGGCCATAGTTGTTTGCCAGATCGAAATGGGTAATGCCGTTGTCAAAGGCGGTAAAGCAGAGCTGCTTCATGGTTTCATAGGATGCGGTATCGCCGAAGTTGTGCCATAAGCCCAGCGATACGGCGGGAAGCAGAAGCCCGCTTTTGCCGCAGCGGTTGTACTGCATGGATGCGTAGCGTTTGTCGGATGCCTGATACATGGATAAGTCCTCCTGTTTCAAAATTGTTTATGGATGCGGTCAGCCGCGCTGGAAAGCGATGCGCGGCGATCCGTCGTCCGTATAGATGACGCCGCAGCGAAGAAAGCCGTTGCGGGCAAAGACGTCCTGCATCGGCAGGTTGTCCGCGTGGGTGTCGCCGCGCAGCGACGCATTTTGCAGGGCGCATTGATCCGCACACCAGCGGATGCAGAAATCCGCAAGCCTCGGGATGCGTCCGGCGGAGGCGAGGCGGTGGATCGTGCCGTAAATGCGGTCATTTTTCCAGCCGCCGTCCTCGATATGGGAATAGGTGGGATCGTCTCCGATCCAGAACATGAAAACGGCTTCGATGAGGCTGTTTTTTTTACATATAAAAAGCCTGTTCAGCGCGATGTCATTTTCCAGAACAGCCCTGTCGGGATAACCGTTTATCCACTGGGTAGGATTGCCCTTTTGAGCCATAAAGGAACGGGCGTTTTCATAAATGGAGAGGATCTGCGGCAGGTCGGAAAGCCGCGCGGGTTGAATGTGCATGGGGAGTCTCCTTTTTGGGTTTGGTTTTGATTTTATTGTACACAGATGGGGACGGGATGTATAGTGGAAAAGAATATGGAACAGGTTTGCAATGAACTGGGGCTTTCCATGAGTTCGGCATTTACTGTGTTTGCAAAGAAGGTCGGCAGAGAAAAAGAATCCCTTTTGGCGTTGCCATTGATCCGTTCTATTCTGAGAGCAATATGTGTTATCTGGAACAAAAAATGGCAGATTATAAATCAGGGAAAATTAAATTTGCGGAACACGAATTACTAGAGGAGTAATTATGCCGTCAATGGTAATACAAAGGGATTTGGATACGGTAAAGGATAATACAATTTTAATTTTTTCGTGCAAGGGGCACTGTGATGATTAGATAAGAGACATGAAAACGGCTTTGATGAGGTCGTTTTTTTGTTTGACCGGAATTGCCTTTTCATGTTATGAAGAAGTGGAAGATATATAAAAAAACAACAACACTTTTAAGGGATAATCCGTTTTCTATATGAAGCTGGAAAACAAAGCGGGATTTCAGTGGAAAGGAGATATGCAGAATGGAAGAAGGTTACAAAAGCAAAATGGGACGGGAGCTGTGCAGAAAAAAGCAACTTATAGACAACTGATGGATCTGTTCAAGGAATTCAGACCACAGCAGATATTCCTTTTTTTGATGATAAGGATGAACGTAACCTTTGGTTTTATGATACTAGGTGTGAGCGCTGTGTACTACTTTTTCATGACCTATGTGAATGGAAAGATGAGAACAGCATTCCGCGAACAGCAGAAAGGCGTTGCAGGATTAACGCAAAGCCTGAGCGAGAAGATCAGGGCAGAATATGATATTATCGTATTGGATAAGCAGCAGTATTTTGCGGAAAAATTTGAGCATCAGGTCATGCGGGAATTTTTTGAAAAGGTTAAAAAAGTAATTTTTGTTGAAGTGTTAAATGGCGCACTAAGTAATGTAATGAAAATTATTTTCCCGATCATGACAGTTGCAGCGGGCGCGTTTTTGGTATATCAGGGCAAATTATCAATCGGGATGATCGTAGCGGCTTTTACGTTGGTACAGAATTTGATAGAACCTCTGAATAATATGGGAGATCTGTATCAGGGACAGCAGCAGGCACTGGGAAGCGCAGAAAGAGTTTATGACTATCTGTTTGAAGAAAATCAGCCAGATGGGGAATTAACACTGTCCGGAAATATAGATGAAATGTCGATACAAATAGATTCTTATTCATGGGGAAATAAGGAGATTTTGAAAAATTTATCTCAAAAAGCAGTGGTTGGGGATTTTATATTTGTTTCAGGAGAAAGCGGCTGCGGAAAAACAACATTATTGAAGCTGATCTGTGGGCTGTATCAGGTAAAACATGGGGGAATTTTTGCGGATAAAACAGATATAGAGAATATTTCCAGACACAGTTATTATGATAATGTCCAAATGCTGTTTCAAGATCCGTTTCTGTTTGAAGGGACGATAGAAGAAAATCTGACGTTAGGAGAAACATATAGCAGGAGTGAAATTGAAGAAATTTTAAAAATTGTCTATATGGATGATTTTGTGAGGGAACATGGACTTGATTACAGGCTGACGGAGGGAGGACATAATGTTTCAGGCGGTCAGAGGCAGCGTCTCTGTCTTGCGAGGATATTATTGCGCAGACCAAGAGTACTTCTTTTAGATGAGGCGACGAGTGCGGTCGGAAAAGAAATGGAAGGCAAAATTTTAGGTGGATTGCGGCAATTTATGGAGAAGAATCCAATGATGATTATTGCCGTATCGCATAGTAAAGAGTATGAAAAGTACTGCACACAGATGTGGAGGCTATAAAAATTAGAGCAATGCAGAAAATATTTGTGCGTTGCTCTAATTTTTATAAGAGAGTCTTTGAAAAAACTTGAAAAATTTTCTGGGGGGATATATAATCACTTTGTCTCTTTACAACATCAAAGTGAGGAGAGAGAGAATGAAAGAAAAAAAGAAAAAATCCATCGGCTATCGGGATGTCCTCGGGCAGAAAGAATACTGCAAAATGATCCTCGCGTCGCTGATCAACCGTTTCGGTGATTCGATCGACGCGATCGCGTTTACATGGATCGTGTATGAGCTGACCGGAAATGCGGTGTGGTCGGCGGTCATATTCGGCGCCAATAATGTGCCGAGCGTTTTGGTAACGCCGCTTGCGGGCGTCTGGGTGGAAGGGCGCAACAAAAAGCGCATTATGGTCGTGACGGATCTGATCCGGGGCGTCTGTGTCGCGCTGATCGCGACGTTTTATCTGACGGGCATTTTGCAGGCATGGATGCTTTTGGCGTCTACGCTGATCATTTCGACAGCGGAAGCGTTTCGTGGGCCTGCCAACACGGCGCTGACGCCGAGGCTTTTGAAACGGGAATATTATGAATATGGCTTATCCCTGCATTCGACATTATCGCAGGTAATGCAGCTGATCGGAATGGCTGCGGCAGGCGTGATCATCGGCGTGATCGGCGTGTCCGGCGCAATTTATATCGACATGGCGACATTTTTTGCATCCGCAGGCATCATTCTGCTTGTTAATACAAAGGAGCAGAAAACAGAAAAAGTCCGTTTTGACCAGAAAGGCTATATGGAAAACCTGAAAGCGGGCTTTGATTATGTGAAAAAACGTAAAAAGCTTTGCTTTATGATCGGGATCTGCGTCTTTTTAAATGTGCTCGTCGTGCCGGTCAACAGCCTGCAGGCTCCTCTGGCAAGCGAAGTGCTGGGAGGTGGGGCAGAAATCCTGTCTATTCTGGGAGTTGCGCTCACGCTGGGAATGATCGCAGGTTCGGCAATTTATCCGGCAGTACAGAAAAGGCTGAGCGAAAAAATGATCTTTTTCGTGAGCGGAATGGCGGTCGGCGTATTTTATCTTGGTCTGATCGTATGCCAGCCCCTGTACCGTGAAAAATGGTTTATGTACGGCTGGGTAACGGTTTTGAGCGTGCTGTTCGGCGTTTTTGTATCGCAGAGCATATCGCTGGCAAATGTGGCGCTGATCAAGTATGTGGAAGAAAAATATCTGGCGCGGGTCGGCGGGATTACGTCTGCGATCAGCATGGCTTCCATGCCGGTAACATCGTTTCTTGTGAGCGCGGTAGTCGGGTACACCGGGACAAAATGGATTTTTGTTATCATGGGAGTGATTTCACTGCTCGGCGGCGTCTTTATCGCAGGCAGCAGGGCGCTGGATGAAGAGGAACCCGAAAATATGGAGGAGGTTCCGGCGGCAGAGGCATAAGAAAACGGAAAGACAGAGGCGGTTCTTTTTGCCTCTGTTTTTTGTTCGGTTTTTATAAAGCACGCGAATGCTGCTTCGGATATGAAACAGCTGCTGTTCCCGGTGGGCAGGGTATATGCGCTTAAATGAAATAACGGATAATAACAAATTTTTTACAGATACACACTGCAAAAATAAATCTAATAAGGATAGAAACATTAACTAATTGAGCAAATAATTTATAAAAATCAAATAAACAGTTACTCTTCATATTGTCTAATTGAAAGTATTATATATATTACCAGATTATATGAGGAGGAAACGTACCATGGCGGACGAACTGTACGTTGAAATTGGCGAACGACTCCGGAGACAGCGTAAAAGGATGGGACTGACTCAGGAAGAGGCGGCAGAGCTTCTTGGGATGTCCACGACGTATTATGGGGAGATCGAACGGGGCAACCGTAAGCTTACCATATCGAGGGTGCTCGCAGTGTATGAGAAAATGAGCCTTGAGCCGACATATCTTTTGACAGGGGAGACACTTACGGATAAAGTATATTATGAGATATTCAAGACGTGTCCCAAGGAAAAAGAGAAGGTTCTGGAACAGGTGCTCAGAAGTATCGCACAGCTCTATTAGGCGAAGCAGCCGAATGAGGGGGAAGATCATGGATGAGCAGAAAACCATGTTTAACGGTTACGAGGAAATGTATAAAACCTATTATCCGGTGATATACAGATATGTGGCGCGCATGATACGGAATAACGATGCCGCCGCAGAGGACGTGACTCAGGAAGTCTTTTTTGTCGCTTATCAAAAATGGGAAGTCTTGAAGCTGCACCCGAACATTCCGGGATTTCTGATGCTTGCAGCGCGCAACAAAATCAAAAAATGGTTTGAAAAACAGAAAAGGTTCTGTATGGATGAGGAAGAGGAATTCGATCATCTGATTCAGAAAAAGAGCGGAGATACGCAGGACGCGTACCGGATGGTGGATTTTTATTCCTCTGTGGAAAACATGCTGTCCGGCAAGGAACTGGACATTCTGCGCCATTATTACGAGTACGGCTATACGTCGTCGGAAATGGCACAGCGGCTGGGAATTTCGGAGTCCTGCTTTAAGGTTCGGGTTTCGCGGATGAAAAAGAAGCTGAAGAGAAGCATGAAGCTGATCTGTGCTTTTATGCTGCTCTGGGGCGCGTGGATACTGCGGTAAGCGGATATTTACAAGGCTTTATGGATCTGTGCAGCCGGTACGGTGCAGCGTTTTTTCAATGGAAGTGCCGTTTGTACGGGGAATGAGAGGGAAATATGAAAAGCCCACAGGATGACAGGCTGGTAAAAGAGCTGTATGAAAAACTGAACTGGTTTACGTTTCAGGCGGAGGATGAGGAATTTGACGAAAAGCAGGTAAAGGCGATTCTGGAGCTTTTGGATACGCTTGATCCGGTTGATTTTGAAGGGGTGGAAAAAGAATGTATGCAGAAAGAAAAGCCCCGCTTTGGCATACCGAAAAGGGAAGAGCATTCTGCGGCAAAAGGAAAGCTTCATAGCATCGGCAAGACGGAGAAGCCCCAAAGCGGGCATTCTGCCGGAGATGCAGACGCAGCTTTTGAACGCTTTCAGAAAAAGTATGCGGTAACGGAGGCAGACTTAAAGAAAAAAGACCGCGCCAAGATCATTCCGTTTACCGGGGGAGAAGAGATTTCCGAAGAGCTTGCGCCCGATATGGAAAAACTTCTTGCGATGGACGAAGCAGAATTGCGAGATGCGCCGGAAGCAGACAAAAGTGTTAAAAATCTTAAAAGCGTCAAAGGCAAAAAGGGACGCCGCTTCTGGCGTACTGCGGGCGGCAGGGCTGCAATCGCTTTCCTGACTGTTTTTGCGGCGCTCGCGGCGACCGGGATCTGCACCAGCGCCGTACAGCAGAAATCTTTCTTTGAGGTTGTGCGCGACGGCGTGAACAGCATGAAGATTACCGTGACGGGAAATGAGATGGAGAGCCAGACGGGGCTGGAAATGGAAAGCAGTGAAAAAATCTACTATGAGTCCTGGGATGAGGTAAAGGCGGAAAACCCGGAGGTGGTTGTGCCGGGGTATATACCGGAGGGGCTGGAATTGGTGGAGTTGTATGGGAAAGATATGGGATATTATATGAGATATAATGGGATATACAGGGATATAGAGGGGGGAGATTTAATTATACGCATACAATATTTTTATGATGTATATGCGGAAAATAATATTATTAATGAAGCAGAGTATATTGGAGAAGAAAGCGGAATTTTATATTATTTAGAACAAAATGGATATTGTGGATACGGAAAGAGCAAAAAATGCGGATATTCAGTAAGTTCTTACGATTTAGAAGCAATTCAAGATATAATAGTTCAAATACAATAAGCTAAAAGACTGTCAATGGGCAGTCTTTTTTTTGTAACGAAGAGCATGGCTAAAGGGATGAATGTATGAAGACATTAATCTTTTTGCAGAGAGCTACGTTACAGAATGAAGAAAAAAATTGCAGTACTACTGTCAGTTTTGATGTTTGTATTAATGACAGTACCGGCATATGCATCTGGATCAGGATCTTTAGTGGATTGCAATATTGGGTTGGGAGTAGGCGGAAATGGACTTATTATTTCCTGCGAAACCAACTCCACAACCCGCGCAGACGAAATCGGTGTAAAAGACGTCGTATTACAGGAAAAAGTCAATGGCGTCTGGAAAAACATCAACATTGCAGGCGGATCGGAACAAAATTCTTATGATTACGGCGGCAGCGTAGTCTACACCAACGCCGTCAAAGGCAGATCCTACCGCGCGCACTGCACGCATTACGCAAAATACGGAAGCACCACAAAAACCTTATACGGCGAGGTAGGCCCCATCGTATACAACTGATAAAAAAATGATTTAAAATCACAATATGTCTTCAAAAACTTAAGAAAGGAAGTTTTCTGTAAAGAGAATCGCTGCGGCAGCCATCCGGAAAAATGAGGAACCGGACGGCTGCCGTATTTCCTGATTTATCCTGTCTAAAATCCCCCAAAATTCTTTGACAACGCATAGTGGCTATGTTAAACTTAGGAAAGTAAAAAGTGGGATATTCTGCCCTGAACTAATTATGGTATTTTATAACCGTTCAGTATAGATCTAAGCGGCTGCCGTTTAGGTTATAAGGAGCTGAACCGCTGCGATAAGATAAATTTATGAGGTGAGTACCTTGGATAAGTACGAATATAAGCTGCGTCTTGAAGAGATCAAGTCGCTGAATAAAAAGGGCCGTTTTCAGGAATCCGCGCAGGTGGCGGATACGATCGACTGGAAAAAAGTGCGCAATACATCGACGCTGGGAATTATCAGCGACGTTTATAAGATAAACAGAAGATTTGACGATGCAAAAGAGATCCTGCTTTTGGCAAATGAGAAAAGCCCGCAGAATCGGCGCATCATTTACGCGCTGTGCGACCTGACCGTTAAGATGGGACAGGTTGTGGAAGCGGTGGAATATTATAAGGAATTTGTACAGCTTGCGCCCAACGACAACAGCAAATATATTTTGCTTTACAAGATTTATGAGGCGCAGGACATCAGCCTGGAAGAGCGGATCGCTGTTTTGAAGGAGTACAAGAAGCGCGAATACAGCGAGAAATGGGCATATGAGCTGGCATTTTTATATCATCGGGTCGGGCTTGCCACAGAGTGTGTGGAGGAGTGCGACCAGCTGATTTTGTGGTTTGGAGAGGGCAAATATGTTTTAAAGGCGATGGAGCTGAAGCGGCTTTATGTGGCGCTTTCTCCCGCCCAGCAGCAGCTTTACGACAAACAGTACGGCAGTCAGGCGGCGGAGACAGCGCCCAAGACGCCTTCGCAGGATCCGGCAGCGTCTGCACAGGGAGAGGATATTGATTTTGAAGTGCAGCCGCTGGATATGGGGCAGTACAATACGATCAATCTGCAGGCGGCGCTGGCAGAGAGCATGAAGGAAGTGCTCGGTCATGATAAAAAAGAGCAGGAAAGCGCAGCCTTTGACGCGCAGGCAGCAGAGCAGCTGCAGCACGTTTCGGATGCAGCGCCTGCGGGAATGCAGCATTCCTACGGCGGCGACGACATGGAATATCAGGAAGATGTGAGCCGTTTTATGAAGGATTCGGACGACTGGGATGTGCAGGCGACCGGGCAGCTTGAGACGGATGAGACGGATGAGACGGAAAAGGTCGTAGCGTCTGCTTATGACGGGGTATCTGCGGCGGCGCTGGAGAGCCGCAGGATGGTAATGGCGCAGATGCAGAGAGGCAGTGCGTCCGTATTTGAAGAGCCTGCGGCAGAGCCGGAAGCAGAGCAGGAAGAACCGGCGGTCGCGGCAGCTTTGGAAGAGCAGCCGGCAGAGAAACCGGTAACGGAGCCTGTCCCAGAGCGTGTGACGCCTGCGGAGCCTGCTTTTGCAGAGAGAAAAGCGCCTGTTACAGAGCGCACGGCAGCGCCCGCAGAGCCGGTAAAGATCGAACGTCAGACGACCGGCCAGATGAATATTGAGGCGGTTTTGGAAGAGTGGGAACGCCTGAAAAAAGAGAACGAGGAAAAGAGAAAGCAGGAGACGAGACAGTGGATGCTCCAGCAGACGGGCTCTTTGTTTGCAGATTTTGACCAGAGCTCCAGAAACGGCGTGCTGGAAATGCTTCAGCGCGAGGAATCCCTTCCGGTTGAGACGATGCAGCGCGACCGGGTGGAGGATCCGTCCCGCGTAAGCGAGGCAGAGGAGCTGGAAGAGATCGCAAAGACAGAGGAGCCGATAGAGGAAGCAGCTCCGGAGGTATTTGCTCAGCCTGCGGCAAAAGAGGCGGCAGAGGAATCTACAGCGCAAAAGGCAGTATACGAGACGGAGCGTCAGAGAGAAGCCCGGCAGGCAGAAGAAGAGCCGGTACGGGAAGAGGCTGTGCAGCATGAGATCGAGGCGCAGCAGGAAGCGGACAAGACGGCGAAAAAGGCGGCAAAGGTCGTTTCCGGCGTTGATTTTGCAGCGGTGCGGGAGCAGATGGCGCGCCAGCAGGCGCAGGAGCCTGTCCGCAGCATGACGAAGGAAGAGAAGAAGCTGTTTGCGGCTTTTGTACATACGAAAAAGGCGATGCGCCAGCTGGTCGGCGCGCTGGATTCCATCAGCCTTTCGGCTTATACGGGCAACATGATCATTACGGGAGCGCCCGGCTCCAACATGATGAAGCTTACGAAAAATGTGATCCGTCAGATCCGTGCGATGGACGGCAATTTTTCGGGCAAGGTGGCAAAGGTCACTGCGGATACGATCAATAAGAAGGATGCGGAAGCAATCGTGGCGCAGGTGGCAGACGGCGCGCTGATCATTGAGAAGGCTGGAAAGCTTTCGGATGAAGGGGCAGCGAATCTGGAACAGGCGCTGAATCAGGACCATACCGGGATCGTTGTATTTGCATTGGATGAGAAGCGTGCACTGGATAAGCTGTGCGACCGCGCCCCCGGGCTGATGAGCACGTTTACGGCGCGGTTTGATATCGCTGCGCTGGACAGCGCGACGCTTGTAAAATACGGCTGTCAGTACGCTTACAATCAGGAATATTCCATTGACGAGCTGGGACGGCTGGCGCTGCATACGAGGATCGAGGATATGCAGACGAGCAACCATGCGGTAACGGTGCGCGAGGTGCGCGAGATCGTGGACGAGGCGATCGAGCATGCAAACCGCAAGACACTGCGTCATTTTATGGATATTTTGCTCAGAAAGCGCTATGATGAGGATGATATGATCGTCCTGAGAGAGAGAGATTTTATTTAAGGGGATGCAGCTTTTCGGGCATTTTCTGAAAAATAAATAATGGGAGAAGCGTGGAAAATGGACCGTGGGTTTGTTTTCCACGCTCTGTTTACGGAAAAAACCGTGGACGGAAGAATGGAGGTTAGTATGGGAAAAACAGTGGAAAAAGTATTTATTTCAGAGGTGGATCAGTATTTGTTCGCACAGGGGACGCATTACGACATTTACAAAAAGCTGGGCGCGCATCTGTCCGTGGAGGATGGGAAAAAGGGCATGATGTTTGCCGTATGGGCTCCCCACGCAGCGGCGGTGCATGTGATCGGCAGCTTTAACGGCTGGGACGAGACGGCGCATCCGATGGAAAAGCTGGGGCCGGGCGGAATTTACAAGACGTTTATTCCGGGCGTTGGTCTGGGGGAGATGTACAAGTTTCTGATCACGACGCAGGACGGGCGCAGGCTTTACAAGGCGGATCCGTTTGCAAGCTATGCGGAGCTGCGTCCGGGAACGGCTTCCATTACGGCGGACATCACGAATTTTAAATGGTCCGATGAAAAATGGATGCAGGCGAGGGAAGCTGCGGATCCGATGAAAGAGCCGGTGGCGATTTATGAATGCCACATCGGTTCGTGGATGAAGCATCCGGATGACGAGGACGGATTTTACAATTACCGGGAATTTGCGGATAAGATCGTGGAATATTTGAAACGGCTGAAATATACCCATGTGGAGCTGATGGGGATTGCGGAGCATCCCTTTGACGGATCGTGGGGGTATCAGGTAACGGGATATTATGCGCCGACCTCCCGCTACGGGACGCCGGAGGATTTTGCATATCTGGTCAATACGCTGCACCGCAATAAGATTGGCGTGATTCTGGACTGGGTTCCCGCGCATTTTCCCAAGGACGCGCACGGGCTTGCGGAATTTGACGGCGAAGCGCTGTTTGAGCACGCCGACCCGAGATTGGGCGAGCATCCCGACTGGGGGACGAAGATTTTTAATTACGGTAAAAATGAGGTCAAATGCTTCCTGATCACGAACGCGCTTTACTGGATCAAGGAATTTCATGTGGACGGCCTGCGCGTGGACGCGGTTGCCTCCATGCTTTATCTGGATTATGGCAAAAAGGACGGCGAGTGGGTTCCGAACATATACGGCGGGAACAAAAATCTCGAGGCGATCGAATTTTTCAAGCATTTCAATTCGGTGATCCGCGGCACTTATCCGGGCGTTATGACGATCGCGGAGGAATCGACCGCGTGGCCGAATGTGACGGGAAATATCGGGGAGGACAGTCTGGGCTTTTCCTTTAAGTGGAACATGGGATGGATGCACGATTTCTGCGAATATATGAAGCTCGACCCGTATTTCCGCAAAAATAACCATTATTCCATGACCTTTGCGATGACGTACAACGATTCGGAAAACTATATCCTGCCGCTGTCCCACGATGAGGTCGTGCATTTAAAATGTTCGATGGTCAATAAGATGCCGGGCTATCAGGTGGACAAATATGCAAACCTGCGCGTCGGATATACCTATATGTTCGGGCATTCCGGCAAGAAGCTTCTGTTTATGGGACAGGAATTCGGACAGGAGCGCGAATGGAGCGAGGCGCGCGAGCTGGACTGGTTTTTATTGGACAATGAATTAAACAGGGGAATGCAGGAATATGTAGCGGAGCTTCTTGCCCTGTACCGCAAAAATCCGTGCCTGTACCAGATCGACAACAGCTGGGACGGCTTTGAATGGGTGAATGCGGACGATGCGGAGCGCAGCACCTACAGCTTTATCCGCAAGCCGTCGGACGGAAGGAAGAGGAATCTTTTGTTCGTGCTCAATATGACGCCGGTGGAGCGCAAGGATTACTGCGTGGGCGTCCCCAAGAAGAAAAAATATAATCTGGTGCTCAACAGCTGTGAAAAGCGCTTCGGCGGAAACGGGGAAACCGTGCCGGCGTCGATCACGGCAAAGGCGGAGCCTTGCGACAACAGACCTTACCGGATCACCTTTGACCTTCCGGCATACGGCGCTGTAGTATTTGCATTTTAATTTCCGTTTTGGAGCGTAAGTGAAAAAAGTTTATTTTTCAGCATAAAAAAGTGCCCCTGCCGGCAGGAAACCGGCGGGGGATTTTTTGTTCGGCAGGAAAGTTCCCTTTCAGTCGAATGAAAAAATACGATTATGCGCGCCGCATTTGCGGGGATCAAAGAAGCGGCTGCAGGATCGCTTCCGGGGACGGATCCGCCTGATCCGGCGTACCGGGCATATCCACGGCGCCGGGCGTCTCCAGCGTGGTCTTGCGGAGGGAGGCGAATTTTTCGCTGAGATATTTGTAGCGCTTCATGGCGGCGTTCAGCTCAAAAATGTAACAGTCGATCAGGTCGGGATCGGTAACATAGTCGAAGCCTGCATAGGCGTTTTCCAGCTCCCATGCGGCGAGCTTTAAGTCTTTCCGGAGGCTTTCTTCATATGTGAGCAAGGATCCGTCGGGTTCCGGACGGCGGCGGATTTTGAAATTTGATCTCATAAAAATCTCCATTCCGAAGCGTGTGCAAAGCATGGGACGTCGTGCCTTTTCACACGAATCTCCTTTTACAGCGGGAGGCTCCCGAAAGCGCCGTCCGCATATGGTTATATTACAGTATAGGCAGGGCTGGAAAGAATATACATATGAACCGGGCTGCGGACAGGACTTGGAGGGGCGCATGCGCGCGGGGTAAAAAACGGAGGACGCATAAAAACGGATAGCGCATAAAAACAGAGGATGCCGAATACAATGGACAAAAGCGGTTCGGAGAGATCCTATGAAAAGCGGAATGGAGATGGCGCTGAATTTTATGCTGCGGGCGGTGTTTTGCATGATCGCCGTCCAGCTGATCAATTCCTTTTTTGCAGAACAGGGCGTGTCCGCTTTCGTGGGAATGAATCCGCTCAGCTTTTTGACGGCAGGGGTTCTGGGGATTCCCGGAGTGGCGCTGCTGTATGGGATACAGCTTTATCTGTAGGAATAAAAATATAGAATAGCCACAAAAATTGCGTTTTCAATTTGGTATATTGTTACAAGTAGCTTATATGGTATCAATCTTTGCTGGACAAAACATTACAGCAGGAGTATACTTTGTCTTACCATCAGGCGGGACGGTGCAGAGGCATTTCGTCCCGGTCCATACCGCAGAAGCGGTTCTTTCAATTTCAGATTTTTGAATTTCACAATTTCGTTTTACAGCTTCACGATTTTACCTTAGGAGGACTAATTGAAGAGAAATGTATTGGCGATATGCGATCCGGAGCAGGAGTACGCATACCGTTTAATGGACGCGCTGGGAAGCAGGAAGGATTTTCCTTTTGAGATTCTTGCCTTTACAAGCGTGGACAAGCTGCACGGGGCGATCCGGGAGAAGCCGGTGCAGATTTTGCTGATCGCGCAGTCGGCGTTTCATGCTGAGATGGAGACGTGGGGGCCGCAGATCATCCTGCTTTGGGAAGAGGAGGCAGGAGTTCCGGACGGGATGCCGGGGATCAGCAAGTACAGCAGCGTTGTGCGCATTATGAAAAAGATCACGGAGACGGCGTTGGAGACAGGGAGCCTGTGCCCGCTTGTCCAGACGGATCACCGGGTAGCGGTATACGGGTTTTATACGCCGGTAGGGCGCTGTCTGCAGACGACCTTTGCCATGACGGTGGGACAGCTTCTGGCGCGCCGCAGGAAGGTGCTGTACCTGAATTTTGAGAGCTGCGCCGGGCTTGCAGAAATGCTGGGAAGGCAGGGAGAGGCGGAATTTTCGCAGGTGCTTTATTATTTGCAGGAGGAGCCTCAGGAATTTTTAAAACGTCTGTATCAGGCGGTGGAGAAGGTCAATGGGCTGGATATGGTGCTCCCGGCGTCCTGCGGCTTTGAGCTGTATGAGATCGGGCGGGAGGAATGGCAGCGGCTGTTGGAGCTTTTGGCGGGGAGCCGGTATGAGATCATCCTTTTGGACTTGTCGGAAGGGATCCGCGGATTGTTTGAAATCCTGCGCCGGTGTGCAAGGATCTATACGGTCGTGCGGGAGGACGGG
>OHLV01000387.1_pt1 | contig 17796 bp, 9 predicted proteins | sample 1569221 | NCBI WGS metagenome assembly OHLV01 (sample SAMEA3879521, study PRJEB24766) | human gut metagenome | biome: human-associated habitat; feature: feces | place: USA | collected 1985/1987 | reverse complement strand
CTTTTTCTGCTGACCATCTGCTCGGCTTTCTTCTGATAAGCCATCATTCTCTTTACTGTTTTATCCTGGTTTTTTCGTGCTTCCTGTCTTTTTTCCATTGTTTTCATCATAGTTTTCTGTTCCTTTCTGTGTTTTTTTGTATGAAAAAGGGAGCCTCACATAGAAGCTCCCAATCATAACCGTTGGTTTTAGTTTCCTTATTTGCTTTTCCTTTTCCTGCTGATATAAAGTCCTGCCATACCTCCTGTGGAGATTACCAGAAGCAGGATCGGCAGCCATATATTCGTGCTGTCACCTGTTTTCGGTGCATTTGATACCTTTGTCTCTTCATGCGACTGTGGTGTATCCGGTGTTTTCGGTGTTTCTGGAACTTCCGGTTTCTCATTTGTCAGATTAAAGGTAACTTCTACAACCGGTGTACTGTCATCTGCATAGGCAAATTTCACTTTATGCTTGGTCTGATCCAGTGTGTATCCGTCCAGTGTCTTTGTTTCCACCAGATAATACTTGATAGCGGTATCATATTTGCCGTTCTTAAATGTGGCAATCTCATACAGCTTACTTTCTGCATGACCGGCAGCATCTGTCTTTAAGGTTTCCAGAACTTTTCCTTTGCTGTCACGAAGTTCAAATTCTACCCCTTTCAGCGGTTCTCCTGATGATTTATCTGTCTTATTGAGAATCACTTTTCCCTTGGCAGTGTCATCTTTCATAGCTACTTTCTGGATTTCTCCAGTATCCTTTACTTCAAAACTAACATCCGATGTCAGAAGATATCCTTTCGGTGCCTGCTCTTCACGTAAGGTATATTTACCGATTGGAAGTTTTTCGATATAGTGTGCTTCCTCTGTGGAAGTCCAGCTCTCTACTACCTGATCATCCTTATCGAGAATCGTCAGTTTCGCACCTGGAATCTCAGTTTCTCCTGTGATATCCGTCTTACTGATCTGCACTTTTGTCACATCATCTTTCATCTCTACTTTCTGAATCTCGGCTGTATTTTCTACTGTAAAGGTAATACTTTCTGCAGTGACATATCCATCTGCCGGTTTTGTCTCTGTCATGGTGTATTTCTTACCAACAACCAGTTCTTTGATCACATGGGATTCTTCCGTAGAAGTCCATTCATCCACTGTATTGCCATCTGAATCCGTCACTTTCAGGTGTGCACCTGGAAGTTCTTTACCTGTTGTCAGGTCTGTTTTGGTCAGCTCCACTGTAGTTGGCTGATTCTCAAAAGTAAAGTCGTAGCTTACTTCTGCCTGGTCTTCTCCGGCATATTCAAAGGTAAATTCCTGTACTTCTTCTGTTGTAACAAATCCGTCCGGCGCAAAGATCTCTTTCACATAGTATTTTCCGTCTACCGGAAGATCTGCCGTAAAAGTAATCTGTCCTTTTTCATCCGTTACCCGCTGCTCGATCAGACTATCTTTCTCAAGGAGTACCTCGCCCTTTGCATTTTTGATATCTTCACTGGTATAAAGACCAAAGACACCACCTGCAAGAACACGTTCTGTATCTTTTTCTTTCTTCAGAACCGTAACCTTTACTTTCTGACGGGCATTCTGCCATTTCTCATCATAAGTGATGACTGGTGTGTCCTGATCACGGTAGGAAAGGTCAACATATCTCGGCTCTTTGTCCAGCACATAACCGTGAGCTGTTTTTACTTCCTTCACATAGTATTTTCCAACCGGGAGATCTCCCATCTGTGCAATACCATTGGAATCTGTGGTAATGGTTCCCACTTTTTCATCTGCTTTGAAATAATCTTCACTGACACCATCTGCCGCTTTGATATCTTCCGCAGCAAATACATCGAACGTCACATCTGTAAGGCTTCCGGTTACATACTCAAAAAGATGCTCCACGGTACCTTTTACATGATCCAAAAGTGTCACCTTATCCAGAAACTCTCCATTTTTGTTGATGATCAGAAGTCCTGTTGGAACTTCATCTTTCATCTCTACTTTCTGAATCTCGGCAGTATCTTCCAGTGTGAACTTCACATCCGTCGTTTTCAGATATCCATACGGTGCCATTTCCTCTCGAAGGGTGTATTCTTCACCCACAGTCAGTCGTTTGATCACATGTGGCTGATCTTTTACAGAAGTCCACTGATCCACAACATTTCCTTCTTTATCAAGAACGGTGAGTTTTGCCCCATCCAGTTCCACACCTGTTGTTACATCAGATTTTGTGATTTCAACTGTTGTCGGCTGGTTCTTTTTCACTGTTTTCAGTTTTACTGTCTTCACATCCTGCCCCTGGTAAGAAACATCCAGATTCAGAACTTCATCAGAGGATACAAATCCCGCCGGTGCTTTTAACTCTTTCACATAATACTGTCCAAGCGGCAGATCCAGCGTACATGCTGCAAGACCATCGTTATCAGAAGTCATTTCCTGCAGAAGTGTATCTGCCTTTACAATGATCTCACCTTTCTCATTCTTCAGATCTTCTGTGTTATAGATGCCAAAGACAGCTCCTGCTACGGTTGCACCATTTTCTGCATCCTGTTTTTCTACCTGGATTGCAACTTTCTGGCGGTCATCGCCAACCATCACTTCCTGTTCGATCACAGGTGTATCCTGATCCGCATAGACAAATGAGACATCCGATCTGTCATGGTTCAGGACGAATCCTTCCGGTGCAGTCTTTTCTACCACATAGTAAGAACCAAGCGGCAGGTTATCAGCAACTGCTTTTCCGTCTTCCCCGGTCGTTACCGTTGTTACTAGTGCATCTTTTGCATAGATCAGCTGTCTGTTCCCGTTTTCATCTTTCTGATAATCCGGTGTATAGATATTTTCAGCTGCATAGACATGAAATGATGCACCCTTCAGGTATCTTTCTTCATAAACAAAATCCTTTTTAAATCCGGTCAGCATCTCACCTTTTTTATAGATCGTCAGCTTTCCTTTTACCGGATGGTTCTCATAGTCTACCGTAATAATGGCATCTCCGCTCTCAGAATCCATCTGGTATGCTGTATTTGCATCCACCGCAATCTCTACATAGTTCTTATTGATTGTGTACCCTTCCGGTGCGTTGACTTCCTCAATCCGGTAATGTCCGATCTTCAGATTCTTCGGCATAATCAGATATCCCTGGCTGTCCGTAAAATAGGACTTATGAGTGGTTGTCACTGGGTAAGTTGTTACCTGCTCCACATACTTCTTGTTGTCCAGGTCATATACCTTAAATTCTGTTCCGGCAATCAATACAGATTTCTTTGTTTCATCGTCTTTTTTCACGATTTTCAGTTTTGCCTTAAACTCTTCATCCAGAAGCACTCGCCAGATCTGTGGCTCGTTTGGATGATGTTCTGTGATATTCACTTCAAAATCATCGACTGGCTTGTAATTGTGCGGTGTTGTAGTTTCACGCACGATATAGCTTCCAAATGGTAATGGAATACTGCAGGCATACCCTTTTTCATCTGTAAAAATCTCAGTTGCTCCGTTTTCTCCACTTACTACTGGTTTTGCAGAATCAAAATCATAGCTTCCGTCTGCTTTCTTTGTAAGGGAAGATTTCAGATAAACTGTAAATCCGGCTCCGGATAACAGATCTGCATCGGTCTTTCCATTGTTGGCTGCTTTGATGATCTGAAATGGCTGTTTGATGACCTGCTCACTGGAAGTGCACTCTCTTTTTACTTCTGCTGTCATATCTCCTTCATAACTGCACACAAGATCATGCTCTTCTGTATCTGCCAGGTATCCGGTCGGCGGTGTGATCTCTTTGACATAATATTTGCCAAGATATAAACCTTTTACAGAAGACTGTCCTTTGTCATCTGTTGTAAGAGATGCTACCTGTTCTCCTGCTTTATAAATAGTTCCGGTTTCTCCGTCCGGATGCACGATATCTTCACGGGCATACAGACCATAAACTGCACCTTTCAGTGTGGCATCTCCCTGTGGTACTGCTTTTCCTGTTTCTTTATCAACTTTGAATAAATTGATCTTTGCTGTCACACGGTCATTGCTGAAGGTATGGGCAAAAGATACGGTTGCTTCTTTATCATTGGTGTAAGAAAACTTGAACGTATACACATCTTCTGTATTTCTTACATAACCTTCCGGTGCCTGATCTTCCTTTACAGAATAGGAATATCCAATCGGAAGATCTACTGTGAATTTTGCAGTTCCATCTGCTCCAGTAGTTGCTTTCTCAATCAGTGTTCCTTTTTTCACAACAACGGTTCCGTCTGCATTTCTAATATTATCGGATGCATACAGTGCAAAAATACCGCCATTCAGTGGTTTCTTTGTATCTTTATCCTGTTTTACTACGGAAACGTCTGCTTTCTGTCTTTCGTTGTTAAAAGTCACATCTGCAAATACAACTTCTTTATTCTGTCCGGCATAAGTCAGAGTCACTGGCTTTTCTTCGCTGCCGTTATAGAAATTGTCCGGTGCTTTTGCTTCTTTCACCACATAGCTTCCAAGATGCAGGTTCTTCAGTGTAACAGAACCATTCTCTCCCGTAGTCAGATTATCTTTTACCAGGTCACCTTTGCTGTACACTTTTGTGCCATAAGCAGTTACGATATCTGCCCCGGCATACACGTTATACACTGCATTTTTCTGTCTGCGGTTTTCATACTGGAATACCGTTCCATTTTCACTGACATCTGCTCCGGTAAGAACCTGTCCTTCTTTGTAAATGGTAAGCTCTGCAAGCTGTTCTTTATTTTCTACAGTCACAGAGGAAGTCTTACTTGCTACCAGTTTTACATTTGTTGCCGTTGCATTTACTACATATCCCTGTGGTGCTGTGATCTCTTTCAGATAAACGGTATCCTGTGTCTTGATGATCGTAACAGAAGATTTTCCATTCTTATCTGTTGCCGGCATCTGAGTGATCAGCTTTGTACAAGCCTCATCGCTGTATACACCGAATACTGCACCTGCAAGATTGACATCAGCTGTATCGTCTTTCTTTACGATTTCGATCGTAGCCTGTTCAATCCAGGACACCTTTAAGCTTACATATTTTTCATCAGCGACACCTTCTCCAAACACAAATGCCAGATCCTGAACACTTGCATTCGTAGTCAGTTTATATGCTGAATAATCTTTTGTAATACTTCCCTTCATTTTTGCAGAAAAAGTAGCACTTACATCTCTTGTCTGTGTCAGAGGAGCTGAAAGATAAAACGTGGTTCCGCCTCCAATTGTTACGCTTGCACCTGCCGCACTTACATTTCCAGTAGATACATTATGGAGCTTTACACCCTTTGGTAAGTCCATTGTAATTTTCTGCTGGGAAGATGCATTGAACTTAATGTTCTCCGTTCTCTGAACATTTCCATCTACATAAGCTTTTACATTCGGTTTTGAAAATGACATTGCTACATCTGGTATTTCCGGCTTATTCACACAATAATTATAGAGTTCTTTTGCCAAAGCCTCGCCTGTAGCATTTGTTCCATAGAATGCATCACTGCTTCCATTGGCATACGATGCAGCCATGTGAATAATAATGAATCTTTTTCCTTCTGAGAAATCCGTGTGTTTATTCGCAAAAAAACTTTCGCTCCCTGCGGCATCTGTACCGTAATAACACACTTTTGCTAACGCCTGATTGTCCCCGATCTTTGTGATTGTATAATTTCCAGATCCTGGTCCTGGTTTTGCTGGCTGTACACAATACGCAGTTGCTCTGACGCTTCCGTAGCTGATATAGTACGGCTCTGTCAGATAGGTTCCAAGATTATAATCTGCATATCTATACAGAGGTCCTTTTTCAATCGTTACCTGCTGTGTAGTTCTTGCTGAATAAGCCGAAACTGCTTCAAATGTTGCAATCTCTCCCTCTTCCATAGAATCAAGATCCACACCTTCGTCTCCTGCCTGTTCCAAAACATCGTGAAGCTCTAACCCTGATTCTTCATCATAGGTATCCTGATTCTGTGCTTGCTCTACTAAATCATCAAATTCATCAGCATCAATATCGGTAATTTCCGAGTCTGCTTCGGAATCCTCCGCTTTCTCTGTCTGCTGTTCACTGCCAGCTGCTTCGGATTCGGTTACCGCTTCACTCCCTGCAGTTTCTGTCTGCACTTCTGTCTCTTTCTCACGCACAATCAGCTTTCGGCTGATCTGATACTTCGGATGCTCCTGATTTACCGGTTCCACATAATAGACCGCTTTGTAAGTGTCCGCATGATCTGTCGTAAAATCCTCATCCTTGTCGTTCTTTGCTTCCTCGAATGTGACTTTAACCTTGTCAGCATCCTTGATTTCCAGTCCTGTGTAGTCTGATTTCACATCAAATACACTGCCTGTTTCGATTTCATAATCTTTGGCAGTCACCACCTCATCTTCATCCAGAAGGTCTTTCACTTCCTCATAAAGTGGCGGTTTTTCCTCTGGCTGAATCTCCGCTGCATATGCAGTCATCGGAGACAACACGGTACTAAGCATTGTCATGCCTGCCAGCAAGCCAGATACTACTTTTCTAAAATTACCTTTTTTCTTCATGCTAAGGTCCTCTCTTTCATAATATTTGTATGAAAACAGACAGTCCTTAGACTGCCTGCCATACACTACTTATCGTTGTGGGAAAATCAGATTGAACTGCACATTCCCCTCGCCGGGATCAACCATTTCCACAGTTGCTTCATACTGTCTCCCTGTTTTTCTGGATACCAGATCTTTATAATGGATTTTTCCTTTAGACAGGAACTTCTTTGCTGCCGCCTTATCCATCTTTTTTCCCTGGCTTGCAAGGAATTTATCATTCTTCCACAAGGTAAAAGCACAGTTCCGATCAGAACAGTAAAAGTTTACTTTTCCTTCCCTGACATCAGCTCCACAGCGGGGACATTTGCCAATGACTTCTCCTTTTGCTTTTCCCTGAAACTGCTCTTTCTTTTCTTCTGAAATACCCTGATATCTGGCAACCAGTTCCTGCATCAGCTCTGTAATCCCATTTAGGAATTCATCTGCTGTCTCTGTATTCTGGGCAATGTGATTCAATGCCATTTCCCACTCTGCTGTCATCTTCGGAGATTTAATCTCATCCGGCAGAACCGTAATCAGGACATTGCCATCATCTGTCGGCACCAGATTTTTCTTTTCCCTTTTCACAAAACCAGACTGAATCAGTTTTTCAATGATTGCTGCCCTTGTTGCTGGAGTACCTAGTCCTTTCTTTTCTGTATCTTCGGTCAGTTCTTCATTCCCTGCACGTTCCATCGCAGAAAGCAGGGTATCTTCTGTGTACTGTTTCGGTGGCTGTGTAAAATGCTCCGATACAAAAGAATCACAGGGACCATAATGCTTGCCTGCCCAGATATCCAGCTCCGGCTCTTCTTTCTCACTCTTTACGCCAAAGAACTGTTTCATTTTATTTTCGATTGCCTTGAATCCTTCCTGCTTTGTTTTCTTTGCCGTGAGATAAAACGTATGATAATTACAGGTAATCTGGCTTTTATGACTCTCATAAATATAAGGATCTGCGGTTGCTGTCAGTACCCTGGCACTGATCAGGTACAAAATCTTGCAGTTTCGTTCTTTCAGTTTACCTATATCTGCCTTTGCTACTTCCATGGTCGGGATAATCGCATGGTGATCAGATACTTTCTTTGAATTTAATACCTTACTCACGTCCGGCTGATATTCCAGGCTTTCAGCATAAGGCATTTCCCCAAGTAACATCTGAATCAGAGTTTCTGTGCTTTCTCCCATCTCATCTGTCAGATACTGGCTGTCTGTTCTCGGATAAGTGACAAGCTTCTGCTCATACATCTCTTGCACGGCATCCAATGTCTGTTGAGCGGTATAGCCAAATATTCTGTTTGCTTCCCTCTGCAGGGTGGTCAGATCATAGAGTTTTGGAGGGCGGACTGTTTTCTCTTTCACATCATCCTTTTCCACTTCGCACATCCGCTCCATGCAGTCCGCAGCCACTTTATCTGCATCCTCTTTTTTCTGAAAATGCTCTGTAACTGCATCCATATCATCAAACTTGATATGAGCCATATAATATTTTTCTTTGGTAAATTCCTTGATCTTCTGATTTCGATCCACGATCATGGCAAGTGTTGGTGTCTGCACTCTTCCGACTTTCAGATTCTGGTTATACAGAACGGAAAAAAGACGGCTCGCATTGATTCCCACCAACCAGTCTGCCTTTGCCCTGCAAAGTGCTGACTGATAGAGACTGTCATAACACGAACCGTCTTTTAATGACGCAAATCCATCTTTAATTGCCTGTTCTTCCATAGATGAGATCCAGAGCCGCTTCATCGGCTTTTTGCATCCTGCCTGCTCATATACCAAACGAAAGATTAACTCACCTTCACGTCCTGCATCAGTAGCACAGATCACCTCATCTACTTTGGAATCTCTCATCAGTTTCTTTAAGATTCCGAACTGCTTCTTTGTGCCCTCCAAAATCTTGTGTTTCCAACATTCCGGCACAATCGGCAGATCCTCATATCTCCATTTTTTATATTTTTCATCGTATTCCGATGCATCGCATAATCCCACCAGATGTCCTACGCACCAGGAAACGATATAACCGTTTCCCTCCACGTAGCCATCTTTTCTTGTTCTGGCTCCAAGAACGGAAGCCAGTGCCATCGCAACCGATGGCTTTTCTGCAATCACTAATTTCATTTACTCCTGCTCCTCTTCTTCATCTTCCAGCACATTATCATCAAAATCTTCATCTCTCAGGATTTCCGGTTCTGTACTTTCTTCCTGCTCATCTGCATCATCTACTTCCCGTTTTTCTGACTCTGAATCTTCGGATTCATCTTCATCCTCTTCCATCTCATCCTCGTCATCATATTCATGTTTTGGTTTATAGACTTTGAAGTAATATCCTCCTGCCGCAGCTCCGACTGCAACCAGTGCAATCAAAAGATACGTTCCAAATGGACTTTTATCTTCAGGCATCTGAATATCATCCTCTACCTTATCTTTCTCATCTGTCTCTGTCGTTTCCGGTTTTTCTTCCTCTGCTTTTTTCTCTGGTTCTGCATAAACCGTATCCACTTCCGGAAGTGTCACCGAATCAGAAAGTGTGAAGTTCATCAGATCTTTTTCACTAACTTCGGTAAGAAAATACACATTATCCTGAGATTTTGAATTGTCAATAATCAGATAGAAAATCTTACCACTCTTCGTTGAAATGGTATAAAACTCTTTTGTGCCTTCCGTAGCTGTTTTAGTAACAGAATCTGCTGTCTCGCCTTCTTTATTAAGCTGTTCCTCAATACCTGTCACTGTCCGATCATCCACGGTTCCTTTTGCATCTGTCGGCTCAGAAGCCTGTGCATCCTGCGGAAGCGGTGAAGTCGTTGTTTTCTCAGTCCCAGTTGCATCTGCACTGGTCGTGGTTGCCATTGCACCATTACTGTCAATGGAAGTTTTCTGTTTCTCTGCCTGCTTCTTTGCCCATTCATAATAAGGATTCTGTAACACATACTTTTCAGACGTATTTCCGGCACCGTCTGTTACCGTAATCTCAATCTGTTTTGTAGTAAAATCTTTCTGTGTCAATTGCACTCTCAGCATTCCATCCTTCAAGTCTGTATAAGTGGTGCCATTGACTGTTACTGCAGTAATCCCTGATACTGTATCATTCCCCTGAATCGTCAGCACACCATCTGTCAGGGAAGCAGAGAGTGTAGGCTTTTCCGTGTCATAACACTTAATAGAGCGATTCTGCTCATAGACCTTCCCCTCACCATCTGTCACACGCACATACACTGTCTGGTTTCCAGTGATCGTGATACTTCCACTTCCGGTTACATCCTGCCAGCTTCCATCTTTTCCTGCTTTTGCTTCAATCTTTGCTATTGAGAAACCTTCCGGCATATGACTGGCATCTACCGTAACAGCAATGGTTGTTTCTCCCTGTTTCCAGCCATCCGGTTTCTCAATCGTGATTGCAGGCGTGGTATTCTCAGCTGCATAAGCAGTCTGTGTCTGGAGCAAAGGTGTTGTCAGGCAAAGAAATGTCGTTGCTGCAAGCAAGCTCTTTTTTACCCTGCTTTTAGTAATTGTTCTCTTCTTCTGTTTCATTTTTTCCAGATTCATCATCGGCTTTTGTTTCCTCCTTCTGTATTTCTACCCTGCCGGGCAGTTCATTTTTCATTCTCTTTTTGAAAGCTTCCAATTCCGGAATACTCATATCCATTGCACGGATAATTCTTACAATTTCCAGATTTTCCGCTTCTGTTTTTGCAATCTCCGCAGCCTTGAACCGCTTTAAATCTGCTTCATATCTGGCTTTGGAAGCTTCCATTTTCTCTTTGGCTTTCTCATAATCTGCCGTAGCTTTTTCAAGACTTTTCATCGGTTCTCCTTTCCGGACGGCTGATGCAGCCGCCCTTTTTTCTTACCATCGTCCAAATCCATAGAAATGGCTCTGCCAGTATGGGGAATTGATGGACGTATACTGCACCGGATGTCCACAATGGATCATCTGACCATTGTCTACATAGATTCCGATATGCGTTACCGGCTCCCCTGCGTCGTAAGTTCCAGTAAAGAAAATCAAATCTCCCGGCTGCGCCTCCGACTGGGATACTGGTGTACAAATGTTGTACAGTCCCTGTGCTGTTAATCTTCCTGTATTCCTTACACCAGAGTTTGTCAGACAGTAGCTTACAAATCCGGAACAATCGAATCCACTTGGGGAATATCCACCCCACACATACGGTGTTCCGAGATATTTTGCCGCTTCTTCTAGTAATCGCTGTGCCGCTTCACTGGTGTATTCATTGCCACCAAAACTGGAACCTTCTCCTGTTTCCAGATAAAAGATCGGGTTCAACCGTTCTCCATTTTTTAACAGTTCAATATGAAGATGGCTTCCTGTGGAATTTCCAGTATTTCCTACAAGACCTATCTCATCACCTTTCGTGACGGATGCTCCTGCAGATACACTCCGGCTGCTTAAATGTGCATACCGTAGTTCATAGCCTTTACTGTCCTTGATTACAACATAATTGCCATAGCTGTCGTTATAAGCAGAAGTTGTAACTGTTCCTGTCAGTCCTGCCATCACTTTTGTTCCTTCCGGTGCCCCGATATCCATGCCATTGTGTAACTGATTAGCTCCAGAAATCGGGTGAATCCTGTATCCATAATAGCTGGTCACACTGGAATACCAGTTAAAATCAACCGGTGTCGCAAACATCTGCAAGTTGCCTTTTGTATCGTTGTAGGCACTGAACAGTTCTTTCTGGAAAAATCCCAGCCTGTCCTGACAGATCGACATCAGATTTCCGCTGTTTAAGGTGACATTCAGCACATCTACATCTCTTGTCCTGGTCACTTCCACTTCCTGGCTTCCATTATCATCTGCCAGATAGCATTCCCAGGTCTTATGACCATGTGCGGATGCTGCCGCATGACTGTCATAATAGACATCAAACTGTACACCGTATCTTGCGAAAGCTCCGGTATCTTCTACCGTATATTCGACACCATTCATGACCACCTTTGTTCCCATTGGAACAAACGGATTGGAAGCATCTACTGCTAAGGTATGATTGGCTGTTGGATATGCTCCACTGGCAGTCGGTCCTCCACTCCAAATACCACAACAGATTGGACAGTTACAATATCCGCTTGTTACAACCTGTCCCAACGATTCTCCAACTCTTACTGTTGCTGTCTCTGTCACAGTTTCATTGACTGCTTCAGTAGTCAGATGATATTGCTCTGCAAACAATGCATCCAGTTCAGGCTTGACCTGTTCAAAAGTAAACTCCTCATACTTTGCTGACAGATAACTGATTAGGATAAACGGATCATGCTCAATAGGTCCGATGTTATATCGGTATTCCTCATGTCCCGGTTCTTCAGACTCCATGTTGTTAATCCGCTCCTGCAGATTAGCTTCCAGCTGTGTATAATACAGTTCCGCTTCCCGGATTGCTTGATCCGATGACAGATAACTGGTTCCCGTGTAAGTGATCACATTTTGTAAAAACACTGCAGAGCATGACGTGACATTCGTTATAATCAGAAACATCAATCCGATCAGAACTGCCACACTGATATACACCTTCCGGTTTTCTTTAAAGAAGTTGGTGACTTTGCCGCCAATCTTCTTGATATAATCAATCGTACCTTTTGTAGCTGTACCTACGGTCTGTTCACTTCGCTTTGCTTTGGCATAATCCCGTTTGATCTGTTGCTTCTGAATCTGTTTTTTTAGCTTCTTCTGCTCCTGACGGGCTGCCGCCTGTGTCTGTTTCTCTGCCTGTCTCTCCAGTCTGCTTCTCTTTCTGGAAGCCCTCTGTTTCCTTCGTCTGGCACTTCTCTGTTCCAGCCGGTAAATACCTTCGCAGCCTTCTTCCAACTTATGGGCACCTTCTACTGCCGCATTATCGTCTTCATTTTTACTGATCTCACGGTGCAATGCTGCGGAAGTTGCACTTCCTGCTTTCTTAACAACAAAAGCTTTTTCTGTTTTCACAGATTCCCCTTCGCCAAACTTCAGGCGGGATTTCTTCTTTCCAGAACCCTCTCCTTCATTTGCCTGATAAACCTGTGCCTTCTTGGAATGCTGCTTTGCTTCCTTTTTCTTTCTTGCTTCCTCATAAGAAAACTTTTTGGCTTTTTCCTTCTGTTTCTGATGACGGAAATTGACTCCATCCGTATCCATCTGGTTCAATTTCTCCATATCTTTGTCATTTTTCACAGAAGCACCAGTCTCTTCATAAGCAAATTTCAGACGCTGTTTCTGCTTTGGTTTCTTACTTCCACCATTCTTCTTACTCCGGCTGTCTCCTCTGTTTTCTGAAAGATCCGCACGTTTTTCTTTCAGTCTCCCTGACTGGCTGGCTTCGGATTTTTCCGCAAATCTTGATTCTTTTCTGTTCTCAGCACGGATTCTTTTCCGGTTTTGTTGCTTTCTATTTTGTCCAAAATCCTCACTTTGGTTCTCCGTTCGCATCAGTTCCGGTGCATCCCTGGATTTTTGCACAGAGGGACGGATATTTTTCCCACTCCGCTTAGACTGGCGGGGAGACTTATCCACAAGGTTTTCTGCTTTTTCCCCCTGTTTTATTCCCATCTGCACATCACTGGCACGGTTACTGACACGAACAGAAGATTTATCCGTCAGGTTTTCTTCCACCAGACCATCTTTGGTCATCTTCTGGACCTTCTTATCCCTGACTTTCATTCTCTGTTCTGCCACTGATTACTCCTCCTTCTTCGGATACCCTTTCCCTGCCTGTAATAAACAGAGAAAAGCGATGCCAAATACAGCACCGCCACTAAAAGTTAATACATATGAAATTGCTCGTAACATTGTCTTCTCCTTTGATTTAACCTGCTTCGGAAGTTTCCTCCAAGCGGGTTGTCATGATTTTATAGAGGGAATTCTTCGGGAATCTGTCTACGAATGGAATAATGACATTTCCATAGAACAGAAGTCCTTCCCCCTCATTACTGTTGGTTACATAGGACAGCTGGGTTGGTGAGATATTCAGCTGTTTTGCAAGAATCTGCCGGTCACCGGAAGCCTGGTTGAGCATATAAATAAAATCTGAATTTTCAAATATATTCTCTATCTCCCTGGAAGACAATAAATCCTTAATATTCTGGGTGATGCCCGTTGGGATACCACCCCATTTACGGAATCGCTTCCAAATCTCCACGCTATAAGCTGCAGTCTGCTCTTCCTTCAAAAGAAGATGGAACTCATCCACATAGTATCTGGTGGACTTATGGGCAGAACGGTTCATCGTTACCCTGTTCCAGACCTGATCCTGGATTACGAGCATCCCAATCTTTTTCAGCTGTTTGCCAAGTTCTTTGATGTCAAAGCAGACAATGCGGTTATTGATATCCACGTTTGTCTGATGGTTAAATACATTCAAAGAGCCTGTAACATAGATCTCTAATGAAGTAGCCAGCCGCTGTGCTTCCGGCTCTTCCTGTTTTCTCAGAAGGTTGTATAAGTCCTCCAGGATTGGCATCTTCTCCGGTATTGGATCGGCAAGGTATTCCTGATATACTAACCGCACACAACGGTCAATAATCGTTTTTTCTACCGGTTCCAGTCCGTTCTTTCCACCAACGATCAGTTCACACAAAGACAGAATAAAATCTGCTTTTAATGACAGCGGATTGTCTTCCTCGGAATAATTCAAGTTCAGATCCATCGGATTGATATACTGGTCAGATACCGGCGAAACCCGAACCACCTGCCCATGCAGTGCCTGCACAAGTGCCGAATACTCGGCTTCTGGATCACAGACAATGATATCGTCCTCCGTAATCAGAAAGCAGTTTGTAATCTCTCTCTTTGCTGAGAAGGACTTACCGGAACCTGGTGTACCAAGAATCAGTCCATTCGGGTTCTTCAAACGTTTCCGATCAACCATAATCATGTTGTTGGATAATGCATTCAATCCATAATAAAGAGCTTCCCCTTCCTGAAACAGTTCCTGTGTCGTAAATGGCACGAAGATCGCTGTTGAAGATGTGGTAAGCCCTCTCTGAATTTCAATTCGATTGACTCCAAGCGGAATACAGGACATGAGTGCTGCTTCCTGCTGATAATCCAGCTGTTTTAAGGAACAGTTATATTTCTGTGCGATCCCCTGCACCTGGAAAATATTATTATCCAGCTTCTGACGCTTCTTTGCGGTATTCATTACCAGAACTGTCACAAGGAACATTCTCTCATTTCTGGACTGCAGATCTTCCAGCAGATTCTTTGCCTCTTCGCCATAAGTCACAAGGTCCGATGGAAGCACGTCCATATCATAACCGGAACGTACCGCACGCTTCTGCTCTTCGATCTTCATCTTATCAAGATCAGAAATCTTACTCTTGATCATCTTGATTGCTGAACTCTGATCAATGGACTGGATATGAATGTTGACATTGATGCTGTCATCCACATCCAGAAAATCTGCAAGCATCCGGTCTGTCAGCTCCGGTGCAAGAATCTGAAGGTAACTCACACTTCCCATCGTTCTTCCCATCAAAAATGTCTGATTCTTGGAAAAGTTAAAGGAAGTCGGTGCAATAAAATCTTTGGTCTTTAATCCGGTTTCCGGAAGCATCTTGTACTGGAACTTAAATGGTTCAATCCGATCCTGGTTGAACACATGATACAGAATCTCCAGCCTTTCCAGTCCATTCAAAGAATGTGCCTGTGCTCCCAGAACCTTAAAGTTATTTAAGATATCTGTTTCGATTCTTTCAAGCCTTGGTCTTGCTACCTTCAGACTTTCTGCTTCAATTCCAAAAGTGATATACTTCGTCTTTACCAGACCATTATTTCCTTTGGAAAGCTGATTTTTCAGCATAGTACGGTATTCTTCACGAATGGAATTGAAGTCATCGTTCTGATCCGGAATATCAATACTTTTCTCAAATTCTGCCACATCCACCTGCTGATTGATAAAGGACAGCTGCACACTGATGGAAGAATCAAAGTAATTTAAGAAATCACAATAATTCTCAAATATCGTGGTCTTATCCTCATTTAAAGCCAACTGATAATTGATGTCATAAAACTGAATCGTCTTAGAAAAAAAGGTCTTTGTCACCTGACAGATACCATCTTGCAGCATCCGAATATACGGAATACTCTGCTGTGCAGTTGTAGGAATGTTTTTCTGTTTCCTACGGTCCCGTTCCTGCTTCTTCCTACGCTTTTCCTGTTCTCTTTCTTTTCTGCTTTTTTTGTTTCTTCTTTCCTGACGGTTTCTTTTTTCCGCCAGGGACAGACGCTCCTGCTGAGCCTCCTGCTTTGTCTTTTTTGCCATCCGGCACACCCTCCTTTTTTACAAGGGTGGAAATCTCCTGATAAAAATTTTCTGTCTTATATGGTCTTACCGCCGGACAGATAAACTTCTGTCGAATGATATTTGCCACCACTTTTTCAAAGGGAAGTCCGTCTTTTTCATACATTGCCATGAAGAAAAACGGAAGCATAATCGTTACCATCAGAATGGCAGCAATACTGGAACCGATTGGTTTTCTCATGAACAGATAGAACGGAATTCCCACAACTGCGGCAAGTGAAAAGAAAATCAGCTGCCGCTTTGTCAGATTTAACGCTACTTTTGTTTTGACCTTGGTAAGGTCTTTTGGTACTGGTACATACGCCATGGTATGCGCTCCTTTCCTGCCCGTTAATGAGCATTGAATATTGATTTGCTAAGGCTTCCTGTCTTGAATAATGAAAATGCAAGAATCACGGTATAAGCCGCTACTGAAAACATTGCTGCATGAAGGTCACTGGATATGGTCATTGCATTTACTAAAACTGCATAAATTCCCACACAGACCATCATGAAGAATCCCTGAAATGCCAGTGCGAACAAGCCTTTTAAATAGTTGTTTCCGATATTGCCCCATTCCTTATTGGTCATGGTGGCAAACGGAATTGGTGCTATGGAAGTATAAAGGTAAATTTCTATCATTCTTCCGTACAAAATAACGGTTATGATGATCGACAGAATCCGCATGGTAATACTGATCAGCAGCGTTTCCATGGATAGCAGGAACAAATCCCCTAACTCCATATCCTCCAGTGCATCCACAATCCGTGTAATTGCTTCTGTTGCATCCACCGCAGTGTTTCCTGATATCACCCCGGCGGCATTGTTGACCACATGCTGCCCAACGTCAAAGACCGCCATCGTGATATTGAACGTATTTGTCACCAGATAAATGGCTACATACGCTTTGAAGATCCAGAGGAAAATGTTATAAGTCTCAAATTCATGGAAATTGTTTTTCTGTGTTACCATCGTGATCAATTCATAGCACAGGACAAAGGTGATGATCAGTCCCGCAATGGGGACGATCACCGTTTGGGATATATTCTGAATCAGATTAAAAATCCCTGCATTCCATCCCTGCGGTGTCTGTCCCACCTGCCCGGCTATGGTTCCCACCTGCTCATTGACAGACGTGAACATGTTATCCAAACATGACTTGATAAGTCCGATCAGGATATCCTTTATCGCTTCCGTAATTCTCTCAATGATGGTGTTCATCTACCACTCCTCTTAAGAGAACAATGTTGCCAGCTGTGGAATCAGGGTAGTTCCCAGCAGCATAATTCCGGCACCAGCCATCAGCTGTTTGATGCCCTGGCTCTTAGCGCCGGGATTGTCGTTTCCATATCCTTCCAGAAGGTTTACGACACCCCACACGCCAAGACCTGCGCCGATTGCGACTACAAGAGTTTTTAAAGTTGTAATTGCACTGCTAAAAAATGCCATATACATTCACCAAAACTGACTTCTTTCAGGTGTTTACGGGAACGAAAAAACACCGACTGAAAAGCCGGTGCACCTAATGTCAGTTATTCCTTTCCTCATTATTTTCTGTTCATTCCCAAGGTTACTCCGACAGTTCTACATGAATTACTTCCACCTCTTCTTCAGATTTCGGTGTGTACTGCGGATTTAACTCTTTCTCAACTTTGTATCGGTTCTTCTCGTTTTCATCTGCAAGAAGCCGATAGTTTTTGTGTTTTGTGATATCATATTTGTCCGAGAAAAATGGTCTGGCACCACGGATCTGCAGGATACATTTTCCTCCATCCATGACTGCAATCTCATCTTCTGTCATCAGCTGTTTGCCTGTTTTCTGGTAATTCAATCCAAAAGACTTCTGATTACTCCTCGTCTCCGAAGTGTTATATAGGTCAATGGTTTCCTTACCCAGAAGCTCGCTCATTTCCTTTAAGGTAGTTTTCTCTTTTCCTCCAAGGAATAGTGTCGTATCATGAGGTAAGCTTCAGCTCATCCTTCGAAAAGGACTTGCAGCCACTCCCTCC
>OHLV01000363.1_pt1 | contig 18725 bp, 9 predicted proteins | sample 1569221 | NCBI WGS metagenome assembly OHLV01 (sample SAMEA3879521, study PRJEB24766) | human gut metagenome | biome: human-associated habitat; feature: feces | place: USA | collected 1985/1987 | reverse complement strand
TGCAGCCAGAGAAGCCCAGTTGCAGGAGGAAATCGACAACATCGAAAGCAGCCACCCAGGGTATGACGAGTATCGCTATGACCTTGGCATGATCGGCCATGACCCCCATGAGCTGGCGGCCTTTCTCTCTGCTGTCTTGCAGGGCTACACCAGGCAAAGCGCCCAGGCAGAGCTGGCGCGTGTGTTTGCAGCACAGTATCAGCTGACGCTTACCGAGGAAGTGGAGATCCGCTATCGCACGGAGACCTCCACCGACCCGGAGACCGGCGAGACCACCTCAGAAGAAGTCCCCTATGAGTATTACATTCTGAATGTGAAACTCACCAGCAAGCCCATTTCCGCTGTGGCGTCGGAGCTATTGACCCCGGAGCAGATGGAAATGTATCAGGTCTATCGACAGACCATGGGCAATAAGCCGCTGTTGTTTGGCGGCGGTTCCCCTGATACCAGCGGCTCGGAAGATCTGTCCGGTGTGCAGTTCATCAATGGCACTCGTCCCGGAAACCCTCAGCTGGTGGAACTGGCGAAAAGTCAGGTGGGAAATGTGGGCGGTTATCCCTACTGGAGCTGGTACGGTTTTGACAGCCGCGTGGAATGGTGCGCCTGCTTTGTATCCTGGTGCTATAACCAGGCAGGAAAAAGTGAACCGCGATTTGCAGGCTGTGAGTGGCAGGGCGTTCCGTGGTTCCAGTCTCATGGACAGTGGGGCGCACGGGGGTATGAGAACATTGCTCCCGGCGATGCCATTTTCTTCGATTGGGACTTGGACGGCAGCGCCGACCATGTGGGCATCGTTGTCGGCACCGATGGCAGCCGTGTTTATACCGTGGAGGGAAATTCCGGCGATGCCTGCAAGATCAAAAGTTATGACCTGAATTATCAGAGTATCAAGGGCTACGGTCTGATGAACTGGTAACAGAGATTTTTAGAAGGAGTGATAGACGATGGCAAAGAACAAAATTGAACGCATTGACCAGGAGATTACAAAGGTCCGCGAGAAGATCGCAGAGTATCAGGAAAAGCTCAAGGCGCTGGAGGCACAGAAAACCGAGGCAGAAAATCTGGAGATCGTTCAGATGGTGCGCGCACTGCGTATGACCCCGGCCCAGTTGAGCGCTATGCTGTCCGGCGGCACAGTTCCCGGCAGTTTGGCTGATGACAACAACGAACAGGAGGAAAACAGCTATGAGGAATAAACGATTGCTCCGAACACTTTCCGCCCTTTGCCTGACGCTGGTTCTGGCATCGGGCTTTACCGTTCCCGCTTTTGCCCAGGGCGCAGCGCCGCCCCCGGCAGAGGATACCACCAATGACAGCAATGTGGTGGTGGAAGAAACGGAAAAAGCACCTCCGCTGACCCCGGATGGTAACGCCGCTCTGGTGGATGATTTTGGTGGCAACAAGCAGCTCATTACCGTTACCACCAAGGCAGGCAACTATTTTTATATCCTGATCGACAGGGCCAACGAGGATAAAAAGACTGCTGTTCACTTTCTGAACCAGGTGGATGAAGCGGACTTAATGGCGCTGATGGAGGATGGAAAACCCAAAGAGGAGCCGCCTGCGGTGTGCAGATGCACGAAGAAATGTGAAGCAGGGGCAGTCAATACGGGCTGTCCGGTCTGTGTAACTGATAAGAGTAAATGTACGGGAAAAACACCGGAACCTCAGGCAGAAGCACCGGAGCCGGAAAAAGAAAAGACTGCCGGACTGAACCCGGCTGCACTGATTCTCCTGCTTGCTCTATTGGGCGGCGGTGGCGTATTTGCCTACTTGAAGCTCGTTAAGAATAAGCCTAAGACCAAGGGCAATGACAGTCTGGACGATTATGATTATGGCGAGGAAGATTCCGAGGAATGGGAAACCGAGGATGAGGAGTCGGACGAGCCTGACGCTGACGGGGGCAGCGCAGAAGAAGATGACGAGGACAGCGTGAAATGACCCGTTTCACAGACAGTCCCTATGAACGCATGATGACACGCAGGCCGGAGGGCGGGAAGGAAACTTCCCGTCCTCCCTCTTTGCCCCAAAGCCACCCCTGTTATGGCTGCGGGAATTATGGAAGTCCCTGCGTAGGCGTTTGCTACCGTGAGATGGAACGCTGGCTCAAAGAAAGGAAACGAAAAAAATGAGTGTTCTGATTATATTTATCAAGCTGATTGCTGTTTTTGACCTGCTGGTAATTGCTGTGTATTTTGGCGGCGACATTCTTTCTACCATGTTAAACAAACTCCGGAAAAAACCGAAACAGGAAGATCCCTTTGATTTCTCCCTGGATGCCGCAACGGTTCCCTTGTCCATAGATTCCATCCGTCAGCTTTATTCAGGAGACGCGGCGGATTTTGTGGAAGAAAAGATCCTGCCAAATGCGGAGAAAACGATGGCTGTTTTGACGGATCAGGAACAGACAGCAGCCCGTCTGCTCCTATCTGCCCTGATCGGTTTTCTTGCAGCAGAAGCTCCTATGGATGAACAGAGCTTTCCTATGGTAATGGAACTTCTGAACTGCATGGAAGGGGAAAAAGAAGATGGTTGTCAGGACGCAGTAGATATTTTGCTTGAAGATACCGTCCGCAATACCCACCGCCATGAAGAATATTACAGCAATTATCAACGCTACCAGCTGATGCAAGTGGATAAAACCCGTGTCATTTTGGCTTGCCGCATCATCATCAATGACCTGCTGGGAAAACTGTACCGCTATGACTACCGGTTCGGTTATAACCTGCTGCTGGATGAGGAAAACAGCATAGAGAAAAAACTGCACACGCCTGTGCTGGAAGAATGGGAGGATGAAGAAGATGAGATATAAATTGGTGATTGCTGAAAAACCGTCGGTTGCCCAGAGTTTGGCTGCGGTGATCGGTGCAACTGCCCGTAAGGACGGGTATCTGGAGGGCAACGGCTGGCGTGTCAGCTGGTGCGTGGGGCATCTGGCCGGGCTTGCAGATGCAGACAGCTATGACCCCAAGTACGCCAAGTGGCGATATGATGACCTGCCTATCCTGCCGGAGCATTGGCAGATGGTGGTGGGAAAGGATAAGAAAAAGCAGTTTGATATTCTCAAAAAGCTGATGAACGCCCCGGATGTGACGGAGGTGGTAAATGCCTGTGATGCCGGACGCGAGGGCGAGCTGATCTTCCGCAGCGTCTATGAGCTGGCAGGCTGTCAAAAGCCGATGAAAAGGCTCTGGATTTCTTCGATGGAGGACTCCGCCATAAGGGAAGGCTTTGCAAACCTGCGCCCCGGTGCGGACTATGACGGACTTCGGGATGCTGCCCTCTGCCGTGCCAAGGCCGACTGGCTGGTGGGGATCAATGCCACAAGGCTTTTTTCCGTGCTGTATCACCGCACACTCAACATCGGGCGCGTTATGTCCCCAACGCTGGCGCTCATTGTCCAGCGAGAAGCTGAGATCGACACCTTTAAGCCGGTTCCCTTTTATACCGTGGCGCTGGAGCTGCCCGGTCTTACCGTATCCGGGGAGCGCATGGCGGATAAGCCCGCTGCCGAGCAGCTGAAAGAAGCCTGCCGGGATGCAGCTGTCACGATCAAAAAGGTGGAGCGCAAGGAAAAGTCCGAAAAGCCGCCTGCCCTCTATGACCTGACTACTCTGCAAAGAGATGCCAACCGCCTGCTTGGATTTACAGCCCAGCAGACCCTGGACTATCTGCAAAGCCTGTATGAAAAGAAGCTCTGCACCTATCCCCGTACTGACAGCCGCTATCTGACCGGTGATATGGCAGACAGCCTGCCGGTGCTGGTCAATCTGGTTGCCAATGCTATGCCGTTTCGCAAAGGGATCGCCATTACCTGTGATCCGCAGACGGTCATCAACGATAAGAAAGTAACCGACCACCACGCAGTAATCCCTACCAGAAATCTCAAGGATGCAGACCTTTCTGCCCTTCCTGCGGGAGAAAAAGCGGTGCTGGAGCTGGTGGCCCTGCGTCTGCTGTGCGCCGTAGCCCAGCCCCATATCTATTCGGAAACCGTTGTGATTGCAGCGTGTGCCGGTGGGGAGTTTACCGCCAAAGGAAAAACGGTGAAGCACCCCGGATGGAAAGCACTGGAGGACGCTTACCGTGCCAAAATGAAGGATGCAGAGCCGAAAAAAGAGGGCGCAGAGAAAGCCCTGCCGGAGCTGACCGAAGGACAGACCCTTTCGGTTGCTGCTGCAATCGTCAAAGAAGGCAAAAGCAGTCCGCCTCAGCACTTTACGGAGGACACCCTATTGTCCGCGATGGAGACTGCCGGAAAAGAGGATATGCCGGAGGATGCCGAGCGAAAAGGTCTGGGGACACCGGCCACCCGTGCCGGTATTTTGGAAAAGCTGGTATCTGCCGGTTTTCTGGAACGAAAAAAGAGCAGGAAAACGGTGCAGCTTCTCCCTTCCCACGATGCAGTCTCCCTGATCACCGTTCTGCCGGAACAGCTGCAATCGCCGCTTTTGACTGCCGAGTGGGAGTACCGCCTGGGCGAGATCGAGCGTGGGCAGCTTGCCCCGGAGGAGTTTTTGGACGGGATCAGCGCCATGCTGAAAGACCTGGTAGGGACTTATCAGGTCATCAAGGGAACCGAGTACCTGTTCACTCCGCCCCGTGAGGTGGTAGGCAAATGCCCTCGCTGCGGCGGTGAAGTTGCAGAACTGCAAAAAGGCTTCTTCTGTCAGAATGATTCTTGCAAATTTGCAATCTGGAAAAATAACAAATGGTGGGCTGCCAAGAAAAAACAGCCGACCAAGGCTGTGGTGTCTGCGCTGCTGAAAGATGGCCGTGTCCGTGTGACGGGACTATATTCGGAGAAAATCGGCAAGACCTACGATGCCACTGTGGTTTTGGAGGATGATGGACAGTACGCCAACTTCAAGCTGGAATTTGACCAGCGGAAAGGAGGCAGCCGATGAAGCTCTCTTTAGTGGAACGGGAAACCATTCTCCTCTATAACCAGGCAGAACCAATGGCTGAGGTCTACACCCACGATCCCCATCTGATGGAGAAGCTGGAATTGCTGGCAAAAAAGCACCCCGACCAGATCACCCGAAAGGACGCCCATAACTTTACCGTCCCCAAGCGGTGTGTATCAGTCAGGGAGCCATACAGCGCAGAACGCCGCAAAGCTGCCAGTGAGCGTGCGAAAGCTGCCGGATACCAGCCCCCTGTGAGAAAGTCCAACAGTTAAAGTCACATGGCAGAGAATGTATTTGAAGCAGTCAAGCAGTCTGTCAGCGCCAGAGAAGCAGCAGAGTTTTATGGGATCGAGGTCAAACGAAATGGTATGGCCTGCTGTCCCTTTCACGATGATAAGAACCCCAGCATGAAGGTAGACCAGCGGTTCCACTGCTTTGGCTGCGGTGCAGATGGGGATGTGATCGACCTGACCGCCCAGCTCTACAACCTTTCCCCAAAAGAAGCGGCGGAGAAACTGGCACAGGACTTTGGCCTGATCTATGACAGTCAGGCCCCTCCCCGCAGGAAATATGTCCGGCAGAAAACCGAGGCACAAAAGTTTCGGGAGGACCGGCAGCGGTGTTATCGCGTACTGTCCGATTACTACTATCTGCTGAAAAAATGGGAGGCCGACAATTCTCCCCGGACACCAGAGGAGGAACCGCACCCCTGTTTTGTGGAAGCGATCCAGAAGAAAACCTATGTAGAGTACCTGCTGGACCTTTTTCTTTATGAAAGTGAAGAAGAACAAAAGGCATGGATTGCAGAACACACAGCAGAAATCACACACTTGGAAAGGAGATTGAAAATCATGGCTGAGAACAAACCCACCAACCGAGAGCGGCTAAGGGAAATCACAGATGGCATCGAGCAGGGCATCAAAGAACTGTTCGAGAGTGAAAAGTATATGCGCTATCTGTCCGTCATGTCCCGCTTCCACCGCTATTCGGTAAACAACACCATGCTCATCTATATGCAGAAGCCGGACGCCACTTTGGTGGCCGGATACAATAAGTGGAAAGACCAGTTTGAGCGTCATGTAAAAAAGGGCGAGCATGGCATTACCATCATTGCCCCCACACCATACAAGAAGAAAATCGAGGAGCAGAAGCTGGACCCGGACACCAAGGCTCCGATTCTGGATCAAGACGGAAAGATCGTTACAGAGGAAAAAGAAATTGAGATCCCCATGTTTCGCCCGGTCAAGGTCTTTGATGTGAGCCAGACTGATGGGAAACCTTTGCCGGAGCTTGCTTCCTCCCTTTCCGGCAATGTACCCAATTATGAGGCATTCATGGAGGCTCTGTGCCGTAGTGCGCCGGTGCCGATCACTTTTGAAGCAATGGCCGCCGATACGGACGGCTATTTTTCTGCCGATCATCAGAAAATCGCCATTCGTCAGGGCATGAGTGAGGTGCAGACGGTTTCGGCCACGGTCCACGAGATTGCCCACAGCAAGCTCCATGACCCTAAAAAATATGAAGTGCTACCGTCATGGAAGGTTGTGCTGGAGAGTGAAGGTGGAACCAAGCATGATTTCAAGCTGGATTTTGCCACAGAAAGAGAAGCTGAACAGTTTGCTTCTGATATGGATTGGCGCTATGTGGACGAAAATCAGTTTGAATGGCGTCTTGCAGTTGAGGAAGATCCAACCGCAGAAAAACAGGCAATCAAAAATCGCCACACGGAGGAAGTGGAGGCTGAAAGCATCTCCTATGCGGTCTGCAAGTATTTTGGCATTGAGACCGGAGAAAACAGCTTCGGCTATATTGCAAGCTGGAGTCAGGGCAAGGAACTGAAAGAGCTGAGAGCCAGTTTGGAGACCATCAATAAGACCTCCGGCACTTTGATCTCTGACATTGAGCGCCACTATAAGGAAATCTGCAAAGAGCGTGGGATTGACCCAAATGCAAAAGCAGAGCCGGAAACTGCCCCGATAGAGCAGCCAGCAGATGCTGCTAAGGTATCCGATAGACAGCCGACCGGCAATCTGACCTACTATGCAGCAGAGTGTATGGAGTTTCCAAACCTCGGAGAATACCACGATAACCTGTCTTTGGAGGAAGCGATCCGCATTTATCAGGAGATTCCAGCAGAGCGAATGAACGGGATCAAGGGCATTGGCTTTGAGCTGAAAGACGGAAGCGACTATGAAGGACCATTCCCGATTTTGACCGGGCAGACCATTGACCTGGACACCATCCAGGCAATCGACTATTACCGTGATAATCCTCTGGTACAGAAAGCGGTAAAGGATCTGGCTGAGGCTATGCCGGAAATGGAGGTGCTGGGGGCGGACGCCAACCAGCAGGAGGCTTTGTTTCTGATCGACGATGCCACCTATCTTCATATCCAGCCCTGTGACAGCGGATGGGACTATACCCTTTACGATGCCGCATCCATGAAAGAGCTGGATGGCGGTCAGCTGGATATGCCGGAGCTTTCCCGCATGAAGGCAGTTCTTCAGATTTGTGATGACAACGATTTGGGCAAAGACTCGGTAAAATACGCACCGTTGTTCATGATCGAGACCTTGCAGGAAGCTGCCTATCAGCAGATGCAGGCAGAGGCCAGTCAGGTGGCTGTTTCTTCCCAGCTGCCGGAGGCACAGGAACAGACACTGGATGAATACCCAACGCCGGATGAGCAGGTCTCCACACCGGATATGCAGGAATACGGCTACTCCTATGATGGGATGCTCCCTGTTACCAGAGAACGGGCGCTGGAACTGGATGCCGCCGGTTTGACTGTCTATGTGCTGCATGAGGACAATACGGAGAGCATGGTGTTTGACCCACAGGAGATCATGGAGCATGGCGGTCTTTGCGGTGTGGACCGTGAGGAATGGGAGAAAAGCCCTCAGTTCCACGAAAAGGTCATGGAGCGTCAGGAACATCAGCAGGAACGAGAACAGGCATTTCTCTCCCAGAGCAGAGATTGCTTTGCCATCTATCAGGTAAAGCATACCGATGAATTGCGTGACATTCGCTATGAAGGGATGGACTGGCTTCGCTCCATCGGACAGACGGTAAAGCGTGAAAACTATGATTTGGTCTACACTGCCCCGCTGGAGCCATGCAAGTCTCCGCAGGTTGCCGTTGAACAGCTTTATAATCAGTTTAACAACGATCATCCGGCAGACTACCACCATCCCTCCATGAGCGTCAGCGACATCGTTGCGATCAGGCAGGACGGTAAGGTATCCTGTCATTACTGTGACAGCGTTGGTTTTACCCAGATCCCCGGATTCCTGCCGGAAAATCCGCTGAAAAATGCGGAGATGGCCGTGGAGGACGATTACGGCATGATCGACGGTATCATCAACAATGGCACAAAAGAGCCTACGGTAGCAGAGCTGGAACAGCAGGCCCGAAGCGGTCAGCCCATTTTCCTGATGGACTTGGCTGACGCCGTTTATCGGGAGGAACGGGAAAAGAAAAAATCCGTTGTGGATCAGCTGAAAAGCCAGCCCAAAGCAGAACACAAAAAGACAGCACCCAAAAAGAGTGCGGAAAGGGAGATTTGATATGGGAAACTTTACTTTTGAGGAAATGAACCTGATGTGCATTTACAATACCGGCAGCCGCACCGGATTGATCAACAGCCTGCGTGAGATGCGCGGCGAGCTATCACCGGAGGAAACGGAACTGAGGGAGCTGACCGACAGCGCCCTTACGAAGCTCTGTGCGATGACCGATGAGGACTTTGCCCAGCTGGAGCTGTACCCGGATTTTGACCAGTAAACACCATAACCGCAGGGATGGGGTGGCAATCTGCCACCCCACCCTTTTTACCTAAAAACTGAAAGGAGGACAGAACACCATGCCAACCAAAGCTGAACAATATGCACAGATGGCGGACAAGGTGGCAACACAGCTCACGGGGAGCTGGCAGGAATGGGCAGGGTTTCTCACCACTGCTTCCCGCCTTTACAAATACCCGTTCCATGAGCAGCTGATGATCTACGCCCAGCGACCGGACGCTACCGCCTGTGCGGAGTACGATTTGTGGAATGAAAAGATGGGCCGGTATATAAGGCGCGGTTCCAAGGGGATCGCGCTGGTGGACGATTCCGGGGACAGACCCCGCCTGCGCTATGTCTTTGACATTTCCGACACCGGAACCCGTGAACATTCCCGCACTCCCTGGCTGTGGCAGCTGGAGGAGCGCCATCTGGATTCGGTGCAGGCCATGCTGGAGCGCACCTACGATGTCTATGGTGATGACCTTGCCGGACAGCTCACCAAGGTAGCCGGAAAACTGGCTGAGGAATACTGGACGGAGCATCAGCAGGACTTCTTCTATATCGTTGACGGTTCCTTTTTGGAGGAATATGATGAGTATAACATCGGAGTGCAGTTCAAGGCAGCCGCCACCGTCAGTATCACTTACGCTTTGATGTCCCGCTGCGGACTGGAGCCGGAACGCTACTTCGACCACGAAGATTTCATGGCGATCTTTGATTTCAACACCCCGTCCACCATCGGGGCGCTGGGAACAGCGGTCAGCCAGATCAACCAGCAGGTGCTGCGGCAGATCGGCGTTACCGTCCGAAATGCAGAGCGCGAAGCCAACCAAGAAAGGAGCAAACAAGATGAACAATCCCATGACCTATATCCAGAACGGAGACTATCTGATTCCCGACCTGAAGCTGAGCCAGCAGCCGGAGAAACCCCTGGGCAAGTACGGAAGGATGAGGAAAACCTACCTGAAGGAACACCGTCCCATCCTCTACAACCAGATGTTGCTGAGCGAGAAGTTGTACCAGCACCTTCTGGAGATCGACGAGACCGCCCAGAACAGACTGGAGCAGATGATGCCCCAGCTGGCGAAGGAAGCGGGAGCCACCGAGGAACTGAAAGCCAGCGATCCCATGAAGTGGGTGGGGCTGATGAACACCTGCAAAGCCCAGGCCGAGGAGATCCTGATGGCGGAGCTTATCAACAGCTGACCCTAAACCTGTTCCTCTCCGAAGCGGAACAGATCCAATCCATAGATGAAGCAGAGAATGTAGCGCATACATCCTCTGCTTTTTCTTTTGCTCAAAATGATATTGACCATGTGCTGCGTTTGGGCGGCAATACAGACCGCCAGAGGGAGCGTGTGGTTGCAGCCTTTGAAAAGCAGAAAACCACCGCTGAGATTGCCGAGATACTGAAAACGCTGTACCACGGCGGCAACGGCCTTGGCAGTGTGAGCGCATGGTATGCCGAGGATGGTATCCATCTTTCTCATGGGAAGTCTGTCCGTTATGACAGGTCTGCCCAGGTCATTTCCTGGGAGAGCGCCGCAGAGCGTATCGGGGAGCTTTTGGAGAGCGGCCAGTTTGCCTCCAATGTGGAACTTGCAGAAGCGGCAGGCTATGAACGCTCCCTCCTTGCCACAAAGTTCTGGAACCTATATCACGATCTCAGTGAGGACGCCAGAGAAGCCGGATATTTGTCCTGCCTGTCAGAGATCAAGGGCAATGGGTTCCCGGAGGAGACCCACCGCCTGACGGAGCAGCTGAATGACCCGGCCTTCCGTCAGACCCTCAAGGAAGAATACGCCGCCTTCTGGACTGCCTATCAGCAGGACCGTGACCTGTTGCGCTTTCACTACCATAGGCCAAGGGAAATCTGGGAGAACCTGAAAGACCTTGACCTGCCCCGCAGGACTTTTTCTTCGGACCTTTTTCAAGTGCCAACCGTCCAGCACTTCATTACCGAGGATGAGATCGACGCCGCCATGACCGGCGGCAGCGGTTTCGCCGGAGGAAAAGGCCGTATCTATGCGTTCTTCATGGAAAACCACACGGACAAGGAAAAAGTGAGATTCCTCAAAGACGAGTATGGCATTGGCGGACGCTCTCATGCCCTGTCCGGCGCAGCACACAGCGGCGAAGATCACGACGGAAAAGGAGTGCACTATAAAAAGCAGGACTGCCCGGATGTTCACTTGAACTGGGAAAAGGTTGCCAAGCGCATTACCTCTCTTGTTCAGAAAGGCCGCTATCTTACCGAACAGGAACAGGCGCAGTATGACAAAATCCAGGCTGAAAAGGAACTGGCCGAAGAAGATGCCATCCAAGCCCAGCAGCCGGATTCTGCCGTGTGGGAATATAACGGTGTCAAGGTGCGCCACCCGGATGATATGATTCTGTATCAGATGGGCGATTTCTTTGAGCTGTACGGTGAGGATGCCAAAGAAGCCGCTGCGGAACTGAACATCAATCTCACTACCCGTGCGATTCCGGGCGGTGGCCGTGTGGAAATGTGCGGGTTTCCGGCAAATCAGCTGGAGCAGATGGTGGAACAGCTGCGTGATAAGCATGATGTGACCATTTCCGCTGTACCGGAGGACGGCAAGGAGCGTCAGGAATATTCCATGCCCTCTATCAACCATGAAGCGGAACAGCACATCAACGCTCAGGAAGCGGAGTTTGGTGCAGACGGGAACAGAGTATTCCGGGATACAGAAGCAACCGCAGCCCCTACAATTCGGGAAATGTACGAGCAGTATAAGCCTGTGGTAACTGCCGCCATTTCCGAGGATGCCGCATACCGCAATGCCTGCGGTCATTCTGACCGTGAAAATGCTGTCATCGAGGGCAATGCTGCTGTGCGCCGTGCGGTCCTTGGCTCTAAGGATATGGAGCTGATCCGCCTCTATTCGGATGTACCGGAGTTCCGTCAGCGACTGCACCGGGAAGTGATCGACGAAACCTATTCAAAACTCCATGAGCTTCTGCGCCCTCTTTCTCAGGAAGATATTGATACTGCCCTTTGTGCATGGAACGGCAATATTGAGAGTAAACACGCTGTCGTCCGCTATATGAAAGACCATGCAAGAGAGAAAGATACCGCTGCATGGCTGGCTCAGGAATACGGCGGCAGTAACAGCAACAGCCTGTTCATTACTCGTGCCGGAAGCCCGGAGGAAATGCAGCTGCCCTGGCCGAAGGTACAGCGCAGGATTGCCCAGCTCATTCAGGAGGACCGGTTCTATACCGAAGAAGAACAGGACCGTTTTGACAATATCGACCCTATCGCCATCCGGGAAGCCCTGGAAGAAAGAGGGGTCGTCAACGGTCAGGTGGCAGACCCGGAAAAACTGGACAATGACCCGTTTATCCAGCGGGTGATGTCGGATGCAGAGCAGATCGCAGCTGCCGAGATAGAGCAGACTTCCGAAGTTTCCATTTCCGATGAGGAATATGATGCAGTTCGCCGCCCAACTCCGCAAAGAATCTCCTATGACCCTGCCGCCCCGGTCTATGCCGTGGGAGATACCGTGTATATCGAGGATGACGCCTATCAGATCACGGAGCTGCGGGATGACACCGTGCAGCTTCTGCCCACCGGTATGGTGTATCCCATCTACCGTGCAGAACACAAAGAACAGTTTGAACAGCTGCTTCGTGCAGACCGCCGCAATGCTTACTATACCGAGTTTCTTCCCGTTGACCCGGACAAGGTAGATCAGGACTTGCGGGATGTATTGGCCCATGGACTGATGGATGAAGCAGATAAAAAACAGGTTTCCACGCTGCTGCAATCCGGCAGGAGCAACAGTGAGATCGCCTACTGGCTGAGTAGAGCCTATTCCGGTGAGATCGAGACGCTGGATCTGGAGACCGGTGATATTGCCGATTACCGTACCACGGCACAGGGCATAGAGCTGGAAGTCATGGATGCAGAGGAAAAGCGTCTGGCTGTGCTGTATTTTCGCTGGGATGAGGTTGCGCCTTTGCTGCGCGGGATGTATGCCCGCCAGCTGGACGGTTTTGGACAGGAACGCTCCGAACCGGTTGCTGAAGCCCCGGCCCTCCATTCCGAGACCGTAGCCGTTTATCCGGGCGATAAAAACAATCTGCCTTATGATGTGGTGGTGGAACGGCTGCATATCGAGGAGCCGGAGCCACCAGCCCCTGTGACAGAGCCGGAGAAAACCTTTGAGGAAGTGCTGGACGAACACCCGGTTTCCATTCAGGTCAATGGCCAGTGGCAGACCTTCCCCAATGCCAAAGCTGCCGAGGAAGCCTCCTATGAGGAATACAAGGCAAACCTGCTCCGCAATGCACAAAACTTCCGTATTACCGATGAGCATTTGGGCGAAGGCGGTCCGAAAGCTAAGTTCCAGGCAAATATCAATGCCATTCGTTTGCTGAAAAATCTGGAAGCTGCCGGACAGCAGGCAAGCCCCGAACAGCAGGAAGTCCTATCCCGCTATGTGGGCTGGGGCGGTCTTGCCGACGCCTTTGACCCGGAGAAACCGGCATGGGCTTCCGAGTATGCCCAGCTGAAAGAGCTGCTGACCCCAGAGGAATATGCCGCCGCCAGAAGCTCCACCCTCAACGCCCATTACACCAGCCCTACGGTCATTCAGGCCATCTATGAAGCGGTGGGCCGTATGGGGTTTGAGACCGGAAATATTCTGGAGCCATCTATGGGTGTGGGCAATTTCTTCGGTATGCTGCCGGAGGAAATGCGAAACAGCCGTCTGTACGGCGTGGAGCTGGACCCGGTTTCCGGGCGCATCGCAAAGCAGCTCTATCCCAAGGCGGACATCACAGTAGGCGGCTTTGAGACCACCGACAGGCGTGACTTCTTTGACCTTGCCATCGGCAATGTGCCTTTCGGTCAGTATCAGGTCAACGACAAAGCCTACAACAAGCTGAACTTTAGTATTCACAACTACTTTTTCGCCAAAGCACTGGACCAGGTGCGTCCCGGCGGCGTGGTAGCTTTTGTGACCTCCCGCTATACCATGGACGCCAAGGACTCCACCGTGCGCCGCTATCTTGCCCAGCGCGCCGAACTGCTGGGAGCTATCCGTCTGCCTAATGACGCGTTCAAAAAGAATGCCGGTGCCGAGGTGGTATCGGACATCATCTTCCTCCAAAAGCGGGACCGCCCGCTGGACATCGTGCCGGAATGGACTCAGACCGGACAGACAGAGGATGGGTTTGCCATCAACCGGTATTTTATCGACCACCCGGAAATGGTGCTGGGCAGACAGGAGCCAGTAAGCACCGCTCATGGTATGGACTACACCGTGAACCCCATCGAGGGACTGGAGCTTTCCGACCAGCTGCATGATGCAGTGAAGTATATTCATGGCACTTATCAGGAGGCAGAGCTGCCGGAGCTGGGCGAAGGCGAAGCTATTGACACCTCCATTCCTGCCGACCCCAATGTGAAGAACTATTCCTATGCCATTGTAGACGGGCAGGTGTACTACCGGGAAAACAGCCGTATGGTGCGCCCTGACCTCAACGCCACCGCAGAAGCCCGCGTGAAAGGTCTTGTGGGACTGCGTGATTGTGTGCAGGAACTGATCGACCTTCAGATGGATGCAGCGGTTCCGGACAGCACCATTCGGGAGAAGCAGGCGGAACTGAACAGCCTCTATGACAGCTTTTCTGCCAAATACGGTCTCATCAATGACCGTGCAAACCGTCTGGCCTATGCAGACGATTCTTCCTATTACCTGCTCTGTGCGCTGGAAGTCATCGACGAGGACGGAAAGCTGGAGCGCAAGGCGGATATGTTCACCAAACGGACCATCAAGCCCCATCAGGCAGTGGCTGTGGTGGATACGGCAAGTGAAGCGCTGGCGGTGTCCATCTCGGAAAAAGCCTGTGTGGATATGGGCTATATGAGCCAGCTTACCGGAAAAACAAAAGAAGAACTGGCCGGAGAGCTGCAAGGCGTGATCTTCCGTGTACCGGGACAACTGGAGCAGGATGGCACTCCCCATTATGTGACTGCCGATGAATACCTTTCCGGCAATGTACGCCGTAAACTGCGTCAGGCGCAGCGTGCGGCACAGCAGGACCCTTCCTTTGCAGTCAATGTGGAAGCCCTTACTGCCGCCCAGCCTAAAGACCTGGATGCGTCGGAGATCGAGGTGCGCCTGGGTGCAACCTGGATCGACAAAGAGTACATCCAACAGTTTATGTACGAGACCTTCAACACCCCGTTTTACCTCCAGCGCAGCATCGAGGTCAACTATTCCTCCTTTACCGCTGAATGGCAGATCAAAGGAAAATCTTCCGTATCCTACAACGATGTGGCAGCCTACACCACCTACGGGACCAGCCGCGCCAATGCTTATAAGATTTTGGAGGACAGCCTGAACCTGCGAGATGTCCGTATCTATGACACCATAGAGGACGCAGACGGAAAAGAGCGCCGTGTGCTGAACGCCAAGGAGACTACCCTGGCCGCTCAAAAACAGCAGGCGATCCGGGAAGCCTTTAAGGACTGGATCTGGAGAGACCCGGAGCGCCGCCAGACTTTGGTGCGCCAGTACAACGAAGAAATGAACTCTACCCGTCCCCGTGAGTATGATGGCAGCCATATCACTTTTGGCGGCATGAACCCGGCCATTACCCTGCGGGAACACCAGAAAAGCGCCATCGCCCATGTGCTGTATGGCGGTAATACGCTGCTGGCACACGAAGTAGGCGCGGGCAAAACCTTTGAGATGGTGGCCGCTGCTATGGAAGCCAAACGCCTGGGCTTGTGCCAGAAATCTCTTTTTGTGGTTCCAAACCACCTGACCGAGCAGTGGGCGTCGGAGTTTCTGCGCCTCTATCCTTCCGCCAACATCTTAGTCACAACCAAAAAGGACTTTGAGACCCATAACCGCAAAAAGTTCTGCGCCCGTATTGCGACCGGTGACTACGACGCCATCATCATGGGACACAGCCAGTTTGAGCGTATCCCCATCAGCCGGGAGCGTCAGGAACGGCTTCTCTATGAGCAGATCGACGAGATCACCGAGGGCATCGCAGAGGTGCAGGCCAGCGGCGGCGAGCGTTTTACCGTCAAGCAGCTGGAGCGTACCAGAAAGTCTCTGGAAGCCAGACTGGAAAAGCTGCAAGCCGAGGGGCGAAAAGACGATGTGGTAACTTTTGAGCAGCTGGGAGTGGACCGATTGTTCGTGGACGAGGCCCACAACTATAAAAACCTGTTTCTATACACAAAAATGCGAAATGTGGCTGGTCTTTCCACATCGGACGCGCAGAAATCCTCCGATATGTTTGCCAAGTGCCGCTATATGGATGAGATCACCGGAAACCGTGGCGTGATTTTTGCCACCGGCACACCGGTCAGCAACTCCATGACCGAGCTTTACACCATGCAGCGTTACCTTCAGTATGAACGCCTGCAAGAACTGAACATGACCCACTTCGACTGCTGGGCTTCCCGATTTGGGGAGACTGTCACAGCATTGGAGCTGGCACCGGAAGGAACCGGCTACCGGGCAAGAACGAGATTCAGCAAGTTCTTTAACCTGCCGGAGCTGATGAACCTGTTCAAAGAAGTGGCCGACATTAAGACTGCCGACCAGCTGAATCTGCCTACCCCGGAAGTGGAATACCACAACATCGTGGCGCAGCCTACCGAACATCAGCAGGAAATGGTCAAGGCCCTTTCGGAGCGCGCATCGCTGGTACACAGCGGAACCGTTGACCCGTCCCAGGATAATATGCTTAAGATTACCTCGGATGGCCGCAAGCTGGGGCTGGACCAGAGGATCGTCAACCAGATGCTGCCGGACGAACCCGGCACAAAGGTCAATCAGTGTGTGGACAATATCATGCAGATCTGGCGGGACGGCGAAGCTGACAAGCTGACCCAGCTGGTGTTCTGCGACATTTCTACACCACAGGCAAAAGCTCCTGCAAGCAAGGCGGCGAAAACGCTGGATAATCCACTGCTTCACGCACTGGAAGGCGCTGTGCCTCTGCCGGAGCAGGAACCGGCCTTTACGGTATATGACGATATTCGTCAGAAACTCATTGCTCAGGGGATGCCTGCTGACCAGATCGCTTTTATCCATGAAGCCAACACCGAAGTCAGGAAGAAGGAGCTGTTCTCCAAAGTCCGTACCGGTCAGGTGCGTGTGCTTATGGGAAGTACCGCCAAGATGGGCGCAGGCACCAATGTGCAGGACCGCCTTGTGGCGCTGCATGACCTGGACTGCCCGTGGAGACCGGGAGACCTTGCCCAGCGCAAGGGCCGTATCGAGCGCCAGGGCAACCAGAATCCCCTTGTTCATGTGTACCGCTATGTGACCGAAGGAACCTTTGACGCATACCTCTGGCAGACGGTGGAGAATAAACAAAAATTCATCAGCCAGATCATGACTTCTAAATCGCCGGTGCGCTCCTGCGATGATGTGGATGAAACCGCCCTCAGTTTTGCCGAGATCAAGGCTCTGTGCGCCGGAGACCCCCGTATCAAAGAGCGTATGGATTTGGATGTGGAGGTATCCCGCCTGAAGCTGATGAAAGCCGACCACCAGAGCAAGCAGTATCGTCTGGAGGACCAGCTGCTCAAATATTTCCCGGAGGAGATTGAAAAGCACAAGGGCTTTATCAAGGGCTTTGAATCTGACCTGGAGGTTTTGGCAGCTCACCCGCACCCGGAGGACGGCTTTGCCGGTATGGAGATCCGTGGAGATCTGCTGACCGATAAGGAGAACGCCGGTGCTGCCCTTTTAGATGCCTGCAAGGAGGTCAAAACCTCCGATCCGGTGCAGATCGGCAGCTACCGGGGCTATGCCATGTCCGTGGAATTTTCCGCTTGGAAACAGGAATATACGCTCCTGCTGAAAGGACAGATGACCCACCGGGCAACCCTTGGTACAGACCCGCGCGGAAACCTTACCCGTATCGACAATGCCCTCGCCCAGATGCCGCAGCGTCTGGAGGCGGCAAAGGCCCAGCTGGATAACCTCTATCAGCAGCAGGCTGCCGCAAAAGAGGAAGTCGGAAAGCCATTCCTTTATGAAGAAGAACTGAAAAGCAAAAACGCCCGTCTGGTGGAGCTGGATACCCTGCTCAACATCGACGGAAAGGGACAGGCACACGCTGAGGCTGTTGTTGCCAAAAGCGCACGGCCTTCGGTGCTGGATCATCTGAAACGCCCGGTGCCGCCACGCAGTACAGACAAGAAACCAAAACAGCATGAGGAGGTGCGATAACATGAATACCAACGATCTGAATACAGCTCTTTATGAAAAGATGGCTGCTGAGCAGGACAAATACAGGGACTGGCTGAAAAGCCAGCCCCCGGAAGAAATCCTGAATCACACCTATGAGTACACGGTTCGTGAGGACATTGTGATGGCGATGGAGGAACTGGAGCTGACCGACGCCCAGGCCAAGGCGCTTTTGGAATCTCCCTCGCCGCTGGCGGATGTGTACCGCTATTTTGAAAAGCTGGAGACCGGCTATATGGATGTGATCCGGGACAGCATTGAAAGCCGAGCCAATGAGGTATGCAGAGAACCAGAAGAACTTAATCCTATGGTAGTTTATCTTCATTCTGCTTCATACGCGACTAAGCATGGAGAAACAGACGCATATTGGCTGTCTGACCAGGCGAATTTTTCCTGTAAAGTTGCCATTGAGCAGGCAATCAGCACCCACTACGGAGACAACCGACTGGATACCGCTTCTGCGGTGCAGGAGGTCATGGAGAAATTCGGACCGGAGCGAATGAACTTTATTCTCGCCAATACCATTCAGCATAAGGATGCAGATGGGCGGATCTCCCGTGACAACAAAGCATGGGCAAAGACCATTCCTATGCCGGAGGACAAAGAATCGTTTCGCCGCAATGCTTATCTGGTAGTAGACCAGGTCAATCCGGGACTTGTAGACCTGTTTACAAGACAGGCTCGAAAGACCGTTCAGGAGAAAGAAAAAGGCTCTGTCCTGCAAAAGCTCAAACAGGAGCTGCCTGTCCATAAGCCTGCCGCCCCGAAGAAACGAGAGC
>OHLV01000319.1_pt1 | contig 21406 bp, 20 predicted proteins | sample 1569221 | NCBI WGS metagenome assembly OHLV01 (sample SAMEA3879521, study PRJEB24766) | human gut metagenome | biome: human-associated habitat; feature: feces | place: USA | collected 1985/1987 | reverse complement strand
CCGGCGAGACCGCCGTCGCCAGCGCCGCGCCGGGCAGGCCGAGGCCCATGGGGAACATGAAGATGTAATCGAACACCACGTTGAAGAGGCTGCCGCAGAGGGTCGCCACCATGGCCAGCGAGGGGTCGCCGTCGTTCCGGACAAAGGCCGCGACGATGTAGTTGCACATGAAGAAGGGCGTGAACAGCAGGAAGATGCGGGCGTACCCCACGCCCAGTGCAACGATCTCCGCGTCGCCGCCCATGAACCGCAGCAGCACCTCGGGGCAGAAGATGCCCGCCAGCATGAAGGGCAGGGCGAACACCAGCGCCCAGAGCAGGGCGTTGGAGAAATAGCGCTCCGACCGCTCGTCGCCCTGCGCCCGGAGGATGGCGTAGCGGGTGGCCGCGCCGAGGCCCAGCATGGAGCCGATGGCGAAGATGAAGTTGTAGATGGGCAGACAGAGGTTCAGCAGAGCCACACCGCTGGTGCCTGCCGCCTGCGAGATGAAATAGGTATCGGCCAGGATGTAGCAGGATGTCCCCAGCAGGCCGAAGATGTTCTGGCTGACGTATTTGAAATACTGTTTGGTAAGGCTCATGTTCTCCTCCTTTTATCATTCAAATTTCAGATATACTGCCATATTGCGTCAGTTTATCACAATCCGACCGAAGCTGTCAAGCTCTCCATTTGCACAAACGCCCGGATGGGTGTATACTGTAGTTTGTTTTTGAAAACAGGCAGAAGGGAGGGTGCATCATGCCGGGCAAGACTTTATACTGTCTGGGCGAAGCGTGGCTGGAATTGAACAGCACCGCGCCGCTGGCGTCGGCAGAGACGTTTTCTCCCCGCATGGGCGGAAGCGCCGCCTCGCTGGCGCTGGCTTATGCCGCACAGGGCGGCAGAGCCTCTCTTTTAACGCAGCTTGGCGAGGATGCTTTCGGACACCGCATCGCAGACGCTTTATCTACTGCCGGTGTGGACATCAGCCGGATCTGCTTCACCTCCCGCGCCCCCACGCCGCTGCTGTTCGACGGCGGCGGCGAACAGCTAGGCTGCCGCACCCGTTCTTCGGAGCTGCTCTATGCACCCGAACAGCTGAGCGCCGACTGGGCCGCAGATGCTGAAATGCTGGCCTTTTCCAGCGCCTGCCTCGTGGACAGCCCCTGCCGCTACGCCCACCTTGCCGCGCTGGACACCGCCCGTACCGCCGGTGTGCCGGTCTGCTTTTTCCCCTCTCTCCGCCCGGCTCTCTGGCCCAGCGAGAAGGCCCTGCGGGACACGGTGATGCAGTTTTTCCCCTTCGCGGACATCCTCGTCCTCACCGCCGACGAGATGGAGCTTCTGCTGGACACCCGGGAATACCAGGTCGGACTGTTTGCCCTGCTGCGGGGGCATACCCAGCTGGTGGTGCTTGAGACAGAAGAGGGCGTCCACGCCTTTACCCGGGCAGTACACGCATTCCGGCCCGGGCTTTCCGCCCCGCCCGAAGAGCTGGCCGCACGGCTGCTGTATCAAATCTCTCAGCAGGAGCTGACCCTGAAAAAGCTCATGAAATGCAGTGCTCCGGCACTTCAGACACTTCTATAACGCCGGAAAGCCCCCGCCTTTGCAGGCGGGGGCTTTCCGTTTATTCTGTCATCCGGAGGAGATGAGCTGATCAGCTTATCAGTGGATGAACACCGGGCCAAGCGGGTTGGTGATGGGGCTGACGTAGCCGCCCAGCAGCTTCGGGATCGCGAGGCTGATGTCAGGCACATAGGTCAGCAGCAGCAGAGCGATGAACATGCACAGATAGAACGGCAGGGTAGCCTTGACGACCTTCTCCATGGGGCGCTTCGCAACGGCAGAGCCGATGAACAGAACCGCGCCGACAGGGGGAGTCAGCAGGCCGATACCGCAGTTCAGGACCATGATGATACCGAACTGGATGGGGTCGATGCCGATGGAGGTCGCAATGGGCAGCAGGATGGGGGTAGCGATCAGGATGATGGGAGCCATATCCATGATGCAGCCCAGAACCAGGATGATGAGGTCGATGAGCAGTGCGATGATATAGGGGTTGCTGGTGACGCTGGTGATGGCGTTTGCGGCCAGATCAGGCACGTGCAGCATGGTCAGGCAGTTGCCGAACACTGCAGAGGTGGCGATCAGGATGAGGACGATGGACAGAGTGTTGACGCACTCATCCAGAGCGTGCCAGACGCCCTTCCAGTCGAGGCCCTTGTAGACAAAGACGGAGACCAGCAGAGAGTAGATAACTGCGATAGCAGCGGACTCGGTAGCGGTGAACACACCGCCGACAACGCCGAACACGACGATGACGACTGCGGCCAGAGCCCAGATGGAGGTGCCCAGCTGCTTGATGAAGCCCTTGATGGTGAAGGGAGAGCCCTTGGGGTAATTCTCCTTGACGGAGATGATGTAGGAGCCGATCATCAGGACGATGGCCAGCAGAGCGCCGGGCAGGTAGCCGGCCAGGAACAGGCTGCCCACGGAGATGCCGCCGGCGGTGGTGGCGTAGATGACCATGTTGTGGCTCGGGGGGACCAGCAGGCCCTCGCAGGAGGAGGTGATGGTAACGGCCGTGGAGAAATCGGCGTCGTAACCCTGATCGACCATCATGGGGATCATGATGGAGCCGATGGAAGCGGTATCTGCGGAAGCAGAACCGGAAATGCCGCCGAAGAAGTAGGAAGCAACGATGTTGACCATTGCCATGCCGCCGCGCATCCAGCCGACGCAGGCGTCAGCCAGAGCGATCAGCTTTTCGGAGATGCCGCCGCTGCCCATGAGGACGCCCATGGTGATGAAAAAGGGGACGGCCATCAGGCTGAAGGACGAGATGCCCTTGACCATCAGGCGGCAGACATCGGACAGTGCATGACCCTGCACCATCAGGCAGAGCACGCTGGACAGGCCAACGGCGTATGCGATGGGGAAACGCAGGAAGATCATGACGAAGAAGCTGACAAGAAGGACAACGATTGCCAGTGTCTGGACTGTCATATTAGTTCTCCTCCTTTACAAAAAAGCTCTTGATGTGGTTGTACAGCGCCTCGATCTCGAAGATGATCATGGCGACACCGGCCAGAGGCACGGGGAAGTACATCCAGAAACGGCTCAGCCAGGGCATCGAGACATAGAAGCCGCGGCCGCCCAGGGTGGTGGCGTAGTTCCAGCCCACAACCAGCATGATGAGGCCGAGGATGCAGACCGCCAGATCGGCGAGGATGTCCAGCACCTTGACGGCGATCTTGGGCAGGTAGACGTCAAATGCGGTCATGCGGATGTGTGCGCCGCGGCGGATGGCCAGAGCGGCACTCAGCACGGCCATATAGCTCATGCAGGTCAGCACGACCTCTTCCGTCCATGCGGGGTCCGGGATGAACGGGACGTAACGACCAATGACCGACATGGTGGTGATGAAAATATCTGCGATCAGCAGCAGCTTGCAGATAAACAGGACCACTTTGTAGGTGACGTCGTACGCCGGCTTGATCTTATCCAGAGTGGTAAAGATTTTCGGCATAGGAGCTCCTCCATACTCTTATAAAAAGCCCGGCGGGTCTGCGGGCGTATCCCGTAGTCCCCCGCCGGGCTATGTACTACTTCAGGATAAAGGCGCTTTTATCAGGCCTTCATATCCAGCAGCTGCTGATACAGCTCAGCCTGATCCGAGGTGTTCTCGCTGATGACCTTAGCGCAAGCCTCCTGCCAGGGAGCCTTATCGGGGACATCGACGACGTTGCAGCCGGAGGACTTCAGCTCGTCGAGGACCTTCTTCTCAGCGGTCTCGGACAGGTCAGCGTTGAAGGCCTGCGTATCCGCAGCAGCCTCCATGACGGCAGCCTGCTGGTTCTCGGTCAGCTTGTTCCAGGCGTTGTCGGTGATGACAGCCTGCACAGCGCCCAGAGTATGGCCGTCGAGGATCAGGTTGTTAGCGACCTCGGGGAAGGCGTTGGACTTGTAGTTTGCGATGGGCTGCTCAGCGCCATCGACAACGCCGGTCTGCAGTGCGCTGTACAGCTCGCCGAAGGAGACGACGGTGGGGTTAGCGCCCAGACCCTCGACCATGCCGTTCATGACGGGGTCGTTGGACACGCGCAGCTTCAGGCCCTTGAAATCAGCGATGCCGGAAACGGGCTTGACCGTGAAGAAGTGACGGAAGCCCTCCTCGCCGTAGAAGATACCACGAACGGGCAGGCCCAGCTCCTGGGGCTCGTTCAGGAACTCAGGTGCCAGCTCGCTGTTGGCGAAGTTCCAGAAGTGTGCGCGGTTCTCGAAGGTGAAGGGGATGGACAGCAGCTTGGACTTGTTGCAGCCGTAGCTGGTCAGTGCGAAAGCGGAGATACGGCTGATGTCGATGGAGGTGGAGCCGCCGAGGATAGCGTCCAGAACGTCGTTCTCAGAGCCCAGAACACCGGAAGCCTGCACATCGACGACAACGGAGCCGCCGGTCAGCTCCTCGACCTTCTCCTTGAAGTGAGAACCGGTCTGGCCGACGATGGTATCCAGCGGGTTGACCTCGGCGTAGACCAGAGTCACCTTCGGGTCGGAAGCAGCAGCTGCGGCATCACCGGCGGGAGCGGTGGAAGCTGCAGCAGAGTTAGCGGTAGAGGCAGCAGTGCTGTTGCCGGAGCCACCGCAGGCGGTCAGTGCCAGAGCAGCGGCGGAAACACCGGCTGCTGCCAGAAAGCTGCGACGAGAAATCTTCTTCATGATAAAATCCTCCTTAGATTTTCCTCATTCAGGGCGGTGTGCTCTGCACGGGTCGCACACCGTCCGTTCATTTACTGTACACACTTTAGCAAAATTTTTTAGTCAGAACAAGAGCTTATGAAAAATGTCCTGTTTTTCAAAAAAATGTGAGAAACACTTTTGTGCATTCCTTACAAACAATGGTGCGGTTTGTTCAGCACACTGCCCAACAAGATGAATACAATGTAATATCTTTTGCACTTTTTCAGGCTTCTCGAATGCGCTGGATGAGGCGGCTCTGCTCCTCAAACGCCGCGTACACGGGCTCGACTGCCGCCCGGAAGCGGGCTTTCTCGGCGGCGGAGAGGGTCGTCACCTCCACGCCCCATTCTCTCATATGCTTCTCGGCGCTGGCCTCCCGCTCCGCCCAGAGGCGGCGTTCGGTCAGAGCGCTCTCCTTTCCGCAGGCGCGGATGATGTCCGGGAAGCGTTCGTCCAGCTCTGCCAGTTTTTCCATCGCGGCCTCGCTGGCCAGCTGCAGCTCCGGCACACGGGTGTGCTCATCCTTTAAGAAATAGGGGGCCACCTCGTAGTGGCCCATGGCCTCATAGCTGGGCCAGTTGTTTTCCGCGCCGTCTATCTCGGCGTTGTGCAGGGCTGCATAGACCCGGCTGTAGACCACCTGCGCGGGCTTTGCGCCGAGGTCCAGTATCATCTCGCTCATCATGTCCGACTCCTGCACCCGGAGCGTCAGCCCCGCGAGGTCCGCCAGCGTCTCCACCTTTTCGCGGGTGTAGAAGCTGCGGACGCCGGCGTCGAACCATGACAGGCCCACGAGGTCCATCGCGCCGAGGCCGGAGAGGAATTCATCGCCGATCTCACCGTCCAGCACCCGCCACATCTGGGGCGCATCGGTATAGAGAAAAGGCAGCTGCAATACGCTCAGGGCCGGCTGATACTCGGCCAGCTGGCTCAGAGAGACGCGGGCAAAGTCGATGCCGCCGTACTGCATCTGCTCGATGACGCTCTGTTCGGCCCCCAGCTCCCCGCCGCTGTAGACCACGACTTTGACCCTCCCCTCCGTCCGCTCAGCCACGAGGTCGGCGAAGGCCAGAGCGGCCTGAGTGGTGGGATAATCCTCGGGCTGGTTCTCGGCGTAGCGCAGGATGAGCTCCGGTCCGTTGTGCTCTTCCGTCTTGCTGCAGCCCACAGCGCCCAGCGCCGTACAGGCGGCCAGCGCCAGCACACTGCGGCGGGAAATCATCCGCCCGCTCACAGCCCGGCCTCCGGGTCGGCCTTTGCCTTCCGGCCGGCCTGACGGCGGTACTGGGTGGGGGTCATGCCGGTGCGTTTCTTGAACGCCCGGGCGAAGTAGCTGGCGTCCTCGTAGCCCACCATCGACGCCACCTCCGCCGAGGAGCGGAAGGGGTCGGCCAGCAATTCCTTCGCCGCGTTGATGCGCAGCTCGGTGAGGCAGTCGAGGAAGTTCATCTTCTGGTATTTCTTGAACTGCGCCGACAGATAGGCCGGGCTGATGTGCAGGATCTCGCCCACGCTGTCCAGCGACAGATCGAACATATAGTTATCCTCGAGGTAGCGGCGGACATGGGCCATGACGAGGGCCGTCTGGCTGTTCTCGCTCTCCTCGGGGGCGTCTTCCGCCTCTTCTTCGGTCTCCGTCTGCTCCGGCTGGGGCCGGGCGGCGGCCAGCTCTTCCAGCTTCCGCTCCGTCTCGATCTGTCGCATAGCCCGGCGCACCGAGGCTTCCAGCTCGTCGGGGTCCACCGGCTTGAGCAGATAGTCGCAGGCCCCCAGATGCACCGCCTCATGGGCATACTGGAACAGGCTGTAGGCTGTGACGAAGATGACCCGGCAGGAAGGCCGCTGGGCCAGCACGGCGCGGGCAGCGTCGAGGCCGCTCATGCCCGGCATCTCAATATCCATCAGGATGAGGTCCGCGCCCCACAGCACCGCCGTGTCGGCAGCTTTGCGGCCATTTTCCGCCACCTCCAGGACCACTTCCCGCTCAAAACGGCGCTGGACCAGCTCCGCAAGCGCCTCCCGCTCCAGCTTTTCGTCATCCGCGATCAACAGGCGTATCATCGTCCAAATCCTCCTCCAAAAGTTCTACAAGGGGCAGGTACATACCGATGGCCGTTCCCCGGCCCGGGTGAGAGCGGATGACCAGCCGCCCCCGTTTATCCAGAAGCCGCAGCCGTGCGGCCACGTTATAGACGCCGATATGCTCCCAGCGCTCCCCGGGCTGGGCCAGCGCGGCTTTCAGCTGGGCCAGCTGTTCGGGCCGGATGCCCACGCCGTTGTCGCAGACGCTGATATAGAGCAGCCCCTTATCCCGCAGCGGGTTGATGCGGATGCGCACCACGCCGCCCTCTTCCTTGGGCGAGATGCCGTGCTTGAAGGCATTCTCCACGATGGGCTGCAAGATGAAGGACGGCACCATCGTCTCCGTCAGATCAAGGGAGTCGGAGATGCGCCACACCATCTTCACCCGGTCGCCGAAGCGGACGTGATAAATCGAGTAATACTCGTCCACGATGCGCACTTCCCGGGCCAGCGGCACCTGCTCGTCGTTGCTCATCAGGCTGTAGCGCAGCAGGTGCGACAGAGCCGTGATGAGGGCCTGCGTGCGGTAGGCTTTTTCCTGTCCGGCGGTCTGTAAAATGACGTTCAGGGTGTTGAAAAGGAAATGGGGGTCGATCTGGCTTCGCAGCTGCTGCAAACGGCTGCGCTCCATCCGGTTCTGTAATTCCAGAGCTTCCGTCTTCTGGCGGTGGAGCTCCCGCTCCATCTCGTTTTTCTCCCGCAGGGTGGTCACCTGCTCGGCCATCGAATGCTTCATGTGGTTGAAGGCTTCGGTCAGCTGGGCCATTTCCGGCTGACGGGGCGCAGGCAGGTCGGGCGAGTCGAACTCGCCCCGGGTGACTTCCCGGGAGGCGCCGATCATCTGCTGCACCGGGGTCAGCAGCGTCAGCACCGAGAAGGCCATGACGCAGCCCAGCGCAAGGCAGAGCGCCACCACAACGGTCTGCGCCCATTTCACCCGGTCGCTGAGGGCCGACACGGTGGTGTAAGTCCCCTGGGCGTCGGTGATGGCCGTGTTCAGCAGCTGCTGGGTGTACTGGCGCAGATAGCCGCCGCAGGGTGCGATTTTATTATAGTAGAGCTGGGCGGCTTTCGCGTCCTGACCGGCGGCCACCGCTTCTTCCAGCTGGTCCACCAGTGCGGTGTAGCTGTCGTAGGTAGTGGAAACGGCATTGTAGAGCAGATACTGCTCCTCACTCACAGTGCCAAGGTCGCCCTCGATGCGCCAGAGCCATGCGTTGGTGACGGAAAAGGCGCTGTGGAGCTCCTCTGTCAGCGCTTTGGCGTCGCCGTACTCCCAGCGGTAATCTTCCATGGCCGAAAGGCTCCGCTCCACGCCGTTCTGGAAGCGGCTGATGGCGTTGAAGTTGCCCATCTGGTCGTCCAGTTCCCGCAGCACGGTGCCGGACTGGTAAAAGCTCAAGAATATCTGCCCCGCCAGCGCCAGAAAAAACGCCGCCAGGCAAAGACTGATCTGCCCTTTCAGGGTCATCCTGCGCCCCACGCACCCATCCTCCCTCTCTGTGATATTCTGCCGCGCACCTTCCGCCTTATCCGGCCTGTCCGCCGTCAGAGCGAAAGCTCCATAAACTTTCTTTTTCGTCCTATTTTAGCACATTTTAGGGCATCTGCGCAATATCATCCTTGATTGTTGGAAAATAATATGGTACTATGACCAAAAAGGAGGGTATTTTTATGTCTCAGCCGATCTCCGTTTCCGTCCAGATGGATGCTGCATCCTTCCACGATTTTGCCGCCTTTGACCTGCTGCGCCACCACAAGGCGTGGCACCGGCCTCTGGTATTCACGGCCATTTTGCTGGTGTCTGCCGGTGTCTGCCTGTCGCAGGTGGGCCAGAAAGACGGCGCAGCCCTGCTCACGGTGCTGCTGGCCGTGGTGGCGCTGGGCGTGCCGGCCGTCTATTTCTGGACGTTCTTCCACTCTCTGCGCCTCCAAATCAAAAAGATGGGCCTGCCCCGCCCCTTCTACCGGCTGCTGCTGGACGACGAAGGACTGTCGGTCTGGATGGCCGGCGAGCAGGACAAGCCTGAGGCGAGCCGCAAGTATGCGTGGCACGATATGCATCTGGCCTACCGCACCCCCAACGCCATTTACCTCTATGTCCGGCAGAATCAGGCCTATCTGCTGAACGACAGCCTCGACGCCGCATGGAGCCTGCTGCAAGCCTCCCTCCCGGCAGAGCGCCTGCACGATATGCGATAAGAACATCAAAAGCCCATCGCGCAGCTGTGCGATGGGCTTTTTTTGCAACCTCTCAGTCTGCTTCGCAGACAGCTCCCCTAATAGGGGAGCCTATTGGGAAATGGATTTGCAATACAAAAACAGGCAGCGCCGTGGAAAGGAGGAGAAAGCGGCGCTGCCTGTGTATGAGAACTCCTAAACATTTGCGGCTGCTAGGAGGTTGTTGGTAGTCTGTCCGCCGCCGTGGCTATTGCCTCGCATAGGTGGGGGACAGTATTTTTTTAGGGGCGCGGCACCCGCTGCGGGGCTGCGCATAAATCCTGCCTGCATGGCATTTATGGAAAGTCAAAAGCCGGAGATGGGGGATCTCGTTCTTGTCTTCCCGACTGCGCCTTTATTGTACCGGATAAAAATGGAGTTTCTTTGAGTTAGTTTTGAACAATCTGCAAACAAGATGTGGAAAGTCTGAGGGCTTTCTTTTTCGTTCTGCTTGACATTCGGCACAGAACGATGTATTGTTAAGCTTATTGTGAAATAACTATGAAATTCCCGCGTTTTTTGAGGGAGGAGACACTATGGCCGCACCGGCACAGCCGCAGCAGAAAAAGACCCTGCTCATGACCGAGGGCAGCATCTGGAAAAGCATCCTGCTCTTCTCGGTGCCGCTCATCCTGGGCAACCTGCTCCAGCAGCTTTACAACACCGCCGACTCCATCATCGTCGGCAACTTTCTGGGCAGCAACGCTCTGGCCGCAGTCGGTTCCAGCGGCTCGCCCATCTACCTGCTCATCGGTTTCAGTCAGGGCGTGGCCGTCGGCGCCGGCGTCGTCGTGAGCCAGTACCTCGGCGCAAAAGATAAAAAGGAAACGCGCATCGCCGTCCACACCTCGCTGGCCATCGCGGTCATCCTCGGCCTCATCCTGACGGTGGGCGGCATCGCCGTCAGCCGCAGTCTGCTGGTCTGGATGAACACCCCCGAAGAAGTCCTCGGCGACGCCGTGACTTACATGAAGCTCTACTTCGGCGGTGTGCTGTTCAGCGTCGTCTACAACATGGCGGCCGGCATCCTCAACGCGGCGGGCAACTCCCGCCGCTCGGTCATCTACCTCGCCTGCGCTTCCATCACCAACATCATCCTCGACCTGGTGCTCATCGCCGGGCTGAAGATGGGCGTGGCGGGCGCGGCCATCGCCACCGACATCAGCCAGCTGGTCTCCTGTGTGCTGAGCCTCCGCTTTCTGATGAAAGTGGACGCCGACTACAAGGTGGAGCTTTCCGCCATCCGGCCCGATCAGCGGATGACCTCCCGCATCATCCGCATCGGCCTTCCCACCGGCATCCAGAACATGGTCATCTCTTTCTCGAACGTGCTGGTGCAGTCCAGCGTCAACAGCTACGGTGCCGCCGCCATGGCAGGCTTTGCGGCCTATATGAAAATCGACGGCTTCAACATCCTGCCCGTCACCAGCTTCAGCATGGCGGCGACGACCTTTGTGGGCCAGAACTATGGCGCAGGCAACCTCAAACGAGTGAAGAATGGCATGTGGGTCACGCTGGGCATGGGCGTGCTCTACACCCTCTGCACCGGCGCTCTGCTGCTGGCATTCCAGAATCCCATCATGCACCTGTTCACCTCCGACGAGACGGTGGTGGCCTTCGGGTGCAGCGCCATGCACTACTTCTGCCCCTTCTACTTCCTGCTGGCCATCCTCCACGGCATGGCGGGCGCAGTGCGTGGCACCGGCCGCAGCGTGCCGCCGATGGTGGTGCTGCTCATCTCGCTCTGCCTCTTCCGTGTGGTGTGGATCCGGTTCGCCCTCCCCTTCTTTGCGGGCATCGAGGGCGTGTTCGTCCTCTACCCGGTGTCGTGGGCGCTGGGTGCCGTGCTGATGGCCCTCTACGCATGGAAAGGCAGCTGGATGACTTACGAGCATTCCTGACAGGAACCGGGAACCATTCCATTTTTCCATTCGCCTTTTGGGGACGTCTGTGGTATCTTATAGGTAAAAGAACAGCAAACCCAATATCTCAGGAGGATTCATGCAGACAACAAAACCCGAAACCGCACAGCAGCGCCCCACCGGCGCACGAATGGCCCTGCTGATGCTTCTTTACTTTATCAAGATCGGCGCGTTCACCTTTGGCAGCGGATGGAGCATCATCGCCCAGATGGAGCGGGAGTTCGTGGACGAGCGCGGCTGGATGACCAGGAGCGACCTGCTGGAGCTCATCGCCGTGGGCAAGAGCCTGCCCGGCATCATGGTGGCGAACATCACTCTGCTCTTCGGCTATCAGATGGCCGGGGTGCTGGGCGGCATCTGCGCGGCCATCGGCCTGTGCATCCCCGCCGTCGTCACCCTTACCATCGTGACGGCCATCTACGACGCCATTAAAGATAACTACTGGGTCTGGTCGGCCCTCAAGGGCGTCCAGTGCGCCGTGGCCCCCATCATCGGCGGCGCGGCCATCTCCCTGGGCAAAGATGCTCTGACCAGCGCGATGCCCATCATCATCTGTGCCGTCGCCTTTGTGCTCTGTTACTTTACGTCCATCAGCAATCTGACGCTGGTGGCGGCCGGTGTGGTCATCGCGCTGGTCTGGATGGGGGTGAGCGAACATGGCCATGTTTGAGACCCTCGTTCAGCTCTTCGCCGCGTTTGCGAAGATCGGCTTCACCAGCTTCGGCGGCACCTCTATGATCCCCCTCATCATGGATGAAATGTCCTCCCACGGCTGGATGACGGACGCCGATCTGACGAACCTCATCGCCATCGCCGAGATGACCCCCGGCTCTCTGGGCGTCAATGCCGCCACCTTTGCAGGCACCAAGACCGCCGGGATGCCGGGCGGCGTCTTCGCGGTCCTGGGCGTTCTCAGCCCCACCCTGACGCTGACGCTTCTGGCGGCGGCGTTCTTCCAGAAGTTCCGCACCAGCAAGGTGATGAGCTATATCATGAAGATCGTCAAGCCTGTCTGCATCGGCATGGTGCTGGGCGTGCTGGTGGGCCTCTGCCGCCAGACCTGCATCACCGAGGCAGGCGGCATCAGCCTGCCGGGCATCGCCATCGGCATCCTCTGCTTTGTGCTGCTCCAGAAGTTCAAGCTCAGTGTGCCGAAGGTCATCGGCATCGCGGCGGTGCTGGGGCTGGTGTGCTTCGGGGTGTTTTGACCAGCTTTCCTTCAGCTCTCAGGCTCTCCCTTTGGGAGAGCTGGCGCATAGCGCCTGAGAGGGCAAGGCCGCTGACAAAAAGACAGTCCGCTTTGGGATAGCACCGCCCTGAAAAAGCCTCTGTTTATCGCCATGCTGTGCCACTTTCTCTCCGGGCTTGCCCTCTCCGTCACCTTCGGTGACACCTCTCCCAAGGGGAGAGGCATTCGCTCTACTTAAAGCAAAAGCATCCGCAGCACCCTCGCCGGGTGTCTGCCGATGCTTTCTTTCTATATTGTTCTTATTATTTTACCGCCAGCGGCGACGGCCTTATACTCACTTCTCCGTGGCAGAGCGCCTCGGTGCGGCCCCCTTCCCGCTGCACGATGAGCCGCCCGGCGTCGTCGATGGCCACCGCCTTTGCGGCGTAGCTCTCCGTCCCGGTGCAGACCGTGACCCAGTGGCCCGGCACAAAGCACCGGGCGCGGTACTCGTCCAGACAGTCGAAGGCCGGGCAGAGACCCAGCAGCTCCCGGGCGATGGCCCCGGCCAGTGCCGCCCGGCTCACCGGTGCAGGCCCGCCGGGGTAGAGACTGCCCGCGATGGGCCGCAGCTCCTCGGGCCAGTCCTCCGGGCGGGAGGTCAGGTTCAGGCCGATGCCCACCACCAGCCATTCCAGCTGGCCGCTCTCGATGTCGGCCCCGGCTTCCGTCAGGATGCCGCAGACCTTCTTGCCGTTATAATAGAGGTCATTGACCCACTTGATGCCCAAGTCCAGCCCGCAGAGCCGCTTCACAGCCCGGCAGACGGCCACCGCCGCGCTGACGGTGACGGCCTGCGCCTCGGTCATGGGCAGGCCGGGCCGCAGCACCAGTGAGAGATAAATGCCTTTCCCCGCCGGGCTCTCGAACCGCCGCCCCAGCCGGCCCCGGCCCGCCGTCTGCTGACTTGTCAGCACCATCGTGCCGTGGGGCGCACCCTCGAGGGCCAGCGTCTTGGCCGTGCGGTTGGAGCTTTCCAGCTTGTCGTAGAGGTAGATGGGGGCGTCGTACTCCCCCACCGCCTCGGCGCAGAAGGGGTCGCCGCCCGTCAGCCGATAGCCCCGCCGGGGGGCGGCTTCCAGCGCATAGCCCTGAGCCGCCAGCGCGGCGGCGGCCTTATGGACGGCAGCGCGGCTCACACCCAGCCGCTGCGCCAGCTGCTGGCCGGAGATGCATTCGCCCTGGGCGGCGGAGAGCGCCGCCAGAAGTGCCTGTTTTGTGGCAGAGGCCATCGTGTTTTCTCCTTTGTGAGGTTTGATAAGGCCATTCTACCACATTTTCAAAGTTTTTCCCATGATTTTGCAGGTTTTGGCCCCGCTGGCTCGTACAGATAGACAGAGCGCTTGAAATGCCGGGCAGAAAGGAGGCGGAGAGCAGCCATTGAATGCACTGGAATTTGACAGGCTGGTACAGAAGTACCAGTCCCTCGTCTACACCATCTGCCGTCAGCTGGTGGCAGATGAGGGCTATGCGCAGGATCTGACGCAGGAAACGTTTCTCTCTGCATGGCGGAGCATGGACCGCTGTCCTGCCGGATACGAAAAGCAATGGCTGGCCCGCATCGCCTCCAACAAAGCCAAGGATTACTTACGCAGCGCCTGGGCGCGCCGGGTGAACACCCCCCGGCGACGATGTGCTTGCACTTGAGGGCGCACCGCCCGGCAGCGAGCCGGAAGCGCAGGTGCTGGAAGCTCTGGGCGAAGAGGAGCTGACGCAGCGCATCCTCGCTCTGCGGGAGCCCTACAAGACGCCCTGCCGCCTCATGCTGCTGGAACAGCACACCGCCGCCGAAGCCGCCCGGCTCTGCGGCAGGCCCCAGAAAACAGTGGAGGCACAGGTCTTCCGGGCAAAAAAGATGCTGGCCGCGCAGCTGAGCGCTGCCGGAAAGGAGGGCTTTTAAGATGGAATTGTTCCGTGAAGACGGCTGTCTGAGCGACGAAGGGCTGCACGCCCTCACCGCCGGGCAGCTGGACGAGCTGGGACGGCTGGAAGCCGCCGAGCATCTCGCCTACTGCGACAAATGCACCGACCGTTATACCGCACTTCTGACCGCCGACGCCCTCGCCGACCCTCCCCGGGATGTCCGCCGTACCGTGATGAGCACCATCTGGGTGCGGCTGATGCAGAGCACCTATGGCCGGGCTGCGGTGGTGGGCGTCGCCGCCGTGCTGGCGCTGACCATGTGGCGTACCGGAGCGCTGACCTTCGTCACCGACCACGGCAGCGACCTGCAGGCTCTCCTGCCCACAGTCCAGGTCACCCTGCCGGAAAAACAGCCTCCGAAGCTTCTGCCCGAAAAGCTGGGCAGGCCCGTGACCTCCCGCCCCGGCGAGAACATCTATACCCGCGTTTCCTCTGTGCTGGAAAGCCTGCTGAACGCGGCAGAAAACATAAAATCATAAAACAAGGAGATCGTTATGCTGAAAAACGGATTTTTGACCTTCTGCTGCGCGTTTATCCCCGGCGCAGGCCAGATGTATCAGGGCTACATGAAGCGGGGCCTCTCCCTCATCCTCACGGCCTGCCTCATCGGGATGGTGGGCTCACTGCTCAACCCGGTGCTGCTCCTGCTGGTGGTGCTGTGGATGTACAGCTTCTTTGACACCTTCAACCTCCGGGCGCAGATCATCGCGGACACCGCGCCGGAGGACGACTACCTCATCCACTTCGACCCCCGCGACAGGCGGCTGGCCCGGGCTCTGCTGGACAGCCACAAGCTGGTGGGCTGGCTGCTCATCGCCTTCGGTGCGCTCATCGCCTACCAGAACCTCATCATGAACACTCTCGGCGACCTCGTCTACCGCTGGGGCCACTCCTCCCCCGTTTTCCGCGCCCTCTATCTCGTCATGGCCAGCCTGCCGGATGTGGTGGTCTGTGTGGTCCTCATCGTCTGCGGCGTCTGGCTGGTGAAAGGCCCCCATCCGGCCAAAAAGCCGGACGCTTCCAAGGACGCCCCCGAGGACGCCGATTTCTGCGAGTATCACGCCGACGAGGCCGCGCAGCCGGAGAACGCTCCTCTGCTCTCCGGCCCGGTGGTGAACGAAAACGAGGTGACGGACGATGACTTCGACCACGAACACGACGAATAAGCCGCTCCGCCGAGTCGGCACCCTGACGCTGGGCGTCTGCCTCATCGCGGCAGGTGTGCTCTTCCTGCTCTGCCGCTTCCTTCCCGGCCTGCCGTGGATGGTCATCTGGCAGGTGCTCCCTGCGGCGGGGCTCATCCTGCTGGGGTGCGAGGTACTCTACTACTCGGCCCGGCCCGGCGCATGCCGGTGCGACTTCGGCTCGGTGGTGCTCTGCCTGCTGATGATGGGCGGGTGCTTCGGCGTCTCGACCCTTATGCTGCTGGCCCAGATGCTGGGCCGCGGCTGCACCATCCACCTGTGAACACAAGAAAGCCTGTGCAGCCTCCCGCCCCGGGAGGGTCTGCACAGGCTTTTTCGTTTGAAGAGAGAGGCTTACTGTACGCCGGTCAGCTCAGCCAGCTTGTGGTAGATCTCGGTGTTGTCGAAGACGCCGCGGAACTTCTCCGCGCCGACGCCCAGCGCATAGATGTTGACCATCGCGCCGGTGTGGGCATAGGTGGTGTGGTCCATGCCGGACTTGTGGTTGATGGTGTGGCAGATGGCCATGCTGAAGGGGATGTAGGTGCCGTAGAGCTCATAGTCCTGCTGGCTCATCTCCTTCTGGGAGGCAGCGCCGACTTCCAGCGTCCGCTCGTAGGCCTTGCGCAGATTCTCCACCTCGTAGTCGGTCAGCAGCAGCTTGCCTGCACTGGCAGCATCGGGGTCGGTGGGCAGGGTCAGGCCGAAGTTTGCCTTCACGTCGGCCATGGCGGCCTCGAAGGGAGTCTTGTTGGCGATGTAGCCCTTCACATAGGTGGAGTCGAACTTGGCGTAGGACATCTTCTGGTGGGTGAGGTTGGTCAGGAAGGTGTCGTAGTTGGTGGTCTTGTAGCCGATGGCCATGCCGCCCGTCTCGTGGTCTGCGGTGACGAGGATGAGGGTATCGTTGGGGTGGGCGTTGTAGAAGTCCACAGCAGCCTGCACGGCGTTGCTCATCTCCAGCACATCGTGGATGGAAGCGGCGGCATCGTTGGCGTGGCAGGCCCAGTCGATCTTGCCGGACTCGGTCATCAGGAAGAAGCCCTTCTTATTGTCCAGCAGCTCGATGCCCTTCCTGACGTAGTCGGTCAGCTGCCACTCGCCTGCGGCGGCGTCCATGGCGTAGTTCATGGCCTTGCCGTCGGCCAGAGCCTCGGCGATGATGAGGGTCTTGCCCGCACCGGCCTTGAGGGCGGCGGCGTCTGCCTGACGGGTGACGATGTTGTAGCCGTTCTGGGCGGCGATCTCGTGGTTGTTGGGGCCGGTGCCGTCGCCGTTCACCTTCTGGAACTCGCCGCCGGCGAAATACTCGAAGCCGGAGGCGGCCAGCTCCTTGCCGATGGCGTAGTAGTTCTTGCGGGTCTTCTGATGTGCATAGAAGGCAGCGGGGGTGGCGTGGTCGATATTGACAGAGGAGACGACGCCCACCTTGTAGTTCTTCTGGGCGTGGAGCTTCTCGGCGATGGTCTCATAGGGCACATCGCGGGTCCAGGGGCACATATTGATGACGCCGCTCTCGGTCTTGTGGCCGGTGGCGATGGAAGTGGCAGTGGAAGCGGAGTCGGGGCAGAAAGAAGTGCTGTCGTAGGTGGTCACGCTGCCCACCTCGGGGAACTGGGTGAAGCTCAGCTCGCCCTCGACGACAGCGCCGTTGTTCTCCACCGTACCCTTATAGAATCGGGCGGACTGGATCTGGGCCGTACCCATGCCGTCGCCGATGAAGAGGAAAACATACTTGGGTCTGCTGCCGAACACGCCCAGCAGTCCGTTCTCTTCCTCTGCCGCTTTGGCGGCATTGGGGGCAGCGGCGTTGGCAGCGGCAGGCGCCGCGGCCAGCATACCGGCGGCGGACGCAAAGGCACCGGCCTTCAAAAAGCTGCGGCGGGACATTTTATTCTCTTTCATGCGAAAGTCCTCTCTTTCCATGAGCCTCATGGCTCCTTCTCTCTTTTTCGATTTACCGGGAACGGCCTTATTCTACCGCCGCAGCCGCCCGTCCCGAAACCATGCGGACGCAAAATCGGCGTAAAACCCCGGCGGCGGCTTTGGGCCGTCTGTAAAAAAGAAGACTTCTGCTGCGCAAAAAGCGCCCCTCCGGTAAAACGGAGGGACGCTTTTGTATGTTACAGGTCAATTATGCGTTGAACTTTTTCTCGTTCAGCAGGCCCTCGCTCTTGGCCACGCGGATTATGTATTGTCTGCGCCCAGCTCTGCGGCCTCCAGCACCTTGATGCCTTCGGCCTCGAACGCGGCGCGCAGAGCCTCGGCAAAGCCGGGGCGCGGCACCTTGTTCTTGACGCAGAGGGTGATGATGCCATGCAGGCTGGTGCATTCCAGACCGATGGAAGCGCCGTCCGCCGGCACCCAGGTCTGGAAGTCCTCGATGTACCGGGTCAGCTCCGGGCTGGACGGGGCGAAGGGGTCGCCCAGATAGCTCACCCAGAAGTCCGCCGGGAAGCCGCTGATGTACTCGCCCATCTGGAAGATGCGCTTTTTGATGCTGAGGCTGGCTTTCTGCTGGTAGACCCGGTAGACCCAGCCCATCTGCTCCGCGATACGGAACAGTTTTCGCTCAGCGGAAAGGTTCTCTTTCAGGTCAGCGTCCACGCCCACGGCCACTTCGGCCAGCGGGGCATCTGCCGTCAGCGGCAGCTTGCGCTGGAAGGATGCCACGCAGTTGTAGAGAGCGTTCGGCACACCCAGCGCGTCGCGGGCGTCTGTCGAGTAGCTGTAGAGCACCTCGTCCTTGTCCAGATACGTCCGCACCGCCTTACAGAGCAGAGCCGTGAGGGTACTGAAGGGCTTGACGCCGCAGCGGAGGGCGGCGTCCACAAGCCCCGCCTTTTCCAGCCGGACGCGGCAGCAGGTGGGCGTCTCTTCAAAGGTCTGCACCACGGGGCGCTGCATATCGTTGGCCGCCTGACTCTCGGGGTACTTTGCAAGGATGTCCTCGATGTCGTAGGCAGGGTCCGTCTCAAGGGTCCGGCCCTCGAAAGCTGTGCCGTACCGCAGGTTGCAGTAGAACTGCAGCACCATGGTCATGAAGGGTGCCATGCCCCGGCCATCGGCCAGAAAGTGGAACCAGTCGAAATAGACGGCTTTCCCCTCATAGCTCAGGGCAACCGTAAAGCCGTTCTCGTCCGGAAATTCGGGCTTTGCGCTGCCCTGCCGCACCGGGCAGGGGGCGTCCGACGGCTCGAGGTGGAGCAGCTTTTTCTCCCACACCGGCTTCTGGAAATAGTAGGGTGCCTTTGCCCGGGCCGCATCCAGAGCCTGCTGCAAAAGCGCACCGTCCACGGCATCCTTCAGCGTGACCTGATAGCGGCAGTTGACCATGTTTTCGCGGTAATAGTAGACGATGCCCTGAAAAACAGAGCGCTGTTCGGCATCCATTCCTTATTCCCCCGCGTGTGCGGCCAGATAGTCGGCCAGATCGCTGATGGTGACGAAGTTGCGCAGCTCCTTTTCGGGGATGCGCAGGCCGAACGTCTCCTCCAGGTCGGCGACGACGGTCAGGATCTCCATGGACGACAGGTCCAGATCGTCCATCAGGACGCTGTTCTCGTTGACATCCTCGGGGGAAATCTCTGCAACATCTTCCAGAATTGCAAGGATCTGGGACACGATCTCGGTTCTTTCCATAGTTTGAATCTTCCTTTCGTAATTCCATTCAAGGCGGCCGCGGCTCTTTTCCAGTATTCCGCAGCCTGCCCGGTTTATTCTTACTTGCGCAGCAGCTTGCCGGTGCCGGTGCGGGGCAGAGGCTCGGTGCTGAACTCCACGGCGCTCATCCGCTTGTAGAGCGGCAGAGTGCGGTTGGTCTCGGTGATGAAGTCGCGGACGGTCTGCTGGTCGGCCTCGCCGCAGTAGATGACGGCACAGATCTTCTTGCCCTTCTCCCTGACGATGCATTCCTTGACGGCCTCGCACTTGGACAGCAGATCTTCCAGCTCTTCGGGGCTGACGTTCTCACCGCTGTCGAGGATGATGATATTTTTCCTGCGTCCGGTGATGTAATAGAAGCCGTCCTCGTCCACACGGGCCAGGTCTCCGGTGTGGAACCAGCCGTCGGCGTCGAGGACTTCTGCGGTGGCCCCGGGGTCCTTGTAATAGCCCAGCATGACGCAGCCGCCGCGGATGCAGATTTCGCCCGTCTCGTCCAGCTTGTACTCGGCGTGGTCGTCGGGCCTGCCCACGGCGCGGATGTGCTTTTCGTCCTGCTCGTAGTTGATGATGCCGTCGCCGCAGGTCTCGGTCATGCCGTACACCTGAGTGATCATCATGCCCTGCTGCGCCAGCTCGGCCAGCATGGCGCCGTCAAACATGGCAGAGGAGCCGCAGGGGTTCCAGATGCCGTTCAGGCGGGCGCGGCGGCCCCGCTTGACGTCTTTGTAGATGGCCTCCATCAGCATGGGAGCCACAGCGATGGCATCGCTGTGCATCAGGCCGAGGTCGCGGTAGAAGTCGCGGATGTCGGCGGAGAGGTTCAGCGCCCAGCCCTTGCAGGCCCAGATGAAGAGGCAGATGAACGTACCCAGATGGAACAGGGGCAGGATGGCGAAGTTGCTCAGGACGTCGTTTTTGTCCTCGGGCATATGCTCATGCTTATAGTCCAGCATGGCGTCGCCGAATTTGACCTGGCACTCCACAGTGGTAAAAAAGTTGCGCTCCGAGAGCATGACGGCCTTGCTGCGGCCGGTGGTGCCGGAAGTGAACATCAGCACCATCAGATCATCATGGCCCACGCAGTCAACAAGCTCTGCAGGCGCGCTGTCCTTGAAGGCGTCCATCGGGCGGAGTTTATCGCCGTAGGCGGCCTCGATGTCGGGGCGGCAGCCATAGTCGATGCCGTCGTTGACGATGAGGGAAGGCTCGACAAGGCCCAGCTCATATTCCAGCTCGGGCCAGGTCTTTTTCTGGTTGATGGTCACGACGACGGCCCCGGCGAGGATCGCGCCGAAGCTGTTGACCCCGTACTCATAGCAGTTGCGGCTCATGATGCCGACACGCTTGCCCTTGATGTCGGGGATATTCTCCTTAAAGTAAGTAACAGCCCTGCGGATGTCCTGCACATACTGGGCGTAGGTCTTTTCCACCACAGTCTTGCCATCGGCGGCCGCATAGCGGAACGCCACCCGGTCGGGGTACTGCTTCGCCATGACGTCCGTGATGAGCTCATATACAGTATTTATCATTTTTGTCGCTCCTTGCTGTTTTTCTTTATTACAGCGAAACGCCGGCAGCTGACATTTTCTGCCTCAGAGTAATAATACCTGTTTCGGCTGAGAAATGCAACCACGCGGCGTATCCTTTTCACTGTTTCTTCTTACTTGTTACTTCCGCAGCAGCTTCCCCAGAGCGTTGCGGGGCAGGGGCTCAGCGGTGAACTCCACGGCACTGATGCGCTTATACATCGGCAGGCTGCGGTTCACCTCGGTGACGAAGGCTCTGACCTCTTCCTGCTTATCCTCAGGGCAGTAGATGACGGCACAAATTTTCTGGCCCTTCTCCTTCACGATGCACTCGGTGATGGCCGGGCAGAGGGCCAGCTTCTTTTCCAGCTCTTCGGGGCTGACGTTCTCGCCGCTGGCAAGGATGATGAGGTTCTTCTTGCGGCCGGTGATGTAATAGAAGCCTTCCTCATCCATCCGGGCAAGGTCGCCGGTGTGGAACCAGCCGTCGGCGTCGATGACCTCTGCCGTGGCCTCGGGGTCCTTGTAGTAGCCCAGCATCACGCAGTCGCCCTTGATGCAGATCTCGCCGGTCTCGTCCAGCTTATACTGAACGTGGTCGTCGGGCTTGCCCACGGCACTCATGTGCTTTTCGACCTGCGTAAAGTTCAGGATGCCGTCGCCGAAGGTCTCGGTCATACCGTAGCACTGGTTGATGACGAAGCCGTTCTGGGCCAGCTCCAGCAGCATCTTGGGGTCGAGGGCAGCGGAAGAGCAGCACAGGTCCCACAGGCCGTTCAGGCGGCCGACGCGGCCGCGCTTCATGTCGTTGTAGACGGTCTCCACCAGCATGGGGGCCGAGGCCATGACATCGCTGTGCATCAGGCCCAGGTCGCGGTAGAAGTCGCGGATGTCGCCGCAGAGGTTCAGGGCCCAGCCGGCAGGCGGGTAGGA
>OHLV01000296.1_pt1 | contig 22803 bp, 26 predicted proteins | sample 1569221 | NCBI WGS metagenome assembly OHLV01 (sample SAMEA3879521, study PRJEB24766) | human gut metagenome | biome: human-associated habitat; feature: feces | place: USA | collected 1985/1987 | reverse complement strand
AGCGGGTGCTTTTCTGGTTCTCTTTTGGCACGCAAAAGAGAACTTAGCCCCAATGCAAAAGCGCTCTACCCCCGCGCCACCGGCGCGAGAAAACGCTCTCCGTCACATTAAAAATGCCCCTCAAAGTCCCCTTCGATTTCATAGGGCCAGCTGAGGATGCCGCCGAGGTCGTAGATATTGGTATAGCCCATCGCATCCAGCTTCTGGACGGCGTCAGCGCTGCGGCGGCCGGTGCGGCAGTAGACCAGCCAGGGTGCGTCCTTGTCGGGCAGCACCTCGGCGGCGCGGCTCATCACCTCACCCAGCGGCAGCAGCTTTGCGCCCGGGATATGGCCCACCGCGTACTCGTCCGGCTCCCGCACGTCCACAGCCTGTGCCTTTTTCGCGTCCAGCAGACGGATGGCGGCTGCTGGCTCGATCTTCTGTATCATAAGTATCTCTCCTTATATCTCTTGTTGCATCATCTTATGATAACAGATATTTTTTGTTCTAGCAAGATGACTTTTCGATATTTCCGCGTCCGGAGCAAAAGGCAGGTTTTTTCACTTTCCAAAAGCGGGTAGTCGTGGTATACTGGAAGGCAAGCAAGGAGAGAACCGCTATGAAATTTTCCACCAAGAGTCGCTATGCGCTGCGGCTGATGGCCGAGCTGGCCCGCTACGCCCCGGGTACCACCGTCTCACTGAAGGAGATCAGCGAGCGCCAGCAGCTGAGCCTGAAATATCTGGAGCAGATCGTCACTCCGCTGGCCCGCGTGGGCCTCGTCAAGAGTGAGCGCGGCAGTCAGGGCGGCTACCGCCTGACCAAAGCCCCCGCCGACTACACCGCCGGTGAGATCCTGCGGGCCATCGAGGGCAGCGTGGCCCCCATCCCCTGCCTCGGCAGCGAGACCAACGAGTGTCCCATGTCTGACCAGTGCTTCACTCTGCCTTTCTGGGCCGGGCTGGACGATGTGATCAACCAATACATCGACAGCGTCACCCTCGAGCAGCTGGCCCAGAGCCTGCCCGCCGTCAAAGAGGGCTGCGGCTGCTGCGGCACCAAGTCCTGATTTTTCTACCCCGGGATTGACTCCGCGTCCAAAAAAAGGTATACTATTTGAGTATCACCGCCGGGGTGTTGCGCAGTTGGTAGCGCGCCTGCTTTGGGAGCAGGAGGCCGCGAGTTCGAGTCTCGCCACTCCGACCACAAGAAAAGCCACGATGAAGCGTTAGAAATAGCGTTTATATCGTGGCTTTATTTGTTGTATATAGGCTTAAAAATGGCTGGAAAGTGCGACAGAAGTGCGACAAATTCAGGAAAAACCTGTTTTGTGCGACAGTGTGCGCCCCTGTTCTGTGTGCCTTGCCCTATATCATACGACTGTATAATGGGCTGCTATATGCCCATGCTTCGGGGGTATCTCAAATCACTATACCCATATAACCCCACTTATGGGGGAGCGGTATCTAATACCGACCCTATACACAAGGGCATGAACCAGATTCACACCCCGACACAAAAACGTGTCAGCATCGACACAAGCGGCAATGGGGTCAATCTGCCTGACTGCACCGATCTGTGTAATCGGCTCAAAATTGAGCGTGTTCCGATGCCCTCAAAATTGAGTGTATTTCAATTACGACCCTTTGCCCGGTCTGCCTGATAGCACTATCACAGAATTGTGATGCCCGGCGGCTTCCTGGCTGCGTCAATCCGCTTTTGGATGCACCCACCTGTGAAGGTGTCCCCACTTTTGGGGATATGCCCTCAAAGATACCGCCAGATGTGGCGGCATTGCATCGGCTTCGCTTCTCGCTGCGTGGGATGCCTGTGCAAATGCGCGGGAAACAGGCTTTCGGGGCCTGGCAATATACTTTCATTACTGGGCAAAGAAAAAGCGCAGAACCCGCTAAAACAAGGCTCTGCGCTGGTGTTATATGCTGTTTAGTGCTGGGGGCTGGGCTGGATGTTCAGCAGCTTCATAATAGCAGGATAATCGCCCTCGTGCTGTTCAAGCTGCTTGCCCAATGCTTCAATCTCCGGCTTGCTGCTCTGTGATACCCGGTCAATCAGAGCGACCACAATATCAATCACTTCGGGGTGCTTCTGGGCTTTCGCTCTAATCAGGCTTGCAATCTGGCTAACTTCTGCGGTGCGCTTGGTGCTGTTCTGCTCGTTCATTTTGTACTGTCCTTTCTATATCTCGTGATTATGCGTTCATCGGATGGGTAAGGGATTCAGGGAAGAACGATGCTTTATAGCTTGCATTGTCGCCCTTGCTTGCGTAAATCAAGAGGACTTGGAAAGCGGCCTTTGCACCGTGCAGGACTTCACGCCCCTGCTTCTTCCAGTCTACCCACGTCCGGCATTCTTCTTCAATCCCGGCGGTCTGCTGGGCTTCTGCAATGCGCTGGGCGTTGATGGGTTCAGCTTTTGCGCTGTTCCATGCCCGGTGCAGACATTCGGCAAATGTGCCGATGCCCTTGCGGAACAGCTTCCACGCCTTACACATGATTTCATGCAGATTGTACGTCATTTTTACTACCTCACTTTACAATGTGGGGCAGGGCTGTTATAATTGCCTTGCCCCTTTGGGTTTGCTCGGTGTGTCTGTTTGGCGATGGAACACCGGGCATTTTCTTTTATACAGCTTTCGGAGTGGGTTACTGTCTTAGCTGGCGTTACGCTCTTGCGCTCCCGGTACATCCTTCGCCCCTTGCCTTCCGGTCATGCTCCCTTGCTGTGTCTATATTATATCATGTTAAACCGTACAACGCTATTGACAAGATGCACAATGTTAAACCGTTCATTCTGTGTAAAATTGTACTGGTAAACTGTACCTGTTTATGATATACTGTTTAACAAGAAGAATCACCGATCTATACGACAGGGGGCTTTATATGGTAACAGAAGCACGGAAAAGGGCTAACACCAAATGGGACAAAGAGAACATGACTATAATCGGGTGCAAGGTCAAGAAAGACTATGCTGCCAGATTCCGGGCTGCTTGTGTAGCCGCCGGGACTACTCCAAACGCTGTGCTGAAACAGGCGGCTGACGATTTCTTGAAAGAGCATCCAGTGAATGAAGATGCACCTGCGGAAGAATAAGGGGGCTTGTGTTATGGCTACTATTATCGGCTGTCTGCTTTTTGGATTTTGGTTCTTTCAAGCCTTGTTTAAGGCAAGCAAATAACCGCATGATTCCTAGAATCTTCGTTTCAAAAGATATGTAATTTTGTTGCAAAAATATTCCCTGCATCTGACGTTCAAGCCGGGTGCAGGGATTCTTTGTTTTTAGCCGGTTAGCGATGACTAATAAAACTAACTAAAACACGATTCATAAAAACAGCGTGATTTCGTGAAATTAAATCAGCTTTCAATCTTAAAGGACACGCCGCAAAGGTTCGATTCCATAAAATCACCGTAGCACTCCCACGCTGCTGCATTGTCGTGCTTGGCAAGCTGTTCGATGGCGTTCAGCGCAACAATCATCTGGTCTGCGCCGTTGATTTCATCGTGTCCAAATTCTTCCAGTTCCTTCCGGCTCAACGCTGCAATAAAATCTCGTGCGTCTTGCACATACTCGATGGTGTTCGGGGTGTCCTCGCTGGTGCTGGTGTTCGTGTCTGCGTGGGCTTCTGCGCCGTCCTCGTGGCTTGTCAGCTCGTCCGCAGTAATGGCAGACTGTAGCTCTGCCGCCTTGTCAAAGGCATAATCTTCGGCAATATCCACAGCGTCACAGATAGCAAGATACAACTTGCCGCTAACGTCCCTGTTCTGAATCTGCTGCAACAAACCAAAGCATTCGTGCATCTTGTCGGTCAGCGGCTTGTTATGCTCTCGGTTGATGGTGCAAAGGTAAAGTGCCGAATTGTCAATGTGATTCACGACCATAATGTAAAAACTCCTTTTGATATGTGTGTATAGGGTGGGTCAAACTTCTTTAAGGGCGCACGGCGGGTCAATCTTGGTCTGCCCCTCGCACTCTTTCAGTGCATCGCTTGCAACTTTGACTTTTTTACCGATAGAGCGCAAGCGGGAAAGCTCCCTTGCTCTGAATCGGCTGATTTCCTGTCTGCCCTTCTCTCCCGGACTGGGTTTGAAGTATCCGCCGGGCTTTTCGGTTGTGTAAAGGACTAACAGCCCTTCGTTTAATTCCCTTGCGGCAATGGCTCGGCGTTCTCTGGGCGTTACTCCCAAAATACGGCAGACCTCTGCGGCAGGGATTGCGTTTTCTTCGCCTTGTGGCACAATGTCATAGATTTTCAAAGAAATCCCTCCATTCTAAACGATGATGTGATATAATAGAGGGCGGGAACGATAGTAGCCATATTTTTCCCGCTCTCGGCTGTCCTATGTGCTGGTAACACATGGGGCAGCTTCTTTTTTGTTTGCGGCTATTCATTTCTTCGCTCTCCTGTCGATGCACTCAAAGCCCGGCTATATTCTCCTTGCATCTCTGGCAATATCCCTTGTTCCCGTTTGACTGTTGTGTTCGCACTGGATTCCTTCACAGCACGGTCAAAACCCGGTTTGACGAATTGCAATAAATCCGACTGTGACCGATTAAAGAGGTCTGCCAAATCATCAGGCGAACCCGCCCACGCCTGAATAGCTGGGGGCAACTCCCCGAACAGCCTACGGTTTTCCTCTCTCAACTGATACGGTGTGATTTTGCCCTCGTGGGTCATGATGCCACCATACCGGGCATGATAGAGGTTGTCTTGCATCCTTTTAGCAATCCGCCGGGTTTGCGCCCACGATTCAGAAGCAGAGGGCAGGGCGGCGGCTTGCAGCTCTTTGATAGCGTTGCTCCAATCCACAATGAATTGATGCTGATACCGACAGACCGCAAAGGCAGCGGGCAAGGCTTTTAATGCAATCTCGTCCGGGATGTTGCCTAATACAGAGATATACACTTGAATTTCAGCCCGGCGGGCTTCGGGGCTGGGCTGCTTTCCAAAATGGCTGTCGATAGTGGATAAACACTCAATCAGTGCCTTTTGTGTCACGGTGTACCACCCCCACAGACTTCATTAAACAAGCGAGTGTATTCCTCTTCTGCTGTCGGTTGCCTTTGCTGGCTCTGATGGGGCTTCGGTTCGTCCAGTGGATAGAACCGCATCCACCCCCGCATAGTAGCTTGTTTGACGATTTCCACCCACTCGCAGCGGTGAAATTCTTCATCTAGCTGTCGGCACAAGCTGCGCCGCATGGTGTCGGTCAGCTCCTTGTGCTTCTCCTGTCGCATAAGGTCATAATCTTGTAAAGCCTGTAATAGGGCGGAATCTTCACCCGCAAACTGTGCAAAAACATCTTGCCTGTCTTGTTGGGTTGCGCCCCCACTCACTGCGTCAGCAGCTTCCTTCTCTTTTTCTTTATCCCTCTCCTTTTCATTCTCTTTTTCCTTCTCTTTTTCTTTGTATGTAGCAAAACCGTTGTTTTCTGACGATTTATTGCGTTTTTTAGCTGCGTCATATCGCTTGTGTGAAGTATCTAACACAGGTTGTATAATAGGCCAGTAGCCCGAAATGCTTTTAGGAAGTGTCGGCTCTTTTCCTGTTACGCCATACTGAATGATGGCTTCATAGAAAGTGGCGCGTATTCTAGACGGCATTGTTTGGGCTGTTTCGTAGAACGAAAAGTAAAACGGAAAATATTTGCGGGGCAAAAGTATCAACCTCACTTCCCGGCGGTGTTGGTGTCCAGCACCGATACAGCGGCGCGGATTTCTTTGCTAATGGTGCGGAGTGCTTCAACAGCATCGTGCAAGCTCTGAACTTCATCGGATGCGATGCAATCCCGGAGTGCGCTATTCGCTGCGCCCTGCACGGCGTTTTCCAGCGTGGGATAATACCGTGCTTCACGCATAACAGGGGCGGTTCTCCCGCTTGCTCTGCGGCGGTCACTGACTGCGGACGGGATACCAACGGTATAGCTGTTACCGTCAGCGGTGAGATAAAACTTTCCATAGAGGTGGATCATGTTAAACTTCCTTTCTATTAGAGGGTGACACGGCGAACGCCCTGCACGGTGTCGGGCTGGGGGGATTCCGCCGGGATTCCGTTGCAGTAATCGGCAATGCTTTCAGCGTTCAGCAGCCAGCGATTCTTTGAAACTTTGATGTAGCGGATTTTTCCATCATGGCACAGACTGCGCAGGAAGTAAGGCGTTAAGCCAAACTGTGCGGATGCCTGTTTAACGGAAATCATGGTGGGCAGTGTAATGGTGTTATTCATGGGCTTGCTCCTGCTCTTTGAAATTGTCGATGATTTGAAAAATCTTTTCCTTTTCATCTGCGGACAGCTCACGGCGCAAACGGCGAGAAAAATTTCCATCGTTTACGCCTAGCCCTTCCGCAATCTGCCACAGCTTAACACCAGCAGATGAAGCAGCCCGGCGAATATCGGCGTTTTTGCGTTCCAAAATTTTGCTCCTTTCTCCCTTGCGGGAAATACTGAAATGATGTATAATCAGAGTAACGAACTGGTGTTGTTGTTTCTCTGTGATGCAAGTATACCACATAAAACAACGAAACCACGTTTATAGAATTTGAAACACATAAAAGAAATTTTTAGTCAAAATATTTCTTCAAAAGAAACAAAGAGGGCTGAACAATGGCAGGACGCTCACCGCTTGATGTATTTCCAGACCGTTTACAGGATTGTATAAATAAGAAAAAGGAAAAAGAGGGAATAACACAAAACGCAATCGCTGAAAAACTCGGAGAAAAACCAGCAACACTTTCTAAGTGGGCAACTGGCTCGGCAAAACCGGATAATTTTGAGAAGATAATGCGGCTAGTATCTTATTTTAATGTATCGGCTGATTGGCTTTTGGGACTAGCAAGAATAGACGTGCGATCTACAAATCCGGCTATAAGAAAAATTGCAGACCTCACACGGCTTTCAAGTGATGCAATCGAACGATTAAATTACAATCCACCGTTTAAGCCTATGTCACCAGAGGAAGCGGAAAGGGCGATAAAGGAAAGAACCCTGCCGCCTAGAGCATGGACAGATGAAGAAATCGAATTGCTTTCAAAAATGATTGTGGACGGTTCACTTTTGGGAATCGTTCGACACATTAACAACTATGACACGTTGGCAAAGTATGATGCACTCAAAAGAAAGCGATACGAATTGACAGGCGAACGAGAAGATGGTATGACCATCGGCACGGAGTACGGAACAGGAAAAGAATTTATAGTAGATACGACCTTTTCCGTAAGTATGGAACTAGAACAGTATAAGGCGCAAAAAGCTGTTACGATGTACACGGAAAAACTGAATAGTGATGCGCAGGCGGCTTATAAAGATATAGGTGAACAAAATGGCAGAGCTAATAAAAAGAACAAAAAAGGACGGTAAAACGGCGTATCTTGCAAGGGTATATTGTGGCAGAGATAAAGACCGCAAACTTATCTGCAAGACCAAGACCCTTGCACCCCCGCCGGGAATGACCGGGCGCAAGCTGGAAAAAGAGCTGCAACGGCAAGCGGATGAATTTGAACGGGAAGTTCGAAACGGTTTACTGTTGTACGCAGATATGACGCTTGACGAACTGACAGACAAGTGGTTTGAACAGTACATCGACAAAAAGTGCAAACCCAAAACCGCCAGTGAATACCGCTATCTGCGCCCTCGTATCTCTGCCGCACTTGGTCACATGAAAGTTAGTGATATTAAACCATCACACCTAATGATGTTCTATGATGATTTGGAAACGGTGGGCGCACGGAAAGATTCAACGTATATCGCCACAGCAGCCCTTTTGAAGCTGTTACCTCGTGGCAAGCGTCAGGCAATGACAAAGGCCGCTGGTATCGGTGGGCGGTCTATGTCCTGTATTTGCGCCGGGCAGGGGGTCAGCAGGGCAACGGCTGAAAAGGTAGCAGATGCCGCCGGGATGCAATTTTCAAAGGCTTTCACCGAACAATATCGTGAAGCTGGAAAACTGACCGGAAACACGGTGCTGCACTATCATAGAATGCTGTCCAGCATTTTCACAAAGGCGGTTCAATGGGGCATTGTGCAGGATAACCCGGTAAAGAGGGCAGAGCCGCCAAAGAGCAATGAAGTGTCCGTGAACTATCTGGAAGAAGATGACGTGAAACGGCTGCTTGTAGCCTTGCAGGATGCGCCCCCGCAATTCTCGGCTATTGTCCAGCTTGGTTTGTTCACTGGTATGCGTAGGGGTGAAATCTGCGGCTTGCGCTGGTCTGATATTGACTTTGAGCGTTCTACAATCACCGTGAACCGCACCTCTGAATGGCTGCCGCACATGGGAATTGTTTTCACTGAACCCAAAACCAAAGCGTCAAACCGTACCTTTAAGGTGGGCAAGCACTGTTTTGATATGCTGAAAGAATACAAGCTCTATCAAAACGGTATCCGGCGCAAGGCTGGCACAGCGTGGGCACAGACTGTACAAATCGAGAACGAAAAAACTGTACAAAATGACCTGCTTTTCACTCGATGGGATGGAACGCCCCTCGACCTGAACCGGGTCACAACTTGGTTTCCGAAGTTCATGCAGGAACACGATCTCCCGGCGGTCACTGTCCACAGCTTGCGCCATACATACGCCAGCTTGCTGATAGCGGCTCATGTTCCCATCGTCACGGTTGCCGGACGGCTTGGACACGCTCAAACCAGCACGACAACGGATATTTACGCAGGGTTCATCAAATCGGCAGATGCAGCGGCTTCGGATACTATGGACGCAGTGTTTGACCATATCAAGCAGCTAAAGCCAGATGATGCAAAACAGGCATAAAGAAAGACAGTCCACAGCGGTGATTATACCGAGTTTGTGGACTGCCTTTTTATTTGCTTTGGAAAATTTCGCCTTTTTGTTTGGGCGGGGTACTCTCGGCTATGACCGCATGGGGTAGGGGTCAAGCCCATATTCCCCGCCGGGCAGGGGGTGAACGCTTTGTTATGCCCTCGTTCCCTGCTGGGGTGTGTCTGGCTCTCCCCGTTGTGTGCACTGTCCTCGCTGGCTCTTGTATCCTGTTTATGGTATCGCTAGAAAGTGCGACAAAAGTGCGACAATAGCACGAAACACAAGAAAATAATCCATCATGCAAATTGCAAAAAATGACGTTCTATCTTTTTATATTGCGACGCAAGAAAGCACAAAAGCACATGGATTCCATGCTTTGGGAGCAGGAGGCCGCGAGTTCGAGTCTCGCCACTCCGATAGAAGAAAAAGCCACGATGGGACATCCATCGTGGCTTTTCTGCTGTCTGATTTACTTCGGCTGACGGCCGATATAGGCGAGAATGCCGCCGTCGGCATACAAAATCTGGCCGTTCACGAAGTCGGAGGCGTGGGAGGCCAGAAATACGCAGGGGCCGACCATATCTTCCGGGTCGCCCCAGCGTCCCGCCGGGGTCTTGGCGGTGATGAACTGGTCGAAGGGGTGACGGCTGCCGTCGGGCTGGACCTCACGCAGCGGGGCGGTCTGGGCGGTGGCGATATAGCCCGGACCCATGCCGTTGCACTGGATGTTGTACTCGCCGTACTCGGAGGCGATGTTCTTGGTCAGCATCTTGAGGGCGCCCTTTGCGGCGGCGTAGGCGGAGACGGTCTCGCGGCCCAGCTCGCTCATCATGGAGCAGATGTTGATGATCTTGCCCTCGTGCTTTTCCATCATATCAGGCAGGACAGCCTTGGAGCAGTTGAACGCACCGCCCACATGGACGTCGATGACCCGCATGAAGTCGGCGTGGCTCATCTCGACCATCGGCACCCGCTTCATCAGGCCGGCGTTGTTGACCAGGATGTCCACCGGGCCGACCTCGGCCTTGATCTTCGCCACCATCGCGTTGACAGCGTCCTCGTCGGAGACGTCTGCGGCATAGCCGTGAGCGTCAATGCCGGCGGCTTTATAAGCAGCCATGCCCTTCTCAAGGCTGGCCTCGGAAGAGCAGTTGAAGCAGACGGTGGCGCCGCACTTGGCCATACCCTCCGCGATGGAGAAGCCGATGCCGTGCGCACCGCCGGTGATAAGGGCGACCCTGCCCTTCAAATCGAAAGCCGATAAATCCATTGTATTCCTCCTGTTGAGTTTGATCGCAGGGCCATCGCCCTAACGTGATATTGTGCTTTTCTCGTCCAGCTCAGACCTGCCCGGCCTGCCAATGGCTCTCCCTTTGGGAGAGCTGGCGAGCAAAGCGAGACTGAGAGGGCAAAGTTAAATATTTAGCAAAACGCCCCGCATCGGTCTCCCGGTGCGGGGCGTTGTATGGTGTACTTGTTTAGCGCAGGTCGGTGGTAGCGATGTTGTCCATGTCGTCAAACTCCATGTTCTCGCCGCCCATTGCCCAGATAAAGGTGTAGTTGGAAGTGCCTACGCCGCTGTGGATGCTCCAGGAGGGGCTGATGACAGCGTCCTCGTTGTGCATCACGATGTGGCGGGTCTGCGTGGGCTCGCCGCACATGTGGAACACCACCTGCCCCTCGGGCAGTTCAAAGTAGGTGTAGATCTCCATCCGGCGCTCATGCGTGTGGCTGGGCATGGTGTTCCAGTTGGAGCCGGGCTCCAGCTCGGTCATGCCCATGCTCAGCTGGCAGGTCTTGAGCACGTCGGGGTGGATGAACTGATTGATGGTGCGCTTATTGCAGGTCTCGACGCTGCCCAGAGGACGGTGATTTGCATCAGCCATCTTGATGAGGCGGGTCTCGTAAGAGCAATGTGCCGGAGCGGAGACCATATAGAACTTTGCCGGATGCTCGGGGTCTGCGGAAGCAAACGTAACTTCCCTGGTACCCTGGGTGATATACAGGCAGTCCTTATAGCCCAGCTCGTACTTCACACCGTCGGCCGCCACGATGCCCGTGGAGTCCTTGCCGATGTTGAAGATCCCGATCTCGCGGCGCTCGAGGAAATAGTGGGTGCCAAAGTTGGCCCAGATGTCGATGCCCTTGTCGATGGAGACCGTCTCGTGGACAGGCATACAGCCCAGCGTGACCATGCGGTCCACATGGCTGTAGACAGCCACGACTTCATCCGCCTTGTACAGGCCGGTGATGAGCATCTCGTCGCGCATCTCCTCGGTGGTGTAGCGCTTGAAGTCTTTCTGGTTGCAGGAATAACGGATATCCATAGCGGATCTCCCTTCCTGCTTAGCGCTGGATACGGCCGGAACCGTCGCCGCCGGCCAGCTTCTCGACCTCGGAGACAGTCATCATGTTGTAGTCGCCCTCGATGGTGTGCTTCAGAGCAGAAGCAGCAACCGCGAACTCAACAGCCTCCTGAGTGCTCTTGCCGTTCAGCAGAGCGTAGATCAGGCCGCCGCCGAAGGAGTCACCGCCGCCAACGCGGTCGATGATCTTCAGCTCGTACTTCTTGGAGAAGCAGTACTCGTTGGAAGCGACATCGTACAGCATCGCGCTCCAGCCGTTCTCGGAAGCGTTGTGGCTCTCACGCAGGGTGATAGCGACCTTCTCGAAGTGGAACTTGTCAGCCAGCTGCTTGGCGACGCTCTTGTAGCCCTCAGCGTTCAGCTTGCCGCCGTAGATGTCGGTAGCCTCAGCCTCGATGCCGAACACGTCCTTGGCGTCCTCCTCGTTGGAGATGCAGACATCAACGTACTCGCACAGCTTGGTCATAGCCTCACGAGCCTCGGCACGGGTCCACAGCTTGCCGCGGTAGTTCAGGTCGCAGCTGATCTTCACGCCGTGAGCCTTAGCAGCCTTGCAGGCCTCCAGGCAGATCTCGACGACATTTGCGCCCAGAGCCGGGGTGATGCCGGTGAAGTGGAACCAATCGACACCCTCGAAGATCTTATCCCAGTCGAAATCGGAAGGCTGAGCCAGCTGGATCGCGCTGTTGGCACGGTCGTAGATGCAGACAGAGCCGCGCTGAGAAGCGCCCTTCTCGTTGTAGTAGATGCCGACACGGTCACCGCCGCGGGTGATCATGCTGGTATCGACGCCGTAGCGGCGCAGGCTGTTGACAGCGGCCTGGCCGATCGCGTGTGCGGGGAGCTTGGTGACGAACGCTGCGTCCAGGCCGTAGTTGGCCAGAGAGACAGCGACGTTAGCCTCGCCGCCGCCGAAGGTGAACTCCAGGCTGTTGGCCTGAACGAAGCGCTCATAGTTGAAGGGCTGCAGACGAACCATCAGCTCGCCAAAGGTAACGACTTTCATAGTGTTTCTCCTTTATGTTTGTATCATCGGATCATCCCGCCGCGGCGGGTCTTGACGGAAAATTCAGACTCAGGCCTGGACCAGGTGGAATGCGAAGCCGGCGATCTCGCCCTCCAAGTAGCAGGCGACGGTCTTGCCGTTCTTGACATTCTTGCTGTCGAGGTCGAACTTCACGCCGCGCTGAGACAGGTGGTAGATGGCGCGATCGACGTTGTTGCAGCCGATGGCGATGTGGCCGTTGGTGCCGCGGCCCGGCTTCTTCATGATCTCAAACTCCTTGTTGCCCACGAAGATGCTGGAGTTGCCCGGAGTGACCTTCATGTTCAGCATGGTGGAGATGAGGCCTGCGACCTTGGCAGCCTCTTCCTCGTTGCCGGTGTTGATGCCGACGTGGATGAGGTGCAGGCCCAGCATGGTGTCAACAGCTTCCTTGCTCTGAGCGGTGATCTTTGCCCAGTCGCCGGCCTTGATGACGTCGCTCTTGCACATCCAGGTGCCGCCGACAGCGAAGATCTGGTCATAGCCCAGGTAGTCGTTGACGTTCTTGGCGTTGACACCGCCGGTGCACATCCAGCGAGCGCCCTTCAGGGCGGCGCCGATGTTCTTCAGCATCCCAACACCGCCGTTTGCCTCAGCGGGGAAGAACTTCAGAGCCTCGCAGCCCATGTTCATAGCCTGCTGCATCTCGCCTGCGGAAGCGGTGCCGGGCATCATGATGCCGCCCTTGTCGATGACGTGCTTGCAGACCTCGGGGTCGAAGCCGGGAGCAACGATGAAGGAAGCACCGGCAGCCATAGCGCGGTCAGCCTGCTCGCAGGTCAGGACAGTGCCGGCGCCCAGCAGCATCTCGGGCATCTCCTCGTGGATCTTGCGGATGCACTCCTCAGCACAAGCGGTGCGGAAGGTGACCTCAGCTGCGGGCAGACCGCCCTCAGCCAGAGCCTTGCACAGGGGCAGGGCCTCGTCTACGCTGTTAAAAGCAATAACAGGGATAATGCCGATCTGATAGACCTTTTCTACGATGGGATTCATAACGCATTTCTCCTTTTTGACATTTGCATGAACTCCTGCGGCTGAGAGCCCCGATGGGCATACCTTCCCCACCGCACATTCGTATCTTTAGTATAAACGAGAGCGGGCCGTTTGGTAATGCTCAACAAGCACAATGTTTTGCATAGGAGCTTGTATACATTGCACAAAAACGCCAATTTTGTCTGTTTCAAATCCCGAGACGGGCAAAGATCTCGGCCACGCCGTCGTGGTCGTTGTCGTTTTCGCTGACGATGTCGGCCAATTTTCGGATCTGCTCCATGCCGTTTGCCATCACGGCGGCGACGCCTGCCTTTTCCAGCATGGCACGGTCATTCTCGCTGTCGCCCACAGCCAGCGTGGCCTCGCGGGGGATGCCCAGATGGTCGGCCAGCGCCAGCAGACTCTCGCCCTTGTTTACTCCGGCGGCGGTGACCTCGATGTTGTCGGGCGCCCCCTGCACCACCTCGACGCCCTCGATGGCCGTAAAGCGGGGCAGATACTGCTGCGCCTCTTTTGCCGAATGGAAGAACATGCAGAACTTCTCCACCTCGTGGGCGTGGCGGCTCATCCACTCACTCTGGTCCCGCAGGATGGTGAAGCGGCCATCGTTGGGCTGGATGGCCTCTGTCCCCTTCACCGCCGCCAGACGGGCGAACCGCTCGTCGAAAAAGCGCTGCTGCGCCGTGTCGCGGAGAGCGCGCCCGTCGCTGAAGACGTTCAGCCCGCCGGGCAGGCCCTGGAACGCCTCGTAGACCTCCCGGGCCTTTTCCACCGGGAAGCACCGCCGGACGATGCACTCCGGCTGGCTCGTCTCATGCTCTGCGGCGTTGGCATACCGGCTGTAGACACAGCCCAGCGGGTCGCCGCCGAGATTCCAGACCGCCGCGCCGTTGGAGGTGAGGGCATAATGCACCCAGGGCTGTTTCGCCACCACCGGCGGCAGGCTGGCCAGCGGGCGGCCTGTAGCCGGGATGACCACGACGCCCCGGTCGGACGCCTCGGACAGCATCTTCTGCGTGCAGGGCGAGACTTCGCCGCTGCTGTTGAGCAGGGTGCCGTCCAGATCGAGGGCCGCGAGAAGGATGGGGTGAGATGAAGTAGACATGAAAGCTCCTTTGCGCTTGTAAGTACACGTTTTCTGCCCCAGCGGGACAGGCTGTCTTTATTTTATAACATCAAATCGATTTGCGCAAGTCGGCCAAGTGTGGTAAAATGTATCATCGTATGATAAAAACAAGGAGCTCTCCATGAAACCTTCTCTTCTTCGCGCACGGCCCCACCTGTGGTATCAGCTGTACTGGGTGCTCTACCTCATCTGGTTCTTCTGGCTGGACCTCACCGTCACCGACCCGAACTATATCATCCACAGCCCGCTGGACGATTCCATCCCCTTCAACGAGTGGTTCATCTTTCCCTACGGCAGCTGGTTCTTCCTGCTGGCGGGCGTCACGGCACTGCTCTGGTGGTTCGACACCGCCAGCTATGATAAGCTGTGTCTCATGATGTTCTCGGGCATGACCTTCTGCCTCATCCTCTATATGGTGCTGCCCAACGGCCTCGACATCCGCCCCACGGTGGAAGAGGTGGGCCGCAGCAACATCGCCATGACCCTGATGCAGCTCATCTGGAAAGCCGATGCTTCGGTGAACGTCTGCCCCTCCATCCACTGCCAGAGCTCTGCCTGCATGGCCATCGCCTTCTCGGGCAGCACGCTGGCGAAAGACCGCCCGTGGCTCAAAGTGCTGGCCTTCGGCTGGGCGGCGCTCATCTGCGCGTCCACCGTCTTTACCAAGCAGCACTCCATCATCGATGTCTTCTGCGGGCTGGCCGTGGCATTCATCTGGGTGCCGGTGCTCTATCTCCGCCCCCGGAAGCGTTGAACCTTTTGGTAAAATATACAGTTTTTTGCTGCCGCTGCTCTTGACGGCGCAGATGCCCGCGGGTACAATGGTGGTAGCTGATATATCACATTTCCGGGCATTGCCCGTTTCAGAAGGAGCGTGACTGCAATGGCATCACGAAGCGCACGGGAGGTCGCCTATGAGACCATCCGCAGCCGCATCATCACCATGGACCTCAAGCCCGGCGACGAGCTGAACGACCGGGAGCTGGCCCAGGAGCTGGGCATCAGCCGCACCCCCATGCGGGAAGCCCTCATCATGCTCAACATCGCCCACATGGTGGTCATCAAGCCCCAGAGCGGCACCCATGTGGCCCCCATCGACCTCAAGCTGATGGAGATGGAGCAGTTCGCCCGCTTCACGCTGGAAAAAGAGATCCTGAACCGCATCCGGGGCCGTCTGACTGCTGAGCAGGAAGCCGCTTACCGGCTCAACCTCGAGAGCTACCGCCAGCTGGAGCGCGACCCCGACGCCGAAAACCGGGAGACCCGGATGCTGGACCTCGACAACGCCTTCCACCGCCGGGCCTTCCAGCTCTGCGGCATGGAGGAGCACTTCGACCATATGCTCTCCACCTTCCAGCACATCGAGCGGCTGCGCAAGTTCAGCCTGCAGACCGAGGAGAACAAATCCGTCTGCGCGGCCCACACCCGCATCCTCGAGGCCGTCCTGCGCGGCTCCGAAGAAGACCTCAGCCGCGCCCTCAGCGACCACCTCAACCGCTACAAGCTCTCGGTGGAGCAGGCCCGCCAGCGCCACCCCGAGTATTTCACGGAGGGGACGGTCCGCCCGGTGGATCACCACATCTGAATCCGGCACAACACAAAAACGCCGCACGGCCAAAAGCTGCGCGGCGTTTTGTTATGCGTTATGGTTCAGAGGCTCAGACCTTCTCGATGGTGATGCTCCACTCGCTGGTCATGGCCTCATCGACGTCCAGCACCTCGTGCCTGCCCTCTTCGTTGACGCTGTTGGCCCAGCCGTTCCAGGGCTCCATGCAGACGAAGTTCTCGGCATCCTGCTGCCAGAGCACGCCCTTGTCGAAGGTCTCGTCAGCATCCACAGTGACCTTGTGGCCGTTGCCCTTGTCGGTGAAGGTCATGGGGAACTGAACACCGGTCAGCAGGCGGATGGTGTTGTCTGCGCCCTCCTTGCGGGTGAGGGTGATCTTCTCGGGAGCGGCGGGCTGCTCACCCTTGGCGTTCTCGGAGCAGGTGGCGCACTTGATGTCGAAGTCCACGTTCTCCAGAGCGGAAGCCATGAAGTAGGGGTGGTAGCCGAAGCTGAAGGGCATCGGCTTGTCGCCCTCGTTGATGACGGTCAGGCTGATGGCGGCCTTGTTGCCCTCGAGGTTGTAGTTCACCAGCAGGGTGAAGTCGAACGGATAGAGGAACTTGGTCAGCGGGGTGGATTCCAGAGCCAGCGTCACGCCGTCGGGGCCGACGCTCTCCACGTCCCATCCGCACAGGTCCGCGAAGCCGTGGGTCTCCATGGGGTAAGCCTTGCCGTCAAAGTTGTGGACGCCGCCGTCGGGGTTGCCGCAGCTGGGGAAGAGCACCGGCACACCGAAGCGGGGGCGGTTGCACTCGGAGAAGTTGGGGCGGCGGGTCCAGATGTACTCGTCGCCGTCGAGGGTGAAGCCGGTGATCATACCGCCGCGCTCGGGAGTGATGGTCAGGCTGGTCTTTGCGGCAGGGTCGGTGATGACGTACTGCTCATAGCATGCACCGTTCTCGGTGACGTACTGGGTGGTGATCTGGTTCATAAATTTCAGTCCTCCGTATGTTTCTGGTTTTTCTGGTATTCCACCAGTTTTTCAAAATAGTAATCGATGCCGTAGCGGATAAAATACTTGATCAGCCGCACCGCACCGTAGAGCAGCGCTGCATAGATCAGCAGAGAAAACAATACTGCGCCATTTGCACCCATCATATAAAACACTTCCTTTCCGTTTTCATGCACAAAAAGGCCGCCGTATCGCAAAAAGCGCGTACAGCAGCCTTTATTTTGGTCACAAAGATACACTCCAGACCCTTTCAAAGGCGGCTGTTTTGTGACACGCGATTCGCGGCTGTTGCCAACGTATTAAAAATACGCGAATCGCAGTTAGAGCACGACGCCGTCCTTGAAGATGGAGATCTCGCGGAAGCCGTGCTTCTCGGCCTTGGTCTGCTCACCGCCGGCAACGCGGATGACCAGATCCAGCAGGTCCTTTGCGGCCTCGTCGATGGTCTTTTCGCCATCTGCGATGACGCCGGTGTTGAAGTCGATCCAGCCCGCCTTCTTCTCTGCCAGCGGGGTGTTGGTAGAGATCTTCAGGGTGGGAGCCGGAGCGGAGAACGGCGTGCCGCGGCCGGTGGAGAAGAGGATGAGGTGCGCGCCTGCGGCGGTCATGGCAGTGGCGGACACGAGGTCATTGCCGGGGCCGTAGAGCATATTCAGGCCCTTGGTGATGACGGGGTCACCATAGCCGATGACGTCCATGATGGGGGCGGTGCCGCCCTTCTGGACGCAGCCACAGCTCTTGTCTTCCAGCGTGGTGATGCCGCCCTGCTTGTTGCCCGGAGAGGGGTTGTCGTAGACGACCTCATTGTGGCTGATGAAGTACTCCTTGAAGCCGTTGATCATCTGCTCGGCCTTGACGAAGACATCACGGTCGATGCAGCGGTCCATCAGGAAGCCCTCGGCGCCGAACATCTCCGGCACCTCGGTCAGGACGGTGGAGCCGCCCCGCTGGCCCATCATATCGGAGAAGCGGCCGATGGTGGGGTTGGCAGTGATGCCGGACAGGCCGTCGGAGCCGCCGCACTTCATGCCGACCACCAGCTCACTCACGGGGATGGGCTCACGCTTGAACTGGCCGGCGTAAGCGGCCAGCTCCTTCAGGATGTCGCGGGCGGCGGTGAACTCATCGTCCACGTCCTGGCAGGTCAGGAACTTCACGCGGTCGTGGTCATACTCGCCCAGCTCTTCCACGAACTGGTCGTGCTGCAGGTTCTCGCAGCCCAGATGCAGCACCAGAACGGCAGCAGCATTGGGGTGGCGGACCAGAGCGGCCAGCAGCTTGCGGGTCTGCGCATGGTCATGACCGGTCTGGCTGCAGCCGAAGGGGTGGGTGAAGGTGTAGAGGCCCTCGATGGTGCCGGTGACGAGGTCCTGATTGTCGGCCACCATCTTCTTGGCGATGTCGTTGACACAGCCGACGGTGGGGATGATCCAGATCTCGTTGCGGATGGCGGCGCGGCCATCCTTGCGGCGGAAGCCCATGAAGGTCTCGGGCTCCACCCTGGGCAGCGGGGCCAGATCGGGAGCGGGGTTATAGCTGTATTCCACCTCACCGGAGAGGTTGGTGTGGACATTGTGGGTGTGCATCCAGGTACCCGGCTCAGCGTCGGCGGTGGCGTGGCCGATGGGGAAGCCGTACTTGATGACGTTCTCGCCGTTCTTGATGGGCTTGACAGCCATCTTGTGGCCCTGAGGGATGTCCTCCAGCGCGGTGACGGCAAGGCCGTCCACCTCGACGAGGGTACCCTTGGCAATGGGATGCAGAGCGACAACGACGTTGTCGATGGGGCTGATATGGATCGCCTGCGGCATAGTTTTTCTCCTACTCTTTTATAAGACAAAAGGTATAAGCCAAAAGGGCTGCTGCCCAAAGCAGCAGCCCTTTTGTGCAAATTTTCAGCTTACAGGCAGCTCTTGTAAGCAGCCTCGGCGCCCTCGGTGCGGATGAGCTCCAGGTCTGCCAGAACAGCGGCCTCGAGGCCCTCGATCTTGGTCAGATCCCGATCCCACATCTGGGTGTTGGTCAGAACGGCCTTCACCAGCTGAGCAGCGGTATCGTCCTTGTGTGCATAGTAGAAGTCCAGAGCCCATGCGTCATCCTGGATCTTGTAGGTGTTGCCCGCCGAGCGCTTGCAGATGAGGCCGTCAGCAGTGCGCTCCTGAATGTCGTTGGAGTAGAAAGCGATGTAAGCAGCCAGAGACATGGTCAGGCACTTGGGCAGCTTCTTCTGCTCCTCGATATAAGTCAGGAAGGAAGGCATGTTGCGGGCCTTCCACTTGGAGGTGGAGTTCAGGGAGATGCTCATCAGCTCGTGGTTGATGAACGGGTTGTTGAAGCGGTCCTGCACAGCAGAAGCGAACTCCTCGAGGTCCTTCTTGTCCAGAGGCAGGGTGGGGATGACTTCCTCGTGCAGCATCTTGTTCATGAAGCCGCGGATGGTGTCGTTGTGCATGCAGTCACGCACGATGTCGAAGCCGGCCAGATATGCGCCCAGAACGAAACCGGTGTGAGCACCGTTCAGGATGCGGACCTTGCGCTTCTTGTAGGGGGTGACATCGGGGACGACCATGACGTTGACGCCGGCCTTCTTGAACGGCAGCTTGTCCTCCAGACCATCGGGGCCCTCGATGACCCAGACGCCGAAGACTTCGCCGACATCCAGAGCCTTATCGGTGTAGCCGTTGGCCTCTTCCAGAGCAGCCATCTCCCTCGGGTCACGGATGCGGCCCGGGACGATGCGGTCCACCAGAGTGGAGCAGAAGGTGTTGGCGCTGTTCATCCAGTCGATGAAGGCAGCGTCGAGGTCCCAGTCCTTCGCGTAGTTGTTGCAGCACTTCTGCAGCTCCTTGCCGTTGTTGTCGATGAGCTCGCAGGAGAGGATGACCAGACCCTTGTCCGCAGCGCCCTTGAAGGCGGTGTAGCGCTCGTAGAGCACGCGGGTCAGCTTTGCAGGGAAGCTGTTGGGAGGCACCTGGTCGAACTGGCTGTCGCCCTGCGTGTAGGCGATGCCGGCCTCAGTGGTGTTGGAGACGACAATCTCCAGGTCCTCAGAGCGGGCCAGAGCCAGCACTTCGTCCCACTTGCCCTCGGAGTAGGGGCAGACGCAGTCATGCACGCAGGAGATGACCCGCTTTGCATCGACCTTCCGGCCCTTCTCGCTGCCGCGCAGGTACAGGGTGTACAGGCCCTCCTGCTCGTTGATCCAGTCCGCCATCTGGGGGAAGTTTGCGATGGGCTGGACGAGCTTGACCTTGCCGTTGTAGCCAGCCTTCTCGTTGGCAATATCAAAGAAGTAATCCACGAATGCGCGCAGGAAGTTGCCCTCGCCGAACTGCATCACCTTGACGGGTGCGTCCTTGAGGATATAACCGTTGTAGCCGGTGCTTTCCAGGACCTTGTAATTCAAAGTTTCCATTTGAGTGTCTCCTTTTATCCGATTGCTTTGCCTTTCACGGGGGGCAGCCTGAGCCGCGCCCTTCTCTGCCTCTATTTTATGCTGTTGTATACAAATAAGTCAAGTGCTTCTCAACAGTTTTTTGCCGGAAACGGGGTCGTTTTTATAAAAACCAGCGAATTGTACAAGTCCGCACAAGATTTTTGGGCAGTTTTTCAGTTGTATACATCGGCGTTTTCCGGTATACTAAAAGCAGGAATGGCCTGTTTGCACGGAACCGGCCGATCCCCTACTATAAGAATGTTTCAAACTGTCATGACCATTGAAAAAAGGAGTTCTGACCATGAAAGCATTTATGGATAAGGAGTTCATGCTCCAGTCGCCCACCGCACAGCACCTGTACCACGCTTACGCTGAGGATATGCCCATCTGCGATTACCACTGCCACATTCCTCCCCGTGAGATCTACGAGAACCGCCGCTTCGACAACATTGCTCAGGTCTGGCTGGGCGGCCGCAACCCGGACGGCAGCTACTTCGGCGACCACTACAAGTGGCGCGTCATGCGCTCCAACGGCGTGCCCGAGGAGTACATCACCGGCGACAAGCCTGACCGCGAGCGCTTCCAGAAGTTCGCTGAGGCTCTGCCCATGGCCATCGGCAACCCGATGTACCACTGGACCAATCTGGAGCTGCACACCTTCTTCGGCTACGACGGCGTGCTGAACGGCGATACCGCTGAGGAAGTCTGGAACCTGTGCAACGACAAGCTCCAGCACGACCCCAAGCTGACCGTCCGCGGCCTCATCGAACAGAGCAACGTGGCCTTCATCGGCACCACCGATGACCCCATCGACAGCCTCGAGTGGCACAAGAAGATCAAGGAAGACCCCACCATCAAGTTCACCGTGGCTCCTTCCTTCCGCCCCGACAAGGTCCTCAACATCAACAAGCCCGGCTTTGCTGCGTACATGGGCAAGCTGGCCGCTGCTGTCGGCAAGGAGAAGCTGGCCTGCATCAACTGCGTCACCAGCGCTCTGACCGACCGCATCGAGTTCTTTGCCGAGATGGGCTGCCGCGCTTCTGACCACGGTCTGGACTACATCCCCTACCGTGAGGCCGACAAGGACGAGGTGAACGCCATCTACCAGAAGGCCATGAAGGGCGAGGCCGTTACCACCGAGGAGGCCGAGAAGTATCAGACCTACATCCTCATCCATCTGGGCAAGCAGTATCACCGCCTCGGCATCGTCATGCAGTTCCACTACAACTGCCTGCGCGGCGTCAACCGCAAGATGAACACCCTGCTGGGGCCCGACACCGGCTACGACATGATCAACACCGCCACCTGCGGCGGCCAGATCGCAGCCCTGCTGAGCGCCCTGAACGACACCGACGAGTGCCCCAAGACCATCATCTACAGCCTGAACCCCGGCGATGATGCTCAGATCGGCACCATCCTCGGCTGCTTCCAGAACAGCGAGATCCCGGGCAAGATCCAGCACGGCTCCGCATGGTGGTTCAACGACCACAAGATCGGCATGGAAGAGCAGATGTCCCGTCTGGCCAGCCTCGGCCTGCTGGGCAACTTCGTCGGTATGCTGACCGACAGCCGCAGCTTCCTGAGCTACACCCGCCACGATTACTTCCGCCGCATCCTCTGCAACCTCATCGGTCAGTGGGTCGAGGACGGCGAGTATCCCAACGACGAGAAGGCTCTGGAGAAGATCGTCAAGGGCATCTGCTTCGACAACGCAAAGCGCTACTTCAATCTGTAAATCATCCCGAGGGGGCCGCTGCACGAACGTGCGGCGGCCCCCATTTTTGCTGTCTTGCCGGAAAAAACAAACACCAAGGCCCGGGGTGTCTCCACCCTGGGCCTTGGCTGCATTTTCTATTGAAGAAATAAAGAATTGCTCAGTTGTGCCAAAGGCTTACTTGTTCTCAACAGCCTTGCAGGTGACAACAGCCATGATCCAGTCAGTCGTGGTCTTGCCATCATCACTGGTGACGGTAAACTCCTTCATACTCAGCACGAACTCATCGCCGGCTTTAATATTATACTTGCCGGGGATCCCGACATACAGGGAATTAACAGCTTTATTCGTGCCGATCGTTACAGAACCGTTAGTCTCCGTCTTCAGAATCTCATTGGCGATTGCCTGAGCCTTGTCAGTCTCATTCTTACCCTCGGCTTCGAAGTAGGCGTACCAGACGTACTTGTCATTGTTGCCCTCTTTCAGAGCAGCTTTGATATTCTTTTTTGCGTTAGTCTCGAATTTGCCGTCATCAGTCGTTGCAACCTCGATAGCCTTATTTGCCAGTTCTTCACTGCCGACCTCAACGGTAGCATTGGGGTTTGCTTCCTTCAGCATACCCTCCAGCTTGCCAGCAGCCTGACGAGAAGCGGTGCTTCCACAGCCGGTCAGAACAGACATTGCCATGACGCCGGTGAGGACGAGAGCCAGAAGTTTCTTTGCCATTTTCATGATTTTTTGCCTCCCACATGTTCAAATAAATTTCATGGGCCATCTGTCCCTTTCCGGTC
>OHLV01000280.1_pt1 | contig 23406 bp, 16 predicted proteins | sample 1569221 | NCBI WGS metagenome assembly OHLV01 (sample SAMEA3879521, study PRJEB24766) | human gut metagenome | biome: human-associated habitat; feature: feces | place: USA | collected 1985/1987 | reverse complement strand
CGGCCCGCCACGAGACGGACTGCACCCTCGAGGATGTCTGCGCCTGCGGTTTCCGCCTGCTGAAGGACGGCGGAAAGCTTTCCCTCTGCCATCGGCCCGAGCGTCTGGCCGAGGTGCTGGCTGTGCTGCGGGCGCACCGCCTCGAGCCGAAGCGTCTGGCCTTTGTGAAGAATAAGCCTGACGCCGCGCCGTGGCTTTTTCTTGTGGAAGCCCAGAAAAACCGCCGCACCGGCCTGCGCATCGAACCGGATGTGCTCATCACCGCCGGGGCGGCGATGTACGGAGAAGTAAAATAACAACATCAGGGAGGTCAATCATGGCCGGTATTCTTTATATCGTGGCAACCCCCATCGGCAATCTGGACGACATGCCGCCCCGCGTGGCCGCCACCTTCGGCGCGGCGGACTTTGTGGCCGCCGAGGACACCCGCGTGACCATGCGGCTGCTGAACTATCTGGGCCTGAAAAAGCCGATGGTCAGCTACTACGAGCACGCATTGCAGAAGGGCGAGGGCATCCTGCGCCGGATTGAGGCGGGCGAAAACTGCGCCCTCTGCTCCGACGCCGGAATGCCCTGCGTCTCTGACCCGGGCGAGGTCATCGTGCGGGACGCGCTGGCCCGGGGCATCAAAGTCGTGCCTGTCCCGGCGGCGTCCGCCTGCGTGACGGCGCTGGCCGTCTCGGGCCAGGATACCTCCCGCTGGGTGTTCGAGGGCTTTCTGCCCGTGAACCGGAAGCAGAAAAAAGAGCGTCTTGCTGAGCTTCTGGGTGAAAAGCGGACCGTCATCTTCTACGAAGCGCCCCACAAGCTGCGCACGACGCTGGACGACCTCGTGAACGCCTTCGGCCCGGAGCGGAGCATCACCCTCTGCCGTGAGCTGACCAAGCTCCACGAAGAGATCTGGAAGACCACCCTCGGGGAGGCGCAGGCTCACTACGCCGCCAACGAGCCGAGAGGCGAGTATGTTCTGGTCATGGCCGGTGCGCCGGCTTCCACAGAGCCGGAAGCAGAGATGACCCTCGAGCAGGCCGCACAGCGCGCCCTCGAGCTGACCGGACAGGGCTTCGGCCCCACTGCCGCCGCCAAGGCCGCAGCCCAGGGGACGCCCTACTCCAAGAGCGAAGTATATAAGGCACTGCTGACCATCCAGCAGCGCGAGCCGGAATAAAATTTGAGGAGGATCCTTTTCCCGTGACGAAACTTCTGATTTTGAGCGACAGCCACAACAGCCGTCTGACCGTCGAAAACATTCTGGCCGCCGAGGCGGACAGCATCGACGCGCTCGTCTTTCTGGGCGACGGCCTGCGCGACCTCGAGCAGGCGCTCACCTTTTACCCCTCTCTGCGGGCCTATGCTGTAGCCGGGAACTGCGATTTCGGTGCGCTGGAGCCGCTGGACGGGCTTGCCGCCTTTGACGGGGTGGTCGTCTTCTACACCCACGGCCATCTGTACGGGGTGAAATACGACCTCGACACGCTGGCTGACGCAGCCGCAGCCCGGGGCGCGAACGTCGCTCTCTTCGGTCACACCCACATCCCGGTGGCAGAAGAGCGGGGCGGGGTGTTCCTGTTCAACCCCGGCTCCTGCGGCCGGTGCTACACCGGCCCCAACACCTACGGCATCCTGACCCTTGCCGACGGCAAGGTGGTCAGCCACGAGCACAAAGAGGTACCCAGAGCATGAGCATCAACGAGGTGCGCTGGCTGTCCGAGTGCGGCAGCACCAACGCTTACGCGAAAGAGCATTTTGAGGAGTTCGGCCTGGTGGGCGCGGTATACACCACCAATCAGACCGCAGGCCGGGGCCGTCTTGGCCGCAGCTGGGTGAACGCCGAGGGCCGCGCCCTCTATTATACGGCGGTCATCCGGGAGCCGCTGGCCCAGCCTGCCACCCTGCCGCTGCTGGCAAGCCTTGCCGTCCGCGATCAGCTGGCCCAGCGCTACGGCGTGGACTGCCGGATAAAATGGCCCAATGACCTGCTGCTGAACGGCAAAAAGATCGTGGGCATCCTCTGCGAGAGCGTCAGCTACGGCTGCCAGATGCAGGGCCGGGGCATCGTCTGCGGCATCGGCATCAATCTGGCACAGCCCCAGAGCTATTTCGACGCCGCAAACCTGCCCAACGGCACCTCCCTCGAGCTGCAGGGCGCGAAGGTGGACCTTGCCGCCGACCCCCAGTGGCTGGCCGAGGCGCTGACGGACTTCGGCTTTGACCGTCCGCTCTACACCTTCGCGCGGGAGGGCTTCGCTCCCTTCCGGGACGAGTACAAGGCGGCCTGCGTCAACCTGGGCCGCCACGTCACCTTCGATTTGCCGGGCGGCGGCACAGGCAGCGGCACAGCCATCGACGTGGACGCCGACGGCCAGCTCATCGTCCGCACCGATAGCGGCGAGGAGAAGGTCTTCACCGGCGAAGTCTCCGTCCACGGCATCTACGGGGCCGTATAAATTTTCCAGCATTCCAGCGCCTCTGCGGGCCGTCCGGCCCCGGGGGCGCTTTTCTCTCCTCCCTGCGAAGTTTGTGGAAAACCCGGGTTTTCCCACGGTTTTCCACACATGGTTTTTGCCGGGCAGCGTTTGTGGAAAACTCCTGCCCCAAAAATTCCAGAGGGGAGAGGCGCTTTTGCCCCAAGCGCGAAACGCCGCAGAAAATAAATTTTCGGCCTCGACTTCCTTTTCAAAAAAAGGCTCTGTGACCTCTTTTCTCCCCAGATTTTCCCTCTTTTCCCGTTTTAGAATACATCGTGTATAACCCAAAGCTCAATTTTCTGTGGAAAACTCGGTGGAAAAAGTGGAAAACACTGTGGGAAACCCCACTTCTTTTTCACAAAATCGGTGGAAAACCCAGTGGAAAAAGTTAAAAAATCATTCCAGCCGGGATACTCTTCCGATAACGCACCAAAAGGGAATCCCGCACTTCCCACGGATTTTCTTGAATGGGCCGGGCAAACATGATACAATGAAAGACAGAAAACGGCCCCGGATATGGGCCGCAAAAATTCTTTTCACGGAGGCGTCTGTCTATGAACTGGATCTCCAGCCTTGAGCGGAAATACGGCCGCTTTTGCATCCCGAACCTCATCTCCATCATCGTAGGCGGACAGATTTTAGTCTACGCCATCGAGCTGTTCGTCAACCAATTCATCTCCGTCTATCTCGGCCTGAGCCAGAGCCTGCTGCTGATGGGGCAGGTGTGGCGGCTCATCACCTTCGTCTTTATCCCGTTTTCGGGGGGCGGGCCGCTGAGCGTCATCCTCGGCATCTACTTCACATGGTTCATCGGCACGGCGCTGGAAAAGGAGTGGGGCGATTTCCGCTTCAATCTCTACTTCCTGCTGGGGATGATCGGCACCGCGCTGGGCTGTCTCGTCACCGGCATCCCCGCCGACACCTACTGCCTGTCGCTGTCGCTGCTGCTGGCTTTCGCCATGCTCTACCCCGAGGTGCAGGTGCTGCTGTTCTTCGTCATCCCGGTAAGGGTGAAGTATTTCGGCCTGTTTGCCGCTGCCATGTGGCTGTTCAGCTTCCTGACTGCCGGGTGGCTGTATAAGGTGAGTTATCTGCTGAGTATGCTGGGGTTTGTGCTCTTCTTCGGGCCGCAGGCACTGCGCAGCGTCCGGGCGTGGATACGCCGGGAGCAGTGGAAGCGGAGGAACCGGAGGTGAGCCGCACATGATGATAGACCGCCTTGCGGGCAATGCGGCCCTGAAAGACAGCGTCCGCCTGATGCTGGGCAGCCGCCGTCTGACCCACAGCGTGTTATTGGTGGGCGAGACGGGCCTGGGCGCGGGCTACGCGGCCCGGTGCGTGGCGGCAGACTATCTTTACCCGGCAGGCGGCGCACCTGCTGAGGCCCTTCTGCGGGGCGAATGCTGCCGTGCCGTGGGCAAAGCCGGCGACCGCGACAGCGGCCGCATCGAGACCGGCGTGGTGCGGGAGGCCATCTCCGTCACCGGCATGGGCTCGGGCGGGCGGTATCTCGTCAGTCAGGTCAAGGCCATGCGCACCGAAATTTTCAATACCAGCCTCTCCGCCGAGGGCCGCGCCGTCCTGCTCTACCATGTGGAGCGGATGAACGAGGAATCCGCCAACGCCCTGCTGAAGGTGATGGAGGAGCCGCCGGAAGGCGTGCTCTTCCTGCTGACGGCAGACTCGCTGGCCGGTGTGCTGCCCACCATCCGCAGCCGCTGCATCAGCTTCGCCGTGGCCCCGGTCAGCCCCGAGGAATGCGCCCGGTGGTGCATCGGGCAGGGCGTGGACAAAAAGCAGGCCCGGCTCTGCAGTGAGCTGTTCGACGGCCACATCGGCACAGTGCTTGCCGCCGCCCGGGACGACGCCCGCCGGGAACAGGTGGAAAAGGCCCTGACGCTGGCCAAGGCCGCGGCGGCTCACGACAGCTATGCCGCCGCCGTCCTGCTGGCCGGGTACGAAAAGGACAAGGCCGCAGCAGCGGCCCTGCTGGGCGATTTCCGGGCCGTAGCCGCCGCCGGGCTCCGGGGATGTGCCAGCACCCCTCTGACGGGTGACGCCGCCCGCCGCGCCCTCTCGCTGGCCGATGCGGCCATTCAGCGGCTTGCCGCACAGGTGAACCCCAAGATCACCCTTTCCGTTCTTGCAGCGAAGCTTGGATAAAGCAAAAGCTCCCCTTCCGGGGAGCTTTTGCGATTGCTATTTGATCCGATTATCTTCTGCGGGACCGACTCCGCCGCCGCAGGTTCAGCGAACCGCCGCCGGCCACCATCGTCAGGAAGCCCAGCACGATGAGGATGCCGATGAGCGCGGCCATGAGAAGAAGGGTCGTTTTGGTGTCGGAGCGAAAGTCAGACACATATTCTTTGTGGGTCACAAGGTCCACCGTTCCCATCTCGTAGCCGTCGAGGTAGACGGTGGCCGTGCCAAGCACAGCACCCTCCTTGACGGTGGCCGAAGTGCTCTCCGGCACCGAGAACTCGAAGGTCACTTCATCGTCGGCGTGGCCGTAGCCGCTGAGGCCGCTGGCGGCGTAGAGCTCCACGGCTTCCTCCGTGCGGCACTTGGTCAGCGGGACGGTGGTGAGCACCGTCTCCGTGTCCACCAGCTGACGGTCAGAAAAGCTGGAGAATGCCCAGTCCAAGATCTCCGCACACTCGCGGTAGATGTTGTTCATATCACTGCCCAGCACCACGAGGCCGTAGGTGTGGCCGTCCTGCTGGGCAAAGGTGACGAAGCACCGGCCTGCGAGGGTGGTGAAGCCGGTCTTCATGCCCCGGACATAGTCGCGGTGATAGGCATACTCCGGGTCCAGCATGAGGTTGGTGGACTTGATGGTCCGCTCGTTCTGGTGCAGGTTCGTGGCGGGCAGCGTATAGGTGAGGGTGTTCGCGGCCTGCATATAGGTCTCGTTGGCGTAGCAGGCAGCGGCAATTTTTGCAAGGTCCTCTGCCGTGGAGACGTTGCCGTAGTCGTACAGACCGTGGACGCAGGAGAAGGCGGTATCCGTGCAGCCCAGCTCCTTGGCGCGGGCGTTCATCTGGGCCACGAAGGCCGTCAGGTCGCCGCCCGAGACGTCGCTGGCGATGACGCTGGCCGCGTCGTTGGCGCTGGCCACCAGCAGACCGTAGAGCAGGTCGATGCGGCGCACCGTCTCGCCGATGCGGAGGTTCATGGTGGAGCCGTTGGCGTTCTGGATGTCCTTGAACTCCTGGGTCAGGCTGGTGGGGATGGTGATCTCAGCGTTCATGTCCTTGCCGCTCTCGAGGAAGAGCAGAGCCGTCATCATCTTGGTGAGGCTGGCGATGTAGCGCTGCTGGTCGGAGTTCTGCCTGAGGATAGGCTTGCCGGTATCCAGATTGAAGAGATAGACCGACTCGGTGTCGCTGGCCGTCTGGATGGGCATCTGATAAGCGGCAAACCCGGGCAGGGCGGCGCAGACCATCAGCACCAGCGTGAGCAGCAGCGCCGTGCTCCGGCGCAGGAAGGTGGGTCGATTCATAGGCTTGTCCTCCTTAACATTCAAACATCAGCCAAACACTTTGTGCCAGAATGCACTCAGCCCGTGCTTCTCGGGTTCGGCCTCGGGCTCTGCCGGGGCGGGGTGCAGTTCGGGGCTAGTAAAGGCCCAGTCGAACAGCTCTGCCGCCTCCCGGAAGATATTCTGGGAGTTCGAGCCCAGGATGACCAGCCCGTACGTATGGCCGTCCTGCCGGGCAAAGGTGACGAAGCACCGCCCGGCCTGGGTGGTGAAGCCGGTCTTCATGCCGTGGGCATCGCTGCGGTAATAGCCGCTGCCGGGCTGCAAAAGCTTGTTGGTGGTCGTGACCGTCCGGGCCGGATGCAGGTTGGTGGCGGGCAGTTCATAGGACACCGTGTCCGCTATCTGGCGGTAGGTCGGGTCCGCATAGCAGGCCAGCGCGATCTTCGCCATATCGCGGGCCGTGGAGTAGTTGCCGCCGTCGTAGAGGCCGTGAGGGCAGGTGAAATGGGTGCCCTTACAGCCCAGCTGGCTGGCCCGGACGTTCATCTGGGCCGCGAAGGCGGCCAGACTGCCGGAGGTATCGACGGCCAGCACGCTGGCCGCGTCGTTGGCGCTGGGCAGGAGCATGGCGTACATCATATCGATGCGGCGCACCGTCTCGCCGGCCTGCAGGCCGATGGTGTGGCCCCGGTTGGCCCGGATGGACTGAAGCTCCGGCGTGAGGCTGGCCGGGATGGTGATACTGGCATTGAGGTCGGTGCCGCTTTCCAGCACGAGAAGGGCCGTCATCATCTTGGTCAGGCTGGCAACGCAGCGGGGAAGGTCGAGGTTCTGCTCCACGAGAGCTTCGCCGGTGTCGGCGTCGAAGAGGTAGATGGATTCCTGCGGGTAGGCGGCCTGAATGGGCATCGCGTAGACGGCAAAACCGGACAGTGCCGCTGCGGTCATGAATGCAGCGGTCAGGACCAGAGCCAGAAGCCGCCGCGCAAAGGGATGAAGCTGCATAAATTGATACTCCTTCGGAAGCCTGGGGGCTTCCTTGCTCCGACAATAAGAGCTATAATAAAGAATACCATAAATGAAGCAAAAGAGAAAGGTGGTTTTTCAACAATGATGCTCTCCTTTGGTGGAAAAATGCCCCGGGATGAGGGTGCTGTCTTTGTGGCGGCGAATGCGACGGTGCTGGGCGACGTGACGCTGGGCAGGGGCGTGAACATCTGGTACGGGGCTGTACTGCGGGCCGACGAGGGCGCGCTGATACTGGGCGAGAACAGCAATGTGCAGGACAACGCCGTGCTCCACTGCGACCCCGGCGGGCAGGTCGTTCTGGGCAAAAACGTCACGGTAGGCCACAGCGCCCTCGTCCACGGCTGCACGGTGGGGGACAACAGCCTCATCGGGATGCATGCTACCATCCTCAACCACGCCGTCGTGGGCAAAAACTGCATCATCGGGGCCGGGGCGCTGGTGCCTGAGGGGATGGTCATCCCCGACAACTCGGTGGCGGTAGGCGTGCCTGCCCGGGTCATCAAGACCATCCGGGACGACCAGCTGGCCCACAACATCGAGAACGCAAAAGCCTATGTGGAGATGGGCCGTCAGCACGCGGCGCTGGGCTCTCATGCTGAAAAATAAGCATCCTTCTCCCCAAAAATTTCACAGGCCGATTAACAAATCTTTCACAGGAAAGACATGATTTTGGCCGGTAATTCGGGTATACTATAGCTCACAAGGGTGCGGGGCCGCAACCGCCCCTTGCACATGATTCCTCCTCACACCAAAGCAATACCCCAAACAGCAAGACCCCCCTCTGGCGTCGCCGCAAGCGCCAGACAGGGGTCTTGTTGTATCTGGGGAACAGAACGCCCCCGCTCAGCACTTCCTGAGCAGGGGCGTTTTTGCATATTTACATCATGCCGCGGAAGACAGCCTGTGCGATCTGGAAATACAAGATCAAGCTGCATGCGTCCACGATGGTGGTGATGAAGGGGGTCGCCATGATGGCCGGGTCGGCGCCCAGCTTCTTGGCGGCCAAGGGCAGCATACCGCCCACCAGCTTTGCGAGGATGACGCTGAAGAACAGCGACACGCTGACGACCACTGCGTAGCCGATGACATTGTCATACTGGCCGGCGTAGAGGTAGGTGTACATCAGGTAGATGCGCAGGCCGTTGACGATGCCCAGCACCGCGCCGACGATGGCGGAGACCCGCAGCTCCTTGCCCAGAACTTTGAGGAAGTCGCTGGGCTCCACCTCGCCCAGAGCGAGGCCGCGGACCATCAGGGTGCTGATCTGGTTGCCGCAGTTGCCGGCGGTATCCATCAGCATGGGCATGAAGGAGACCAGCAGGGGCAGGCTGACGAAAGCCTCTTCGTAGTGGGTCGTGACCATGCCGGTGAAGGTTGCAGAGAGCATCAGGATGAGCAGCCAGGGGATACGCTGCTTGGCGTGGGTCCAGACGCTGGTGCCGAAGTAGGTGGTGGCATCGTCGTCGGGCAGAATAGCCGCCATCTTCTGCATATCCTCGGTGCTCTCATCGGTCAGGACGTCGATCGCGTCGTCGATGGTGATGATACCGACGAACATGCCCTCGTTGTCCAGAACGGGCATCGCGGTGAAGTCGTAGCGCTGCATCTCGCGGGCCACATACTCCTGGTCATCCGTGACCTTCACGGTGACGACATTGTCGTCCATGATGTCCACGATGGGGGTAGAGGGGTCAGACAGCAGCAGGCTGCGGGCCGACACGACGCCCTGCAGGCGGTTGCGCTCCACCACATAGCAGGTGTAGACCGTCTCGGCGTTCTCACCCTGCTTGCGGATAGCGGCGAAGGCGTCACTGACGGTCATATCCTGCCGCAGACGGACGTATTCGGGGGTCATCAGGCTGCCGGCAGAGCTCTCGGGGTAGTTCAGCAGCTTGTTCAGGCTCTCACGGGTCTGGCGGGACGACTTTTCCAGCACCCGCTTGACCACGCCTGCGGGCATATCTTCCAGCAGGTCGGCGGCATCGTCAAGGCTCATATCTTCGATGGCGCTCACCAGCTCGACGTCGGAGAACGCATTCACGAGGTCGTCGCGGGCCTCATCGGACATATAGGCGAATGCTTGGGTTGCAACGTCCTTTTTCAGCAGACGGAACACCACGAGGCGGTTGTTCTCGTCCAGCTCTTCCAGCAGCTCGGCCAGGTCGGCGGGCTGCTCTTCCTCGGTCACTTCGCGCAGCTTGACGTACTGCTTCTTGACGAGCAGCTTGAGCAGACGGCTCTTGGTCAGCATCTCGGGGTTGGCCTTGACTTCTTCGTCGTTGGCCTCCTCCTTTTCGGCCTCGCGGACATCCTGCTTGAGGTCTTCGGTGGCCTGCTCGTTCAGGTCTTCGGCCAGCTTCTGGCGCACCTCAGCGGGAATATCCGTGGGCAGCTCCTGCACCGGAAGAGCCTGTTCCTCTTCGCGCTCCGGGGTCTTCTTTTCTTCTTCCATTTGTGTTCCTCCTCTTTTCTGCCTCAGGAGGACACAGCCGCATCAACGCAAAAAGCGCCGCTCCTGCGCCGCAGACCCCGGGCCGCACTGCCCATCTGCACGCGCAAAGCTGCGCCTCTTTTGTACGGCAGCCGGACAGCGGATACTCCGCTGTTCAGCGTACAAAAAAGGCGAACGCAGCACCTTTCGCGGTCGCTCCGGCCGCATCATTCCATCGTCTTCGACTATGATCCGGGTCCATTGTCCTGCGTTCACCTCCACAAATTCGTTTTGCTAAGTTTCTTAGCCTATAAGTTTATTATATCTCCACTCAAATGCCCGGTCAACCCTGTAAGGCGTCCATTTCCGGAATATTGACGCAGAAAAAACGCACAGCGCCCTCCCCGGTGCTTGCGGCTTCACCGGAAAGGGCGCTGTGTTTGGATATTGCTTTGGTGTGAGGAGGAATCATGTACAAGGAATCGGTTGCGGCCCCGAATCCTCATGGCTGTAGTATAGCAGATTCCTCACCGGATTTCATGAAAAAACTATGAAGAAAGTGTAAAAGACACAAAAATACGCCCCGGACACTGTTTCCAGTGAGCGGGGCGCTAAAAACGGGATCCGTTTTTGACTGCGGCAAGATACCTGCAAGCAGGTCTTATGCAGCAGGCGGGGCAAGGTATCTGCGAACAGACCTTATGCTCCTGACACACGCGAAGTATGCTTTCAAGGACCCTCGCGGGCGCTTTGGTATTTCAGGCTCTGCCCGCCCCGACGCGTTCGGAGGCGGGCAGAGAGTTGAAATCAGTTTGGAGTACAAAGCTCCAGTCTCTGCGTAGAAATAAGCCTGTTATTTCTTCTCTGGCCGGGGCCACAGTTTCGTACTGCTGCGTTGCGCAGTAATCGCCAGCACGGAGCAGCCGCCCTTTCGGGACTAAGGTGCCGCTGCGGCAAAATTCCAGCCGGAGTCAAAAGAACTTTGGCTTACTTGTACAGCTCGACCAGGCGGGTCAGATGCTCGTAACGGTCGTTTGCGACCTGCTCGTTGCGAGCGAACAGCTGCTTTGCACGCTCCGGGAATGCACGAGTCAGGCGGCTGTAACGGGTCTCGTTTGCCAGCAGGGCCTGATACTTCTCGGCATCCACAGCCTTGGAGGTCAGGGTGAAGGGGTTCTTGCCCTGAGCCTTGTTGGCCGGATTGAAGGTGAACAGATTCCAGTAACCAGACTCAACTGCCTTCTTCATCTCGTTCTGGCAGTTGGTCATGCCGCCCTTAACACCGTGCAGCTCGCAGGGAGCGTAGCCGATGATGAGGGAGGGGCCGGGATATGCCTCAGCCTCTGCGATAGCCTTGACAGCCTGGTTCATGTTAGCGCCCAGAGCGATCTGAGCAACATAGATGTAACCGTAGGTCATAGCGATCTCAGACAGGCTCTTCTTGCTGATCTCCTTACCGGCAGCAGCGAACTGGCAGACCTCGCCGATGTTGGAGGCCTTGGATGCCTGTCCGCCGGTGTTGGAGTACATCTCAGTATCGAAGACCATGACGTTGACATCCTCGCCGGAAGCCAGGACGTGGTCCAGACCGCCGAAGCCGATGTCGTATGCCCAGCCGTCACCGCCGAAGATCCAGACGGACTTCTTGGCGATGAACTCCTTGCTCTTCAGGATCTCAGCGGACTCGGCGCAGCCAGCGGCAGCAGCCTTCTCCAGCTCAGCGATCAGAGCCTTAGCGGGGGCATCGTTCGCCTTGGTGTTGTTCTTGGTTGCCATGAACTCGTCAAAGGCAGCCTTCAGCTCAGCAGAAGCCTTGTCAGAACCAGCGACCTCAGCGATGCGCTTGATCAGGTTCTCACGGACGGTCTTCTGGCCCAGATACAGGCCCAGGCCGTGCTCTGCGTTATCCTCGAACAGGGAGTTGCACCATGCAGGACCGCGGCCGCTGTCCTTGTTGACAGTGTACGGAGAGATGGAAGCAGTACCGCCCCAGATAGAGGAGCAGCCGGTGGCGTTGGAGATGTACATCTTCTCGCCGAACAGCTGGGTGATCAGACGTGCGTAAGAGGTCTCAGCACAGCCTGCGCAGGAGCCAGAGAACTCCAGCAGCGGCTGGTTGAACTGAGAGCCGATGACGGTGTCGTCTGCGAACTTAGAGGGCTTCTTGGAGATGTTGGCGACGCAGTAGTCGAAGACTGCCTGCTGATCGGCCTGAGACTCCTGAGGAACCATCTGGATAGCCTTGGTGGGGCAGACGGTGACACACTCGCCGCAGCCCATGCAGTCCAGAGGAGACACAGCCATAACGAACTTGTACTCGTTAGCGGGCTTGTTGTCGCGGCTCTTGGTCTGTGCGGGAGCTGCTGCCAGCTCGTCAGCGGTCAGCTGGAAGGGACGGATGGTTGCGTGAGAGCACACGAATGCGCACTGGTTGCAACCAACGCACTTTGCAGCATCCCACTCGGGGACGTTCACAGCGGTGCCGCGCTTCTCGTAAGCGGAAGCGCCCTGCTCCCACTCGCCGTTTGCGTTAGCAACGAAAGCAGAGACAGGCAGGCTGTCGCCGTCCATACGAGCGATGGGCTCCATGACGTTGCGGATCTGCTTGACCAGCTCGGGACGGCCAGACAGCTCCTTCGGAGCGGGATCGGCCTCGGGGTTGGACCAGGAAGCGGGGACGTCCACCTTGTGGATGGCGTCAACACCGGCATCGATGGCCTTCCAGTTCATCTCAACGACGTCCTGACCCTTCTTGCCGTAGCTCTTCTGAGCTGCCTGCTTCATGAAGTTGACGGCGTCCTCGATGGGCATAACGTCAGCCAGCTTGAAGAAAGCGGACTGCAGGATGGTATTGGTGCGCTTGCCCATACCGATCTCGATAGCCTTGTCGATCGCGTTGATGGTGTACAGCCGGATGTTGTTGTCCGCGATGTACTTCTTGGCCTCAGCGTTCAGGTGATGGCCCAGCTCCTCATCGTTCCACTGGCAGTTGATCATGAACACGCCGCCGGGCTTGACATCCTGGACCATCTTCATGCCCATGTGGATGTAAGCGGGGTTGTGGCAGGCCACGAAGTCAGCCTGGTTGATGTAGTAGGGGCTGCGGATGGGCTTGTCGCCGAAACGCAGGTGGCTGATGGTCACGCCTCCGGTCTTCTTGGAGTCATACTGGAAGTATGCCTGAACATACTTATCCGTGTGGTCGCCGATGATCTTGACGGAGTTCTTGTTCGCACCGACGGTACCGTCGCCGCCCAGACCCCAGAACTTGCACTCCTTGGTGCCGGCTGCTGCGGTGATGGGAGCGGGCTTGACCTCAGGCAGAGACAGGCCGGTGACATCATCGGTGATGCCGAGGGTGAAGCGCTCCTTCGGCTGATCCTTCTCCAGCTCCTTGAACAGAGCGAAGATGGAGGACGGGGGAGTGTCCTTGCTGCCCAGACCGTAACGGCCGCCGGTCAGGATGACATCATTCTTGCCAGCCTCACGCAGGGTAGCTGCGACATCCAGGTACAGGGGCTCGCCCAGAGAGCCGGGCTCCTTGGTGCGGTCCAGAACTGCGACCTTCTTAGCGGTAGCAGGCAGGACCTTCAGCAGAGCGGAGGACACCCAGGGACGGTACAGGCGGACCTTGATGATACCGACCTTCTCGCCCTTAGCGTTCAGGTAATCGACGACCTCGTCCGCAACGTCGCAGACAGAGCCCATAGCGATCATGACGCGATCGGCATCGGGTGCGCCGTAGTAGTTGAACAGGTCGTAGTTGGTGCCCAGCTTCTCGTTGATCTTGGCCATGTACTTCTCGACGACTGCGGGCAGTGCGTCGTAGACAGAGTTGCAGGCCTCACGATGCTGGAAGAACACGTCGCCGTTCTCGTGGGAACCGCGCATCTTGGGGTGCTCGGGGTTCAGAGCCTTTGCGCGGAACTCCTCGACAGCCTCCATGTTGCACATTTCCTTCAGGTCGGCGTAGTCCCACTTCTCGATCTTCTGGTACTCGTGAGAAGTACGGAAGCCGTCGAAGAAGTTCAGGAAGGGGACCTTGCCCTCGATGGCTGCCAGATGGGCAACAGGGGACAGGTCCATGACTTCCTGCACGCTGCTCTCGACCAGCATTGCGAAGCCGGTCTGGCGGCATGCCATAACGTCGCTGTGATCACCGAAGATGTTCAGGGACTGGGTAGCAACGGTACGTGCAGAAACATCGAACACGCAGGGCAGCTGCTCAGCAGCGATCTTGTACATGTTGGGGATCATCAGCAGCAGGCCCTGAGAAGCGGTGAAGGTGGTGGTAACAGCACCTGCACCCAGAGAGCCGTGCACAGCGCCTGCAGCGCCTGCCTCAGACTGCATCTCGACGACCTTGACCTGGTTGCCGAAGATGTTCTTCTGGCCCTGAGCGGACCACTGGTCCACAAAGTCAGCCATCGGAGAAGAGGGGGTAATGGGGTAGATGGCAGCCACGTCCGTGTAGGCATATGCTACATGAGCGGCAGCGGTATTGCCATCCATGGTTTGCTTTGCTCTAGGCATTTTTCTTCCTCCATTCAGAATTTGGTACCTTCTGCGCGGGGCAAACGTCTTTTTGCCGGAGCCGGAGAACTCCTTTGAAAAACGTATTGCTCGACTGATAAGCGCCGCACTTCGCCGGAGCCGGAGAACTCCACAAAAGCACACGCTCATCGAGGGCAATAGCCCTGCCCGGGGCCGGAGAACCCCATGAAGGCACTATTGCTCATCTAATATAATAGCAAATTCCGCCGGTAAAGGCAACGCAAACCGACTGTAAAAACACAACAAAAATTCAAGAATTTTTTTAGCGCTTTTTTACAGATGTGTTCTTTGCTGCATCCATGACGGTGTTATGCTCCAAAATCCAGCATCCATGAGGCTTTTTCTTACAAAATTCTAAATTTATAATTGACATTTGTACAGATTCTGCCGTAAACTTTATCTATAGTATCATGCGCCGCACAGCGCAGGGAAGGACAGGCACAAAACGATGGATGCTGCACATTTTGAAAAGACCCTCTCGAGCGAAGTTCTCTTTGAGGGCCGGGTGGTCACGCTGACCAAAGACGTGGCTCTGCTGGAAAACGGTGAGACTTCTGTCCGGGAGGTGGTCCACCACCACGGCGGGGCCTGCATCGTACCGTATTTTGAGGACGGCACCCTCTGCATGGTGCGCCAGTTCCGCTACGCCATGCAGCAGGAGCTGTGGGAGCTGCCCGCCGGCAAGCTGGAAAAGGGCGAAGACCCCTTCGAAGCCGCCAAGCGGGAGCTGGGCGAAGAGTGCGGCCTGACCGCCGACCACTACACCCCGCTGGGCGAGTTCTACCCCACGGTGGGCTATGATACCGAGATCATCTATATGTGGGTGGCCACCGGCCTGCATACCACCCAGATGCATCTGGACGACGACGAGTTCCTGACGCCCGACCGCATCCCGCTGGCAAAAGCCTACGAGATGGTCATGAGCGGCGAGATCAAGGACGGCAAGACCATCGCGGGCGTGCTCAAGCTCAAGGCGCTGGTGGACGAGGGCAGGCTGTGATACTCTACGAAGATACAGCCCTCGTGGTTCTGGACAAGCCCGCCGGGCTTTCCAGTGAGGACGGCGTACCCGCCGCCCTTCGGAAGCTCTGGGGCAGGCCCGACGCCTATGTGGGCGTCATCCACCGGCTGGACACCGGCGTGTCGGGTCTGATGGTCTATGCGAAGACCCCGCAGGCAGCCGCCGCCCTCAGCCGGCAGGTGACGCAGAGCCAGCAGGTTTATGCCGAACAGGATGGCCGGATCGAGCCTGACGCCGGCACACCGGCCGCGCCGCCTTTCGTGAAACGATACCGTGCCCTCATCGCGGGCGGGCCGGACGAGAAGCTGCCCGCCGAAGGCGTCCTGCGGGACTACTTATTCAAGGACAGCCGGAAAGGCCGTGTTTTTCCGGTGAGCCGTCCGCGCAAGGGCGTGAAGGAGGCTGTGCTGGAATACTGCATTTCTACCTCCGCCCCGGACGGCAGCGCCAGCCTTGCGGACATCACTCTCCACACCGGGCGCACCCACCAGATACGGGTGCAGTTCGCGTCCCGCCGCCACCCACTCCGGGGCGACGGCAAATACGGCAGCCGCATCAAGGGAGACATTGCGCTTCAGAGCGCCCGGCTCCGCTTCATCCATCCCGACACCGGAAAGGGAATGGACTTCCGCCTCCCGGTCCCCGGGACATGGCCCGCTTGGGGCATCAGACAGGAAAACGACAATGGAACAACAGTATAAAACAGATTCTGAAATCTACGCCGTCCTCGAGCGGGAGATCATCGATTTGACCCTCCGGCCCGGCTGTTCGCTGAGCGAAAACCCGCTCTGCACCCGCTTCGGCGCGCCCCGCTCCCTCATCCGGGTGGTGCTGCAGCGGCTGCAGGAGAACGGGCTGGTGAAGATCGTGCCGTACAAAGGCACCACCGTCACCCGGCTGAACCGGGACATCGTGGACGAGCTGATCTATGAGCGCATCGCGGTAGAGGCCCGGGTCCTGCGGGACTTTGCGCCCCACTGCACACCGGAGCACCGCGCCCTCATCCGCCAGCGTGCCGCCGCCTACGACGAGTTGGCCAAGGCCGAAACGCTGGACTTCAACCGCCTCTACGAGGCTGACACCCGGCTCCACGAGACGTGGTTCTCCGCCATGGGCAAGATGTACCTCTGGCGGACCCTGCAGAACGCCCACGCCGACTACAGCCGCTTCCGGATGCTGGACACCCTGACCACCGGCGGGCTCGCCGAGGTGGTGGCCGACCACCACAACCTCATCGACGCCATCGAGCGGTGCGACCTCGCGGCCTTTGAGCCGCTGGTGGAACGCCACCTTTACGGCGGCATCCGCCGTCTGGGCTCCAAGCTCACCGAGGAGTACGCCGATTATTTTGAATGATGTTCCATGGGGAGCAAAAAAGCGCCTCTGCACAAATGTGCAGGGGCGCTGCTGTTTTTCTCAGCCCATGATGCCGGAGATGAAGATCTCCAGACCGATGCCGATGAGGATGACGCCGCCGAGGACGGAGGCTTTGCCGGAGAGGTCTGTGCCGAACTTTTTGCCGATGGCAAGGCCGGCCTCGCAGATGAAGAAGGTGACGGCCGCCACGATGAGGGAGCAGACCAGCGCCATGAACCAGCCGTACTCCGAGATGGTGAAGCCCACCGACAGCGCGTCGATGCTGGTGGCGACGCCCTGCATGAAGAGTGCGCCCGCGCTCAGCTCAGCGGCTTCCTCGGCCTCTTCGCCCTTGATGCCCTCGATGAGCATTTTACCGCCGATGTAGCCCAGCAGGATGAGGGCGATCCAGGGGATGAACTTCTCGAAGAAAGAGAACAGCTCCACGATGGTGTGGACGCAGACCCAGCCCGTCATGGGCATGACGGCCTGAAAGATGCCGAAGGTGCCTGCGATTTGGACGCCCCGGCGGCGGGACATCTGAGGGTCATGCAGACCGTTTGCCATCGAGACGGAAAACGCATCCATGGCAAGGCCCACACCCAGCAGGGCGCTGTTGAAGAAAAACAAAAAACTCCATTCCATAACCATGCCTCCTGATTTGACCGGAATTGGTGGGCAGACAAAAGACCCGGGATCGGCGCGCATTTCGCCAATTCCGGGTCGGATTTTTACAAACTGACTCCATGTGGAATGGGCGTGGTACTCGCACCAAAGCACATGAGTCTCGCAAATGAAAGCAAGCCAGACAGCCGCCCGGGCCGTCATTGTGTTGACTTGCTGCGCTGCCTGCAAAACAGCGCCTGCTACTCCCCCATGAGGATCTTTCTTGTTGTCCGGCTATCGTACCACACAAACAGCGGATTTGTCCAGTATAACCGTGATTTTTTGTAAAAAAACCTGCGGGAGAGCACCGCAGAAAGCGTGTACTCCCCCGCAGGGTCAGTTTATGTGTGGAAATGAGGTTTATTCCTCGTCGCCGGTGTCAGCCTCGGGAGCTTCGGCGGCCGATGCCTCATCGGCTGCTTCCATCTCCGCCAGCTGCTCGGCAGTGGGCTCGTCCTCGGTGTCGGCCTCGATGCTCTCGGTCTGTGCCTCGTCGTCGTGGTCGGTGCGGGCCAGCACCATCACCTTATCGTTCTCGCCCAGACGCATGACCCGGACGCCGGAGCCGTAGCGGCTCTGGACGGGGATCTCGTTGGCGTGCAGGCGGATGATGATGCCCTCCTGACTGCTCAGCAGCACATCGTCGATGTCGTCCACGATCTTGACGGCTGCCACCTTGTCCTTGGAGGCGTCGTAGTTGCGGATGCCCTTGCCGCCGCGGGCGGTGATGCGGTAGGTGTCGATGTCAGAGCGGCGGCCCTTGCCGTTTTCGGTGACGGTGAGCACCGTGCCGCCCTCGCGGCAGATGCAGACGCCGACGACCTCGTCGCCCTCGGCCAGCTTGATGGCGCGGACGCCGTGGCCGCTGCGGCCCATCGGGCGGGCATCGGCCTCGTTGAAGCGGATGGCCTGACCGTTGCGGGTAGCCACGATGAGCATATCATTGCCGGTGGTCAGGCGGGTCCATGCCAGCGCGTCGCCCTCGTTGAGTGCGATGCCGATGAGGCCCGTCTTGCGGATGTTGGCGTACTGCTCCAGCGGGGTGCGCTTGATGAGGCCCTGCTTGGTGACCATGGTGACGAAGCCGCCCTTGTTGTCCTCGTCCTTGGGGTAGCAGAGCATGTTGGTGACCTTTTCGCCCTCGGCCAGCTGCAGCAGGTTGACGATGTTGCTGCCCTTGCTGGTGCGGCTGCCCTCGGCGATGGTGTAGCCCTTGATGCGGAAGAGGCGGCCCTTGTCGGTGACGAACAGGACATAATCATGGGTAGAGCCCACGAACATCTCCTGCACGATGTCCTCTTCCTTCCGGGTCATGCCGGAGATGCCGCGGCCGCCGCGCTTCTGGGCCTGATAGGTGGCCTTGAGCTGGCGCTTGATATAGCCGGCCTCGGTGAGGGTGTAGACGCACTGCTCCTCGGCGATGAGGTCTTCGATGTCCACTTCGCCGGTGACGGACTGGATCTCGGTGCGGCGCTCGTCGCCGAAGCGCTTTTTCATGTCCAGCAGCTCGTTCTTGACGATCTCCAGCACCCGGGCGTCGTTGGCGAGGATGTCCTCCCAATCCTTGATTTTTGCCTGTAAGCCGGACAGCTCTTCCTCGATCTTGAGGATCTCGAGACCAGCCAGACGGCCCAGCTGCAATTTCACAATCGCGTCGGCCTGCGGGTCGTCGAAGCCGAACTGCTCCATGATCGCGGCCTTTGCCTCGGCCATGCCGCCCTTGCAGGCGCGGATGGTGGCGATGAGCTCGTCCACGATGTCGGTGGCCTTCTTCAGACCCTCGAGGATGTGGGCGCGCTCCTTGGCCTTCTTCAAATCATACTGCGTGCGGCGGCGGACAACTTCATCCTGGAACTCGACGTACTTCTGTATCATCTGTTTCAGGGTCATGACCTTCGGCACCTTGTGGTCGATGGCCAGCATGATGACGCCCACGGTATCCTGCAGCTGGGTGTACTGGTACAACTGGTTCAGGATGACCTGCGCGTTGGCGTCCTTGCGGATGTCCACCACGATGCGCATACCCTTGCGGTTGGTCTCATCGTTCAGACCGGTGATGCCCTCGATCCGCTTGTCCTTGACCAGCTCTGCCATGTTCTCGATGAGACGGGCCTTGTTGACCATATACGGGATCTCCGTAATGATGATCTGGGTACGGCCATTCTTGGTCTCTTCGATGGTGGCACGGCCCCGCAGAGTAATTTTGCCGCGGCCGGTGGCGTAGGCGGCGCGGATGCCGCTGCGGCCCATGATGATGCCGGCAGTGGGGAAGTCCGGTCCCTTGATGTGCTCCATCAGGCCGGGCAGGTCGATGTCAGGGTCCTCGATATAGGCCACGCAGCCGTCGATGACCTCACTGAGGTTGTGGGGCGGGATGTTGGTGGCCATACCGACGGCGATGCCCTGACTGCCGTTGACCAGCAGGTTGGGGAAGCGGCAGGGCAGGACGCTGGGCTCTTTCTTCGTCTCGTCGAAGTTGGGGTCCCAGTTGATGGTGTCTTTGTCGATGTCGGTCAGCATCTCGACCGCCATGCGGCTCATGCGGGCCTCGGTGTAACGGTAAGCAGCCGGGGGGTCGCCATCGACCGAGCCGAAGTTACCCTGACCATCCACCAGCGGGTAGCGGAGGGAGAAATCCTGTGCCAGACGGACCATGGCGTCGTAGACGGAGGCGTCGCCGTGGGGGTGGTAAGAGCCCAGCACCGCACCGACGGTATCCGCCGACTTGCGGTAGGGATGGCTGGGGTCGTTGCCGCGTTCGTGCATGGTGTAGAGGATGCGGCGGTGGACGGGCTTCAGGCCGTCACGCACATCCGGCAGGGCGCGGGCCACGATGACCGACATGGAGTAATCCAGAAACGCCGTCTCGATCTCCTTCTTGACGTCCCGGATGATCATCTTGGTACCGCTGCCCGGTATCATCACATAATCTTCTTCCATTGTTTCCTCCAATTACACGTCGAGCTTTGCGTACTGGGCGTTGGTCTCGATAAAGCGGCGGCGGGGCTCCACCTGATCGCCCATCAGGATGGTGAACGCCTCATCGGCCTTCTCGGCATCCTCGATGGTGATGCGGACGATGACGCGGTTGTCCGGGTTCATGGTGGTCTCCCAGAGCTGCTCCGGGTTCATCTCACCAAGGCCCTTATAGCGGTTTATCTTCGCGCCGGGCATCTCCTGCGAGAGCAGGGCCATTTCGGCGTCGTTGTAGGCATATTTGATGGTGCTGCCCTTCTGCACCTTGAACAGCGGGGGCTGTGCCACATAGACATGGCCCTGCTCGATGAGGGGGCGCATATAGCGGAAGAAGAAGGTGAGCATCAGGGTGCAGATGTGAGAGCCATCGACATCGGCATCGGCCATGATGAACACTTTGTCATACCGCAGCTTGGAAATATCGAACTCGTCGCCGATGCCGCAGCCCAGTGCCAGCACGACAGGCATCAGCTTGTCGTTGCCGTAGATGCGGTCGGCGCGGGCCTTTTCGACGTTGAGCATCTTGCCCCACAGGGGGAGGATGGCCTGAATGGCCGAGTCACGGCCCATCTTGGCCGAGCCGCCTGCAGAATCGCCCTCGACGATGAAGATCTCGGTGCGGGTGGGGTCTTTTTCGCGGCAGTCCGCCAGCTTGCCGGGCATCCGGCTGGTCTCGAGGGCGCTCTTGCGGCGCACCAGCTCACGGGCCTTCTTGGCGGCAGCGCGGGCGCGGGCGGCCTGGGTGGCCTTTTCGAAGATAGCCTTGGCCACGCCGGGGTTCTCCTCGAAGAACTCCATCAGCTTGGAGTAGACCATGTTGGAGACGAGGGTTCGAATTTCCGTATTGCCCAGCTTTGCCTTGGTCTGGCCCTCGAACTCGGCCTCCTGCAGCTTGACGGAGATGACACAGATGAGGCCCTCACGGACGTCAGCGCCGGAAAGGTTCTCGTCCTTGTCCTTCAGCAGACCGTGGCTGCGGCCATAATCGTTGAAGACGCGGGTGAGGCTGCTGCGGAAGCCCTCTTCGTGGGTGCCGCCGTCGGGGGTGTTGACGTTGTTGGCGAAGCTCAGCAGCAGCTCATTGTAGCTGGAATTATACTGCAAGGCGATCTCTGCCATGCCCCGGTCGGTCTGACCCTTGAGATAGATGACGTTGGGGTGGAGCACCTCGAGGTCGCGCTTCTCGCCCAGATAGGTGACGAAGCTCTTGATGCCGCCCTCGTAGCACATGACCTCGGTGCGGTAGGTGGGTTCGCCCTCCTTGCCGTCCTCGAGGACGGGGGTGTAGAGTTCGCGCTCGTCGGTCAAGGTGATCTTGACACCGGCGTTCAGGAAGCTCTCTTCCCGCAGGCGCTTTTCCAGCGTTTCGAAGTTGTAGACGGTGGTATCCTTGAACATCTCCGGGTCGGGCTTGAAGGTGACGCGGGTGCCGGTGACACTGGGGTCCACGGTGCCGATGCACTTCAGCGGGCCATCCGGGTCGCCGCGGCGGAAGGTCTGCTCGTACTCGCGGCCGTCGCGGCGGACGTTGACGGTCAGCCACTCCGAGCAGGCGTTGACGACGGACGCGCCGACGCCGTGCAGGCCGCCGGCCACCTTGTAGCCGGAGTTCTCGCCGCCGAACTTGCCGCCGGCGTGGAGGATGGTATAGACGACGGTGACGGCAGGCAGACCGGTATCAGCCTGGATGTCCACGGGGATGCCGCGGCCATTGTCCGTGACCTGAATGATGTCGCCCTTCAGGATCTTGACCTCGATGTGGTCGCAGTAACCGGCCAGAGCCTCGTCGATACTATTATCTATAACTTCATACACCAGATGGTGCAGGCCCCTGCCGGAAATGCTGCCAATATACATACTCGGGCGCTTGCGTACCGCTTCAAGCCCTTCAAGAACCTGAATCTGGCTCGCGCCGTACTGACCTTTTACTTCTGTTGCTTCTTCTAAAACGGACATCTTTACCTCCATCAATTATCCCTGTCGCGGTTATAAACTTCAATGCCAAAATCATCTTCCGCACGCTTTTTCAGCGTAAGCGCCGAAATACCGGAAAGATAAATTTTGTCTTCAGTAAGTATACAGCTGGAATATTCACCGTTTTCAGATAAATCTATAACCTCGTATTTATGTTTTTCACACTGCTTTTGCAGATAATTTTTAAATACATTGTTTTTCTGGTTTCTGATATTAAAAATAGCGATAATATCAGTATTTTTAATAACAAAATCAGAACCCAAATGTAAATACATGCTATTTCCCCCGCAAATTATTTAAAACATTCTGATATGTTTTATCGTCAATCAAGTCAGGAGTTTTTCCTGTTTTAAAAATAACCGCCAGCATTTTTTCACTGCTGCTGGCAGTTTCATCCGCAACTTTGGCATAATAATGCTGCCGCAGATGATTTTTAACACTGTCATACAATATTTTATCACAATTCAGCATTTTTTTACAATTTTCGTAATCGGACCACGGCTCCGTCAATAAAAATTTTACCAGTTCATCATGCAGTTTTTCTTGTTCATAACGGCTGCATACGGCACATAAATTGCCTTTTCCGTTAATAACGGCGCCGCAGCGGCTGCATTTTTTGCCGCCCTTTTTTAAAAGAGCTTTTTCGCGTTTTAACGCGGCGGCTTTAAAAGCCATCAGTTTAAGCTGCAAACCTGTATTTTTTACGTTTCCTGCCAATGCGGAAATTTTTTGCCGTTCTTCTTCCTGCAGTTCAATTTTTTCAGGCTTTGTATCAGAAGCAGAGTCTTTTAAAAACTCGTTATCAACACTGCCATTAAAAAATTTTAAATCTCCGACGGAACGTTTTTTTAAAGCGCCGTTAATATTTTTTAAAAACTGCTTTTTCATTAAAAGCAGATGATTTGACCAGACGGAACTGTCGGTATTAATATATAAAACTTTGTTTTCCAGCTTCACGGGCTTGGAATGTCTGGCAACATTTTCGCCGCAAATGCTTTTCCACTTGCTTTGCAGGTAAAAAACAGTATAGGTATCGCGTTCTTCCTTGCCCGGAAGCATTTTCAGCAAAATCTGCTCCACATTGTCCATCAGCCCTGCATTACCTTTCCGTTTTCAATATAAAAATAAGCATTATTGTTTAAATCGGGTATTAAATGCTTGTCATTAACCGTAATAAAAGTCTGCACCCTGCCGTCGATAAACTTCAAAAGATGCGTGCGGCGTTCGGAATCAAGCTCGCTCATTACATCGTCAAGCAGAAGTACAGGATATTCACCGGTATTGTTTTTCACATATTCAAGCTGGGCAAGTTTTAAAGCCAGTGCCGCGCTGCGCTGCTGCCCCTGCGAACCGAAGGCTTTCAGCAGCTTGCCGCTGACATAAAAGAATAAATCGTCACGGTGCGGGCCAATGCTTGTATTTCCGCGCAGAATATCCAGAGCCTGCC
>OHLV01000207.1_pt1 | contig 29362 bp, 30 predicted proteins | sample 1569221 | NCBI WGS metagenome assembly OHLV01 (sample SAMEA3879521, study PRJEB24766) | human gut metagenome | biome: human-associated habitat; feature: feces | place: USA | collected 1985/1987 | reverse complement strand
TTCGATACCTATTATTATAATTATTATAATAGCTGCGCGGACAGGAAACAAGAGCACCCCTTGCACCGCCCCGCCGGATGTGATAGGATGAAGAAAACAATGTGAGGGAGGAACCACCATGCCGTTTCTGATGATCCGCAACGACATCACCAAGGTGGCAGCGGATGCCATCGTCAACCCGGCCAACCGAAACCTTTTGCAGGGCAGCGGCACCAGCCGTGCCATCTATCAGGCGGCAGGGGAGCAGGAGCTGACCGCCGCCTGCGAAGCCATCGGCCGTTGCGATTTGGGCAGAGCCGTGTGTACGCCGGCATTCGGGCTGTCGGCAAAGTACGTTTTCCATGCAGTCTGCCCGGCGTGGCACGGCGGCGGGTTCGGCGAAGCTGAACAATTAGCCGGTGCATACCACTCCGCATTGGAATTAGCCGCAGAGTACCACTGCGAGAGCGTGGCCTTTCCGCTGCTGTCCAGCGGGAACTATGGCTACCCCAAAGAACAGGCCTTCCGCATTGCGGTGGACACCATCACACAGTACGTCATGGAGCACGACCTGACCGTGTATTTGGTGCTCTACGACCGAGACTCGCTGGCGGTGAGCCGCAAGCTGTTCGCCTCGGTGGAGGAGTACATTGACGACCACTATGTAGCACAGAACGATGAAAGCTACGGATTTGGCCGTCGGCGCAGGGAATTGTCAGAGCGGCGGAGGCTTCTGGAAGAAGATGCCGCCGTACCGATGCTAGGTGCAGTTCCGGCACCCGCCGCGGCACCCAGGACAGCCCGCAGTCTGGAAAGCCTGATGGACAACCTTGGCGAGAGCTTCACCACCCAGCTGCTGCGGCTCATTGACGAGCGGGGGCTGAAAGACTCCACCGTGTACAAGCAGTCCAACATCTCCCGGCAGCATTTCTCCAAAATTCAGTGCAACCGCGAGTACAATCCTAAAAAGAAAACGGTGCTGGCCTTTGCGGTGGGCCTGCACCTGTCCGAAGATGAAACCATCGACCTGCTCAAGAGCGCGGACTATGCCTTTTCGGATGGCTCCAAGCGGGACTGGATCGTGCGGTATTGCCTGGGACACAAAATCTATAACATCGATCAGGTCAATACGCTGCTGTTTGAATACGATCAGGAACAGCTGGGTGCGTGATTTGTCGCCTGCCCGTTGACCTTTTGCCCTCCGGTTTGTGGTATCCTTTTGTCAGAAAGACGGAACACCACAAAAACGGAGGGTATTTGTTATGAAGAAAAATCTTACCGAGCTTGTTTTCATCCTTGACCGCAGCGGCTCCATGGGTGGGCTGGAGCAGGACACCATCGGCGGGTTCAACGCCATGCTGACCCGGCAGAAGGAGCAGGAGGGCGAGGCCAACGTGACCACCATCCTGTTCGACCACGAGGTGCAGCTGCTGCACGACCGTTTCCCACTGAAGGCTGTTGCACCGCTGACGGAAAAGGACTATTACGTCCGGGGCTATACGGCGCTGCTGGACGCCATTGGCTACGGCGTGGAGAAGATGAAGGGCGTCTTGCATCGGCCTGAAAAATCCGATATACTGAACCCAGAGAGTATATCGAATTTTTTTGGGAAAAGGAGAGAACGGTATGGAACATCTTTATGAAAAGGCACTGGAAAGTGCGGAATATATCAAGACACACACGAAAAAGCGCCCGAAGATCGCGGTGGTGCTGGGCTCCGGCCTTGGCAAGCTGACCGCGGACTTTACGGACACGGAAGAACTGTCCTACAAGGATATCCCCAACTTCCCGGTATCCACGGTGGCAGGACACAAAGGCGCATTGTTGGCTGGCAAGCTGGGGGACACGGAAGTCTACGCCATGGAAGGCCGCTTCCATTTCTATGAGGGCTACTCCATGAAGGAAGTCTGCTACCCGTTCTATGTGTTCAAGCTGTTGGACGTGGAAAAGGTGGTGTTGACCAACGCCTGCGGCAGCATCGACCGGGAGTTTGCGCCGGGCACCCTGATGCTCATTACCGACTTCATCAACATGATGGGCACGAACCCCCTCATTGGCCCCAACGATGAGCGCTTCGGCCCCCGCTTCCCGGACATGACCGAACCTTACAGTCTGGAACTGCGGAACCTTGCCAAGCAGACCGCCGATGAACTGGGCATTGCCTACAAGGAGGGCGTTTACATGGGCTTTATGGGCCCTTGCTATGAAACGGCGGCTGAAATTCGCGCCTTTGCGGGGATGGGAGCCGATGCCGTGGGCATGAGCACCGTGCCGGAAACCATGGTCTGCAACTACATGGGCATGAAGGTACTGGCCGTCAGCTGCATCACCAACATGGCCACCGGCATCCAGACGGTCAAGCATAGCCACGCCCGCGTGCTGGAGATCGCAAATCAGGCAGGCGATACTCTGTGCCGATGGCTGGGTGCGGTGATTCAGAGAATGGAGTAAAAAAGATGTGCTCTGTGTCAACGAGGTGGAAGCCTGCGCCCTTGCCGGAACCGAGACCTTTGAAGCGGACGCTGTTTTGACCCTGCTGCACGAAAAATACCCGCAGACCCGTCTGCTTCTGACAGCCGGGAGTGCGGGCAGCTACTATCTGGATGCAGAGCGGCGGCTGTTTGTCCCCTGCGAAAAGGTGCAGGCCGTGGATACTACAGCTGCCGGGGACACTTACAGCGGCTATTTTCTGGCGGGCCTTTGCAGCGGCAGTTCAGTAGAGGACGCCATGCGGCTTGCTACCAAAGCAGCCGGAATTGCCGTGCAGCGCAAAGGTGCAGCCCCATCCGGACTCCCGCCTGACCCCGGAGCACCCGGATGCGCAGATCATAGATGGCGTTTTGCCGGCGTATGATGTGCCGGAAAGCGCACTTTCCGACTATCTGCGGCCAGACTGGAGCGATGCGTGCATCAATGTCCGCACCGAGGAAGCCTACGAAACGGCCCATGAGGTGCTGCGGGCGGAAGGACTGTTTCTGGGCACATCGGCAGCAGCGGCTTTGCACGCAGCGGTGCAGGTGGGCCGCAGACCGGAGAATCAGGGAAAGAACATCGTGGTCATCGTCCCGGACAACGGCATGAAATATCTGTCTACGCCGATGTGCCGGCAGAAATGATAAAAAACACGATGATGCGTTTGACTTCTGAAAAGATTGCATAGTATTCTATAAAGGTGGCCCCGGAGAGCTGCAACAAGCCCTCCGGGGCCATTTTTGTTTTCCGACATCTTTTCCGCAGCGGCAAGGCGTGGTAGAATAAGGGCAGAACCAATCCACAGGTGAGAAAATCGAACTTCAGAGAGAGGAGATGTTTCTATGCAGTCTGATGAACTGAAACGCCGGATCTCGGCAGGCAGAGGAGATGCTCTGGCCGATCTGGTTTTGAGAAATGCCAGAATTGTCAATGTGTTTACCGATGAGATCGACACCGCTGATATTGCCATCAGCGGAAATTCGATCGTGGGCGTGGGTGCGTATCACGGCCGGAAAGAAGTTGATCTGCGCGGCAAATATGTCTGTCCGGGCCTGATCGATGGGCATATCCACATCGAAAGCTCCATGCTCTGTGGTCCGGCCTTCGAGCAGGCAGTGCTGCCCCACGGTACCACTGCGGTGGTCACAGACCCGCACGAGATCTCGAACGTTGCAGGGCTGGAAGGCTTGGATTTTATGCTGGAAACGACAAAAAATCTGACCCTTTCGGTTTATTTCATGCTACCCTCCTGTGTTCCGGCCACGGATCTGGATGAATCCGGTGCGGTGCTGAACGCAGAACAGCTCCGGCCTTACTACGGCGATCCCCGCGTGCTGGGGCTTGCGGAGCTGATGAATGCCTATGGGACGGTGCGCTGTGACCCGAAGATCCTGCAGAAGATCCGCGACTGCACCGAAGCGGGAAAGATCGTGGATGGCCATGCGCCGCTTTTGAGCGCTAAGGACCTGAATGCTTATATTACGGCAGGCGTTCAGTCCGATCACGAGTGCTCCAACATCGAGGAAGCCATGGAAAAACTCCGGCGCGGACAATACATCATGATCCGGGAAGGAACGGCTGCCAAAAATATGGAGGCCCTGATGCCGCTGTTCCGGGAGCCCTATTGCAGCCGCTGTATGCTGGTGACGGATGATAAGCACCCCAGTGACCTGCTGGACAGCGGCCACATCGATTCCAACATCCGTAAAGCGATCCGGTTGGGGGCGGACCCGGCAGTGGCCGTCAAAATGGCAACGCTGGTCCCGGCACAGTATTTTGGATTCAAGCAGCACGGTGCCGTAGCACCGGGGTATGCTGCCGACCTCATTGTAGTATCGGATTTTGAATCCTTTACGGTCGAACAGGTTTACAAGAATGGTACGCTGGTGGCCGAGCACGGAAAAACGCTGAAACCCGCACCGCTTGACATCGACCGTGTGAGATTTTTCCACGTTATGGATTCCTTTGATCTGGATGAGATCACACTGCAGGACCTGGAACTTCGGGAAAGCGGGGAGCAGGAGCGTGTCATCTGCCTGAACCGGGGCGAGCTGCTTACGGAGGAAAAAATCATCCCGTTCCAACGGCATCCGGGCAAAGCTCCCGGTGTGGACCCGGAACACAACATCGTAAAACTGGCCGTTTTTGAGCGGCATCATCACTCCGGCCATGTGGGCATTGGCTTTTTAGGAAACTTCAGCCTGAAATGCGGAGCCGTTGCATCGAGCATCGCACATGATTCCCATAACCTGATCGTGGCAGGGGACAACGATACCGATATGATGCTGGCCGGCAACACTGTGCGGAAAAACAAAGGCGGACTTGCGTTTGTGGCAGATGGACAGGTCGTGGCAGAACTTGCGCTTCCGGTGGCCGGATTGATGAGCACCGAAAGCGCAGAGAGCGTTGCGGCGAAAATGCAGGCGCTGAACGATGCCCTCAAGGCACATGGCGTGGCGGAAGATATCGGCATCTTTATGACCCTCGCCTTCGTCAGCCTTCCGGTCATTCCAAAACTCAGACTGAATACATACGGCATCATCGATGTAGCGCAGCAGAAAGTCGTTCCGGCTGTTTTTTAATAGGACCAGACAAAAATAATCCGAACTTGTTTCCGATAGGAGATGGGTTCGGATTATTTGTTTTCTTCGAAAAATTAGCGTTTGCGAAGCAGTGAAAGCCCCAGTGGGGCTTTTAAGCGACGGAACGGTCTTGCGTAGCAAGATGGAGGGGCTTTGCCCCGACAAGTTCCATGCAGGTGTCCGTGGAAGATGAAATCCGAAATCATAGATTGACCGATATAAACCACAACATGATTTCAGGAGGACACGAGTATGAAGTACGATGCAACAGCCCCTTTTTGTTTCGCCACAGTGCACAAATTCGAGTATGGTATACAACACGCCAATTGTTTTATCTGCCAAAGAGTGTTAATCTTTTTTGACAGGGCTTGTAATTCCCAGTAAATCGGTATAGTATACAGGCAGAGAGTAATCCTGCCGTACCACTCGGGATTAACTGAGCCAGGCACGGCTGTTATCTGGAGGTATTCAATATGAGCAGTCCTCTGCTGGAAGTAAAAGACTTACAAGTTGCCGTTGGTGAGGAACAGAAGATCCTGCTGAACGGCTTGAATCTAACCGTCTGCCCCGGCGAGACCCATGTTCTGATGGGCCACAACGGTGCCGGCAAATCCACCCTGATGAGCGCCCTGATGGGCGACCCCCGTTATACTGTGACCCGCGGCCAGATCCTTTTCCGCGGGCAGGACGTGACCCACGAGCCCGCCGATGTGCGTGCCCGGCTTGGCATGTTCCTCTCCTTCCAGACCCCGGAGGAGATTCCCGGCATCACGCTGGAAAACTTCCTGCGCACGGCCCAGAGTGCCATCACCGGCAAGCCGGTCAAGGTATTCGCCTTCCGCAAGGAGCTGGCACAGCAGATGGATGCGCTGGGCATGGACCCCAGCTATGCGGATCGTTACCTGAACGTGGGCTTCTCCGGCGGCGAGAAGAAGAAGAGCGAGATCCTGCAGCTGCTGATGCTCAAGCCCAGGCTGGCTCTGCTGGACGAGACCGATTCCGGCCTGGATGTGGATGCCGTCAAAACGGTGGCACAGGGTGTGCGCGCCTACCACAACGCCGAAAATGCCCTGATCATCATCACCCACAACGCCAAGATCCTGGAGGGCCTGAAGGTGGACTATGTCCATGTGCTGGACGATGCCCATATCGTGCGCACCGGCGGTGATGAGCTGGTGAATGAGATCATCGAGGAGGGCTTCCACGCAGTGAAGGAGGACAAAGCAGAATGAGAGCTTTTGAATCCGAAAAGACCGATGTTGCTGAGGTTGACCGCAGCATTTACGACATCCGGGACGGCAGCAACGCTGCCTTTGCGGTGAGCTCCGGCCTGACCAGCGAGATCGTGGAAAAGATCTCCGAGGAAAAGCACGACCCCGAGTGGATGCGCATTTTCCGCCTGAAAGCACTGGAGACCTACAACAAAATGCCGGTGCAGAACTGGGGTCCTTCCATTGCCGGGCTGGATATGAACAACATCGTCACCTATGTCCGCCCCAACACCGAGATGCGGGGCAAGTGGAGCGATGTGCCCGAGGACATCAAGAACACCTTTGAGCGTCTGGGTATCCCCAAGGCCGAGCGTGCTTCGCTGGCCGGCGTGGGCGCGCAGTACGACTCCGAGGTGGTATACCACAATGTCAAGGCCGAGGTAGCCGCACAGGGCGTAGTGTACACCGATATGGAGAGTGCCCTTACCGGCCCCTATGCCGAGATGGTGCGCAAACATTTTATGCGGCTGGTGCCCCCCACCGACCACAAGTTTGCAGCCCTGCATGGTGCCGTGTGGAGCGGCGGCTCCTTTGTGTATGTGCCCGCCGGGGTGCATGTGGAGATCCCGCTGCAATCTTACTTCCGTCTGAACGCCCCCGGTGCCGGTCAGTTTGAGCACACCCTCATCATTGTGGACAAGGGTGCTTACCTCCACTTCATTGAGGGCTGCTCTGCCCCCAAGTACAACGTTGCCAACCTGCACGCAGGCTGTGTGGAGATCTACGTCGGCGAGAACGCCCGGGTGCGCTACTCCACCATTGAGAACTGGTCGAAGAACATGTACAACCTGAACACCAAGCGTGCCCGGGTGGAAAAGGGCGGCACCATCGAATGGGTGTCCGGTTCCTTTGGTTCCCACACCTCCTGCCTGTATCCCATGAGCATCCTGGCGGGCGAGGGTGCCCGGATGGAATTCACCGGCATCACCTTTGCAGGTGCCGGTCAGGATCTGGACACCGGTGCCAAGGTGGTGCACGCTGCCCCCAACACCAGTTCTCACATCACCACCAAGTCCATTGCCCGGGATGGCGGTATCTCCAACTTCCGCAGCTCCGTCACGGTCCTGCCCAACGCGAAGAATTCCAAATCTGCCGTCTCCTGCGAGAGCCTGATGCTGGATGACCGTTCCCGCTCTGACACCATCCCTGAGATGGACATCCGCTGTGACGCTGTGGATGTGGGCCACGAGGCAAAGATCGGGCGCATCAGCGAGGAGGCCGTGTTCTACCTGATGAGCCGTGGCCTTTCGGAAGAGGATGCCCGTGCCCTGATCGTGGGCGGCTTTGCCGAGCCCATTGCCAAGGAACTGCCCGTGGAATACGCCGTGGAGATGAACAATCTGATCCACCTGGAAATGAAGGGCAGCATCGGCTGAGAGGAGGGCCGGACGTTTTATGAATGATCTGAACATGAACCGCTTGCCGGTTGCAACTTGGAACCAGTGCGGCGTGAACAGCGCCCCCAAAGCAGCGGCGCTGCCGGAGCTTTCCGGAAATTTCTGGGGTGAGGTCAACTTCGCCTATATCCTGCCCGCAGGGGTGGGGGAAGCCGAGAGCGACTTTTCCGCCTTTGCCGAGAGCGGCATGGGTGCTGAAACAGACGCTTATATCGCCGAAAACGCCACGGTCCGTCACGCACTGACCGTGGCTGAGGGTGTGTCCGTGGCGGAGCCTGTGATCTTGGAGGTGACACTGGATGCCGCCCATCCCACAGCCCTAACCAGCCTTTCGGTGGATGCAAAAGCGGGCAGCAGCCTGACCATCGTGCAGGTGCTGCGGGGCGATGCCGAACACGGTGCCGCCGCTTCCCTCACCCGCATCCGTGCGGGCGAGAACGCCCAAGTCCGGCTGGTGCAAATTCAGCTGCTGGGCGATAATGCCCGCCGCTGGAATGCAGCTGCCGTAGAGGAGGGCCGGAACGCCCGGGTCGAGCAGGTGCGCATTGAGCTGGGCGGTATCCTTTCTGCCTGCGGCACCCGCGCTGCGCTGAGCGCCGCCAAGAGCGAATATGATCTGGATGCCGTGTACTTTGGCAGCGGCAGTGCCCTGCTGGATTACAACGATGTGTCCGTTCACACCGCCAAGGACACCATGTGTGAGATGCACACCGCCGGTGTCCTGACCGGCCATGCAGACAAGATCCTGCGCGGCACCATCGATTTCAGGCGGGGTGCCAAGCGGGGCGTTGGCCATGAGAGTGAGGACGTGCTCCTGTTCAGCACCGATGCCCGCAACCGCACTGCACCTCTGATCCTGTGCGGCGAGGAAGAGGTGGAAGGCCAGCACGCCGCCTCCATCGGCCGCCTGGACGAGGAAAAACTGTATTATCTGCGCTCCCGCGGCCTGAGCGAGGCTCAGGCACGCCGCCTGATGGTGGATGCCCGCTTCGCCCCGGCACTGGACAAGATCCCGCTGGAAACCCTGCGGGACGAGGTACGCGCGGAAGCTGCAAGGAGGCTGGACAACGATGCCGAATGAATTCAACGATACCTGGCGCAGGGATTTTCCCATCCTTGCGGCTGACGAAAACGGCCAGCGGCTGGTCTATCTGGACAGTGCCGCCACCACCCAGCACCCGGTGCAGGTGCTGGATGCCGTGACCAATTACTACAAAAACAACAACGCCAACCCCCACCGGGGCGTGTACGAGCTGGCCATGCGTGCCACTGATGCCCACGAGGGTGCCCGCCACCGGGTGGCGCAGTTCTTCCATGCCGAGGATGATGAGATCGTGTTCACTCAGAACACCACCGAGTCTCTGAATCTTGTGGCGTACAGCTACGGCCTGCACTTCCTGCACGCGGGGGACGAGATTGTCCTCTCTGTTGCCGAGCACCACTCCAATCTGGTGCCCTGGCAGCGAGTGGCACAGGCCACCGGTGCAAAGCTGGTCTACCTGTACCCCGGCCCGGACGGCCGCCTGACCACCGACGAGCTGGACAAAAAGATCACTGCTAAGACCAGACTGGTCGCCATTGCCATGGTCTCCAACGTGCTGGGCCTGCGCGCTCCCGTGGAAGAGATCGTAACCCGCGCCCATGCCGTGGGCGCGGTGGTGGTGCTGGACTGCGCTCAGGCCGCCCCCCACATGCCCGTGGATGTAAAGCGGCTGGACGTGGACTTTGCCGCCTGCTCGGCACACAAGCTCTATGCCCCCATGGGCATGGGCGCGCTGTACGCCCGGGCAGAGCTGCTGGAAAAAATGCCGCCCTTCCTGAGCGGCGGCGATATGATCAGCACCGTGCATGAGCAGAGTGCCACCTGGGCTGAGGGTCCCCGCAAGTTCGAGGCCGGTACCCGCAATGTGGGCGGTGAGGTCGGCTTTGCCGCCGCACTGGACTACATGAATCACATTGGCTGGGATGCCATGATGCAGCACGAGCACGCCCTGCTGGACCGGATGCTCAAGGGCATGGCGGCTCTGCCGTGGCTGACCGTTTACGGTGAACCGGCGGCCGACGGGCGATTCGGCGTGGTGTCCTTCAATGTCAAGGAGGTTCACCCCCACGATGTGGCCACCATTCTGGACGCGGGCGGCGTGGCTATCCGCGCTGGTCACCACTGCGCCCAGCCCCTGATGGAGTATCTGGGCATCGGGTCCTGCTGCCGGGCAAGTCTTGCCCTCTACAACACGGAAGAAGACGTGGACGCCCTGCTGAACAATCTGGAAAATGTACGAAAGGTGATGGGTCTATGAATCTGAACGAGCTTTATACCCAGGTCATCACGGAAAACAGCCGCAGCAAGGAGAACCGCCACCCCGTTGAGGGGGCCACCCACAGCCTGGAGGGTGTGAACCCCAGCTGCGGCGATGATATCACCCTGCAGCTGCGCGTAAAGAATGGCGTGATCGAGGATGCCGGTTTCATCGGCAGCGGGTGCGCCATCTCGCAGGCATCGGCCTCCCTGATGATTGATCTGGTCAAGGGCCGCACCGTGGAGGACGCGCGGCGGCTGCTGGGACTGTATTTTAAGATGATCAAGGATAAGATCACGCCCGAGGAGCTGGACGAACTGGAGGACGCGGCTGCCCTGCAGGGCATTGCCCATGTCCCCGCCCGGGTCAAGTGTGCGGTGCTGGCATGGCACACGCTGGAAGAAGCTCTGGACGGCGAGGGCAAAGTAAAACAGTAAATGAAAAAGGGGCTGTTGCAAAATAGCCCCAACGAAAAAATGAGATAGACATCCCCGAAAGGGGTTGCCTATCTCATTTTTTGTTGTAAGCTGAAACTGTCATGAACCAACTACAACATGAACAGTATACAGGAAAGGGCGGCATATATCAACAACTGACCCTACCAATAAGCGAAAATATTTTAATAGATGAACATGAACCGGTGTACAATGGAAAGCCTGAATCTGCGCCCCATCGAAAAATCCAAGATCGATTGTGCTAAAAAGCTGTTTGCGAAGTTGTCCGATGGACTTGTGACCTATGACCATGTAAGCAACTATCAGGAATTGCTGAATAAGGTGTTAAAATAAAGGGGTGAACGGTGTCCATCCGGGCAAGTACCAAGATTTTTTGACAAATTCTGTGCAGCCCGCAGAAATCAATAAGTTCTGTTGCAAAATAACGTAAAATGCGTTACAATAAATCTGAGGTGATAACCATGGAAAAAACGATGACGCTCAATCTTCGAGTCAACCCTACCGTCAAGCAGCAGGCCGAAGACGTGCTGAAGCAGCTTGGCATCCCGATGGCGACCGCCATTGATATGTACCTGCGCCAGATCACCCTGACTGGCGGCATTCCCTTCTCGCTATCCCTTCCGAAGGCTCCTGCGGCTCTGAACGCCGACACCATGACCGATGACCAGCTTCATGCAGCCTTGCAGGTGGGCATCAAGGAGATCCAGAACGGTGATACCGTGGATGCCGCAAGCGCATGCAAACTGTACCGGTAAAAGAAGGGAAGTCAAGAGTATGGAAACGGTATACATTGCAGGCGGGTGCCTTTGGGGCGTCCAGCATTTTTTTGACACGGTGCCCGGTGTACGGACGACCGAAGCCGGGAGAGCCAACGGAACAACAAACACGCTGGACGGCCCGTATGATGGATACGCAGAGTGCGTTAAAGTGGTCTTTGACGAGAAATGTACCAGTGTTACAGAGCTTATGGAGCATCTGTTTGAAATCATCGACCCGTACAGCCTGAACAAACAGGGCGTTGATGTTGGGAAAAAGTATCGCACGGGGCTTTACAGCACAAATCCCGGACATCTGGAAGAAGCAAGAGCCTTTATTGACAGCCGGAAGGACCGGGATAAAATCGTTGTGGAAGTGCTGCCGCTGACGAATTACGTCCGGAGTGCAGAGGAGCATCAGCACCATCTGGAGCGGTACCCGGAAGACTGCAGCTACTGTCATATCCCGGATGAAGTCTTAAACAAATACAGGAATCAGTAAGCAAAGGAAAAACGAAAACTCGGGAATATTCTGATTTTTTGTGTGGCCATCAATCTGGTGTGGCCGAGAACCATCAAGGTGGCAAACCTGCTGCCGTCCCTTCCGGTTGCAGTGGCGCTGACGGGGATTTTATGAATCGGAACTTGACGAGGAGTGTGATTGTATGAAAAAGAAGCGATCTGTTATAGCTGTAATCATCTTGGTTCTTGCGATATGTGTATCGGCGTGGTTTTATGGATACTACGATCACAAAAGCAACGACAATCTTCCCACTCTGGCGGCAATCGCAGAAATGAGTGAAGCCGATGTTAATAGCCTTTTGCCTGGGTATCATATTGACCAGCTTAGAGAGGTATGGGGGAAGCCTGATACCAGTGAAAACGGCACAGCATGTTGGAAAATAGGAAATGATACCATTCTTGTTGTGAGTTATAAAAATAATGGTATAGTTGCGATTTGTGGTCTTAAAGACGATAGCGGTACCTCCATAGGAGAATAACAAATTCGCGTTTATCAAGGTGAACATTTAAGTATTAAAAACGGGAGTGAAAACAAATGATGACCATTGCACAGATCATGGAAAAGATGATCGCCTTTTCCGAAGGGAATATCCATGACATCACGCACCTGAGCTGCGTGTGGACCTATGCCAAAACCATTGGTGAGTTGGAGGGGCTGGACGCAGACACGCAGTTTATTCTGGAGGTGGCGGCCATCACCCACGATATCGCCTGCCCGCTCTGCCGCAAAAAGTACGGAAACACCAATGGTAAATATCAGGAGCAGGAGGGTGCCCCGCTGGTGCGGGAGTTCTTGGCGGATACCGGCATGACAGCAGAACAGATCGACCGGGTGGCCTATCTGGTAGGGCACCACCATAGCCCGGCGCAGATCGACGGCATTGACTATCAGATTCTGATTGAGGCAGATTATATCGTCAATGCGTCCGAAAGTGGGTACGACCAGCAGGCGATCCGAACCTTTATGGAACATACGATGAAGACGGCAGCAGGTATCCGGCTGACGAAAACAGTGTTTGGAGTGTAAAAATGATTCAGAAGCATTGCTTTGAATGCGGTACGGCATTGCTTGAAAAAAACTGGAAGAAGAGGGCATTGTGCCTTACTGCCCGAAATGCCAGCAATATCGGTTCCCGATGTACAATGTGGCAGTCAGCATGATTGTTGTGGATGAGAAGACCGGGAAAATCCTGCTCATCCAACAGTACGGTAAGCTCTCTTATATTCTTGTGGCCGGGTATGTGAACCGCGGTGAGGCAGAAGAACATGCCGTGGTGCGGGAGGTCCGGGAAGAAACCGGGCTGGAAGTAGAACACCTCCGGTTCAACCGTACCAAGTTTTTTGAGCCGTCCAACACGCTGATGTGCAACTTTACGGCTTTCGTCAGAACCGCAAAGGCGCTGCATATCAACCACGAAGTGGACCGCTGCAAGTGGTTCACCCCACAGGAAGCCAGAGAAAATATCCGTCCCAACAGCCTTGCAGCGGAATTTTTGAATGCGTATCTGGACGAAGTGGGGAATAAGCCGATGGAGATGTGATTCGTGACGGAACCACGGGAATTTTGACGGAGAGTATGGAAAAAAGTTGGTTCGGCCTGTTTCGGTTGACTTTTTTATAAAGAATCGGTATATTGATACTATATAGTATCAATAAGTATCAACTGCGAGGTGGACAGAATGGATGGGGCACAGTTTGCCAAAATGCTTTCAGATAAGCATTTGTTTGAACTCAATCGGATGGAATACAAGTACTCGACTGTCAGCGTCAAAGAATTTGCCGAATTGCTGCGGCAAAACTTTGCGCAGCCTCTGCCGTTGACTGATTTTTCTGGAAATAAGCTGTTTTACCTGCCGAACCCCGCGCAAATTTCAACAAATGGTATGAAGCAGTTGCTCTCTGTCCCTGTCAGTGGACAAAACTTCGGTTTGTCGGCGATGACCGAGGAAATTTATGCTACTTTTCAAATTGAAAGTATCCGCTCGACCCGCAGCAGTATCCGTTATATCCTCGATGGTTATGCCCCTCGTGATGAACAAGAAGCCCGCATCTATGGTATGAAGCGCGGACTGGAGTTTATAGCGAATCGTCAGAATGCGATCACCGAGGAGAATCTGCATTACCTGTATCAGATCAGCACAGGGGATTATCTCCCGGATGAAGATCGATTACTGCCAAACCACTTTTATCGGCATGGCGAGGTTTTTATTGTGGGCGGTGAAGAACCCAGACCGGGACTTCCGGCAGAGCGGCTTCCCGGTGCCATGAAATGTCTTGTCGATTTTGCGAATGCCAATGACGGCATCAATGAGCTGCATAAGGCTGCCATTCTGCACTTTGCTTTTGCATACTACCACCCCTATTTTGACGGGAATGGACGCACTGTACGGCTATTCCACCTCTGGTATCTTGTTCAGCAGGGCTATCCTGCGGCACTGTTCACGCCGTTTTCCCGATACATCGCTGAAAACAAGGGCGCATATTACAAAGCCTACGAACGCGTGGAGAGAAATGCTCTGATTTCCGGCTATACGGATGTGACTCCCTTTCTGTTCTACTTCTGCAATGAGGTCTATAACCGCCTGCAGGTGGATGCAGTCCCGCCGAAAACTGATCTTGAGGTATATCAAACTGCTCTTGCGGAAGGAAAAATCACAGAAAAAGAACGGCTGCTCTGGGAGTATGTTCTGTCTGCTTATGGTGCAGAGGAGTTTACCACAAAGCAGCTGGAAAAGGATTTCCGAAACGCTGCGTATGCAACCATTCGGACGTTTGTGATGAAATTCCATGAGATGGGGCTGCTTACTGCAAGAAAAGCAGGAAACAGGGTGTTCTATCGTGTCGGTGGGACTTCTGACGGTCGGCCTAATGAATCCAAAAGGAGAACGTTATGAAAACGATTCGTGTTGTGGCCGCTGTGATTTGCGACTCCATGCAGGAAAAGTACAAAATCTACGCTACCGCCCGCGGTTATGGCGACTATAAAGGCCAGTGGGAGTTTCCGGGCGGCAAAATCGAGTCGGGTGAAACCCCGCAGCAGGCACTGAAACGAGAGATCCGGGAAGAGCTGGATACCGAGATCGCGGTAGGCGATTTGATCGGCACCATTGAATATGATTATCCCGCCTTCCACCTTTCCATGGATTGCTTCTGGTGCGAGGTGGTCTCCGGCAAACTGGTGCTGAAAGAAGCCGAGGCTGCACGATGGCTGACAAAAGATGACATTGATTCCGTTCCGTGGCTCCCGGCGGATCAGACCATTTTGGATGTTATCAGAAGCTCAATGCAGCCAGTGAAACCACTCCATACCAGCGAATATGACAAAGAACCTCTGCAGAGATGCTGAGTGTTTACGGCATGAAGGATGAGCTGCGCCGTCCCATGACGCTGCTGGTGAAAGCCGCTATTCCGAAAAAATCGTAAAACAGAGGCCTCCGAATCTTTTCCTAATAAGAAAGAGATTCGGAGGCCTTTATTGGTTGATTTAGCTAATTCTGTTCACGCAAGCTGAGGCAGGATGTGCCATAATAACTCGTGATGAATTCAGTTGCCCTAAATTCATACGAGCAGGGACACGACCAATTGGATTCAGAGGATGAATACATACAGGAGGTTCTAGTATGAACAAATTGTTTTCCTGCCGCTTCAACATGGACACCAACCGGGTGGAAGCCCGGTTCGAGGATGGCATCACCGTTGCCATTGACCGCATCGCCATAGAGGACGAATATGGCAACACCCCGGCACAGCGATCAGAGCTGGTCTGGCTGCTCTATAACAAGCCTTTGGAGTATGCACAGATGGTGCTGGGTGGTGAGATGGCGCATTATCTGTCGCTTGGTTGCGACCATGGCAGACTGGAAGATTAACAAACAATACCGCAGCATAAAAAATCCCCGGTAGGTACTATGCCCCAGAAAGCACAGTATCTAACGGGGCTTCCTTATCTTTATACCCCAGAATAAGCCGAGAAGCCGCCGTCCACCGGCAGGCAGATGCCGGTGATGAAACCGGCTGCGTCGTTGTTCAGCAGGAACAGCAGTGCACCCACAAGGTCTTTCTCACTGTTGCCAAAACGCCCCATCGGGGTGGCGGCAAGGATTTTTTCGGTGCGGGCAGTAGGCTTCCCATCCTCATTGTAGAGCAGTTTTGCGTTCTGCTCGCTGGCAAAGAAACCCGGTGCAATGGCGTTGACACGGATACCCACCTTGCTGAAATGCACTGCCAGCCATTGCGTGAAGTTGGTAACAGCGGCTTTGGAGCCGGAGTACGCCGGAATTTTTGTCAAAGGCAGGTAGGCATTCATGCTGGAAATGTTCAGGATGTTGCAGCCTGCGCGTCCTACCATCTGGCGGGCAAACGCCTGCGTGGGCAGCAAAGTGCCGATGAAGTTCAGGTTGAACACCATCTCCACGCCGCTCTCGTCCAGATCAAAGAAGGTGACGGTGTCACTTTCCAGATCGGCCATCTCAAAATATTCCTTATCCGTGTTGGCGCGGGCGTTGTTGCCGCCGGCACCGTTCACAAGGATATCGCAGGGGCCAAGGTCTGCCAGTACATCCTCGGCCACCTGCAGACAGTTGGCCTTGTTCATCACGTTGCAGGTGTATCCCTTGGCAATGCCGCCCTCGGCCTCGATCTCATCTGCCAGCTCCTTGAGCTTATCCATGTTGCGGCCCAGCAGCGCCACCTTTGCACCCGCCCGTGCCAGCGCCTTGGCAAAAATGGAGCACAGCGTGCCGCTTGCGCCGGTGACAACGGCCACCTTGCCGGTAAGATCGGTGTTCAGTACATTTTTTTCCATAACATCTTCCTGTTACAGCTGTATTCATTGGCTAGAGTATAACAGAAACGGACAGTCTTTGCCAGAACATTCTTATTATAAAATGGGATGGTTTTACGCTTTTAGCTGGTCAACAAGCACGATATCTCCCGGATGCGGTGCAGACGCAATCGTACAAAATCGCAAAAATGACCGTTTTTACCTTGAAAATCTTCTAACCCCTTCTGCGGCAAAACCAGTATGATAAATGCATGACAAACACATACTGACTTCGACTCCGCACGGCCTGCGGGGCAAAGCAAACGCAAAGAAGAAAAGGAAATTTTTATGGCATCTGAAAGCAAGAGTGCCCTGCGTCCCTTCGGCATGAAGGACAAGCTGGGCTATATGTTCGGTGACTTCGGCAACGACTTCACCTTCATCCTCTCGTCCCTGTTCCTGATGAAATTCTACACCGACGTGATGGGCGTTTCCGCCGGTGTGGTGGGCATCGTGATGATGGCGGCCCGCATCGTGGACGCCTTTACCGATATCACCATGGGTCAGATCGTGGACCGCTGCAAGCCCACCAAGGACGGCAAGTTCCGCCCGTGGCTCAAGCGGATGTGCGGCCCTGTGGCCATTGCCTCCTTCCTGATCTTCCAGTCCGGTCTGGCCGGGATGCCTTACGGCTTCAAGGTGGCCTGGCTGGCAGTCACCTACATCCTGTGGGGCTCCATCTTCTACACCTCCATCAACATCCCCTACGGCTCCATGGCTTCTGCCGTTTCTCCCGAGTCCAAGGACCGTGCCGAGCTGTCCACCTGGCGCACCATCGGCTCCAGTCTGGCAAGCCTTGTCATCGGCGTGGGCACTCCGATGATCGCCTACGTTACCGTGGACGGCAAGACCATGCTCTCCGGCTCCCGCATGACCATTATCGCCGGCGTGTTCTCCGTTTGCGCCATCCTTTGCTACCTGCTGTGCTTCAAGATGGTGCAGGAGCGCGTGCAGCTGACCACCAAGAGCGAAAAGCTGGACCTCGGCAAGCTGGTCAAGAGCATTGCCACCAACCGTTCCCTGATGGGCATCATTGCCGCCGCCCTGATGCTGCTGCTCTCTCAGCTGACCATGAGCGGCATGAGCAGCTATGTGTATCCCAACTACTACGGCAGCGCCGCCGCACAGTCTCTGTCCAGTCTGGTGGGCATGGCAGGTACCCTGCTCATCTGCGCCCCCACCGCCGTCAAGCTTTCTCAGAAGTTCGGCAAAAAGGAGCTGGCTACCGCCGGTGCCATCGTGGGTGCGGTCTCCTACCTGCTGTGCTTCCTCCTGCGCCCGTCTAACCCCTTCGTCTTTGTTGCCTTTGCCGCTGTGGCTACCATCAGCATGGGCTACTTCAACACCGTGGTCTGGGCTATGATCACCGACGTTATCGATGACACTGAGGTGCGCACCGGCGTGCGTGAGGACGGCACCGTCTACTCTGTCTACTCCTTCGCCCGCAAGCTGGGTCAGGCCATCTCCTCCGGCCTCATCGGCGCTCTGCTGACCATGGTCGGCTACTCCGAGGCTACCGCCTTCGACCCCGCCGTCACCGGCAAGATCTTCAATCTGGCCTGTCTTGCACCCTTTGCCGGCTTTGTGGCACTGGCGCTGATCCTCGTCTTCCTCTACCCACTGAACAAGACCCGCGTGGAGCAGAACGTTGCTACGCTGGCTGCACGCCGTGAGGGCAAGGAAAACTAAGCTATTTTCCCTTCCTTATCATTTACCTCCGTTGCGCAGAGCAGGCACTCTGCCGGAGCACAGAAATGTGCTCGGCAGGGTGCTTGTTCTCAGTGAAAAAAGGCGGTATACTGAGCCTGTATGAACCACCGCACGGGAAAGGAGCAGACCATGAACGTAGATCCCTTACAGGTGCTGGCAAAGCTTTCCGCTGTTTACAATATCCCCGCCTGCCGGGTGACCCCGCCCTTTGCCGGGCTGGAAAATTTCGATTACGGTCTGCGCAAGGCGCTGGACCCGGAGTTTGACTGGCAGGAGTTCGGCTATACCCTGCTGAAGCACACCCCGGAGCAGACGCTGCTGATCGCCGAGGGCACCTTTGAGTTGAAGTTTGCTCTGTTCCGCGTGCCGGACGAAAAGGACACCGTGTTCATGATCGGCCCGTGGACGGATGGCCCCCGCAGCGAGGATTCCCGCCGGTGGGCGCAGAAAAATCTCGGTAAAGCCGGGGACGAAGCTGTGCAGGAATACTACAACGGCGTCCACACTCTTTCCGGCGATGACTTTGCCACCGCCATCTACGCCGTGGTGTCTGTTATGCTGGGGCAGGAGGAACTGCGCACACAGGAAGTGAAGGAGTTTCTGCCCTTCATGTTCCAGCCGGATATCCGCTACTTCACCGAACCCACCTTTGAGCGGGACATCCCCGTTGCCATGATCGAGCAGCGCTATCAGATCGAAAACGAGATGCTGGAGGCTGTTACCCAGGGCGATGAGAATGCCGCGATCCTCAGCATCCACCAGTTCGGCCGCTTTTCGCTGGGTGACCGGTTCATCGGGACGCTTTACCGGGAAAAGAGCCAGTTCATTATTATGAACACCCTGCTGCGCAAGGCCATTGAGCAGAACGCGGTGCACCCCTTTTATGTGGATAAAATTTCCTCCAGCTACGCCCGCCGCATCGAGACGCTGGACACGGTGGAGGACGTGCAGGCCACGCTGCAGCAAATGCTGCGGGACTACTGTGCCTATGCCCGCCGCTACTCCCTGAAAGGCTACTCCCCTACGGTGCAGAAGGTGATCAACCATATCAATCTGAATCTCTCGGAGCCGCACACCCTGAAAAGCCTTGCGGCGCTGTGCCACATCAGCCCGTCGTATCTTTCCTCCCTGTTCAAGCAGGAGACCGGCAGTACCTTGATCGACTATATCAACACCCAGCGGGTCAAACGTGCCGCACAGCAGCTGACCACCACCGACCGCTCCATCTCCGAGGTGGCGGAAGAAATGGGCATTCTGGACGTAAATTACTTTGCCAAAATTTTTAAGCGCACCTTCGGCATGACCCCCACCCGCTACCGCCGGGAAAACCGGAAAAAGTAAAAAAATCTACGATTCCGGCACGAAAATGTTCTACCTCTCCCAGCGTTTCCCATGCTAGAATAGCATCAGTAAAAGAAGATACCAAACCCTGAACGATAGAAACAAAACAAGAAATAAGACAGGAGAATTCATCATGCGAGAGATCATTTCCCTGAACGAAGGCTGGACCCTGCGCTTCCCCAAGGGCGAGCGCGCCGCCGAGACCGTCACCCTGCCCCACACCTGGAACGCCGTGGACGGCATGGACGGCAACGGCAGCTATCTGCGCACCACCGGCGTGTACAGCCGCACCTTTAAAAAGCCCGTGCAGCCGCTGGCTGGCGGCCGCGTGTATGTGGAGGTGCTGGCAGCTGCGCTGGATGCCATCGTCAAGGTGAACGGCACTGTTGCCACCACCCACGAGGGCGGCTTCTCCATCTTCCGCGCCGACATCACCGACCTGTGCCGTGACGGCGACAACGAGCTGACCATCGAGGTCAGCAACGAGGACACCCCCTCCATGTACCCCGCCTCTGCGGACTTTACCTTCTACGGCGGATTGTACCGGGGCGTGAACCTGATCAGCGTGCCCAACGCACACTTTGATCTGGACTACTACGGCGGCCCCGGCATCATGGTCACCCCCAAGCCCACCGCAGACGGCGGCGCTACCTTTGAAATCAAGAGCTTCGTCACCAACCCCGACGACAGCTTTACCGTAATGTACAGCATCGAGGACCCCTACGGATGCGAAGTGGCTTCCGCTGTTCGTCCGTCTGACAATACTGCCATTTCGATTTACGTCCCGGACGCTGAGCTGTGGAGCATGGACGAGCCGAACCTCTACACCGTGGTGGCACGTCTGCAGCGCAACAACGAGGCCGTTGACGAGATCTACGCCAACGTAGGCGTGCGCAGCTACACCGTTACCCCGGACGGCGGCTTCTCCATCAACGGCGAGGCCACCCCGCTGCGCGGTGTCTCCCGCCATCAGGATAAGCTGTACAAGGGCAACGCCCTGACCGTGGAGGACCACTATCAGGACGCACAGATCATCAAGGAACTGGGTGCCAACACCATCCGTCTGGCACACTATCAGCATAGTCAGGATTTCTACGATGCCTGCGATGAGCTGGGCTTTGCCGTCTGGGCAGAGATCCCCTTCATCAGCGTATTCAAGTCTGGCAAGGACGCCCACGAGCACTGCCGCCGCGAGCTGACCGAGCTGATCGTCCAGAACTACAACCACCCCTCCATCATGTTCTGGGGCATCTCCAACGAGATCCTGATCGGCGGCATCAGTCAGGAGCTGGTGGACTGCCACCATGACCTGCAGAAGCTGTGCAAGGAGCTGGATCCCACCCGCCTGACCACCATTGCCCACGTTTCCAGCACCCCCACCACCGGTCCCATGCACCGCATTACCGATGTGGAGAGCTACAACCACTACTTTGGCTGGTACGGCGGCAAGATCGAGCAGAACGGCCCTTGGCTGGACAAGTTCCACGCCGAGAACCCGGATATCTGCCTTGGCATCTCCGAGTACGGCTGCGAGGGCATTATCAACTGGCACAGCAACACCCCCCAGTGCAAGGACTACTCTGAGGAGTATCAGGCACTGTACCACGAGTACATGGCACAGGCCTTTGAGGATCGCCCGTGGATCTGGGCAAGCCACGTCTGGAATATGTTCGACTTTGGCTGCGCTGCCCGCAGCGAGGGCGGCGTGAAGGGTCGCAACAACAAGGGTCTGGTCACCATCGACCGCAAGACCCGCAAGGACAGCTTCTATGTCTATCAGGCTTACTGGGCAAAGGATCCCATGGTGCACATCGCAGGCCGCCGCCACGCACAGCGCGCCGGTGAGACCACCGAGGTGAAGGTGTACTCCAATCAGGACACCGTGACCCTGTACTGCAACGGCAAGGAGGTCGGCACCCAGACCGCACACCGCGTGTTCAAGTTCGATGTGGCGCTGGACGAGGGCTTCAATGTGCTGATGGCTGTGGCCGACACCGTGAAGGACAGCATCACGCTGGAAAAGGTGGAAACTGAGCCTGCCTGCTACACCCTGCCGGAGTTCAACGAGCGTCAGGAGGGCGTGGCCAACTGGTTCAAGCAGATGGGCAGCATGGATCTGACCGCTCCCATGGAGTTCCCCGAGGGCTATTACAGCATCAAGGACAGTCTGGAAGAGCTGGCTAAGAACGAGGAAGCTTTTGCTGTTACTGCCAAGGCCGTGAAGCTGGCCACCAACTTTGACATCAAGCCCGGCGAGGGCATGTGGGCCATGATGAAGAAGATGACCCCTGAGGTCATGGCCGGCATGATCTCCATCATGCCGGACGGCTTCATCGAGAGCCTGAACGCAAAGCTTATTAAAATCAAGAAGTAAAGCGATCTTTTTGAACCGTATGGCGGCTGTACAGCTGTTATACGGTTTTTTATGCTTTTGCGTATATCAAGAGGGCTGGCACCGTCCAGTCCTCTCTCTTTTTGCCAAAGTTTCCCTCATTTTTTCTTGCAAGCAGCCGAAAGTGGCGTGCTTTCAAAACTTTTGTTGACACAGTTCGATTTCTGTGGCAGTGTATTCCAACAATTTAATATGACATAAACACTTAGTATTTCCGTTCGACGTCCAAAGGAGCCGGAGCAAGTTTTTGGCTCTCTTATCGCTGCATAGCAAACCCGAACCAAGGCTATCCCGGAAGGGATGGTCAGGTTCAGGTTGTTGTGTGGCGATTTTTTATTGCCAAATCCCGCACCGCACCTTGAAAATCGAAAGACCGTCTGCGTTGGATACACGGCGATGACCCCACAAGGGCAGCACTGACGACTGCGCCAACAGGCGAAGCAAGGAGGAAGTGCTGGCGCAGTGCTCCAATTTTTGCAAGCAAGCGAACAGCGCGCCGCAAAAATTGGCTAAGCACAAGAGGAGAGCCGGAAAACGCCGCCGGAAGGGGGCAGGAAATCCATGCAGGGAGAACGGCACATCCAACCTCATGTGTTCAAAATGAGCACATGAGGTTATTCTCTCTGGTTTGTATTCGTGTGGACAAATTGTCTACATGGATACTGTTCGTGTTACGTTTGACCTCAACTTGACATTTTGTCGAGTCTCACCAAATTTCTGTAATATGGTCACTCTGTGGTGGGTTACGAACACCGTAACTCACCACTTGGAAGTGGTAAATTCTCCTTTGTCATCATGCCTGCCGCATAAGAACGGCAAAAATTTTTCTGACAGGTTCAGTATAATCCTTAAAGTTGACTTCAGGTCAAGAGCTTTTTTGAATTTATAACAGTCGTGTCGAAAGACATCCCGTCTGAGGGCAAAGCGAAGGTTTTGCTCTTCAGGCGGGATTTTTTGCTTTTTGGGACTGTTGTATACAATGCATGGACTAAGAGGGTGGGTGACTTGGACTACAAGTCCATAAACTTTTGCTCGAAAGTACGATACACGATTGTCACGGCAGCGGCCCAGCTCCGAAAGGGAGCGGGAGCCGCAGCCGGGCGGACCTTGAAAATTGAATATGCAGCTTCAGGTACTTCCAGATAATGATACTTCAGCCTGCCGCTGAAAAACTGACAGTTTCGTTTTACCTCCTGAACAACAGCCGTCGTGGTATCCGTCTGCGGCGGCTGTTTCTTACATAAAAAGGAGGTTGATTTTTATGTTACCGAACAATTGGAGATATCTCAGGGGGGATATCTGCTATGCAGACATGGAGCCGCATATCGGCTCGGAACAGGGCGGGAAACGCCCTGTGGTAGTTCTGCAGAACAACATTGGAAACCGTCATTCGCCTACATTGATCGTTGCAACTGTTACCACCCGGACGGAAAAGGAGAAAAACCAGCCCACCCATGTGCTGGTGGATTCCAACCCGGCCTTTGAAGAACCGTCCATGATTCTTCTGGAGCAGATCTTCACGATCGATAAATCCCGCATCGAACGCTTTATGGGCTATGCCAGCAAGGCTGAAATGCTCCGCATTGATATGGCTTTGCTGGTCAGTCTGGCTCTGAACGTTCTGGGCGGAAACCGCAGCGAATAGCGGACAACCAGTAACCCGTAAAAATGAGGTGATAGCGATGTAACCGGAGGTGAGTGAGCCATGCGAAAGAGTGCCCCCATTGAAGTGGTGGTACATTACCCCAAAACGAAAGAGGGATGGGACGAACTTGGAAAACGGGTCGCAACCGCCCACGCCAACTATGTGATCGAAAAAATCGACCGTCTGAACTGCCCCACATGGCAGAAGCTCGAATTGCTGCAGGCGGTGATCGATACTACCAAAGGAACCTACAAACCCAAAGAACACCAAAAGCCCGGCTGGCAGCCGAGCCGATAAACAAAGCCCCACGCTCAACATATGCTTTTCTGCTCTGACCAGAGACGGTCAGATTCAGAGGCAGTGTTGAGCGTGGGGCTTTTTGTGTTACATAAGTCTTTTGAAATGCGGCTGACACAACAAAACTGTTGATTGCTGGCAGCCAGTATGGTATCCTATGGCCTTGCATAACACTCAAAACAGTTCCGCTTTTTGCTGAAAGAGCGTATCGAAACCGTCCTGATGGAGCAGGAGAAAAAGCTTTTTGAAAAGTAAAAGCTCTTGCGTCCCGTGAAAAAAGAAGGTAATATAAATACAGAGCAAGACACAGAACGCAGGGAGGGATGAAAACCATGTTTTACGAGATCATGCACCGGGAAAGCTGTGTGGCACAACTCAGCACGACAGGGGAATGCAGGGTCTGCCTCGAGGATTTCATGCCCTATGATCTGATTCTGGTGGAATCGGATGATTTTGACGAGCGCATCAATAATGTAACGAACTTTTACTATTGGTGCGCCTCCCGGATGTTGACGTTGGATCGCACCTACGCCAAGGAAATCCTGAACAGTATCGGTGCATCTCAGAGTGTTACGGACAGGGAACGAGCACAGACTGCATTATCCTACCATTGTCTGTCTTTGCTGGATGTGTTCTGGGTGAAAGAAGAAAACGAGAAGATTCGATTCGAGGATATCAACCTTTTTGCACACTCCTTAAGCAATGCGCTTGTGGATATTGCGCTGCGGGGGCACCAAATGACGGTGACAAACGCCCATCTTCTGGCAAATGACCTGTCTACGGGCGGCTTGTACCCCAAGGCGTGGGTGCGAAAAGAGGATGGCTTCTATCTTTACAAGGATGGCGGCAGGGAAGCGGTGGAACGTGAAGTGCTGGCAAGCAAAATCTGCCGGTGCTTTGACTGCCATCAGGTACTGTATGAGCAGGGGATGTTTGAAAATGAGCCGGTTTCTATCAGCAAAATCATGACATCTCAGCGATATAGTCTTGTGACCTATGCAGCCTATGACGTCTACTGCACGAACCGTGATTGGAACACGCTGGATAAGATCTTAGAGTTGGATGCTCCCAGCTACTATATGATGAACATTCTGGATTATCTGGTGGGCAATACCGACCGTCATTGGGAAAATTGGGGTCTGCTGGTAGACAACGAAACCAATCAGCCCATCCGTCTGCATGACCTGATGGACTTCAACCGGTCGTTTCAGCAGTACGACACGCCAGAAGGCGCAAACTGTCTGACCGTGGGAAAACGCCATCTGAGCCAAAAAGATGCTGCAGTGGAAGCGGTGCGGAACATCGGACTGAACCAAGTCCGTCAGGTGGAGCACACCGTATTCTCCGAGCATCCGGCATGGAAAGCAACGTTTGAAGAACGACTGCGTGTTTTACGGAACGCCATGTAAGTCAGAGCGAATATCAGAATAATTGAAACAGAGGGGTTAGACCATAACCCTCACATGATACTTTTTGAAGTAGAAAAAGGTGACCACTTTCCTGAGCCCAGAAAACCCATTTTGACGCATTTGCGCTGCTTTGCAAAATGAGTGGATTCTCTTTTCCATCCCAAAGTGCGCTGGGGAGAGGATAGCATTTTCGATGCACCGGCTGGCATAGGTGGAGAAGCGCGCCCGGCGGGTGGAGTCGAAGGTGTCTACGGCTTTCATCAGGCCAATGGTGCCGATGGAAATCAAATCGTCCTGCTCAGAGGGGAGAGCATAGTATTTCTTTGCGATGTGCGCCACTAAGCGCAGATTGTGGCGGATGAGCTTTTCCCGGGCGGATGGATCGCCGGCCCGCAGATCGGCGAAGGTCCGGATCTCCTCCTGTGGGCTGAGCGGGCGGGGAAAACTGCCCGCTTCCAGATGGAGCGCAAGCACGAGGAACTTGGATGCAAAAAATTGCAGCAGGGTCAACAGCATACGGAACACCTCCAAAACCATTCTTTTATACAATATGAACGGGGAAAGAGGGTTCAGAATCGTTTTCTGCTTGTAGAAAATGGCGGTCTATATGACAGGGGAGCGGAGCTGCTGCTATTATAATAAGTTTCTCTGGCCGGACCGCTATGCGGACTGCGTGCCTATGGATAAGGCACTGGAACTGCTCAAGAGTGTGAAAGACAGAGAGATCGCAGGCGATGCAAAGAACTGCTGTATCCGGCACCGTTGCTGCATAAAAACGATGATACGACTGATTTTCAAAAAGATTGCATGAGATCTTATCAAAGTATTATTCTTCTGTGAATTTTAGCACTCTGCACTTGACACTGCTAAAAACATGTGCTATAACTATGCCGTGCTCAGGAGAGAGGGGCATGAGGGAGCCGCAAGGCTCCCGGGAAGACTCCGCTCCTGATGCACATCTCATAAATTTTTTACCCGACCCGAACGCCGGGATTGGAGGAATGATTTATGTTTATGCCGACTATTTTCCATGAAAACCTGTTCGATGATTTCTTTGACCCGTTCTGGAACGATGGCGCGCTGGAGCGTGCGATGAACCGTGAAGAGCGTGAGACCTTCGGCAAGCGCGGTGCAAACATGATGAAGACCGATGTGAAGCAGACCAACGACGGCAGCTATGACGTTGCCGTTGACCTGCCCGGCTGCAAGAAGGAAGACGTTCAGATGGAGCTGAACGACGGCTACCTGACCATTCAGGCCGTCCGCAGCCACTCCAATGACGAGAAGGATAAAGAGGGCCGCTACCTGCGCCGCGAGACCTTCTCCGGCACCTGCGCCCGCAGCTTCTATGTGGGCGACGCCGTGAAGAAGGAGGACATCCACGCAAAGTTTGAGGATGGCATCCTGCACGTCACGCTGCCCGCACCTCAGCAGCAGAAGGCTCTGCCTGTGAACCCGAACCTGATCGAAATTGAATAACTGTTATGTACCGGTGTAAAATACCGGTGCATAGGACTTGCCCCCGGAGAGCCGCCCAAAGGCTCTCCGGGGGCTTTTTGCGTTCCGGCATCTTTTCGGCAGGGAAAAGCATGGTGCGATCCGGATGGCATAGGGCAGGGGTCGGGCCCGGCTCCTTCATCGCCCGCATTCCCCACGGTATTCTCAGATACTTCATATCAAAACCTCCATTCCATCTTTACGAGCTGCATTTTCATCCCATAGCCGCCGGCTTTGGCGAGAAGACGAAAGAATCCACTGCCGCTCTTGACAAAGAGTGGTTTTGTACTATGATTGTTGTACATACAACGATGCAGATACACCTTTTTGAGATAAGACCCGGAGGCTGTCTATGGATATTACCGATGAAAAATGAGAAGACCTTCCGCCCGGACCGGGTATTCTCTTATTTCCGGGTCGAGTGGCTCCCGCTGGCTTTCGTGACCCTGTCGGGCCTCATCTATAACATCGGCCTGCTGGCCACCCCGTGGTTCGAGGGCCGTCTGGCCCAGTGCCTGGCGGACATCCTGAGCGGCAGCGAACCAGCGGCCCAAATGGCGCTGCTGGTTCTGGCCTATATCCTCGTCACCCTGCTGGTGCAGGCGTCGCGGTTCATCAAGCGCTTTTATGTCCGCCGCTTTGCCAACAACATCAACCGCCGGATGAAGGGCATCCTCTACGCCAATCTGGTGCGCCAGAGCCGGGCTTCGCTGGAAAAAGAGGGCGCCGGTGAGCTGATGACCAAGGCCATCTCCGATGTGGACGACTGCGTCGAGGGTATGCGCAAGTTCACCACCGAAGTCTTCGATACCGGCGTGGCGCTGGCGGGTCATGTGGTCATGCTGCTGGTGTACGACTGGCGGCTGGCGCTGCTGAGTCTGCTGTTCACGCCCTTCTCCTACGTCTGCGCGGCATGGATGAAAAAGCCGGTCCAGCGGGCCGGTGCGGCCTACAAAAAGGCGGCGGGCGCACTGAGTTCCGCCACCCTCGACCGCGCCCGGAACGCCGTGACTTACCGCATCTACGGCTGCGAAGACGCCCGTGCGGAGCGGTACGAAAAGGTACTGGATACCTACGAAAAGACGGCAGTGAAGAACAACGTGTGGCAGTCGGCCCTGCCGCCGCTCTATCTGGCGGCGTCAGAGGCAGGCGTACTGTTCATTTTGTGGTTCGGCGCAAAGAATGTCCTCGGCACCGGCTGGCGTGTGTGGGACATCGCGGCCTTTACCACCTTCCTTTCCTGCTTCACCAAGCTGGTGGTCAAATCCTCCAAGGCGGCCAAGCTCTTCAACGCGGTGCAGAAGGCCGAGGTCTCCTGGAAGCGCATCAAACCTCTGATGAAGTCGCCGGAGCAGCTGGACGCGCTGGATGTCCCGGCGGCAGAAGATGTGACCCTCAGGAACCTCTCCTTCGCCTACGGCGACACCCCCATCTTCTCGGGTCTGAGTCTGACAGCCCATCCCGGCGACATCATCGGTGTCACCGGCCCGGTGGCCTGCGGCAAATCCACCTTTGGCCGGGTCTTCCTCTGCGAGGCCCCCTATGAAGGCTCGGCGCAGTTTGGCAGAAAGGAGTTCTCCGCTCTGGCCCCGCGTCAGATTTCGGCCACCGTCGGCTATCTGGGCCACGACCCGGAGCTGAGCGCCGACACGGTGCAGAACAATGTCCTCTGCGGCAGCAAGCGGGACGCCATGCCCTATCTCGCCGCTGCAGCGCTGAAAGGCGAGGTGCTGGCGATGGAGAACGGCCTCGATACCGTCATCGGCAGCAGCGGCACCCGTCTTTCCGGCGGACAGGCCCAGCGTCTGGCACTGGCCCGGACGCTGGCCCATCCGCGCCCTGTCCTCATCCTCGACGACCCGTTCTCGGCCCTCGACCGGGACACGGAGGACACGGTCTTTGCCGACCTGCAGGAATACGCCAGGGATAAGGTCGTCTTCCTCATCTCGCACCGCCTGTACCACTTCCCGCAGATGCAGAAGATCGTCTTTATGGATGGCGGAAAAACCACTGTCGGCACCCATGAGGAGCTGATGGCATCGGCCCCGGTCTACCGTCAGCTGTACGAAAGCCAGACAGGAGGGAAACAGCATGAAGAGCAGGCGTAAAAATGGTGTGTTTGAGGCTATCCGGATGGCCGCCGTGACCCACCGCCTTCTCACAGCGGGGACCGTCCTGTGTGCGGCGGCATCGGTGGCGGCGTCTCTGGTGCCGCCGCTGCTGCTGGCCCGCATCATCGACGGGCTGACGGCAGGACTTCCGCTGACATTCCCCGCGGTGCTTCTTTATTTCGGCAGTCTGGCGCTGGAAGGGATGCTCTCCTCGGCGCAGGAGAGCCTGCTGGTGCTCTTCGGCCAGAAAATGACCCACGCCCTGCGCGCTGAAATGTCCCGGAAGCTGACCAGGCTTCCCGCCGGCACGCTGGTGGGGCAGAACCCCGGCGAGGTGGCCGCGCGCTTCTCGGGCGATGTAGATACGGTGGAGGCGCTGTTCACCTCCGGCGTCATCAGCATGGC
>OHLV01000197.1_pt1 | contig 30832 bp, 36 predicted proteins | sample 1569221 | NCBI WGS metagenome assembly OHLV01 (sample SAMEA3879521, study PRJEB24766) | human gut metagenome | biome: human-associated habitat; feature: feces | place: USA | collected 1985/1987 | reverse complement strand
ATGGTATAGTTATAATAAGAAAGAGGGTGTAAAAATGTCGATTAAATATTATAAATTGCTCGACCTTATGAATAGAAACGGAATAGGAAAAGAAGAATTAAGAAAAAAAATAGAAGTGTCTCCGGCAACTATGGCGAAAATATCAAAAAATGAATATGTTTCGCTTGAAGTTATAGATAAGATTTGTAGTGCCATGAATTGTCAGCCGGGAGATATTTTAGAGCATATCAAAGAATAGAAAGTTATAATGTATTTACCTAGGGAGCCGATGGGGCGATTATGCCAGCCGCTGAGATACAAAAGAAAGGGGCTGGTGCTAATGGTTACATATTCCGAATTATTTCAGTTTGTAACAATGCTTTGCGCTGTGATAACTCTTGTTATTCTCGTATCACGCAAAAAGTAGCGCCCTCTGTCTGGTAAACTAAGGCGCTACTTTTTGTAGTTACATATTTACCGGCGGCTAGGTGTATTCTAGTCATCGGCTCTCTTGTTAAGTATATTATAGCCCTTTTTATATTCAGTTTCAAGTCTTAAATTTTTAAAACTCATTACTTGACAGTGGATATTTTAAGGGGCTTTTAACTTTTTAAGAGAATACAAACTGTGTAATATACAATGAAATAGAAAGGGAAAGCATAATGCCAGAGATTAGTCTGTTTTATGGAATTAAAATAACAATGTATTGGGATGATCACAACCCGCCGCACTTTCATGCAGAATATGGGAAATATAAAGCTATATTTGATATTGATGAAGGTATTATAATTAAGGGAGCTTTACCGCGCAGACAATTAAAATTTGTACTTGCATGGGCTGAAATTCATAAGGATGAACTTATGCAAAACTGGGAATTGGCAAAGGAAAACAAACCATTGAATAGAATTAATCCGTTAATATAGTGAGGCGGTGATAATATGAAAAATCAAGATTTAGATTATACTCAATTTTGCCCCGAAGTATTGCAGGCAGTAGCAGGGGAAAATTTTACAGTTTACGCATACATGAATGATGGAAGTGTGCGCCTTTATGATGTAAAACCTTTAATAAAAAGTGGGGGCATATTTAGTAAAATAGCTGATGAAAATATATTTAAAGAAAAACTGACGGTATTAAATAATACGATTGCATGGGATATTGCTGGAAATCGCGATGAATATGAATGTATCGATATTGATCCATTCGAGGTTTTTGAAAGCCCGATTGTTAATGATATGCCGGAAAATATATCCGGAAACAAACTGGGAAAGAGTTAAGGAAAGTAGATTTAATGGTTTTGTAATTTGGGCGATAAAAGAGAAGATAGAAAGAGAGGTTGTAAAGCAAGGAGTAATAAAGAAAAAGTGGTAGAACTTCTGGACAGTGTGCCGGAATATAAAATGGGTTATGTTTTGGCATATGTTCAGGGCATTACAGCAGACGAGGAAGCTGATGATATTTTTTGCGAAAGAATGTGGGAAAATTATAAAAATGACCCCGATCCGGAAAAGGATGAAAGCAAAACGCTTGAAGAGTGCATGAAGGAATGGGGGCTTGATTGATGTATAGGATTATCATCAAGAAAAAAGCAAAAAAATTCATTGACAAGCTGCCGAAAAATGAACGGTTAAGAGTGGCAAAGGCAATAGAACAGCTCCCAAACGGCGAGGATATAAAAAATGAAGGGGCGTTCTAATTTGCTGCGCCTGCGGGTTGGAGAATATAGAATCATTTATACGGATAATGGAGAATTGATAGTATATGTTATTGACGTTGGGAACCGCGGGGAGATTTGTAACAGATATTAAACGATAAGTAGCGCCCTCGGTCTGGTAAACTAAGGCGCTACTTTTGTAACATCTATTTACCGGCGGCTAGGTGTATTCTAGTCATCGGCTCTCTTGTTAAGTACATTATAGCTCTTTTTTTCTTAAATATCACATTTTAACAGCTGATACGTTCAAGTATAAAAATTGCTTCTTTCAGTGCTGCAGCCGTTTCGGTATCGTGTTCATTATCAAGTCGTTCCAAAAGATCATAGAGACGGTTGAGTTTCTTTTCATCCATTTTATTTTCCTCAATGTTTTCAAGATTTATTACAAGTTTCAGAGTCAAGTAGCGCCGGAGAGAGAAGATCGCTTACAGATAACTGATAGTATTCGGCAAGCCGTTCAAGGTATAAAAAATCAGGGCGCTGGGTAATGGCTGGATTTTCTGTGCGATAATAGTAAGGCAGGCTGATGCCGGTATCTTTTGCAACACGGTAGGGGGTAATGTTGCGTTTTTGCCTTAAGCCAATCAGGTTTTTTTTGAAGATAGTTTCAGTTTTGGTCATGGTATTCGCTCCAATCCATTATAGACATAGAATAATCAAGCTTATCATTCTGATAGCTGATTTTAATTTTGCTATCAGGATAACTCTCGGAAAAGCAGCAGAATGACTGCTCGGCGTCTGTATTTACGATGCTTTCGGGAAGAACCTGTAATTCGCTGATGCCGGATAGCCCCATTGCCTGAAGATATAGCGGCAGGGACTGGGGGATGGATTGCCAGATTTCCGTGGGAAAAAAGTCAGGGGCATAAATATCATCGCAGCCGCTAAAATAAACATAGTTTCCGGCAGTTTTAGTATACAGTTCCGGAAAAGCCCCTAAACATACCTGATTTAAGTCGGAGGCTGATGCACATACAGGGCAATCATTATTTATCGTTTCAGGTGTGCAGTGATCTACACAAAGACAGTCACTGTCGCGGGGAACAAAATCATGCAGAGAGCTGTTGTCCGGAAGGGATTCGGACTGCTCGGCAGGCAATGACTGCGGCAGCTCGGCAGGAGCAGGCTGTCCGCAGCCACAAAGGAGAAGTACCGATAGGATTATAGGGTAAAATGATTTTTTCAAATTAGATACCTCGTCTTGTTCGGGTAGTATATTGGGAAGCGCCGATGACCCTCGGCGCAGGGGGCAGGAGATATTCCGCCATGGCATTTGTGATATATTTCCCCAACAACTACGAAATAGCAGTTTCTTTTACCATTCGGAAGGTGTTTCAACCTATTATTTCAGGGGTGAACCGGGTTCACTTCAATGGCTGTCATCCTGTTAGTGATCAGTATAAGCCGCAGGAATTTCATGAAGCAACTGATGCAGCCCGGCGAGTTTATGACGGATTTCATCGTCAGTAAGCAAAGAACTGGGAGCGGCTTGATAAGCTGTTAAAGCGCTTAAAAGCTCTTGAATGACCCGATAGCTTTCAGAAAGGGAATTTTTTAAATTAAGGGCAGTTTGGACAGAAGAAGCATGGACAGAGAAATCTTTTTTCTGTTGCTGGACATTCTGGAGCTGCTTTTTCAATTCGCAAATTTCAAGATCTTTTTTAGAAAGCTCTTTTTCTGCTTGCTGCATGATCTGAGAGTTTACGGAAGGATCGGGCTGGGCGGAATCTAGCTGCTGGAGTAAAAGTTCCTTTTCATTTTGTATTTGGGCAAGTTCCTTTTTGCGCTGTTCCAGATCTGTATGTAATTTTTTTAAGGACTCATTGAGCAGGAGTTTTTCTTGAATGCTTTTCTGCAGTTCAGCTTTGCTGCTTTCCGAATCGATCAGATCTAAAATTTGCTGCTGGTCATCAGGATCCAACTGGCTAATCTTTGAAGATTCCTTCAAGGTTATTTTTTTCTGATCAAATGCATTCTGAAGCTCAGGAATCAATTTTGAAACATTTTTGTAATTGATTACCTGACGGGCTGTTATTTGCAAATCATTCGCAATCTGTTCATTCACATTGATCTTTTCACTTTTCGGCTTTCCTTCATTAAGCGCTTGATATAAAACGGATAAGCGCTGCACGGTGCGGGCACGGTCAATATCACGGACTTCTGAATTCGTGAGATGGAGGCGGATTTCGCTTCTGATCACATCGGGAGATAATGAGCTGAGATCATCGCTGTCATAATTGACTCCGTCATCAATATGGGCGGAAACGCTGCAGGGAAATCCCTTTTCAAAAATTTTTACAAAGCGGCAATAGGAAAGGTAGTCAGGATCATCAGCTTCCCCGTCCCAAGAGGAATATGTCTGGATCAGCTTATTCAGTGCTGCCGCCCGGCGGTGTCCGGTTTCCAGCATGTAGGTATCATCTTCCGTAATATAAATTACGACAAGAGGCTGCATCAGACCATAATGGAGTATGGAGTCAGCTAAGCTGTCAATATTTTTCATTTCATATTTGTTTTTGGGATTGGGACGTATTTTCTCGCGGGGAATAAGCCGCGTTTTTAAGTAATTTTCTTCAGGTACTACCGTTTTTGCAGAAAATATGCTGGGGGCAGATGCTGCGGGTAAAGTTTCCGGCATAGATGTCTTAGGGGTATCGGCAGCTGAAACTGCAAAATTAAATTTCCGTTTGCTCATAATGGTATCATCCTTTGCATTTGATTTTTATGTCAGAGGTGAACCGGGTTCACCTCATCTGAATTCACGGTCAGGAAATGGCTTCGGTCAGTAAAGCCTGGGATTTGGAATCAAGGATTCCAAGTTCAAGGAGTAATTGGGAATAATCGTAAACTGCATTTGTGTCCGGGAATTTTTGAAGTATTGGTGTGTACGTTGTATTGATTTCATTAACATGGGTATCTTTTCTGATCGAAGTTCGATAAAAATAATCTCCAAGCTGTTCCTGACACATTTTTTTTATGTTTTTGCAGGCATTTGTGTTTTCTTCACTTTGCGTGATAAATACGCCTCCGAATGGAATACGATAGTCATATTCTTCTTGTATATTGAAAATGGTACTCATAATCTGTTTGCAGCCCTCATATGAAAAACCATCTGCCCGGATAGGAGCAATGACCAGATCTGAGCACAGCAGGCTATTTAAGGTTATCAGGTCGTCGGCGGGCGCATTGTCGATCAGAATATAATCGTAGCTGCTGCGGAGAGGAGCAAGCGCTCTTTTTAAAATGATTTTGTTGTTTCCGGAGCTGTTTAGAAGCAGAGTCACAAGCGTATGGCGGTGGCGCTTACTGGAAGGGATAATATCCAGATTATGTATGGGGGTATGGTAGATACACTGTTTTGTCTCTTCCTCATTTCTGTACCGGAACCGGAATATTTCGGCTATGTTATAATGTTCCGGAGGCAGTAAACCATTTACAATGTCAATGGAATCTTCTGTGTAGCAGTTCAACGCCATAGACAAATTGTTTTGTGGATCAAGATCGACGACGAGAACACGGTGGTTCATATAAGCAAGTAACTGTGATAAAAATTCAACAGTAGATGTTTTTCCTGCGCCGCCTTTATTGGTTACAACTGAAATGATCTGGCACATATATTCGACCTCTTTTCTTTGGTAGTCAGGATATAAATCAAAACAATATATATTGTGTTTTGTTTTATATCTTTAATATTATTATAGTCTATTTTACACATATTATCCATAAAAAGAATGCATCACAATTAAATAACGATAATTTGTAAAGCATATTTGTATTACATTTTGGCGTAAAGGATAGGCTGGATAAAAACGCTGGCTAGTGTCAAGGGGCAAGGGCGCAGCCCGATACGCCGTAGGGCAACCCTTGACACGTTCAGAGTCCCAACACTCTCCCGCGAGGGAGCAGTCGAAGACTGTTTCCCTCTGCCGCACGGCGAGTGCTCGCGGAGCGGATTAGTTTACGGGGTTTGCCGTCGGCTCGCCCACTTTTTAAAGGGGGCGAAAGAGACCCCTCGGAGAGTCTTAATTAGGCATCGCTTAATTAAGGCAGGAATAGGGCGGTGCACCGCCGCCGTACAAATGCTGGCAAAGCCAGCATTTAAAAGGATTTTTTCTGTGGTGCAGATTGCGGATACAGAAGCATGATAGTGGTGTATATATTTATAAAACCCTTAGAATAGCGTGATAAAACAGTGTTTGACAGTGGTGCATTTTTTAAAAATGCAAGAAAAGTGTAGGAAATAATTTGACATAAATATTTTGAATATGTATTATAATAGTAAGAGAACAGAAATGTTCTAAGTTTTTCGCCAACGGTTGGCGGATGATAAATGAACCGTTGAAAAGTTTTAAGCCTTCTGATTTCAGAAGGCTTAAAATTTTATGGAGGGTATGATGATCATAAATAAAGGGGAACTTTGTTTTATTAAAGACGAGTTTTTTAGAAAAATAAATGATCCGTTTTTAAAATGTAATTATGAAACAACGAAACGTCCGCACTATTATATTTTTCAGGATCAGAAGACGAAGTTATATTGGATGGTTCCTTGCAGTTCAAAGGTAGAAAAGTTTGAAAAAATTATTCGGGAAAAGCGGATGCGTGGCAAGCCGGTGGATGGAATTGAGATTGTGAAAATCCGTCAAAAGAAAACCGTGCTGCTCTTTCAGGATATGTTTCCGATTAGAGAAAGCTATATTGAAGGGGTATACATAAGGCAGGGGCAAAGAGTCGGTATCTCAAATCCTGAGTTAATCCAAAGGCTGGATGAAAAGGCAGAGAAGGCGATTAAGCTTTTGAGGCATGGGGTAAAATTTACAAAAACCCAGCCTGATGTGAACAGGATAGAACGTTTTCTTATTGCCGAAGAAACCCGAATTAAAGAAGAAGCAATAATAAAAAATATCAAAGTTTGCGGATTTGAACCTACAGTAAGCTTGGTAAAAAATGTTCTGGAGCTGCAGGAACTCTCAGGTAAAAAGTGCTCTTTGAAGGATATAGCTGTTTTATCGAAATATAAAGATGTAACACAGGAAAGTGTCAGAACAGTATTAGGCAGGATTGCAGAGGAATGCAGAAATCAGGAAATGAGTAAAAATTATGAGAGAGATCAGATATAATAAAGATGAGGTGAACCCGGTTCACCTCATCTTTATTATATCTGGTGTTCGTGCTGTTTGGCACGTTTATGCTCTGCAGAAAGGCTTTGATAATACTTAAGATCTTCCAGTCGTTGTCTGCGCCTGAGTGTTGAAAAGGATAGGTTATGGAAAAGGCTGTTATAAATTTTATATGCAAAAGATTGGAGCGTGACACGGTTATACAAGTCTATATTATTTTGGGCAAAGCTGTTATTTTGGAGACAGGCTAAATTTAACCAGTAAAACGCAAGAGAAGTATTTTGAGGAATGTTAGAATGATTTCCCCATAAATATAAACAGCCAAGCTCCGCCTGGGCAAAGTCATTTCCTGATTCAGCCAAAGGCTGCAGTAATGAAAGCGCTTTTTCAGGGGAATAAAAGCCAGTATTTTTATCAAGATAAAATTTGGCTAACTGATATTGGGCAAATTCGAGTCCGGACTCATAAGCTTTTTTTAAATAACTATGCGCCAGATCAGGATTAAAATAATTTGTATCGTGCTGGGCATAGAGTTTGCCAAGCACAAGCTGCGAATATGTATGATTATCATCAGCCAGAGGCGTTAATAATTTAAGCGCTTCTTCAATATTACCGTTATCTGCATAAAGTTTTCCGAGGAAGTACTGGGCTTGAGTATTACCGCGTAAAATTGCCTTTCTTAAATAGGCTTCTCCGGTGTCGGGGGAATAATCGGGCATATCGGGATTAAGGTAATATTTCCCCAAAATAAACAATGCGCGGGAATTATCCTCTGCGGATTCCAGAAGTAATTGAACTGCTTTATCAGGAGAAAACAGAGGAGATTCCGGCTGCAGATACAATTCTCCTAAAGCACATTTGGCATAGATATTTTTTTCCTGAATGGCGGATGATAAGTATTTCTCTGCTGTTACGGGATCATATAATGATTCATTTGGATCGGAATATATTTTTCCCAATGCGTATAGGGCATTTGGATTTTTAAAATCAGCAGCCTGTTTAAAATATTTGACAGCCAGATCTGTATCTGGGGTATCCATTCCTAACCCACGATAGTACATAGTTCCGAGACGATATAGAACAAAGTCGCTTGGATTTTGGTCAGCTTCTTTTTTAAAGGCATTTAAAGCCTGAAGATAATACTGGCTGATATTAGTTTCGGGAAGATGCTCCGTTTCACAAAGGCTTGCGTAAGCATAGGCGGCATAAGAAAAACCTGAGTCAGCAGAAGCGCGGAATAAAGAAGAGATGGTATTTATATATCCACTTCTGTTTTCCGCCGTAAACTGGATTCCTTTTTCATGTAAGTACATGCGTCCTAAGGAGTAGCTTGCATATTGATTGCCGAGCTTTGAGGCTTCAGAGAAATATTTTATTGCTGCTTGATAGTTTTGTGTTACGCCGAGTCCCTGTTCATAGAATTTTCCGATTTTATAATAATAATAGCCCAGTTTCCAAGAATCGGAAGGTTCGTGTTGAGCGAGATATTGGAAACCTTGCAGTGCCTTTTCATAATAGATATGAGCAAAATCATTTTGAGAGGTTTGGGTATATATTTTCCCGAGCAGTTCAAAAGCTGGCACATTATGGGCTTTGACCTCTTTATTCAGCAGATTGATTGCATTATCATAGTCTTTTTTCTGATAAAAAAGAGTTTGCGCAGACAAAAGATTATCGTTTTTTTCTGTCATAAAACAAAGCTCCTTTGTACCGGTAAAAACAGATTCAGGATCGGGCATAATGGAAAAAATGCCGGGACCATTTGCTGGGGGAATGGGGAAATCAGCCATAGGAGAATAAGGAGTGTCCGGTATATTCTGGGGAAGTGGCAGTTCTGGGGTCAGGGCAGATAGAATCGCTTTGGCTTCTTTTAAAATAATATTCCCAGATCGCGTATAAAGGTCGGTTTGAGCACGTTCGATATTAACTTTATGATGGAGTTCGGAAGGCGAATAGGTTTCCGAAAGCCGTTTTACAGCAAGAGAGTATTCAGCTGCCTTTTTTTGTATAGCCGGATTTTGAAACAGGGTATCGCTGATATGGTCAACTTTGTACTTTAATTCAGGAGACAGAAATTTATAATTGAGCCGTCCTGTTTGGGGAAGATCATGGCAAAGGTCTAACAGCATTTCAGAAACATCTTTTAAGTCATCATTCCGTATTTTTCCCAGAACCTCCTTTTCGAGTCTGAGGATGCTGTCCCGGGAAGCTGTTTTATTTAAAATTTGCTGCTGTCTTTCATCCTCAAACATCCGGGCAGACAGAAGCTCCCTGCATTTGTTCTGACGGGAGGGATGGATAAAGCAGGACTGTGTTTTGTGGTCGTTTCGCCAGAACATATAATGACAATGAGGATGACCGTTTTCCATATGGACTGCGGCAGCCCAAAATAATTTATCAACCGGGATATTGAATTCGCGCCCGATGTCTGGCATAACGTCTTTCATGTATAATTCCCATGCGGCTTTTGTCGTATAACCAAGTTCGGCAGCGTCTTCGCCGCTTAAGGAAATGATGCCCCGAAAAATGGGAATACCTTCAGCGCTTAATTGATATAAGGAGTTTCCGGCTGATTGGACGTCTGATATATCAAAGTTGCCGAACAGCCCGCTGCGGACAGGTGTGCCATCGGACAGAGGGGATAAATCTACGCCTTCTCTTGTTGCGATATAAATTAAATGATTCCTGTTGGCATTGCGGGAACCTTTTTTATTGGGATGATTGCAGCGTATTTTGCTGATCAGGGGTGAATGCATAATTGAACCTCCAAATTAAGATTTGAGGTGAACCGGGTTCACCTCAATGATTATTCATCGGTATTATGTTGGCGGGTATATTGTACCGCCTTTTTTCGTGCCGCTTCATAAGCTTCTACAAAGTCACGCTGTAATTGATTGGGAACAAACGACGAGAGAGCTTCTGCGGAAAGATAAGCAGCTGTACCAGCTTGAACGCAGGTTTTTGCCTGCAGTGCGATAAGCCGTTCAAAATATCGTCCAAGGACAGCCTGCAGTTCCTGACGCAGGATCCGGCTGATCAGATCGACATTGTCACGGCTGACCTGTCCATTGAGCATTTCACAAGTATAGCCGCGGACAGTTTCTGCAATGGAAATATTATTGCGGGAAGCAATATTTTTTAACTGCTTATATGTTTCATCATCAAAAGTAATGCTGATCCTCATGAAAGATTCCTCCTAGATGCTGGGTTCCTGAAATGTGAGCAGGGATTTTTCCTGTTGGCAAAGTTCGGAAGCAAGTTTGTTAATGCAGAATTTTGCTGCTTCATTTGAAAAACTTTGCTTCTGAAAGCATTCCTTTATAAGATGGAGGCGGCAAAGCTCCGGGGCGCATTGGGAAAGCTGTGATATAACAGGGGCTAAGGCTGGTGTGATGCGGTAGCCGTTTCTTTTGATTTCGTTTTGCAGCATGGCTTCATTTTCCAAAGATTGCCCAGTTTGGTAGGTGTCAAACCGTTTTTCAAACTCAGACTGTGGAATCAGATCTGCGTGATATTCCATATAATCGCAGGCTTTTGAAGCTTCCTTAATTGCGGAGAATAAAGCCTCAGGGTGATCAGTAATTGCAAGGATCCATGACTGGACATATGCTTTGTGGTTATTTAGGTCAGATTCATCTAAAACGAGATCAAGATTTCCAGCCATAAAAACGCTGGTAATCTCAGCAATCAATTCTTCATAGGCATATGCTGCAGATCCGAAAGGGTTACGGATATTTCTATTTAAGCGTTGGGCAGCGCCGGTTGCATGAGCCAGTTCATGAAAACAGGTCGTATTGTAGCTGAGAGAATTTTTGAACTGTTCTGCAGAAGGGATATGGATGGTATCCTCATCAGGAGAGTAATATGCCCGACCTGAAACATCCGATAAAATAGGAACCTTCATATTTTGAGATAATGCAGAGACCAGATTATCCAAACGGACATTTTTATTTTCCTGAATGGGAAGGGGAGGAATGCCGGATATGGCAGCTGCATTAAATACATAATAATATTTTGCCCGTAAGCTGATTTTTTGTTGCTCATCAGGAGATAAATTCTCATAGGATGACCAGCTTATAAATTGTTTTGCTTTTGGGTCAAATGGCATCCAGTATTCAATCTGGGTTCCCTTGGAACCGGCTTTGAGCTTCCAGTTATTTTTCTGAATCTGTACGAAGGTAGCCCAGCGCGGATCGCTGTATTGATTTTGAGAGGCTGCCATCATGAGAGACAGGCGATTGATGCCTTTATATGGCTTTTCGGTAGCAGCGTTGATCGGCAGGGAAGGAGCGACCCAAGGACGTTCCCAGTTCAAAGACTTTTCCTGTAGTGAGTGGATGAATTGCTCTGCAATCTGTTGGCGGAATTTTTGAGTTTGAGAATTCATAATTTTATTTTTCCCTTTCTTCAGTATGGTTCATATCTAATATGTCTTCATCAGTTAAGGTTTCATCGTCAATAAAAATGATGATGTTTCCGGATGATGGGATCAGATTCATACAAATCACCTCCTGCTGTTTAATTTCTTTTCAAGTTTCCAATATAAAATATTTTGCTGCTGTGTTGTAAATTGCATATAAACCAGCGTGTTCTGTACATTTTTATGACCAAGCCAAAACTGGATGTCCTTTATATCGACGCCATAATCAGCAAGCTCCACAGCGCGACTGTGCTTTAAAACGTGAAAATGATGCTTGTCCAGAGGGATTTTTGTACCGGAGCAGTATTTTTTCATAAGGCGGTCCAGCATTTGACGGGATAAAGGAGTGCCAATCTGGCTGACAAATAAATAGGGGCTTTCCGGATAAAGGATATTTTTGATTTCGAGATATTTCTCGAGGCTGGTATAAACGGCTGGATCAATAATGCGCAGCATATTGTTCCGGCTGTTTTTTAAACGTCTGCAATAGATTTCGCGGGTGTCGGGACAGTAATCATTTTCCATTAAGAGAGACATTTCGCTGACGCGCAGCGCGCAGTATTCAGCCAAATAAAAAAGTGCAAGATTGCGTTTGCAGTGCTTCGATTCATCTTCGCGGATCTGCTGGAATAATACCGTCAGTTCGGAAGAGGTTAGATACTTGATTGTTTCGTCCATAAATACCTCCGTATTGTTTAAAAAGTTGGTCAAAATAGCTCTTTTGACTAATTGGAAGTATGAGGGAGAGAGGAGAGTAAAAAAAGCATGGCGACCTTAAATGAGCAGAGGCTACAAAAGAGAAAACAGAGGAAACGGATATTTTATATTGTCCTGACTATAGCCGAGATTGCAGGAGCAGTGTGGGGGGCTTATGTGGTTCATCAGATATTGAATATAATCGGTGGGAAGCAGGCTGCGCCGCTGGATTTTTCATATATGAATGCGATATATGCGTTTGTGCTTTTGAGAAAAATAAGGATCCTTTTCTTTGCAATCCAGCTTGTCTATCTGAGTATTCTTCTGTATTCGTGGGGGATACAGAATCAGGTACAAAGTGTGGATACGATGCGCATTACGGATGATATAGAAATCCCTGTGCCGGCAGGGAATGGACAGCACGGAAAAGAACGGTTTTTAACGGAGCAGGAGAAGGGGAAGATATTTGAAAAATTTTGTTTTACCGGGAAAGAGATTTTGGAGGGGAAAGGCGGAATCGTTGTTCAGATGACAAAGCGAAAGGGAACAGAAGAAATCCTCTATGTTGGAAAAGACCTGCACAGTCTGATCATAGGAGCGAGCGGATCAGGAAAAACAAGAAGGATTTTGCTGGTAACTTTGTGGATGCAGATTCTGAGTGGGGTATCAGTCGTAATATCAGACGTGAAAGGGGAAATTTATTACTATACAGAGCCTTATGCAAAAAGCATGGGATATAAAACATATCCTCTGGATTTCAGAAATCCAAATAAAAGTATCCATATCAATTTTTTACAGCCGATCCTGAACGCATTCCAAGAAGGGGATACGGCAAAAGCGATTGACCGCACATGGGATATTGTGTCGGTGCTGGTTGGGGAAAGCAAAGGGGAGCCTCTTTGGTACAACGGGGAAAGCGCGGCAATAGCAGCCGGGATTCTGGCGGTATGTATAGATGCTCCGGAAGAATGCAGAAACCTGACAAATGTATATTATTTTCTGGCATATATGTGTGAAGTAAACGAAGTGGGAGAAATGCCGCTGACACGGTATCTGGATTCTTTAGAGGATGGGCATCCGGCAAAAGGGGTTTTTGCAATGGCGCGTGTTGCCCCGAATAAAACGCGGTCAAGTTTTTTTACTGCGGCGCTCGGAACGTTAAAGCTATTTACTAATCCTAACATAGCAGCAATGACCGCAGATTCAGAGATTGATTTAAAGGATATAGGAAGAGAAAAATCATTGGTATATATGATGATACCGGATGAAAAGAAAACGCTGTATCCATTGGTGTCAATCTTGGTAACACAGATATACAGCATGCAGGTGGAGCTGGCAAATGAATCCGGACTCAGGATGCCGGTGGATACGGATTACGATCTGGATGAGGTGGGAAATTTTCCGGTCATTCCGGTTCTGTCGGGAATTGTGAGCGCTGGCAGATCCCGCGGTGTCCGGGCAAATTTATTCATACAGGATTTTCAGCAGTTGGAAAAAAAGTATAAGGATGATTTTAAAAATATCAGGACAAATTGTCAGGTAAAAATATATCTAAAATCGGATGACGAAGATACTTTGAAAAATTTCAGTAATTCGCTGGGCAGATATACGGTAGAGGTACAGTCGGCGTCCTCATCGGCATCATCCAATGGGACAATGGGAACAAAAGACAGCGTCAGCTATTCGAGTACAGCGGGGCTGACAGGACGAAATCTGCTCGAACCGTCAGAGATCGGACGGATAAAAGCGCCGTATTCCATCGTCAAGGTTACGGGTGAGTATCCGGCAGTAAATCAGCTCCCGGATTTAAGCCAATATAGGGTCAATCAAATTTATGGACTTGGAGATGAGACCCATAATAACAAACTAATCCAGCGCAGGGAGGAGGAAAGGCAGGAGCGCAGAAGTACGCAGATAAAGCTCTGGGGAATTTGGAACCAATACAAAAACACAGACACAGAGCAGTCCATAGACAGAATCAGCTTTTTATAACATATGGAGGATCAAATGAAAAGAACAAATTTGGGAAAAATGTGCAAAACACTGGCAGGCGCAGCATGTCTGGGAATTATGGCAGCGCCGCTTATGGTAAATGCTTCCGGTTTGGAAGGAACAAAATTAGTGCAGGGATTTAAGAGACTGCTAGAAGATGGAGCAAAAGTAGGGGTTCTGTTGGAAAGCGCCGTATTGATCTTTTTGGAAATCAAGGAGGGAATTGCCCTGCAGGCAGCTGCAGTGGAGGAAGCGCCAAAGCACAAGAAAAAAATGGTTGCAATGGCAGGAGTGGGAATCCTGATCATCTGTATTACAGCGCTTGTACCGGTATTGTTCGGTTACTTTCAGTAATGGATGCAGAGCGCCGCGGAAAAAGCAGATATGGCATCTGCAGTGGTATGATGCGCTGTTCTTTTTCTGTTTTCTTGGGGCGATTTTTATAGAAGTGAAATGGGGAATTGCCATACAAAGGGAGCAGGATGAGGCAGAAAAACAGTGGAAAGCGATCCTGAAAATTGGAGCGGCATGTTTGGGGATGGTAATTCTTATATGGGGGATTACCTGGCTGCTCAGATGATGTGAGGAAAAGGATGAACTGGATAACCAAAAATATATGCGAGTTTTTAACGGAAATGGCACAGAATTTTATTGATTTTGTGTCAGACGGGGTAAATGCGCTTTTTGAACTTGCTGTCAATGCGTGCAACACAAGTGAAATCAGCGGGGCTGTAGGTGTAACGTCAGGCGTGGCAGTCACACTGGTAATTGCAATGGTTTTAAAACAAATCCTGACAGTATATGTATTGGAAACAGACGGAGATCCGGATTCAGATCCGCTTCAGCTGCTGGTTAAGGCGGCTGAGGCGATTGCCCTGATTTCATGTAATGGGATGATTTTTGATCTGCTGCTCCGGATGAGCACTGCGCTGACTGCTGATATAGTGGGCAGCGTGAACCTTACGGGGGTCACAGGGGTAATCAGGAATGCGATCGGCAGCATGGCGACAGGAAATGTCATTTTACCATTGTTCATGATCTTCATTATCATATGCGTGATCATTTTGGGGATTAAGGCAGGAATCCGTGGGGTAGAGCTTTCGCTCATGAAGATAGCGTTCCCATTTTTCTGCGTAGATCTGATTGGAACCGGAAGGGAACGGTGGAATAATTTTTTCGCTTCTTATCTGGTAACTTTTTTTGGATATACCTTACAGGTGTTTTGTGTAAGAGTTTTTATAACGGCGTTTTCAGGCGGCGAAACTTTGGCATCATATGCCGTTGCGCTGGGGTGGCTGTATATGGCAATCAAAGTTCCGGAGTGGCTGCAGAAATATGTATATTCCACCGGAATCGGAAGAGGGATCGGAGGCGGCGTCAGGATGCTGCCGTTTGCAGTTATGCAGATGAAGAGGTAAATATGAATTCAATATTGAACAGTGAAGTGATTTCACCGCTGATTGCGGTGATAGAGGTGGGAATTATTTTCAGAGTTGTCCAGAAAATGATAGCAGCCCAGTCAGATCAGGGGACACTGATCAGCGCAGTTAAGTCGTGCAAAAAGCTGCTGGCTGCAGGGGCGATTGCAATATGCGTTCCATCACTGGTCGGGGTAGTGCGGGGATTTTTTGATGGAGGAAGATTTTTTGACGGTTCAAGGACATTGCTTTTGAATGCCGCGCAGGTGCTGATTGGAGTGGAGAGCATATATTTGGTTTTTCTGGAAGTTAGCGAAGGCATGATGTATCAAATGGCGGATGCGGATGAGCAGCCAGCGCATAGGAAAAAAATGATAGAAATGTTTTTGATTGGCATTGGGATCATTACCGTTACAGGAGTTTTGGCAGTAATCTGGCGATATTTTTAAAAGCCTGTAAATAAAAAGTCAAGGCTAAATTGAAAGAAAGGATCGGAAATGGCGTCAAAGAAAGAATTGTATATTCCTGTAAATGTACCGGAGCGGGAAGATTATATCTCAGGATTTGGTTCAAAGGAACTGACCATTACAGGGCTCAGCCTACTGGTTGGGATCATTTTGGCAGCGATTATTTTTATACAGACGGACGTAGCATTTTGGGCGGTCGGGACTGCAGGAGGACTGGTAGCATTGACAATCGTCGCAGTCCGACGGGATCATTTTGATGAATCTGTCATAGACAAGCTCCGGTTTGTTTACCGGTATCATAAGGCTCAAAAGCAATTTGAATATCATTATTTCAATATTTATGAGGGAAGTGAGGAGCAGGATGGCGGGAAAGAATGAACGGAAGATGACAGCAAACGAGTTTACGAACGTAAAGGATATTAAAAAAATTTATCTGTATACAAAAGACGGATATGTATTTTGCTATCTGCGGATTTACTCATTTAATCTCGATTTGCTGAGTCCGGAAGAAAAAAGGCAGCTTACGGCGTCGTTGGCAGCCAGCTTTGACGGGGACAGAAAGGATTTCGTATATTTTACATTTCCCAGAGAAATTGATCTGGATAAATATAAGTCAACGCTGAAAGCAAAATATACGGAAGAGATGGCAAGTCTCGGTAGAAAGCATATTTTGAGGATCATGCTTCAGGAAGCGGCAGAGCTGGCAACGAATGGGGAGAATTATGAGCATCAGCATTTTATAAAAATCTGGAAAAAAGTGTCGGTGGAAAGATCTGATGCTGAACAGGAAATACGTCAGAGGATTGAAGAATTCCGCGCGCGTTATGCGGCGGCGGGGATACCATGCGAGATTATGCAGGCTCCGGACATTCTAAAGATGTGTAATTTGTTTGGAAATGCCCTGCAGGCTCCGTTCGAGACATCAACGAACCATTTGGGATATGAAGCGATCACAAAGATGAGGTAGAAAAGTGGCAAAGAAAAAGACAGAGCATAGAGAAGAAGCAAACCAGCATATTTTGAATATCATTACACCGGCAGGGATCGATTATGATAAAAACTTTGCGAATGTCGGAGAAAATGTGGGAAAGATTTTTGCCCTTACAAAATATCCGACAGATGGCGTCAGTTATGGATGGCTGGCAGATCTATGTAATATAGAGGGGACATCGACCATCATAGAATACCGCACGACGGAACCTTCACGGCTGACCTCAGTTTTTAACAAGAAGATCAATGAACTGAAATCTGATCAGGAGCTATTAAAGCAGGAGTCAGAAAAACAGCAGAATGAGCAGGCAATCAAAGATCTGGAAGAAATGATACATCGGATCGCCGTGCGGAATGAGCCGGTAGGATATTTAAACGTTATGCTGCATGTACAGGATGTAACGATTTCCGGACTGCAGAACCGTATAAAGCGGGTAAACAGTATTGTGGCAATCTCAGGATGCAATATGAGAAATCTGAAGTATAAGCAGTTTCAAGCGCTCCAGTGTATTTCGCCATACGGTCGCCCGAACCGGGAGGTAAGCAATATCGGAGACCGGAATATGCCGATTTCTTCCTTTGTCGGCGGATTTCCGATGAGCAATCCGGGAATCAATGATGAGGACGGATATTATATAGGGAAAACGAAAAATAATCGTCTGATCATTTTGAACCAGTGGATGCGTAACAAAGACCGCGTAAATTCAAACTGGTTTATTACCGGAATGCCGGGTGTTGGAAAGTCCTCTTTTTTAAAATCTCTGTTTATACGAGAAATTGCATTTGGGACAAAGTTTATCGTTTTTGACCCAGAGAAGGAGTATCAGGATCTGGCGCGGCATCCGGATGTGGAAGGGGACATTATTGACTGCGCGGGAGGAAGTACCGGCAGGATCAATCCTTTACAGATCAGGGTGTCGCCGCGTGTAACAAAAGAGGATATCGGGGAAGGGGAAGACGAGAGGGATTATTTTGAATATGACGAAGAATATGGGGTGTCGGATCTGGCACTGCATATACAAAATCTTCGTACATTTTTTAAATTGTATTTTGGGGCTGACGCGTTTGACAGCGGGATAAAAACGGCGTTGGAAGAATGCCTGATCGAGATGTACAGGAAATTTGGCATCACATGGGAAACCGATATTGGAAATCTGGAACCGGAGGATTACCCGATCCTGACAGATTTGTATGAGACAGTAGAGGAAATGGCAAAGAGGGAGGGACTATCAGAATATAAACGGAGTGTGTATGACAAACTGAAGGATCTGTTGTTTAGCGTAGCTAAAGGCGCTGACCAGCAGATGTGGAACGGACCGACAACGATTCAGGCAAAATCAAAATTTGTAGTACTGGATATGTCAAAATTACTGGAGGTGGATGAAAACGTAAAACGTGCCCAGTTTATGAATATCACAATGTGGGCATGGCAGCAAATGAGCTATGACCGTACCGAAAAGGTGCTGCTGGGTGTTGACGAAGGATACCTTTTTGTAGAGCCGGAATATCCGGATCTGGGAAGATTTTTAAGGAATATCAGCAAACGAGATCGTAAATATGAGGCAGGGCTGCTGTTTATTACCCATTCGGTTGTGGATCTGCTTGACCCGGCAGTAAAAAGGCTGGGACAGGCGATCATAGATAATGCCTGCTATAAATTCATAATGGGATGCGACGGTAAAAATCTGGAGGAAACAAAAAAACTGTTTAACCTGTCTGAAAAAGAAGAAAATATTCTGGCTGCAAAGAACAGGGGACAGGGGATCCTATACGCAGGATCGGTAAGGATAGACGCCCAGATTGACATCCGGGAAGAATTTATGGAAATGTTCGGAAAGGCAGGGGGACGGTAATGCCGCCGTGGCTGGCGCGTCTGCTTTTTGCCGTCGCACAGAATCCGAAAAAGGCAACCAAGATAGCCGTGGGCGCTTTGATCGGGGCAGTTTCTTCTATTCTCCTTGTCGGAATTATCGCAATCAATATGATAGCAGCGCTGTTTGATTATACGGATGTTGTGAAAGAAAAAGAAGATCTTTCTGAGACGGAGCTGTATCAGGTAATAGATGAGGTTCATCAAAAATATATAGAGCAACTGACCGATGCGGAGAAGAGAATCTATGATGCGATAAAAAGTGCAAATACTTATTACACATACGAAGAAAAAGAAATAACGAATGAAGACGGCGAAACGGAGATCGTACAGGAAGAAGTAGAACATTTGGATATTTCGATTTTTGATCAAGTAAACATGATTAATTATGCCTACTACCTTTCCTACATTCATTATTCCAGCGAAGTAATGTGGAATATAAAGTATGAACCTGACATAAAGGATCTGGATCGCTTTACGCGCACGATTTCTACCTTGACGGTTCAATACGATCAAGAATATGTGGTTGACCTCAACGAAAAAGGCTCTGTTGACAAGCTGGTAGAGCAGATACGGGAAAAAGGGCGGATTGATGATGAAATAGAGTCAGCGTCTATAGAGAATAAGGTCATGACGCCTCAGGAGGTAGATGATTACTATTTCCCGGAGGAACCTGAGCATCAGGAATTTCTGGTGTCGTTTGACCTGTATTTGGATTTTTTGGATTGGCTGAATATTGGAAACGGAGGTGTTATTACAGATCCAGATGGGGAAGATGCGGAAGAGTGGGAACCGGACGAAGATCTCATTGATCCGGAAGCAGAGGAGATTATTTTAAATGTGCCGGCATATTATCAGGATGATTACCATGATGAATATGGAGGCGGGACGATCGCGGCAAAGGGATGCGGTCCGACCTGTTTGGCTATGATTGTCAGCTATACGACAGGGACTAGGATCACACCTCCGGAAGTAGCAGCATGGGCGGGGGATACTTATTATGTTCCCGGCGCGGGAAGCAGCTGGTCTCTTTTTTACGAGGGGGCGAAGCATTATGGGACAACGTGTCAGAGAATTGGGAAAAATGCAGATCTGATTGTCAGTGCGATAATGTCCGGAAGACCTGTAATTGCGAGTATGGGACCAGGTACGTTTACAAAGGGAGGGCATTTTATCGTCATTATAGGCTTCACGAAGGATGGCTATTTCATCGTAAATGATCCAAACAAAGGGAATGTCCAAAAATATAATACAAAAAAATTTTCGATGAATACGGTAATGAGTCAGGCAAAGGCATTTTGGGCATTCGGTTAGGTGAACCGGGTTCACCTAAAGAGAGGAAAAAGCATGGACAGACGTACAAAACAGATAATTGTGATAGGAATGAGTTTGATCTTAGCTGTAGTGGGGGTGCTGTACCAAACAAACCGGCATGAAGACAGACCTTCCTTGAAAAGAGTGGCAGAGGTTTTTAAGGATGGAGATTAAAGCGAAAAAGACGATCAGGATTCCAATGAGTTCTGAGTGCAGGAAGCAGTTTGAAGCAAGGGCACAGCAGGAGCATATGAGCAACAGCGCATATGCGGGAAAGCTCATCCGGGAGGCATTAAAAGAGAAGGATATGAGGATCAATCTGCAGATCAATTCAAAAATATCATATGAAAGTTACATACAGACATATTTGACGGATGAGTTAAACCAGCAGATTGAGATGCTTGTAAACGGGATCGGGATCAATAAGTCGAAGCTGGGCTGGTATCTGATTATGAGAGGATTGGGAGCACTATGATTTTTTATTTTGCATCATCAACATATCAGCAGGTCATATCAGCGGCAATCAAAGAGAGTGACCGGGTGCTGGTCGGACAGGAAAGCGGGCAGGACGTTTATTTCCTGAAGTATATCAAAGAAAAGCAGAATGCGTTTACAACGCTGGATTATCTGATACTGGATATAAACTGCTGTGAGGATACGGATGAGGAACTGCTGGAAGCGCTGGATATTTTAAAAATCATAAATGACCGTATGCGGATTATCATTTTGGCTGCGAACAGGTACGCGGGAGATTATTTCCTGACAAAATGCTTTCAGATGGGCATATATGACCTGATCGCAACAGATGATTTTCTGGAAATCAAGCAGGAGCTGCAGTATTCGCTTACATATGGGAAAAAGTATGGCGATTCGCTGCAGTTTAAGGATGTCCATTCGGATGACAGGCAGGCTGTACGGGAGGAGGAAAAGCAGGAGGTCAATCGGGTTATGGTTGCAGTGGCAGGGGCGTCCGGGAGGATCGGCGTTACGCATAATTGCATTGTGCTTGCCAATTACCTGCGAAAAAGAGGATACATGGTGGCAATCGTAGAAGTGAACCCGTCCCATGATCTATGGAAAATCCAGAATTTTTATGAAGAAAAAACCTTTGACGGGCTATATTTTTCCATGAAAGGGATTGATTATTATCCGGATGCGGACATCAATAAACTGGGAGCCGTACTTGGGAAAACGTACAATTTTATAATTGCAGATTTTGGGCGTTATTCAGAGTGTGACAGGATTACATTTAACAAAGCAGAAATCAAAATCCTGATCTGTGGTTCAAAACCGTGGGAAATAGATGATGTGAACAGTATATTTGCGCTGGCAGATGAAGAGACGCTGCAGAAATATAATTTTTGCTTTTCATTTACGGATAAGGGATATGAAAAGGAGATACGGGAGGGGATGGGAAGCATCGACCATAATAGTATCTTTTTTGTGCCGATCCAAGGGAACCCGTTTCAGGAGTATGAATTTGTCGGGGCGGGAGTGATGTTGGAGAAATATCTGCCGCTTAAGAGGGCAAGTCCCAAAAAGAGATTTTTCAGAAGGGAGAAAAAAGAGAATGAAAAAAAGAAAAATTCTGTATGAAAAATGGAGAGAAACACATGAGCAGGATAAGGAGCGGGCAGTTATCGGCAGCGCAATCGGGGCAGCACCGGAAAGGATCGTGGTCAGGAAAGTAACGGCATGGATGAGACTGCTTCAGATAATCTGGGATATTGTTGAATTTATCCTGAAATTTTTTCTGGTTATGACGCTGCTGACATTGCTGACGCTTTCCATTGTCGTGCTTATGAATGAGCCGCTTAGAAGTGCAGTATTTGAGTTTTTACAAAGATATGTTCGATAAAGGAGAAAATACATGAACAAGGAGAAATGGAATGCTTTCAGAAACGGCATTACCAAAAAGACAAAGGTTTTTAAAAGGGAAGACGGGCAACCGTCAAAAAGTAAAAATTTATATGTGATTATATGTGCGGCGCTGGTTTTTTCACTCATCTTAAGCGCAGCAATTTTTGCCGGGCAGATCAAGGCAAATAAAACAGCGAAAGAAACATCAAAGGTAATTGAAACTGTAAAAACAGATACGCTGAGCGGGACAGCCTTTGAGACGTCCATGAAGGAACTGAATCAGGATATGGCAAAAGAGCTGACCGGATTGGGGGAATATCTGACACGCCTTGATAAGTCTGTTTTGGAAAACCAGACGCGTCTGGAAGAGGTTAATTCGACCTCAGCGGAAAGCAGCAAAGAGATCTATCATACATTGGAGAGCAATTTAAAAGAAATTGAAAATAGTTTTTCCAATATCAACAATATCCTGAAGGATTCGTCTACAACGATTCAGGAAAATATTAAGCAGTATCTGTCAGAAAATAACACGGTATTAAATGAGCATTTGACAGAGCTGCAGGAAAATATGACCTCCACGCAGGAGCAGATCTTATTGTCCCAGACGACGATCACGGAGGCAGTGGAAGACCTGAAAACAGTTGTGAAGAATAAATTTGACAATACAACTGTGCAGATAGAAAATACAGAAAAAAATCTGTCCACGCAAATTGATAAAAGTGAAGAAATCATAACAAACCAGCTTACTGAGACGCAGAACCAGTTAAATCAGGTATATGAAAACCTGAATACGACACTGAATGATATTAAGAATGAAGAGAACCAGAACCATCAGGAACTGATCACGACACTGACAGATATGAGCGCGGAGATCAAGCAGACGATGGATGAGAATTTGGTTCAGATTACAAAGCAGAATGAAGAACTGAAGCTGAAGCTGGAAGAAAGCACCCTTATGCTCGAGGGGAAAATGGATGAGATCCATGGAAAGATTGAGGCTACACAGAATGAGATCAAATCCCTTCTGGAGCAGTTTGAGGCAAACAGTTCGGAACAATATGATAATCTGATGGCAGCCATCGATCAGGTAAATGTATCCATTGTCCAGATCAACGAAGATCTGAATAATGCCCATGATGATCTTGTCAGGATTCTGGATAAAATGAAGGCTGAAAATGACAGCCATTTTTCTGATACGATTGCAAAGCTTGAAGCAGTAGAAGGAAATATCAATTCTGCCATTACACAGGATATGGCAGCACTTAACCAGAAAATCACGGAAATATCATCGAATTTTAAAACACAGGTAGAATCACTCCAGCAGAGCATGGACAGCAGCTTTAGTGATTTGAATATGAATCTGGCAAAATCCTTTGAAGCTGTAAATAACACGATCATCAATAATTCAAGCCAAACGGGATCAAACCTTCAGGAATATATTGACCAGATGAAAGAGGAACTGAAAAACAGTCTGAATCAGGTTTTTACATCTGTGAGTAATGGCAAGACCAATCTGGCATCCGCATTGCTCACAAAAGGGGTTTCTGTAGATAATGATGCAACATTTGCAGAACTGAAGGATGCCATTTTAAGAATTCCGCAGAAGCTGGTTATTGGAGTAGAACAAGTACCCGGAACGATTACCTATCATTATCATTACCATACGGACGCATCCGGACAAAATCCTCATACGGAAACATCCCCTACACAGGGAGGATGCTATACAGTGCCGAAATATCATGTCCACAGTGAAGAAAACGGCTGCTATACAATCAGAAGGTATCATCAGCACAATGACAGCTGCCCGGGACATTCGGTATGGGTAGATTGGGTGCCCAATCAGGAGCCTTATTGGGGATGGGTATATGATTGCGGAGACCAGCCGATCAACGCATCTGAAAAGGTGCTGAATTGTTCAAAATCAACATCTACAGTGGATGCTTATGCAGTATCCTGCGGTTGGAGCGACGGACAGATTACAGGGGCGGAAATTGTTTATGATAAGGAACCGTCGAGCAGGAATGTCCTTCAGGAGCTTCCGGAAGAATTTGTACTTCCTGAAGGTGTCGTATTGCCGGAAGAAATCCAGAATCCGGAGGAAATGATACCGATTCCCGAAGATATGCTGGAGGATATGGGATTAAATCCGAATGGACCGGAGGATGAGCAGGAGAACACAGACGGGAGCATGACGGAAACAGAATCGTCAAAGGAGACAGAAACAGAATCCTCTGCGGAAACGGAGTTGGATAAAGAAACGGAATCCTCTGAAGAAACAGAGACGCCATCAGAAGCAGAGACGCCGTCAGAAACAGAAATACCGGGAGAAAGCGGTACGGATGTACAGGCAGAAAACGAGCCGGATCATGAAGAAGAAAGTGAATCGAAAGTACCGCAGGAAACAGCAGAGCATCCGGAGGAAAAAGAAGAGCCAAGAACAGACAGCAGTAAGGAAGAATAAAGAACTTAAGCAAGGGGACATCTGCACCAAAGCAGATGCCCCCGGAAAAAAGGCTCCTGCTTTCCTGCTCAGGCATGTTTAAGACGGAAGCCCCATATATATGATGAAAAAGGATAAAACGATGGACGAGATTAACGTTTACAATGTTTTTCTGGCGGATACCAAAGAAGAAAGAAAAAGAGTATTCAATGAAAAATATGCAGCATTTATCAATATGGATCAGGGGGAACAAAAAAATGATGTATGGGAAAAAGAAAAAAAGAATGATACAATATAGCCGTGCAAAATATGGTTTCTTCTAAATTTAAAGGAGAGATCATGGAAAAAGAAAAAGTTAAGGCGGCGATATACTGCCGTTTATCCGACGAGGACAGGGATAAGGAATCGGAGGGCGATGACAGCAACAGCATCATTAACCAAAAATCCATGCTGATCGAATATGCAGGAGAGCGGGACTGGGAGATCTATGATATTTATTCGGATGATGATTATAGCGGGATTAAGGCGAACCGCCCCGAGTATCAAAGGCTTCTTCAGGATGCAAAGGAGGGGAGGTTCCAGATCGTCCTGTGTAAAACGCAGGCTCGTTTTACAAGGGATGCAGAAGCTGTAGAAAAATATCTGCACCGTTTGTTCCCGTTGTGGGGAATCCGTTTTATAGGGGTAACGGACAGCGCTGATACAAGCAACCGGGGAAATAAGAAATCACGTCAGATCAATGCGCTTGTCAATGAGTGGTACATAGAGGATTTGTCCGATAATGTCAGGGCTGGTCTGACCCGTATGAGAAAAGACGGCAAGCATATCGGAGGGCGGGCGCTGTACGGATATAAAATAGATCCGAAAGACCGGCATCATCTGATTGTTGATCCGGAGGCTGCAGATGTGGTCAGGCGTATTTTTCAAATGTATATTTCCGGGATCGGAAAACAGGAAATCTGCACGATTTTAAATAAAGAAGGGATTTTAAGCCCGTCAGCATATAAAAGGGCAAACGGGATCAAAGCAAACGGGCGAAGCGGAAGCCATCCGGAGCTGTGGAAATGTCCGACGATCAATTATATTCTGGACAATGAAAATTACATAGGGAATCTGGTGCAGGGAAAGCATACGATCATGTCATACAAGGTACAGAAAACCGTCCCGGTTCCGGAAGAAGAGTGGATTATCGTTAAGCAGACCCATGAAGCGGTTATAGATCAGGATACATGGCTGCTGGCAAGAAAGCTGAGAAAGGAAAGAAGCAAACAGGGGAAAACAGGAACATTAAGCCTGTTTGCGGGATTTGTAAGATGCCGTTTTTGCGGGTATAAAGCAGCAACGAACAAGAATCATGATAAGCGCTATCTGATGTGCCCGACAAGACGGCAGCATAAGAATGCCTGCGCAGGATTTTGTATCAGCGAGGATGATCTAAAGGCTGCTGTGCTGAGGGAACTGAAAGCCATTGTTGCTGAACTATATGATGAGGAAGCGGCAGGAAAAGGGCTTATTGAAAGAAAAGTATCTGGGGGGTTTGAACGATTAAAAGAACAATACAGAGAGCTGCAGGAGGAAGGGCAGATCCTTATAAAGGCAAAGACAGATATTTATCTGGATAAAGCGAGGGGAAACATTTCAGATGAAGGATGCAGCGCTTTGCTTGATGAATTAAAAAAGCAGGAAGAGCTTTTGAAGGAGAGGCTGGAGCATCTTGAGCAGAAACTGGAGGCGGCGGAGGCACTTGAAAAAAGCAAGGAAACAAAAGATGAAATTTTGAAAAAATATAGTAGCATAGACAGGCTGAATCGTGGTATAATAACTATGCTAATAGATCATATCGAAATAGGAAAACGCACAAAAGGTGGAGAACCACCGATATATATCTACTGGAATTTCTAACTTCTGAAAAAATCCCAAAGTTGTGTAAATTAAAGCTGATCCATACGGGGTACAGTTTACACAACCGAAAGGAAGGAAAGTAAGCAGATATATTTTGATGGAACTCTGAATTTTATAAATGGGGAAGAACCCATATTTTGCACAAGTGCGTTTTCATGCACTTGTTTTTTTATTTGGAGGAAAATCAATGAAAGAAAAAAGGATTTATGCAACTTCATTTCGGATGAGTGAGGACGTCAGGGATTATATTTGTTCTTTAGGAAAAGATGATTCGTTTGCAGATAATGTTGAAAAAATGGTGTATATGCTGCGGGACGGAGAGCTTGATTATAAAAAGAAATTAGAAAATTTGGAGCAAGAAATTATTGAGCTTAAAAATGAAAAAAGGCGCTTGCTGGCAGAAATTGAAAATATGAAAAATATAAAAGATATGATGAAAACGATGCAGATTATGGTAGGGACTTGTAGTGACTATATAGAAAAATTATCAAGTGCGGATGAAAAGGGTTTTTATGAAAGAGAGTCATAACAATAGAAAAAGCCCTCACGCACAAGAGGACTTTTTCGGAAAACGCACGCATATTCAAAATATGCTGTCTTGCTAATAGACAATTATAATATAAAGCTTTCAGGATAAAATGTCAATATTGGTTTGGAGAAAAGGAATGCAAAAGCTAAAAAATGCTGTAATACAAAAATGCATAGAGAAGAAAATCAGCAGTAAAGAATTAGATTTTTTGTTATACATTTCTCGGTTTCAGGATGAAGAAGGAAATATCTGCGGAGTGTACTATAAGGATGTTTGTGCAAGTATAGGAATTTCCATTCAATCATTTTATAATATAAAGGATTCTCTTTTGAAAAAGGGGATTATTTCGTGTATAAAAAAAGACCAGAGTGACATTGATATAAAGATAGAAGATAATGAATTTCTTTCCGAAGAGAACTACAGCGAAGGCTATATCAATACGGGAAAAAAATTCTTGTATTCAGGAACATTCAGATCAATGAAAGGAATGGAAAAATTATTGGTTCTGGAATTGATGCGCCTGACATATTGCAATAAAGGAAAATTTGTTATTTTGGCAGAAAATTTTTATAAGAAATATATGGAGATATTTCAGGTTTCACGAAAAACAATTCGCGGATATATACAGAAAATTAAAGGCTTTTTTCAGATTAAAAGATATGAATTTAAACTGTTCTTTTTGCCCAAAAGCATGATAAAGGAAAATGATTCTTTTACGGATAATGAGATGTACAGCAGAAACATTGCAACGATGATATGCAGGAGAAACAGAATAAAGCAGATGGATCAGAAGGAAGCAAAGGATATAAGCGGTTTAATGATACAGTATAAGGGAAGCGCAGCCAAAATAGGGAAGGATATAAAGGATCTTCTGAGCAATGCGGTTAAAAAAAGCGTAGAAGTACTGAATTATTATAAATTGCCGGGAGAAAAAATCGTGAGAGAGCTGAATCCGGCATTGATTCATAAATTGTTAAAAGAAGGAATAGACGCATAGAAAGAAAGCGCTGAATTGATTCATAATTAAAACGATCATACAAGAAAAGATCAGAGCCTCGGCAGGATATGTCGGGGCTAAAAGTGTTTCCTGATTTTGAAGGAGAAATTTGGTGTGGGAGGATTTTATGTATATCTGGAAAAGAGAGCAAAAAGTCCTCTTGAATGTTATTCAAAAACTGCGGACATAGAGAAAAAATCATTCAAATATAACGGAAAAAGAAGCTGGTTACATTCAAAAAATAAGATGATATAAATGAATGTTATTCCAATATTGATATAGAAGATAAGAACGAGAATTATGTTGTTTGCAAGGGATTTTTGCATTATATGAAAGAGTATATCTTTTCTTTATAAATTCTTTCTGTAATATCCTATCCTGTCGAAACAGAGGTGAACCCGGTTCACCTTAAAATTGTATTACACGAAAGAGATTGCCGAGAAATTTAAGCCATTATAAAATAAATTATTGCCATAATGGGGAATAGAATGGTTGTAAAATTAAAAACTATGTATTTATGAAAATATGGTTCATAATTGAAATATAATATTTCGGAAATAGGTGGTATAGATTGAATATTGATATGGCTGAATCAGAGTTCATTATAAATAGGATTAAGCAGCTTTGTGCAGAGAGAAATTGGTCGCTCTACAAATTATCGCTAGAGAGTGGAATCCCACATTCTACACTTCATAATATGCTCCATAGAAACAGTCCATCCATTTTATCAATCAGAAAAATGTGTGATGCTTTTGGAATTACAATTTCACAGTTCTTTTCTACAGATGGGAAAATTTACAGTATGACAGATGATCAGATTGAGATACTCAACATGTATAACTGTCTTGATAAAAAAGAAAAAAAGGCTACAAAAGCATTTATGGAAAATGCGTTTAAATAGGGAGATGGAAATGCACAAGAAAAGAGAAGAAGGACTTATCGCCATTATATTATTGATCGTTTGTACATTGACAGTTTTATTGACCTTTAATGGGTCAATGAATTATGATGAATTTTTCAGTATGAATTGGACGGCACTTTCATGGAAAGAAATGATGGAAGTTTTAAGTCAGGACGTTCATCCGCCTTTATATTACATTGGATTGAAGGCATGGAGAAGCATATTTGGGAATTCGGTATGTGCGGCAAGAATGTTTTCTGCCATTCCTTCCATATTACTCGCAGGAATAGGAGGCTGGTGGCTTTATAGAAAAGCGGGAAGCAAAAGCGCAGTCTGGTATTTGGTTCTTTTATTTGGCAATCCTTTTATGTTTCAAAAAGCGGTGGAAATCAGGATGTATTCGTGGACAGCATTTTGGATAATTTTGAATGCAGTTTCTATGCACTGCATGATCGTCAAAGAAAAGATTTCCGTAAAATATTTTGTATGTTTTTTTGTGTCGGGAATTTTTACTGCATACAATCACTATTTTGGCGTGCTCATTATGATCATGACATATGGTGGAGCAGGAGTATATTTCCTTTATCTGAAAAATAAGAAAAAGCTGTTACTTTGGTTGGCAGGCTGCGGAGCGACTGTTTTAGGATATATTCCCTGGCTGTTTGTCGCGGTCAATCAGGTAATGAAGGTAAATGGAGAATATTGGATTGAATTTCCGGAATCCCGGCTGGGAGTTATTCGGGAATTGTTTTACAGTATTGTTCCATACTCGGAAAAATTATATATGGGGATCTTGCTGCTTGTTCCAATCATGGCGCTGATATTGCTGCTAAAGGAAAAGAAAGCGGAGTATTGGTGGGCACTTACAGCAGTGTGCGCCGTTTGGGGAGTGTTTTTCATAGGAACATTATATATGTATGTCATGGAAAGACCAATTATGACGAGCAGATATTTGATCCCCGGAATTATACTTGCCGTTTTAGGAAGCGCAATGCTGGTAAGAAAGCTTCCGGTTATTTTGATGATACCATGTTTTGTGATTTTTGGAATTATCGGTGGTGATGCATTTAAGGGGCTGTATGAACTGCAGAAAGAACGGACAACAGAGAAATTTGTAGAATTTGCAGAGCAAAATATGGATGAAAACGATAGGCTATATTTTCTGGACGATGGATACGGATACTTGAGATCCTGCTTGAAGTATTATATTACTGAGCCGGAAATATATGAATTAAAAGAAGGGGAAATGCCGGAAGGAAAAGAAAATATCTGGTATCTTGAAGCTGAACGTATGGCGGAAGATAGCAGGAATCAGGAAATAGAAAAAGATATGGAATACAGGGGAGAATACTCCTTCGGAACAGAAAAATTTGCGGTTTATTCCAGATAAAAAATATGTACTTGAGCCATAAAAATCTCTAAAATGAAAAGTTAGTCAAAAGAGCTATTTTGACTAACTTTTCATCAAAATTATACAATATCATATTTTATATTTCAAGATGATTTGCGTTTTTTGCATTTTTCTGATGGGTTTTCTATTTAAGCAAAAGTTACTGGATACCGGACGCTGACCGAGCCAGCCCGCCGCCCCATGGGTTCCGCTGCTCTCGGTCTGCCGCAGGCGGCATCGCTGGATGAGAAAAGGGGTAATCAAGGATAAGGAGGGAGCTGTGATAGCCCCTTATGAATAACAACAAGCTAAAGCGTTACAAACGGTAAGCCGTCACTATTTGCGGTAGTGGCGGCTATTTTTTTCCCTTGAAGATTGCATAACACAATCCTACAAGGGTGCAAATGCATATTCCAGTCTGAATCAAATCAGAGTATGTAACACACTATTATATATTATATGGCTGTCAGTTCATGACCTTCGTTTGCGACATCTGGGAGAAATGTACCCAGACAATCAACTGGAATAAATAGGTTATAACCGTCAAAGCTCTGGAAGTGTGCCAGTTCTCCGTCTCCTGGAATCGGAAGAAGATAAACATATTCCCGACCGTCTTCAGCGCTCAGGTAAATACTGCCGGGACGGTAGTAGGTCGATGCTTCAGCCGAGGTTTCTTTTTTGAGCTGTTCAAGAGTCATTGTAAGCTGTCCGTTTTCGTTTCTGTATTTTTTCATGGTCTTTGCTCCTTTATTTTTTTAAGGTTGTATTTGCGTAGTTATCTTTAAGTTTCTATAGATATATTAGCATAAATATATTCACAAGTCAATAGAAAACTA